>Ga0307470_10001048_pt1 | contig 11400 bp, 10 predicted proteins | sample atmos_gasesAM3C__FD_204565 | JGI IMG/M metagenome (GOLD analysis project Ga0307470, IMG submission 204565) | Hardwood forest soil microbial communities from Morgan-Monroe State Forest, Indiana, United States - atmos_gasesAM3C_05 | ecosystem: Environmental > Terrestrial > Soil > Temperate forest... | reverse complement strand
CTATGGGGCGATGACGAGTCGTGGTCACCGCGGCTGACGGGCTTGTAAGGATGCTCCACTGACTCAGCGGCGCCGGAGCGCCCGTGCCAGCCGCGTCTTCAGGTTGAGCGCGGCCAGCGTCGCGCGCTCGGCCCGCGAGCCGGCGGGCGGCAGGGCGCCGAGCTGCTGCGCCATCTGAGCGCCGTTCATGTAGGCGTCGTTGCGATGGATCTTGCCGTTGCGGACGGTCACGACGTCACAGCCGGTCAGGTCGACGGTGGCCCCGGTCGGGTCCATTCCCTCGAATCGCGTGCTGCCGTCGAAGGTGCCGGTCGCGCGCCAGCGCACAGCGGCTTTCTCGCCCTCCCCGACCACGTCGAGGATCTCGAAGCGAAAGTCGGGGAACGCCGCGAAGAGGTTGGCGAACCAGGCGCGGTAGCTGTGCGGCGCGACCAGCTCGACCAGCCCGTGGAGCTCGCCGGTTCCGCCTGGCTCATAGAAGCTCACCATGGCGTCCAGATCTCGCTCGGCCACCGCTTCGAAGTAGGCGCGGGCGACGGCGCCTGCTTCGGTCTGCTCGGTCGCCGGCATGGAGGAAGGGTAAGGGCTCTGACTCGATGCGCAAGCGAAGAGCCCCGCTGCGAGCTAGCACGTCGCAGCGGGGCTCGAGCCGGGAGGATCAGCGAGTCGTTACTCGCATTCGAACTCACCCAGCGGATCGGGGGGCGAGGGGACGTTCAGCACGGCGCCCAATATGCCACCGACCGAGGTGCCGAGCAGCGATTCGAGCACTTCGTCGGCCTGTTTGGTGACGGTCGTGAGTTGGGTGCAGGTTTCGTCGACCGTGTCTTCCAGGTCTCCGACTTCGGTGCTCAGATCCGTGACCTGTTTGGTCAGGTCGTTGATTTTGGTCGTCTGCGTGTCGATCGTGTCGAGCAGCGATTTTTCGACCTGGCCGGCAATGCCCTGGGCCCCTTCTTTGCCTTCCGGCCCAGGATTTCCCTTCGGGCCGGCCTGTCCGCTGCTGCCGGTGGCGCCCTGGGAGGCCCCCTGTCCGGACGCCTCGGGGGAGCCGGTTGCGCCCCAAGAAAGCGGTCGCCAGCCGCGCATCTTCCTGCAGCTGCGCTTGCTGGGAACCACCCGCAGGGCGCCCTTGCTCTTGCCCTTGGCTTTGAAGCAGGCGTAGATCACGCCGTTCTTGCCGAGGGGCTGGGCGGCGTTGGCCACGCAGGCGGTCGAGAGAAAGAGTGCGCTGAGGGCCACTGCGGCTGCGATCCCACCGGTTCTGAGACTGACGCGATTCACTGCTGACCTCCCTGTTTGGGTTTTCCACTGCCGCGTTTGGCGGCATGCCCGTCATTCGACCGGGGAGGTATGGGCGGTGCCTGAAATCGGTATGAATGTCGTAGGAGTTTTGCCCCTACAAGCGTCGGCGGTCGACCTCGGTTTCGGTCTGGGGCCCTTCGACCCGGTGAGGCCGGTAGCGGTAGCCGACGCCTCGCACCGTTTCGATCGGTTCGACCCCCGCCGCCCTCAGCTTGCGTCGCAGGTAGCTGACGTAGAGCTTCACCTCGCGCTGATCGCGGTGCCCCTCTCCCCAGGCCAGCTCCAGCAGCTGCGCATGGGTGAGCGCCTGTCCGGCGTGGCGGGAAAACGCAGCGAGCATCCGAAACTCGGTCGGGGTCAGCACGATCTTGGCGCCCAGCGCCTCGACCTCGTGCCCGATGTGGTCGATCTGAACGAAGTCGTCGGCGAACATCTCGGGAGCTTTACCGGCCCTGGGGCGTCGCAGCAGCGCTTCGATCCGCGCCTGGAGCTCGGGTCTGCTGTAGGGCATGGAGACGAAATCGTCGGCGCCGGCGCGCAGTCCCCTCACCTTCTCCGCCTCCCTGTCCTCGTCGGCCAGGATCAGCACCGGGACGTCGCTCAGCTCGCGAATCGTCGCCAGCACCTCCCAGCCGCTCAGCTCCGGCAGATCGAGAGCGAGCACGACCAGGTCGGGGCGCTCACGGTAGAACAGCCTCAGCGCCTCGTGCCCGTCGCTGGCGACCATGGCGCGAACCTCGGGTCCCTCGAGCAGCTCCCCGAGCGCCTTCTGCGCACCGGGGTCCGGCTCGACTATGAGGACCCTCGCTGATCTATCCATCGCGTGCATTTATATCTTGAATGCAATCAGTGTTTATTAAACGTTTTTAGTCAACGTTTGAATGTGCCGACGCTGGGTCCGGGCGCTGTGCCCGGGGCAGTGCCTAGCCGCCGAGGCGGTAGGCGACGATCTGCGGCGCCTGACCTTCGCCGGCGATCCCCGCCGGGGCGATGACCATGTCATCGGCAACCGTCACCCCGGCATTGGTTCCGGCCGGAAGGGATGCCTGCCAGGCGAGCCTTCCAGAGCTGGTTTCGAAAGCCTGGATTTTGCCGTCGAAGGTAGTCGAAAATACGATGTCGTTGGCAACCGTGGTGAAGCCGAAAGGCGGTGCGGAGGGGAATTCGTGCTTCCACTTGAGCGCACCGGTCTTTACGTCGAGCGCGACGAGTTCGCCATTCAGCGGGCCTGGTTCCAGGCGTTCGGTCTGGGAGGTGACTTCCAGCGGGCTGTTGACCACCGGCACGAAGACGTACTTTCCGTCGGTGGACATCGGCGAAATCACACCACCCAGCGAGCCCGGGTAGACGAGCATCGGCAGCTTCAGCTTCGACGTTTCGCCGCGCATCGCCAGCAGCCCGTCGTCGTCGTGTCCGTTGTGCTTGCCGACGGCGCGCTTCCAGGCGAGCTTGCCCGATTTCGCATCGACGGCGACGACGAACCCGGACTTGCCCGCCCCGATCACCAGTTCCTTGCCCCCGGCCGTGGCCAGGATCGGTGGGTTCTGGAAATCCCAGTCATAGAGTGCGTGCGGCGTCACTTGGTAGTACCAATCGAGCTTGCCGGTCTTCTCGTCGAGTTTGACCAGGGAGTCGGAATAGAGGTTTGGTCCCGGCCGGCTCGAGCCCCATGGTTCGTCTTCGGTCCCTGGGAACGGCGCAGGGTTGCCCACGCCGATGTACATCGATCCCTTGCCGTCGAACGCGGGTGGGTACCAGAGGCCGCCGCCCGAGTTGACCTCCGGCTTGCCCCATAGATCCTTTGGAACGGTGTCGAAGTGCCACAGCTTCTTGCCGGTTTTCGCGTCAAGCGCCCAAAGGATCCCGACGCCTCCCGCGCCGTAGAATTCACTCACGTTGACGGGTACCGTCGATACGTAGACGACGCCGTCGTGGTACCCGGGGGCCATGTCGATGCCCTCTTTTTCGTTGCGGACCAGTTGCACCGACCAAACCTGCTTGCCGGTTTCCTGATCGAGGGCGAAGGCGGAGGTCGAAGTGGCCCCGAGAACAAGCCCGTCTTGGACGACCACACCGTTGGGACCGTGGTCCGGCAGTTCGTATTTTTTCGTCCAGAGCACGTCGCCGCTGTCGGCTTCGATCGCCTGCACGTTGGAGGCCAGGTCCTGCGAGTAGACGACGCCTTTGCTGACGACTGGTGGGGAGGCGTGGCTGCCAAAGGAGCTTTCGGCGGTGAGCGGCAGCGTCCAGGCCACCTTGAGTTCGTTCGCCGTCGACCCTTTGATCGGACCGCCCACCTTGCGGGTGTTGGCGAGATCTACGTTCGGGTATCCCGTCCCTTTGAAGCTCACCGGGTCCCCGGAGGAGGAGCTGCCACAGCCCGCCACCAGCACCGCTGCTGCGAGCATGGCGACGAGTGCTGCGACAACCCTGTCGTACCCCCGCCCGCTGGTACCAACCGTCATCTCGCGACCCTATTGGATAGATAAAATTCTGTCAAGTATTTACAGACACGTGACCGGTGGGCGGGGTGGGCGCCCGATTTTCGAACAGCGGTTGCAGCACGCGGTTGGCCAGCAGGCCGAGGGCGCCGAGGTTGGCGAAGCCGGGGCCCTGACTCAATCCCGCCAGTCCGGGGATCTGAAGGCGGGGCTGCATGTCCTTGAGCTCGAGGTGGCGGCCGATCGGCACCTCCGTCCCGGCGGGGACGTCCCACAGCTGCCCCACCCGGCCCTCGATCTCGACCCGCGTCTCGGTCGGGAAGAGGGTGCGCAGCTGCGCCAGCAGATCGAAGCCGGTGCAGTTGACGACGTAGTCGTGCTCGGGGCTGGCGACCCCCTCCGGCGACTCGTGCCGGAGGCGCACGCCGTCGCCGCCGCGCGCCGCGGAGACGTCGGAGACGCGACCGGTGACGAAGCGGCAGCGGTCGTCGTAGGCGATCGCCGCCAGGCTCGGCGGGTCGAAGACGCCACGGTCGGAGTGCTTGACGAAATCGCGCCGCGTGGTCTGGTCGAGCGCCGTCCATTCGATCTCGTCGGGATTGGAGAAGACGCGGTTCTCGAGGAAGCTCTCGCCGCGGCTCATCGGCAGCATCGGCGTGTAGACCGTGAAGCGGGAGTGGGGGCGGAAGCCGCGCAGGAACATCATGCAGCTGAGCGCGCTCTCGCCACCGCCGACGATCGCGACGTCGCAGGCGCTCTCCTCCGGCAGCTGGGCGAACTCCTCGCGTCTGCTGTCGCAGTGGAAGACGCGGGAGGCGATGGCCGGCTCATGCGGGAAGGCTCGGTGGACGCCGGGCCCGGTCAGCACCAAGGCCCGCGCCGCGTATCGAGAGCTGCCGCCCGCTTCCTCGACCTCGACCAGCCAGCGCTCGCCGTCGCCGAGTGAGACTTGCGTGACCCGGCCGTCGACGTGGCTGACGCCGTTGCCAGCGCGCGAGAGCACCCAGGTCAGGTACTCCCCGTAATCGCGGTGCCGCACGGACGGTGAGCCGGCATCGATCCAGCGCGCGTAGCGTCGCCTGGCAACCATGTAGCGCTGCCAGGAGAAATGCATCACCTGCTCGTCGATCGCCTCTCCCGCCTCGCCGAACTCCCTGAAGCTCTGGTACGGGAAGCCGACATCCTTGATCGGCGTCACCGCCAGCGGCTCCTCGCCCGAGGTCATCCCGTTGCGCCCCTTCCACGAGGCGGCCACCTCGGTGCCCTCGACGATCCTCAGCGAGATCGGCCCGAGGCCGAGCAAGTTGAGGGCGTGCACCTTGGTCGCAATGCCAGCGGCCTTGGCGCCGGCGCCGACTACGAGTAGATCGGACTCGGCTGCCATGGCTCGGCGGCGACGGGTGCGGGGACGGGGGAGCGGGGTTCGGCGACCACCCGGGCGCGCTTGTCCGGGCTGAAGGAGATCGCGCTTCGCCTCGCCCGCTCGGAGTCGGAGTCGACCGGCCTCAGCTCGACCTCGCTCAGCACCGTGCGCAGAACGCGTTTCATCTCCATTTCGGCGTAGCTGGCGGCGAGGCAGCGGCGGGTCCCGCCCCCGAACGGAATCCAGGTGTAGGTGCCGGGCGGTTGCTCGAGGAAGCGCTCGGGGAGGAACCGGCGCGGGTTGGGGTAGATCTCCTCGTTGTGGTGAATCAGGTACACGCAGGGCGCCACCGTGGTGCCGGCGGGCAGGCTGCAGCCGCCCAGCTCCAGCGGCTTCAGCAGGCGGCGGACGACGACCGGCACGGGTGGGCAGAGGCGCAGCGTCTCCTTCACCACCGCGTCCATGTAGTCGTCCTCCTCGCCGGCGAGAACCTCCTCCTGCAGGCGCTTCAGCTTCTCCGGGTGGCGCAGCAGGCGCTCGAACACCCAGGCCAGCGACGAGGACGTCGGCCCGTCGGTGAGCAGCGTGATCAATTCGTCGCGCAGGTCGTGCTCGCTCATCGGCGAGCCGTCCTCGTAGCGGGCGTCGATCAGGATCGAGACGATGTCCTTGCGCCCGTTCTCGCCTTCGCGCCGTCGCCTGTCGACCTCCTGCAGCAGCGCCTCTTCGACCGGCGCCATCGCCTGGCGGAAGCCGCTGTTGCGGGAGAGCCAGCCCGGTCCCAGGGCCGCTGCCCTGCTCAGCCGCCTTGGCTCGTTCAGCGCAGCCGTCAACCGGTGCAGAAGCTGGCGCAGGTGCTCCAGCCGGCCGCCCTCGTCGGGGCCGAAAACCGAGCGCATGATCACCTCCTGCGTGACCGCCTGCATGTGCGGCCAGAGCTCGAACGGCTCGCCGACCGGCCAGCGCCGCACCTCGTTGCGCGCCACCTCGGCCATCATCTCCGTATCGGCCCCCATCCGCTTGCCGTGGAACGGCGGCAGCATCAGCCGGCGGCGGGTCATGTGCGCCGGCTCTTCCATCAGCATCACCGAGCGCGGCCCGAGAACCGGCAGCAGCAGCGGGTTGGCGAGGGCGACCCCGAGCGTGCCCGCCGGGGCGGTGAAGACCCTTTTCACGTCCTCCGGATCGCAGAGGAAGACCCAGGTGCCCGAGTGCAGGATGCGAAGGGTGAAGGTGTCGCCGTAGCGTTCCTGGCAGCGCTTCATGAAGGGGTAGGGCCGCTTCGCCCAGCCGACCGCCTGCAGGGCACTGGGCATCCGCGGGCCGGGGGGCAACCCCGCGTGCCCCCCGACTCCCCGGACGTATCTCCCGTCTCCCTTCATGCGTCCCCACCCTCTGAGGAAGTCTCCAGCGCCGCCATCAGCTCGTCCTCCTCCTTGCAAGTGGCGGCGATCAGCAGCTCGAACAGGTCGGCGGTGAAGTCCGCCGGCATCTTGGCCTCCTCGCCCCGCGTCAGGTAGCGCTCGCGCACGGCCTCGACCCGGTGCGGCTGCATCATCGGGATCTCGTGCTCGCGCTTGTAGCGGGCGATGTCGCGGCAGACCTCGAAGCGCTCGCCGAGCAGGCGGGCGATCTCGTCGTCGAGCCGGTCGAGGCGACGACGGTAGGGCTCCAGGCCCTCGCTCATGCCGGCACCACCGCCTCGTCGAGCAGCCCGGCGGCGAAGGCGTAGCTGCAGGCGGCCAGGGTCTGCAGCGCGTAGCCGCCCTCTTGGACGACGCAGACCGGCAACCCCGTGGCCGCCAGCAGGCGGCCGATCTGGGCGAAGATCGTCGGCGAGAAGGCCCAGTTGCCGTGCGGGTCGCCCGCCACCGTGTCGTAGCCGAGCGAGACGACGAGCGCCTCGGAGCTCGCCGCGAGCGACTCCAGCGAGCGCTCGACCGCGCCCAGGTAAGTGGCGGCATCGGGGCTGCCGGTGAACTCGACCACCCGTTCGTGTTCGCTGCTCGGGGTCACGGTCTGGGCGGCGACGTTGGTGACGGGCCAGGCGTGCAGCGAGTGCAGGCGGGCGTCGTCCATCCTCGCCACGATCGCCGCGGTGCCATTCGGGTAGTGCAGGTCGAGATCGAGGATGCCGACCGGTCGCAGCCCGCCCTCGCGCAGGGTCAGCGCCGCGGCGGCGGCCGAGTTGAGGTAGCAGTAGCCGGCGAACCAGTCCGGGCCGGCGTGGTGTCCGGGTGGGCGGCAGAGGGCGTAGGAGAAGCGGGCGCCGTCGACCAGCCGTTCCGCCGCGCTGATCGCCGTGCGCACGCCCTCGTGAGCGGCGGCGACGAGGCCGGCGCTGACCGGGACGTCTGGCGGCAGGCCGGGCGCGGCCATGTCCGGCATCACGACCGGCTCCTCGGAGCGGATCTCCTTCAGCGTTTCCAGGTACTCGTGCTCGTGCAGCTTGCCCAGCGTCCACTCGACGTCCTCGGTTGCCGCGTCGGCGGCGGCGGGGCGCACCCGGGCGTGGCAGACGAGGCCGTTGCGCAGCTCGGCCACCCGGCGCCGGTCGTCCATGCCGGGCAGCTTGCGCCCGCCTTCGAGGATCCACGGCGGGCCGTCGCGATGGCCACCGCGCTGCTCGATCATCAGCAGCTCGCCGCTCATCGCAGCAACCGCCGCATGCGAGGGCCGAGCGGGGTGAAGTCGTTCTCGCGGTAGAAGCGTTCGGTGGCGGCGAGCTGGGCGAACCCCTCCTGCGGCAGGCCGACCTCGAGTCGCGGCACGCCGGCCTCCGTCGCCTCCCTGACCAGCGCCAGGATCAGCTCGCGGCCGAGCTTGCGACTGCGCCACTCGGGATCGACCCAGAGGTCTTGGATCGTGCCGTAGCGCCCCGGCACGTGGATCGCGTACTGCCAGCTCGTCGCGCAGACCCCGACGACCTCCCCCTCGTGGTCGGCGACGAGCAGGGTGCCGATCCGTGGGTCCCCGGCCAGCGTGCGCGCCCCCTCTTCCAGTGCCGTCGTCGAGGGTCGCTCGCCGCCGAGCTCGATCAGCAGCGCTTCGATCGCGGCCGCGACGCCCGGCGCGTCCTCGCCCGTCGCCGGCCGGATGCGGGCGCTCGCCGCCGGCCCCGAGCGGGGTGGCGTCTCGGGCACGGTCGGACTCCGCTCGCTCATAGTGCCCCGGCGGCCTCCGCCTGCGGCTCCAGCTCGACCGACCACGCCTCCGGTGCGCTGCTGCCGGTGACCGCCTCGGCGATCGTCGCCATCGGCGCCCGCGCCTTCAGCAGGATCTCGTCGAACTCGTCCTCGGGATCGGATTGCATGACGATCGCGCCGCCGGCCCCGATCGTGGTCCGGCCCGGCCGCATCACGATCGTGCGGATGACGATGCTGAGGTCCATCGCTCCGTCGACGCCGAACCAGCCGATCGCACCCGAGTAGACGCCGCGGGCCTCGTCCTCGAGGTCGTCGATGATCTCCATCGTGCGCTCCTTCGGCGCGCCGGTCATCGAGCCGCCGGGGAAGCAGGCGCGCGCGCATTCCGCCGCGGTCCGGTTCGCCTCGAGCACGCCGCTGACCGTCGAGATCAGCTGGTGCACGGTCGCGTAATCCTCGACGATCATCAGCTCGGGGACGCCGACGCTGCCGACCTCGCAGACGCGCCCGAGGTCGTTGCGCAGCAGATCGACGATCATCAGGTGCTCGGCGTAGGTCTTCTCGTCTTCGGTCAGCTCGGCGCGCAGCGCCTCGTCGTGCTCGGGGTCGGCTGAGCGCGAGGTGGTGCCCTTGATCGGGCGCGCCTCGACCCGGCGCTCGCGGTCGACCGAGAGGAAGCGCTCCGGCGAGGAGCTGACCACGGCCATCTCGCCGAGCTTCAGATAGGCGGCGAAGGGGGCGGGGTTGCGCCGTCGCAGCAGCCGGTAGAGGTCGAAGGGGTCCGGGCTGGCGTCGGTCGAGATCTGGTCGGTGAGGCAAACCTCGTAGGACTCGCCGGCGGCGAGTTCGGCCTGGCTGCGGGCGATGTCGGCGAGGTACTGCTCGCGACCGCGGCCGCAGCGGAAAGTCACGTGGGAGTCGAGCGGGCCATCGCTGACGGCGAGCGGCGGGACTGGCTCGGGTGGATCGGCGAGCGCCTCGTGCACCGCCGCCTCCGCCTCGTCGAGCCAAGTCTCGGCTTCCGCCTCGTCGCCGTGGCAGAGCGCAACCAAATGCGTCCGTCTACGCAGATGATCGACAGCGACGAGGCGGTTGGCGAGCATCATCACTGCATCGGGCGTATCTGACCGATGCACGTTTGGCGAGCCGCAGTCCGCCTTGAGCTCGTAGCCGAGATAGCCGACGAAGCCACCCATCAGTCCGGGCGGGAGGTCGGCGGGGGGAGGCTCGATCGCGTGCCCTGCGAGCTCGCGGTCGAGCAAGTCGAAGATCGAGGCGCGCTCACTGGTCACGCCGCTGGCACCGTGCCGAGTCGCGGTTCCGGACTCGACGTCGTATTCGAGCACGCAGCGGGTGGCCCCGGCGCTGGTGCCGAGGAAGGAGCGCTGGGCGAGCCGGGTCGGTGCGTCGGCGCTGTCGAGCCAGAAGGCGTGCTCGGCGTCGCCGAAGAGGCGTTCGAAGAGCGCCTCGGTCGAGGGCTCGCCGGGGATCGTGCGCAGCCGCAGCTCGCTCTCGCCTTTGCCGCGGGCGCGCCGCACCTGGGTGCGCCGCGACGCCTGCAGCGGCCGCTTGGCGCCGCGCCAGCGCGGCGAGCGGAGCTTGCGCGCCAGCGAGTAGAAGTTCTCGACCAGGCGCGCGCCGTGCTCGGTCGCCACCGACTCGGGATGGAACTGGACGCCCCACATCGGCCGGCGGCGGTGTTCGATCCCCATCACGACGCCGTCGTCGGCCCAGGCGGTGACGTGGCCGTCGGGGCCCATGTCGGTGATCTGCAGCGAGTGGTAGCGGACGACGGGGAAGTCCTGCGGGATGCCGGCGAAGAGGCCGTCGTCGTCGTGGTGGATGCGGCTGAGCCGCCCGTGCATCGCCTCCGGCGCGCTCGAGACCTTGCCGTCGAGCAGGTGGCCCAGCCCCTGGTGGCCGAGGCAGATCCCAAGCACCGGGATCTCGCTGTAGCGGAGGATGTCGTTGCAGACGCAGAAGTCGTGCCAGCGCTCGGGGCTGCCGGGGCCGGGGGAGAGGACGATCGCGTCGAAGTCCCAGCGCGAGAGCGCCCGCCAGGAGACGGCGTCGTTGTCGACCACGATCGGCTCCTCGCCCGAGACGCCCGCCAGCAGGTGGAAGACGTTGTAGGTGTAGGAGTCGTGGTTGTCGACCAGCAGGGTCCTCATGCCGGCACCTCCAAGCCGAGGCTGCGCGAAGTGCGGTCGAGGGTCGAGCGCACGACCCGCGAGACGTGCGGCGCGCGCTGCTCCTCGTTCTGCCAGCGCGCCAGGTGCGACGCGTAGCGGGCCAGTGGGGCGACGTCGAGGTTCTCCGGCACGCGTCCGAGCAGGCGCCCGAAGGTCTCCGCCTGGACGACCGCGAAGCGGTAGTCGGGGTCGAGCTCGGGCTCCCTGGCACCGTTCTGCGTTTGTGCGCCTCCAGCCGGCGCGGATGCAGATTCGTCGCGGGCTCGCGCTCGCGCCAGGTCCCAGCCGAGCGCCTTGTCGTCGGCCAGCAGCTTCTCCGGCTCGAAGTCGACCCGCTTGGTCGCGCCGTGGAGGACGAAGAAACCGAGCGCGATCTGCGAGGCGACCCGGTCGGGGTTGGGATTGCCGCGCCGCACGGCTTCCCGCGCCGGATCGGCCTCGAGCTGCTCGTCGATCCACTCGACCAGGTGGTCGATCAGGAGCGCGTCCTTCTTCGAGGAGGCGATCTTTTCGCGCTCGCGCGCGACCATGCCGTGGAAGATGTCGTGGTAGGGGTGGAAGCCGTTGCCGCTGTCGGTGTGGACCAGCTCGGCCATCAGCTGGCGGCGGCATGTCACGTGGGCGTACCACTCCTGGCCGCAGACCTGGACCGAGGTGGTGCCGTCGAGCCCGGTGTCGGCGAGCCAGTAGGCGAGCGCCCGCATGTGCTGGGTCGGCACGCCGTCGGAGCGCACCAGCGGCATTTCCTCCAGCTCCTCGCGGTCGGTGAGGTAGATGATCGCGCCGTCGGGGCGGCGCTGGAGCATCCCGTGCTCGAGGCCGAGATTGGAGAGCTCTGCGACCTCGGGCAGGAAGTCGGACTCGAAGAAGACGCGGTCGAAGCCGATGCCGAGCCGGGCGAGCGTCTTGCGCTGGCCCGAGATGACCCAGGCGCGCGTCTTCGACCAGAGCTC
>Ga0307470_10001047_pt1 | contig 11401 bp, 8 predicted proteins | sample atmos_gasesAM3C__FD_204565 | JGI IMG/M metagenome (GOLD analysis project Ga0307470, IMG submission 204565) | Hardwood forest soil microbial communities from Morgan-Monroe State Forest, Indiana, United States - atmos_gasesAM3C_05 | ecosystem: Environmental > Terrestrial > Soil > Temperate forest... | reverse complement strand
CAGCAATTCCCCCGATATCAGAGAGATGATTGGCGACGCGGCGAATCACGTTCGCATCCTCGGTCTGCAGCGCTGCATCAAACAGAAAAAACCCATGTGCGCTGATGATCTCACCACCCTCGGCGATGACGTTTGCGACCAGCGCGCTGCACAACGAATCGAGATCGCGGTTCTCACTCCCACTCCCCACTCCCCACTCCCCCCCCCCCACCCCAACCATCTCCCACACCCCCACCCGAAGCATCGCGTGCCTCCCCTTTTCGCCGAGGAGATCGGCGAGGCGGAGGGCGGCATTGGCGACGATGAGTGAGTGGCCGAGGTCCTCGAAATTGTCGGAGGCGGCAGCCAGATAGTCGCGCGCAAAGTCGGGGGAATCGAAGCGTTTGGCGAGCCAGCGCTCCCCGCGAAGGCGGTCCGATGCGACGATCGCTTCGCGCAGCTCGTCGAGATCGCCGCGCTGATCGTCATCGATCTTCGGAGGTTTCAGCATCGGCGGCTCGCTCCACGGCTGACGGCTGGCTGCTGCGTAAGTTGCGCATTCAACGATGGCCTCATCGAAGCGCGTTCCGAGCTCCTCGCGCAGGTCCCATGTGGAGAGGCAGGCCAGCAATGCGTGTTTGGAATGCTGCGATGGCGCAAACGCCAGCACCGCGAAGCGTGTGATCTCGATCCACGTCTCCTCGGCCGAGTGACTCGCGCGGAACGCTGCTACCGCCGGCGGAATCGCGGCGAGGTCGCGCTCGATGAATGGTTCGTAGAGGTGCATTCGGGAGTGCGGCAGTCGCCTAATGATGAACGATGAAGGCAGGGAGCGAGGGAGAATCTGAAGGCTGAAGGATGAATGATGAGGGAGGAAGGATGAAGAGTTCTCTTCATCCTTCATCCTTCACAATTCATCCTTCGGCTCTCACTTGTGTTTTTTCGGCGGCGTCTTCGCTGGTGTTTCGTCGAAGCCGGCTTTTTCGCCGTTTGTGCGCTCGTGAGCGCTCCCCCTTCATCCTCGGAGCGGCCATCTTCCACATCGACCGTCTGCGTCACGGCATCGGTTCCGTTTACGGCAGGTTGCGCCGCGGCTGGGGCGATCGTCTGCGTCGTCGGCGAAGTGGAGCTGACCGACGCCGACTTTCCCCAGCGGCAGCCGGCGGTGCAAAGCACGAATGTCAACACGATCAATACCGACGGCTTGATTGCTCTTCTCACGGACACCTCATGGATGGTTACCGACTCAATGCAATTTCCCTGACAGGATTCGCTACAATGCGCCCCCAATGGCAGAGCGGAAGCGGATCGGTGTTTTCGGTTGGGGCATCGTCGCCCCCAGGTCTCCAAACATCGATACTTTCGAGCGAAATCTGGAACGTGCCGATAGCTGGCTCACTCCTTTCCGCGGCTATGGCCCTTCGAATTTTCTGGTGGGCGAGCCTGACTTCGATTTCGAAACCTACCACGACTGGTTCGACCAGCGCTTTCCCCCCGCCAAGTTTTCGCAGCTCAAAGACAAGATGGGACCGATGGTGCTCAGCTGCATCGGCGCGTTCATTCAGTCGCTGACGCAAAACCCAGGCATGGAAGATTATCTGCAGTCGCTCGGGACGCAGGCTCACGTCTACATCGGCAGCGGAATCGGCGAGATCACGGTCACGTGCACTGAGACCATGAGGTACGACCGTGCCCAGCGGAAGTGGAACGAGTTCTGGGCGGCGCCGGAGCGATGCGCCGCCGTCCGCGCGCACAGCGACGGTGAGCGCGATCCCGACTCCCCTCCCGATCCCAAAGAGTTCGCGATCGGCTCTGAGGATTGGATCGAAGCCAAGCATGCCTGGGAATCGTTCTGGGCGCCAAAGAGTGATGCACTGCTGCACTATCTCGCGGAAGCGGCGGACATCCAGTCCGAGCCCGTGCCGCCCTCCTCCGGCACCGCGAAGCTCAGCTCGATCCGTCAGAAGCTGAACAAGATCCGGGCGCTGAACAGGAAGTGGGGATGCCCGAGCGAGCCGTGGGCCAGCGTCTCGCCCAACCTGCTCTGGAACATCACCAACATTCCGGCATCGCAGGTCTCGATGATCGGCCGCATCGTCGGTCCTGCGTTCGCGCCGGTGGCCGCCTGCGCCTCATTCGGCGTGGCGCTGAAACTTGCCGCCGACGCCATTCAACTCGGCGAAGCGAAAGCAGTCGTCGTGGGCATGACCGATCCCCCGCCGCACCCGCTCGTCATCTCCGCCTTCTACAACGCCAACGTCCTCTCCGCCGACGCCGACATCTCGCGCCCGCTGACGGCGCTGAAAGGAACGCACATCGCGGGCGGATCGTGCGTCTGGATCGTCGGCGATGCCATGGAGCTGATGGCGCAGGGCTTCCGTCCCGTCGGGATGGAGATCGTCGGCATCGGCACCTCGTCGGATGCGCATCACATCATCACGCCGTCGAAAGGCGGTCCGCAGCTCGCGATGAAGCAGGCGATGGAGGAAGTGCAGGCCGCCGACGTCACGACCTGGGACATGCACGCCACTGCCACACCGGGCGACGCGCTGGAGGTCGAGAACTCGCTGGAGATGCTGCACCCCGACGTGCTCTTCACCGCCCGCAAAGGAACGTTTGGCCACGGCATGTCGGTCGGCGGCGGCTGGGAGCTCACTGCCCAACATCTGGGCATGGCCAAGGGCCGCCTCTACCCGATGGCGCTGACCGAGGGCGAGCTACACGCCGATGTGAAGATTCAGGAAGCAAAGTTCGTCTCTAGCGACGGCTGCGACAACGTCGGCCAGGGCTACAGCGGCAAGCTGAGCATGGGCGTCGGCGGCATCAACTCGTGCGTGATCAGCAAGCCGTGGGACGCGAAGGTGATCGAGGAGAACGTGGTTCGCTCGATCGCAGCGGAGCTGGTGAAGTCGGAGACGTAGGCGGACGCGGCAAGCTTTGCGGGTGGTATCGTCAGTGGTACCATGTCTGAGATGTCGCGCGTCGTCCTCGACACGAGCGTTCTCGTGGCGGCCGTTCGATCCCGGCGCGGTGCATCCTTCGAACTGATCACTCGACTTGGTACTGGCGCGTTCGAGGTCGCTGTTTCGGTATCGCTCGTGCTCGAGTATGAGGGCGTGCTGCTTCGGCATCTGCCGGCATCGCCGCTGGACGAAAAGGATGTACGTGACCTCATCGACTACCTATGTGACATCGCGATTCGTCAGGAGATATTTTTTCTGTGGCGGCCTTACCTGCGAGATCCGGGTGATGACTTGATACTTGAACTGGCGGTTGCAGCAGGGTGTGAAGCAATCGTGACGCATAACGTACGAGACTTCGGTGGCGCCGAGAAACTTGGAGTACGCATTGTGACGCCTAAACAATTCTTGCAAGAGCTCAGAGGTGACAAATGGGAGCGTTGAGTCTTCGTTTGCCGGAATCCTTACATCGGAAGCTTGGGGAAGTTGCGGAGCGCGAGGGCGTATCGATCAATCAGTTGATTAGCTCGGCGGTTGCCGAAAAAATGTCGGCGCTCATGACCGAGGAGTACCTCGAGGCGAGAGCAAAGCGCGCGAGCCGCCGCAAGTTCGAAGCAGTGCTTGCGAAGATTCCGGATGTCGAGCCTCATGAGTCAGACCGAATTGTCGAGGCTACCGCCAGAACGCGTCGCAAGAAGGCTGTCTAACTTCCTTTGTGATCACCAGCAGGCGACTCTCGGCAACACGGGAATCGGGAAGAAACGCCGCCCTCTTCTCCTTTACGTCGCGAACTGACCGAACGGTCAGTCGGCGCGCTGGCGACGGGATTGCACCACCGCAGCGGCGCCTCAAGCTCATGCGTTCGAAACAACTCTCCCTCCTCTTTCTTGCAGTGACGTTCAGCGCTTCCGCGCAGACGCCGGCGCAGCCTCTCCGACTCACCGTCGACGACGCCATCCACATGGCCCTCGGCAACGGCACCCAGGCGGAGCTGGCGCGGTCGAACGAGCAGATGGCGCGCATTGCGCGTAGTGAAGCGCTGAGCGCGCTGATGCCGCAGGCGGATGTGAAGCTGATGCAGTACAGCCAGTCGATCAACCTGGCCACGTTCGGCTTTTCGCTGCCCGGACTGCCGCCGGTCATCGGTCCTTTCAACGTCACCGATGGGCAGCTCTCCGCGGCCGTGCAGGTCTTCAACTTCGCGGCGCTCCGGCGCTACCAATCGCTGAAAAGCTCGGCCGAAGCGAGTCACTACCAGAACGAGCAGGCGGAGAACGATGTCGCCGCAGCGGTGGCGCGGCTCTACCTCATCGCACAACGCGCCCAGTCGCAGATCGACGCCCGTCAGGCTGACGTCGCGCTCTTCACGCGGCTGCTCCAGACAGCGCAGGATGAGTTCAAAGCGGGCACCGGCACCCGTCTCGACGTCGCACAAGGAAATGTGCAGCTTGCGCGCGCCCGGCAGGCCTTGCTCATCGCGCAGAATGACCGGCAGAACGCGACGCTGGCACTCCTCAATGCCATCGGCGCGGACGAATCGAGCGACGTGATCTTCACCGCCCTCCCTTCCGCCCCAACAAGTGTTCCTGATCTCGATCCCTCCCTGACGACCGCGAAGGAACACCGCCCCGAGCTGCGTCAGGCAACCGAACAGGTTCGCGCCGCGCAACTGACTGTCGAAGCTGCCCGTGCGCGCCTCCTGCCGAGTGTCTCGCTCGACTTCGAAGGCGCCATGAGCGGCAACAGGACCAACGATCTCCACTGGACGCGCCGCATCGCCGCCAACCTCGGCGTCCCCCTCTTCCGCGCCGACATCAACGCAAACATCGCACGCGCGAGCGTGATGCTGCACGACGCTGAAACGCAGTTGTCGCAACGCCAGCGCGACGTCGAACAGGATGTCCGACGCTCCGTGATGTCGCTGCAGAACGCCGAGTCGCGCGTAACCGTCGCAACAGAAAGCGTGACGGTAGCTGAAGAAGCGTTGACTGTTGCCGGCGACCGACGCGCAGCCGGCTACGGCTCGCCGGTCGAAGTCGACCGCGCCCAGGACGCCTATCGTCAGGCGCACGAAGATCTCATCGCCGCGCAGGCCGATGCCGCAGCCGCGCAGTTCGAGTACGAGCATGCCACCGGCGGCATTCGTCGCTACATCACGAACGCGAGCAACAGCGCTCCCGAGGGAAAGCCGTGAGTTCCGCCACTGCGACGTTTGATACGGCAGGAACCTTCCCCGCACGGCCGGAGCGCAAGCCGGTCAACAAATGGCTGGTCACAGTCTCGATCACGTTCGGGACTCTGATGGGAGCGATCGACGCCTCCATTGTCAACGTTGCCGTCCCTCACCTCACCGGCTCCCTCGGCGTCACCATCGAGCAGATCACCTGGGTTACGACCGGGTTCGTCATCGCCACGGTCATGGTCATGCCATTGACGGGGTTTCTGGCGCGGCTCTTCGGCCAGAAGCGCGTTTACATGGCCTGTCTGGCGCTCTTCGTCATCGGATCGGCGCTCTGCGGCATGGTGCGCACGCTGCCGCTCCTCGTCTTCTTCCGCATCCTGCAGGGACTGGGGGCTGGCGCCTTGCAGCCAACGGAGCAGGCCATCCTTCGCCAGACCTTTCCGCCGAAAGAGCAAGGGATGGCGATGGCGCTATTCGGGATGGCGGTCGTGCTTGGCCCCGCGTTCGGCCCCACGCTCGGCGGATACATCGTCGACAACTATTCGTGGCCGTGGATCTTCTACATCAACGTCCCCATCGGGATCATTTCGCTCGTCATGGTCTCGCGCTTCGTGCACGAGCCCGAGGACGTCCGCGCGGCGATGCAGCAGATGGCGGTACGTCAACGAAAGAACATGGACTGGGGCGGTATCGCGCTCCTCTTCCTCGGCCTGGGGACGATGCAGTACGTCCTCGAAGAGGGAGGACGCAACGACTGGTTCCAGTCGGGTGAGATCAAGATCATCGCGCTGGTCGCCATCGTGTCGCTCCTGGCGCTGGTCATTCGGGAACTGAGTGCGCGGGTGCCGGCAGTCGACTTCTCGCTTTTCAAGGACGTCGTGTTCGCGTCCGGCACGCTGATCGGCGCCGTCATGTTCGCCATGCTTCTGGCGGTGACATTCCTGCTCCCGCTATTCATGCAGTTTGAGCTCGGTTTCTCCGCGACGCAGGCGGGCTTGGCGATGATGCCGAGAAGCCTCTGCATGCTCGTGGTAATGCCGATCGTCGGGCGGCTCTACAACAAGGTTTCTCCGCGTCTCGTCGTCGCCTTCGGCATCGTGCTCTTCGCCTATACGGCTTGGCTGATGGGACACTACACGCTGGCCAGCGCCACCATTGACGTGGTCAAGGTTCTCATCATCCAGGGGGTGGCATTCAGCTGCCTTTGGATCCCGCTGACGACGATGTCCCTCAGCACGATCCCGCGTCATCGAATGTCCGACGCCACCGGACTGAACTCGCTGCTGCGGCAGACCGGAGGCTCGGTTGGGCTGGCCGTGTTTGCGACGCTGCTTGCCCGCTACGCCACGCGCGCCCGAGGCGACATGCTGCCTCACTTCTCGCTGTCGAGTCCGTCGATGATCGCGCGCATGGGCGGCATTCAACGAATGCTGCAAGCCCGCGGACTCGATGCCCTGGCCGCGCGAAACGCCGCCGCGCGCATGATCGACGGCGGGCTTCGGCAGCAGGCCATGATGCTCTCGTTCGAAAAACTGTTTTATCTGTCAGGAATCCTGTTCCTATGCGTTCTGCCGCTCGTCTTCTTCCTGAAGATGCCGAAGGACGCGGAGAAGATCGATGCTCATGTGGAGATGTAGATGACTACCAACGGAACCACCGCCGGCACGATGCCGGAAATCGCCGAGCACGAGCCTTCAATCGCGCCGTCGAAAGCAAAACGCCTCTATCTCATCCTCGGCGGCGCCGTCGTGCTGTTGCTGATCGGCTACCTGGTTTACGCGTTCATGTCCGCCGGTAAAGAGTCTACCGACGATGCGCAGGTCAGCGCCGACATCGTGCCCATCGCGGCGCGCGTGGCCGGACAGGTGACGGCGGTCTACATCGTCGAGAATCAGCCGGTCAAAGCCGGTCAACCAATCGCCGATCTCGATCCGTCCGACGCGCAGGTGAAAGTCGCGCAGGCCGAGGGGGATCTGGCGACCGCGCAGGCACAGGCCGCCGATGCTGACGCGCGCACCGCCGTGACCTCGGCCAGCGCACGCGGGGCGCTCACCTCCGCGCAAGGCGCACTGCAAAGCTCGAAGGAAAGCGTCGACACTTCCGCGGCGTCGATCAACGAGGCGCATGCCGCGGTGACGCGCGCAACTGCAAACGCGCAGAAAGCGCGGCTCGACTTCCAGCGCGCCGAGGAGCTCGGCGGCAAGGGAGATATCTCGAAGGCGCAGGTAGATGCAGCGCGCGCCGCACACGAATCAGCCGACGCCGATCTCGCACAGGCGCGCGCCCGCGTCAGCGAGGCCGAAAACAGTCGTCAGGCTGCCCAGGCCAATGTCCAGACCGCACAGGGACGCGTGCAGCAGAGTGCACCCGTGCAGGAGCAGATTACGGCAGCGCAGGCGCAGGCCCGACTCGCGCACGCCCGCATCGCAACCGCCGAAGCCGCACTTCACGCCGCGCAGTTGAACCTTTCCTACACGAAGATCATCGCCCCTCGGGACGGCATCGCTTCGAAGCTCGCTGTCCACGCCGGCTCGTACGTCACCGCCGGCATGCCGATCGTCCAGCTCGTTCCGCAAACGACGTACATCCTGGCAAACTTCAAAGAGACCCAGATGGCAGGCATGCGCCCCGGCCAGCGCGCAACCGTCCGCATCGACGCCCTCGGCCGCCGCGATTTCGAAGGCAAAGTAGAGAGCCTCTCCGGCGGCACCGGCGCATCGTTCTCCCTCCTCCCCCCCGACAACGCCTCCGGCAACTTCGTGAAGGTAGTCCAGCGCGTCCCGGTGCGCATCTCCTGGAACGGCCCCCCCGCCGACCAGGTCGCCGTCGGCTCCTCGGCGGAAGTGACGGTGTATACGAAGTAGGGCATCTCGCCCTCTCGCAGTTTCGTAGCGCCGTCGGCCCGACGGCTGTACCGCCAGCGGCTCGCTGGCGACTCTCACGAACAGCAGCACACGCGCCTGAACCGCCGCCGCTTCGCGTTCAGAAAACGCGGGACGTCGCGTTTCAACTGACTCTGGAGGACGACGAGATGCGCCGTTCAAGGTCACAATCTGTGACCTTGAACGATGAGGTGGTCACAGTCTGTGACCACCTCCGGAACCCGAAAACACTCCGCGATGAATCGGGCAGCCAGAACGGTGGCGGTCGAGAAAGTGAAACACCTTGTTTCACAATTCCGATGTTCGCCGCCCGCATCGCAAGGCGCTTAAATTGTGCAAGGGGTCATTGCACAATCAATGATTGAGTGGCTGGCCGCGGGAACCTAGGGATTTCTCGGATGGTCAGAAGACACCGCTGGGCAGGGACGCCCAGCGGTAGCAGGCAAGAATGCCTGCGCTACTCTTCAGCCGCTCCCATCACGACAAACGACACATCGTTCGACGATGCTCCCGGTTTCACTGCTTCGCGGCGCCTGCACTTTGAGAAGGTTCAAGTAGTGCAGGCATTCTTGCCTGCTCCCGTCGGGCATTCTTGCCCGGCGGTACGGTTTCTTGATTGGCGCTCCAATGGACCGTTGCGAAATAGGCTGGCGTGGTAGCCCCTCACCAAGCGAAGCCCCACCTCTTTGAGGTCACAAATTGTGACCTCAAGTTGGGAAGACGCAGCAAAGCGTTAACGCGCTGGCTGTCGCCGGTTAACCGCAAACTTGAAGTCACAATCTGTGACTTCAAGCTCATCACCCAACAGCAGTGCCGCCGGGCCCAACCCGGCGGCACGCGGTGGTTGCGGCTAGTTCCAGCTAGTACTGAATGATCGAACTGTTGAAGGTGTCGTGGTTCGACCACGAGCCGTTCACGCTGATGTGATCTCCTGCACGTGTGCGCCAGACGTTGACCGACCGCTTCGTGTCCATGTTGCGGACGTCGATCTTCACCGGCAAGCCGGAGGCGTCATCGCGGATCGTTACATAGTTGAGCCGGCGGTTGACGCTGATGACAGTCCCGCTCATCCATCCACTGGAGCCATACGGCACGCCACGATAGGCCGGATCGCTCGTGTAAGCAGGCTCACCCGAAAACGCGATGTAATCGGCATTCACGGAATCGCCGGAGACGACGCCGCCAAGACGGACCCGATCGCCAACGCGGATGTCGCGGTTGCGAATCGTGGACACGGGAACGTAGTAGACGTAGCTGCCATGATTGAGCTCAATTCGATACTGATCGCCCTCGCGGGCCATGCTGGTGATCTCTCCCTGCGTGGAAATACGGTCGGCGCGATACTGATAAGCGCGCTCCTGCGGTTGAGGCGCCGCGATCGCCGCCGAACTGAGCAGCACCGCAAAGCCGCTCGCCGCGACGAGCGCTCTGAAAGCATTTCGTTTCTCGTTCATCGAATCCTCCTTAGGATGGGTCTCACTTCGCCAAATAACCATCGCAAAGATGCTGCCATGATCGAGACTCGAGGCGTTCTGATCGATGAAGTTCGTGACGTCGGCAGCTGCTCGGAAAAGATGAACCACAGAGACACTGAGGACACAGAGTCGAACGCTGCGACCTCTCGGTTTCTCTGGTGAGCAGGTTGCCTAGCTCTTCAAAGACGACGATGTGGCTTCATGCCGCTCGTTGCCAAAGCCCCATCGCGTCTTGGAACACGTGCGAAAGTGCCGGTCACGGAGGGTCGAAGGCGAAAGTGACGACGCTTCGTATGAGGTATTGGCACCGCAACCTGTTGTCACTTTCGCTTTCTACTCGCGACGATGCAACCGGCCGTAGGCGACCCCACTGCTTCCACGACCAGCGCGACAACCTTTCCTTTCGACCTGACATCCTTCGCGCCATAGTGGTACCGTTGCGTAGCGTCCGTGACGTTTCGCCAAGAGGAGCCTCTTTCATGCCGCAAATGAAGACCAACTTCAAGGGTCTAATCCAGCTGCTGGCCCGGAATCTATACCCGGAACCCGACGTGTTTATCCGCGAGTTGATTCAGAATGCACATGACGCGATCCGAATCCGGCGAATCGACGAACCCAACCTAGCCGGCCTGATTGAGATCCTTGTCGATCGCGAAGACAAGACCATCACATTCGTCGATAACGGCAATGGTATGGATGCCGCGGACATTGATGAGTTCCTGAGCACGATCGGAGCCAGCGGCACGCGCGAGCGCGCAATGCAGTACCTGGATGAGGGGAACAAACTGCAAGCGCTCGGCACCATTGGCCAGTTCGGCATCGGGATTCTCTCCGCATTCGTCGTAGCCCGGAAGTTGGAGGTCACCACACGGAAAAGCGGGTCGCCAAAGGTTTTTCGCTGGATCAACGAAGGGGGCGAAGACTACTCTCTCGACGAGGTGCCGGAGAGCGAGAGAAGCAACGCGAAGATCGGTACAACCGTTCGAGTGACCCTGCAACACGACCGTGGCGAATTCCTGGACGAGGCGACCATCCGGAAGACGATTAAACGCTACGCCGAGTTCATACCGTTCCGAATCGACCTGAATGGTGAGGGGCCGATCAATGCGATGGACGCGCCTTGGCACAAAGGTGGGTGGGCGGGCGCCGAGGACTACAAGAAGGCGCTTTGGGAGTTCCTGAACAAACGGTTTCCAGACTCTCCCATGTTGGTAATCCCGATTAAGTTCGATCAACCTTTTGCTCGCGGAGCGCTCTATATCTCGGACCGGCATGTGCCGGGCATCAACACGCCGGGGTTGCTAGACATATTTCAAGAGAGGATGTGCATTCGGATCAACGACTCGGAATTGCTTCCCGAATGGGCCAAGTTCGTTCGTGGCGTCATTGACTCCCCGGCGCTGACGCCAACGGCAGCTCGCGACAACGTTCAGAAGGACGTCAACTATCACGAACTGAAACGGCAGCTTGGTCGCCTGATTGTAGAAGAACTCACTGCGTTGGCGAAGGCCGACCCCAAGCGCTTCGAGGACTTGTGCTCCTAGCATCACTACCATCTCAAGGGGATGGCCTTTCATCACGACGATTTCTTCGACGCTGTGATCGACTCCCTGCCTTTCGAAACTAACGAGGGAAAGATGAACCTGCCGCGCTACCTTGAGCGGCAGCCGGCAAAACCGGGTGAAAAGGTGCCGGTGTATTTCTTTTCGTACGGTGGCGATTCCAACCAGTTCTACGACCTCTGCCGGGCCAAGGGGCTTGTCGCCATCAACACCGGCTTCAGGTTCGATGAGGAAGTGCTTCGAAAGTATGTAGATCGACACTCACAGCGCCTGGAACTGCGGCAGCTGGACACCCTTGACGACCCAAGTCTGTATCGCCATCTATCGGTGGAAGAGCAAAGACAGTTTCTCGCGATCCAGG
>Ga0307470_10001046_pt1 | contig 11408 bp, 13 predicted proteins | sample atmos_gasesAM3C__FD_204565 | JGI IMG/M metagenome (GOLD analysis project Ga0307470, IMG submission 204565) | Hardwood forest soil microbial communities from Morgan-Monroe State Forest, Indiana, United States - atmos_gasesAM3C_05 | ecosystem: Environmental > Terrestrial > Soil > Temperate forest... | reverse complement strand
CTGGCGGAGGGGCGTGCCGGCAAGCACCTGCCGGTCGCCTTCGATCGCCACTGCATGCATGAGTTCGTCCTCTCCGGCAAGCCGATGAAGAGGGAGCTGGGGCTGGCCACGCTCGATCTCGCCAAGCGCCTGCTCGATTTCGGCTTCCACCCGCCGACCGTCTACTTCCCCCTCCTGGTCGAGGAGGCCTTGATGATCGAGCCGACCGAGACCGAGGCCAAGGAGAGCCTCGACGCCTTCGCCGAGGCGATTGAGCAGATCCTCGCCGAGGCGGAGACCGACCCGGAGAAGGCCAAGCAGGCTCCTTACACGACCCCGGTCCGCCGCCTCGACGAGGTCAAAGCCACCCGCAAGCCGGTGGTCCGCCAGCCGCTCGGCTAGAGCAAGTCACGCTGCATCCTTGCCGTTGACGAGTAATACTTGAGATTTCTTGCTCAATCGGTCGAAAGGATGCAAATGAAGGGGTATGCGAAGGTGCTCGGCCTGGTCGCGATCCTCACCCTGAGTGCGCTGGCGGGCACTGCGGCCTCGGCGGAGGAAGACGTGCCGTGGGATTTCAAAGCCGACGGCGACTACGTGAAATACACAGGCGCGCTGGTCGAAGGGGTGAAAGAGCAGATGGGGGGCGACGCCGGGACGATTACCTGCCAGGAAGTCATCTACGAAGGCGAAACGCTGGAAGAAGCAGCAGTGACAAGCACCACCACATTGGCGGTCAAGCCGCGAAAAGGCGGCTGCAACGGGGGTGGCATTCCGGTCGAATTCGACACAAACTCCTGCAGCTACCTGTTCCACGCCGAAATGGCCACCGGCGAGACGGCGACAGAGGGCTCGGTGGACATCGTCTGCAACAAAGCCAAAGACGACTTCACACTTACAGAGAAAGTGGGGGGAGTGGTCAAGTGCACGATCCACGTCCCTCAGCAGAAAGGGCTCAAAGGCGTCACATTCACAAACGGGGTCTCCGGCGGCGTGAAAGACATCACCGTCGACTTCAACCTCACTGCAGTGCAGTACACCCAGACAGCTGGAACCGGGGCCGGCGCGTGCAAAGACGCGGTCGATACACATAACGGCACCATCCTGGGGAACTTCACACTCAAAGGCGATAACAAAGCCGGTCAACCGACAGACATCTGGGTCGAACACACAAAACCCTGATGCTGGCGTCGGGCTACAGCTCGGGCAACTCCTGCTCGAGCTGTAGCACTGGCGCGAAGAGGTCTCCGTGGCGCTCGATTCGAGCGAGCACGTCGCCGGTCTCGAACACGAGCGAGCTGCCGTCTTCGCTGTCGGCGACGGCTTCGACCTCCTCCCAGGTGACGGGGGTCGAGACGGTCGGCCGTTCGCGCGCCCGCAGCGAGTAGACGGCGATCGTCGTCTTGCGCTGGTGGTTCTGCGACCAGTCGACGAAGACCTTGCCCTCGCGTTCGACCTTTTTCATCTTCGAGACGACCTCGTCGGGGGTCTGCTTCTCCAATAGCTGGGCGATCGCTTTGGCGAACGGTTTGGTCTGCTCGTAGTAGATCTCTCGATTGAGCGGGACGTAGACCTGCAGGCCCTTCGAGCCGGAGGTCTTCGGGAACGACTGGACGTCGAAGTGGGCGAAGAGGTCGCGAAGGCGCAGGCCGACCCGGCAGCACTCGACGATGTTCGCCGGCGGACCCGGGTCGAGGTCGAAGGCGAGGACGGTGGGCCGTTTCGGTGCTCGGGAGAGCGAGAGCGACGGGTGCAGCTCGATCGCCGCCAGCTGCGCCATCCAGACCAGGGTCGGCAGGCTGTCGCAGACGCAGAAGTCGATCTTGCCGGCGTGGGGCCCCGCTTCCACGCGAGCCGTCTTCACCCATTTCGGCCGGTGCTTGGGGCAGCGCTTCTCGAAGAAGGCCGCGTCGAGGTCGTCGACTCCTTCGGGGAAGCGGCGAAGCGTCACCGCCCGCCCGGTGAGGTGGGGGATGATCGCCGGCGCGACCTTGGCGTAGTAGTCGACCACCTCGCCCTTGGTGAACCCCGCCTCCGGGTAGAGCACCTTGTCGAGGTTGGTGAGCTTCAGCTCACGGCCGTCGACCTCGACCTGGCGGCTGGCGGCCACGGGCTATTTCGAGGCTTTGGCTTTGGCCTGCGAGCCCGAGCGCTTCTTCGACGCTGCTTTGGCTTTCTTTTTCGCCGCAGGCTTGGCTTTCGCTTTGGCCTTGGCCTTGCCTTTGTCCCCGCCCTTGACGGCGGCGATGCTTTCCTCCAGCGCTGCCATCAGGTCGGGGGCCTTGGTCGGCTGTGGCTCCTCGGTCTCGGGCGCGGTGAGCACGTCCTTGCCCTCCGCCTTGCGTTCGATCAGCTCCAGCAGCTGCTCGCGGTACTCGTCGCGGTAGGCGCTCGGGTCGAACTCGGTGGTCAGCGAGTCGATCAGCTGCTCGGCCATCTCGACCTCTTTCTTGGCGACCTTCTGCTTGCCCTCCGGCAGTACGTCCCCGAGCTCGGACGGCGAGACGACCTCGTCGGCGAAGCGCATCGTGGTCAGGGTGAGCACGCCGTCGCCGCTGGGGCGCAGCGCTGCCAGATGCTCCTTGTTGCGGAAGACGAAGCGGGCGATCGCCACCTTGCCCGACTCCTGCATCGCTTTGGCCAGCAGCGAGTACGCCTTCTCGGCGCCCTCGGCGGGTCCAAGGTAGTAGGGGCTGTCGAAGTAGATCGGGTCGATCTGGTCGAGGTCGACGAAGTCCTGCACATCGATCGCCCGCGTCTTCTCCGGCGCCAGCGCCCCCATCTCGTCTTTGCTCAGCGGCACGTAGCGATCGGGCGTGATCTCGAAGGCCTTGACGATCTCGCCGTAGGGAACCTCCTCATCGGTGCCCTCGGCGACGCGCCGGTGTTTGATCCGGGCGCCGTCGGACTCGCGGATCTCGCGCAGCGAGATGCCGCGGCGCGCGACCGCGCTGTAGAGCTTGACGGGCACGTTGAGTAGCCCGAAGCTGATCGTTCCGCTCCAAATCGCTCTCGGCATCAGCAGATCACCTACCCGGATTCTGGCAGCCGCGCACCGCTCATCGCCGCCCGTCGTGCGCCGCGGGAGGCTTCTTGCGTCCCCTCTGGCGACTTAGCCCCCTAAGGGGGACGGTAACTCGCCAGTGCGAGGTAGGGGATCATCTGCCGGTGCTGTTCGAGCTTCGCGACGTCAGCCTGATCCGTGGCGGCCGCCCGGTCCTCGACTCGGTCAGCGCCGAGATCCACGGCGGCGCGACGGCGATCGTCGGTCCCTCGGGCAGCGGCAAGTCGACTCTGCTGCGGCTGCTCAACCGCCTTGCCGACCCCGACAGCGGCACGATCTCCTACCTCGACCGGCCGCTGGCGGAGTACGACCCGCTGGCGCTGCGGCGCCAGGTCTCGCTGGTGCCGCAGCTGCCGTCCCTGCTTGAGGGGACGGTCGAGTCGAACCTGGTCTACGCCGCACGCCTGGCCGGCAAGGAGCTCGACGCGGCGCGCTGCCTCGGCCTCGCCGGCCTCGATGCCGGGTTCGGGGAGCGAGACGTAAGCAAGCTCTCGGTCGGCGAGCAGCAGCGCGCGATGCTGGCGCGGGCGCTGTCCCAGCAGCCACAGGTGCTGCTGCTCGACGAGCCGACCTCGGCGCTCGACCATTCGGCCCGCGACGCGATCGAGGCGACCCTCGCCGATCTGCGGCGCGAGCTGGAGATCTCGCTGATCCTCGTCAGCCACGATCCCGAGCAGGCGCGGCGGCTGGCGGACCGGGCGCTGCGGTTGAAGTCGGGCCGGGTCGCCGCCTGCGGGCCGCTCGAGGAGGCGCTGGCGTGACGACTTCGATCGACGTCTCGCTCGGCCAGGTCGCCGCCGCCCTGGCGCTGGTCGCGCTCGCCGCGGCGATCTCCTTCTGGCGCCGCACCGACCTCGAGCGGGACATCGTCGTCGCGACCGTCCGTTCCTTCGTCCAGCTGACGGCGATCGGCTACGCGATCAAGCTGATCTTCGAAGCGGACACGATCTGGCTCGTCGTCGCGCTGCTCTCGGTGATGGTCCTGTTCGGGGCGCTCACCGCCCGCAGCCGGGCGAGGAAGGTCCCGGGCGCCTTCTGGCCGTTGCTGATCGGGCTGGCGATCGCGGCTGCATCGACCCTCGGCCTCGTCGTCGCCCTGGGGATCTTCGAAGCGACCCCGCGCTACCTCGTTCCCGTCGGCGGGATGATGATCGGCAACGCGATGACCGCTTCCGCGGTCGCCCTCAACCGGCTCGGCGACGAGGTCGGCGACTCGCGGGCGCGGATCGAGGCGACCCTCGCACTTGGCGCGACCGCCCGCGAGGCGGCGGCGCCCTTCGTCCGCCGCGCCCTGCGCTCCGGCACGATCGCCCTGATCGACTCGACCAAGACCACCGGCTTGATCTTCTTCCCGGGGACGATGGTGGGCATGCTGCTGGCCGGCGCCGAACCGACCGACGCCGTCCGCCTGCAGCTGATCCTCCTCTACGCCCTGCTGGGCAGCACCGCGATCGCCGCCCTGGTCGCGACCGGCCTCGCCTACCGCAACTTCTTCACCCCGGCCCAGCAGCTGCGCGAGCTGGACTGAGCGCCTCCTTACACTGGGCGTGTGTCACGCCAACAGCGTCTGACGCTGGTCGCGACGATCCTCGGCTCGACGGTCGTCTTCCTCGATTCGACCGTGGTCAACGTGGCGTTGCCGGCGATCGCCGATGGGCTCGACGCCGGCCTGGCCGGGCAGCAATGGGTCGTCGAGGCCTACATGCTGACCCTGGTCTCGCTGCTCCTGGTCGGCGGCTCGCTCGGCGATCAGTTCGGCCGGCGGCGGGTCTTCGTCATCGGCCTGATCGCCTTTGGCGCGACCTCGATCCTCTGCGCCCTCGCGCCGACGGTCGAGTTGCTGATCGCCGCCCGCGCCCTACAGGGAATCGCCGGGGCGCTGCTGGTGCCGGGCTCGCTGGCGATCGTCGCCGCCTCCTTCGAGGGGGCGGCGCGCGGCAAGGCGGTCGGGACCTGGACCGCCTGGACCGGTATCGCCACCGTGCTCGGCCCGGCCGGCGGCGGCGTTCTGGTCGAGGCGATCTCCTGGCGGGCGATCTTCTGGATCAACATTCCGCTGATCGCAGCTACCGTGGCGCTGACCCTCCATTCGGTGCGCGAGAGCCGCGACATGGAGGCGTTCCGCGGCATCGATTGGCTTGGCATCGCCCTCTCCTCGGCGGGTCTCGCCGGCCCGGTCTTCGCCCTGATCGAGCAGCCGACCTACGGCTGGGGCGACCCGATCGTCTGGGTGCCGATGGTTGCCGGGGTCGCCTGCTTCGCGCTCTTCGTCCTGCATGAGGCGCGGGCCCGCCACCCGATGCTCGAACTGAGCCTCTTTCGCATCCGCAACTTCCGCGTCGCCAACCTGACCACGCTCTCCGCCTACGCGGGGTTGATCGGCGGGCTCTTCTTCGTCGGCCTCTTCCTCCAGCAGGTCGCCGGCTACTCGCCGATCGAGGCCGGGCTGGCGACGACGCCGGTCTCGCTGATCCTCTTCTTCCTCTCGCCACGCTGGGGCAAGATGGCTTCGGGCACCGGGCCGCGCCTGCCGATGTGCATCGGCCCGATCGTCGGTGGGATCGGCCTGATCATGCTGATGCGGGTCGGTTCCGATCCAAGCTACGTCGCCGACGTCCTGCCCGCGATCATCGTCTTCGGCCTCGGCCTCTCGGCGACGGTCGCGCCGCTGACCGCGACCGTGCTCGACTCGGTAGAGGAGCGCCACGTCGGCATCGCATCGGGTGTCAACAACGGGATCGCCCGGGTGGCGGGGCTGCTGGCGATCGCGGTGCTTGGGGCCGTGATCTCCGCCGGCTTCGGCTCGACCCTCGACTCGAATCTCGGCGATCGCCCGCTCGGCCCGCGGGCACAACACGCGGTTTTGGAGGCGAAGAAGCAACCGCTCGCGGTTCCCTCGACCGACGGGCTGCCCCCGTCCCAGGCGGGACGAGTTGAAGCAGCCTCGGCGGACGCCTCGACCTCGGCCTTCCACCTCGGCGTCCTCATTGCCGGCCTGCTGATGATCGCCGGCGGCGTCTTCGCTGGCGTCGGGATTGAGAATCCGAAGCGACGGGTCGAAGCGGTTGCCAGCCGGGGCTCCGCCCAGGCTGGCGAGTGCGGCCACGGCGCCGATGCCGACTGCGCCGAGCCCAAACAGCTTCCATCAGGCGGTGAGGCACCGGAGCCCGAGCCCGCTTGAGCGCCGGGGCGCGCACTCGGAAGCCACTCACAGCCATGGACGGGGTGCCTTTCGAACGGGCGGATACTCAAAACGGCGGTCCAACTGGACCGCCGTTTGTCCGGGTGAGAGGCACCCCGTCCATGGCCTCTCAATAGGCTCCGCCCCTGTGAGCGCACCCATCATCTTTTCGGGAATCCAGCCCACCGGCCGCAAGCACCTCGGCAACTACATCGGCGCGATCCGCCAGTACGTCGAGGGACAGGACCGCGGTGAGCCGGCGATCTTCTGCATCGTCGACCTGCACGCGCTCTCGGTCGCCTACGACCCGGTCGAGCTGCGCGAGCGGCTCTACGACACGACCGCGATCCTGCTCGCCGCCGGGCTCGATCCGGAGCGCTGCGTCCTCTTCCGCCAGTCCGACGTGCGCGAGCACACCGAGCTGACCTGGCTGCTCTCGGCCGTCACCTCCCACGGCGACCTCAACCGCATGCACCAGTTCAAGGAAAAGTCGGGCAAGCAGCGCGAGCTGGCCCCGGCGGCGCTCTTCTTCTACCCGGTGCTGATGGCTGCCGACGTGCTCGCCTACAGGGCAACCGAGGTGCCGGTCGGCGATGACCAGAAGCAGCACGTCGAGCTGATGCGCGAGATCGCCCGCCGCTTCAACGAGCGCTTCGGCGAGACCCTGGTCGTGCCCGAGCACTGCATCCCTGCGGTCGGCGCGCGGATCATGGACCTGCAAGAGCCCGAGCGCAAGATGTCGACCACCGGTGGCGGCGAGGCCGGCACGGTTTACGTGCTCGACGACCCCGCAGCGATCCGCAAGAAGCTCGGCAGCGCCGTCACCGACTCCGGACGGGAGATCGTCCGCCGAGACGACAAGCCCGGGGTGAGCAACTTGATCGACATCCTCGCGGTGGCGCGCGATACCGACCCGGCCGAGATCGAGCGCGAGTTCGAGGGCGCCGGCTACGGCGACTTCAAGGCGGCGGTCGCCGAGGGCGTGGCCGAGATGCTGGCGCCGGTCCGTGAGCGCTACGCCGAGCTGCGTCCCGACCAGGCGGCGCTGGAGAAGGCGCTTGCCGCTGGCGCCGAGAAGGCACGCGCGATCGCCGCGCCGACGCTGGCCGAGGTGCGGGAGCGCATGGGCGTCGGCTCAGCCTGAGCGCCGCGATACCAGGCTGTTGCGCTCGTCGCCACCCTTGACCGCCTGCTCGAGCACCATGCCGATGCCCTTGACGTAGAGCTTGTGATCGACGACGCCGGGCTCAAGGGGAGTCCACTCCCTGGTCAGCAGTCCGTGGCTGGAGGAAACGGCGGGGGTGTCGACGTCGGCCGTAAGGCTCAAGACGCGGAAGCGATCCTCCGCATGACCTTTGTAGTACTCCTGCCGACCGGTCTGTCCGGGGTGTGGATGGGCGGGCATGAAGATCCCGGCCTGGGCGCCGTGGACGCCGGATTGCCAGCTGCCCTCGGTACTCACCACGCTGCCGTTCGGGCTCAGCTCGGCGGTTGCCTCGCCGAAATACCAGACGTTCCCAGCCTTGTCCTCGGCGTACCAGTCCTCGGTCCGCTCGTGGAGTTGCCCGCGCAGATAGAGGCGGTCGCGAACGACCGTGCAGGGGACCCCCTGGATCGTCTTCGTCGTCTTGGTGACCGCAAAGACGTCGCGGGAGGACTGTCTGTCCTTGACCCCGCGGTAGACGTACACGGCCCCTGGGCGAAGAGGGAACCACGGGTTGTCCACTCGGGCGGCGAACCCGGTTGGGCCCGGAGGGCGGCTCGGTGCGGCGGGGCTTCCCGGGGCTCGGAGGATTCCCAGGGCGAGGAGAAGGGCTGCGGCGCCGAGTAGCAAGGTGAATCGACTCATCGGCCCCACCGAGGTTACTCCTGTGCCGGACCGCGATTCGTCCCTGGGACGACCTAGTCTGTGAGGCGATGACCACCCTTGCCATCGACTTGGAGCTCGACGTCTTCGCCGGGCCCTTCGACCTCCTGGTCGCGGTGCTCTTGCGCGAGGAGGTCGACCTGCGCGAGGTCGAGCTGGCGGAGGTCGTCGTCGCTTACATCGAGCACCTCGAGCGCGAAGGCGAGCTGGAGCTGGAGGTGGCGACCGAGTTCCTGGTCCTGATCGCCTCCCTGCTCGAGCTGAAGTCGCGGTTGCTGCTGCCGGGAGCAGACCCCGAGCTGGAGGAGCTGGGGCCGGAGGAGGCGGTCGAGGAGCTGTTGGCGCGGCTGCTCGAGTACCGCCGCTACCGCGCTGCCGCGGAAACGCTGTCCGCTCGTTTCGAGGCCGCGCGCGGCTATCTCTACCGGGTGGCGCCGCTGCCACCGAGCTTGCGCCGCGTCGCCGTCGACGCCGCCACGGCCGCCTACGACCCGGACCGGCTCGGCGCCGCGCTCGGCGATTTGCTCGTCGTCCCGCCGCCGGTCGACATCAGCCACATAAGGCCGACCGTCTCATTGGAGCGGCGGCTGCGCGCGCTGCGCGATGCCCTCGCCGGGCACTCCAGCATCGACTTCGACGAGCAGTTCGGTGGCGAGGACCGGCTGACTCAGGCGGTGACGCTGTTCGCGCTGCTGGAGCTGTACCGCAAGGGCGAGGTGACGTGGAAGCAGAGCGAGCCGCTCGGCCCGATCGAGATCCGCCGTCAGGAGGCGGGGCATGAGTGACCTCAGTCGCACGATCGAGGCCCTGCTCTTCCTCTCGCCCCAACCGGTCCCCGTGGCCGATCTGGTCGAGGCAACTGAGGCGACCGAGGGACAGGTGGCCGAGGCGATCGACCTGCTGCGCGAGGATCTGGCCGAGGGCCGGCGTGGCGTCGTCCTGCGCGAGGTCGCCGGCGGGTTCGCCCTCGCCAGCGACCCGGGCAGCGAGGACGCAGCGCGACGTCTGCTGGCCAAGCCTCGAACCCCGCCGTTGACCCAAGCCCAGGCGGAGACGCTGGCGATCGTCGCCTACCTGCAGCCTGTCTCGCGGCCGGAGGTGGCGCGGATCCGCGGCGTCTCCTCGGAGTCGGCGGTTCAGACGCTGTCCGAGCGCGGCCTGATCGAGGAGTCGGGCCGCTCGCAGTTCGGCGCTGCCCTCTTCAAGACGACCGAGCTGTTCGAACGGCTCTTCGGCCTCACCGGCCTCGACCAGCTGCCCGACCCCTCGCAATTCGATCCGAGTCCGGAGGACGAGCGCGAGCTGCGCGAGCGACTCATGAAGGCCGGCGAACAACGGGCTGAGCCATGAGAGCCAGGCGCGAGGGCAGGCCTCGGCTACGCCTAAGCCCCGCCTACGGCGGGGCTTATCTTGAGCGCCCTTCGGGCGCGGGGATCACTCCGCGGTGCCGGGGGGAGGCTAGGCCGAGACCTGCCCCCGCGCCTGGCTCGTGAGGCTGGCGAAGTTCCTCGCCCATGGGGGAGTCGCTTCGCGGCGGAGAGCTGAGGAGATTGTGGCTGCGGGGCGGGTGACGGTTGGCGGCGAGGTGGTGCGTGATCCGGCTCGGGACGTGGGGGATGGCGACGATGTTCGGGTCGATGGCAGCCCGGTTGGCGCTGAGCCGCGCGAGGTCTGGGTGGTCAACAAGCCGGCTGGTGTCGTCTCGACCGCGCGTGAGCCGGGTGATCGCCCGGCCGTGGTCTCGTTGGTCGACTCCGCTGCGCGGCTCTACCCGGTCGGCCGCCTGGACGCGGACTCGACCGGGTTGCTCCTGCTCACGAACGACGGCGAGCTGGCGAACCGGCTCACCCATCCGCGCTACGAAGTGCGGAAGGCCTACCGGGTGCAGCTGCGCCGGCCGCCGGGCGAGAGCGATCTGCGCCGGCTTGCGCAAGGGGTCGACCTCGACGACGGCATCACGGCTCCCGCCGGGGTGCAGCGACTGGGCGAGCGTGAGATCGAGATCGTCCTGCGCGAGGGCCGCAACCGTCAGGTGCGTCGCATGGCCGAGGCGGTCGGCAACGAGGTCGTCGCGCTGCGCCGTGTCCGCTTCGGCCCGGTCGAGCTGGGCAACCTTGGCGAGGGCGAGGCACGTCGCCTGTCCGAGGCCGAGGTCGCCGACCTGCGCAAGGCTGACGTCAGGAAGTGATTTGGACGACGACAGTCCGCTCGCGCGGGCGGTCGTCGAAGTCGACCAGCACCAGCTGCTGCCAAGTGCCGAGTGCGAGGCGCCCGTCGAGGATCGGGATCGCCTCCGAGGGGCCGATCAGCGTCGCCCGCTGGTGTGCGTGGGAGTTCGAGTCGTGGTTGAGCCGGTTGTGCTCGTAATCGCCACGGGTCGGGATCAGCCGCTCGAGCATCTCGCGCAGGTCGTGGACCCCGCCGGGCTCGAACTCCATCGTCGAGATCGCCGCGGTGGATCCGCGCACGAAGACCAGCACCTGGCCCTCCTCGACACCGGCCTCCTCGACGAGCCGCAAGACGTCCGCAGTGACGTCGACGACGTCGCTGTCACCCCGAGTAGAGAACCGCAGCTCGTCGGTGTGAATCCCCACGCCCCGACCCTAGCGTCTGGGTTTGGGAAGATGCCCTTGATATGAGCGCGAATGGGGATCAGCGGCTGTTTGCGGTGCGTGGGGCCGTGCAGGCCGATGCCAACGACGCCGAGGCGATCGTCGCGGCGACAACCGAGCTGATGCGGGAGCTGCTCGATCGCAACGAGCTGGAGCCGGAGGCGATGGTCAGCTGCCTGTTCACGACCACCGACGATCTCGACGCCGAGTTCCCCGCCGTCGCGGCACGCAGCTTGGGGCTGGATGCGGTACCGCTGCTCTGCTGCCGCGAGATCCCCGTGCCCGGTTCGATGCCACGGGTGATCAGGGCGATGGTCCACTACTACGCGCCGGCCGGCCACGCCACCGCCCACGCCTACCTGGGCTCGACCCAGGAGCTTCGCTCCGACCTCCACGCAGCCCAGTAGCTGCCCACCGGGACACGGTAGGCAACAATGGGCGCATGACCGTCACCTTCGCCGAGAAGCTCGCGCGCATCCCCGGTTACCAAGCCGGCGTGCCCACCGGGCAGGCGCCCGAGGCGATCGCGGCCGGTGGGATCGCGCAGCTGGCCTCGAACGAGTCGCCGTTCCCGCCCCACGAGAAGGTGATCGAGGCGATCCGGGGGGCGGCGGGGGCGATGAACCGTTACCCCGACCCGGACGCGACCCTGCTGCGTCGCCGGATTGCCGAGCGCTACGAGGTCGAGCCCGGCAAGATCGCGGT
>Ga0307470_10001044_pt1 | contig 11419 bp, 9 predicted proteins | sample atmos_gasesAM3C__FD_204565 | JGI IMG/M metagenome (GOLD analysis project Ga0307470, IMG submission 204565) | Hardwood forest soil microbial communities from Morgan-Monroe State Forest, Indiana, United States - atmos_gasesAM3C_05 | ecosystem: Environmental > Terrestrial > Soil > Temperate forest... | reverse complement strand
GCGTAGCCGAAAATGCGCTCACCGGTGGGATTGAAGGTCTCGATGTGGCCGGCATCGTCCACCGTGACGATGGCGTCCTTGACGTTGTCCAGGATGGCCTGCAGGTGCGAGGCGGTCTGTTCGCGGATTTCGCGCGTGAGCGCCTGCGCTTCGTCGGACATGAGCTGCATCGAACGCACGATGCCGCGCCGTTCACCGTCGATCCGATCGTAGTGGGCACTGACCGCTTTGAGCAGCGTCTGGACATCCAGCTCGCCGCCTCGGTCCCGCGCCTCCGCGATCTGGCGCTCGAGCAGGTGGTTCAGGCCGTGCCCAGACGCCGGCGCCTCGCTAAGAATTGCGGCCGCGGTATCGCGTGACACTCCTTGGATCTCCCGCACTTGAATCTACGGCGCGCTGCGGCGCCCTATTCGTAGATGTTAGGGTGATCCCGCAATGGCGGCGTGACGCGGGTCTCGGTTCGGCCAACAATCGGTTAAATAACCGAACTCTCCGGCCCTTGGGATCAGGAGTTCTGATCCGCCGTCTCGCGCTCCGAGCGTTTACGGTCGGTTTCACGCAAATTGCGCTTGCGCAGACGAATGGACGTGGGCGTCACTTCGATGAGTTCGTCGTCGTCGATGAACTCCATCGCCTGCTCCAGCGAGAACCGGATCGGCGGCGTCAGCACCACATTCTCATCCTTGCCCGCGGCGCGCATGTTGGTCAGTTTCTTCCCCTTGAGCGGGTTCACGACCAGATCGTTGTCGCGATTGTTGAGGCCGATGATCATCCCCTCATACACCTCTTCGCCGGGACCGATGCACAGCCTGCCGCGTTCCTGCAGACTGAACAGAGAGTAAGCCAACGCCGTACCCTGGCCGTTCGCAATCAACACCCCGTTCGGGCGCTGCCCCAACTCGCGCTGCACCACCGGCCCATAGTGATCGAAGACGTGATGCAGCAGTCCCGTACCGCGGGTCATGGTGCGAAACTCGGTTTGAAATCCGATCAAGCCGCGCGACGGCACCATGTAGTCCAGGCGGATCCGGCCGCGGCCGTCAGCCTGCATGTCCTTGAGTTCGGCGCCGCGGCTGCCGAGCGCCGACATGATGTCGCCCTGCGCATCGGCATCGGCGTCGACGGTGACCTGCTCGTAGGGCTCGTGCGCGGCGCCGTCGATTTGCTTGATCACCACCCGCGGCCGGGAAACCGCCATTTCGTAGCCCTCGCGGCGCATGTTCTCCAGCAGCACGCCAAGATGCAATTCGCCGCGGCCGAACACCACGAACTTGTCCGGGTCCCCGGTCGGTTCGACGCGCAACGCCACGTTGTGAATCGCCTCGCGCTCCAGGCGCTCGCGGATCTGCCGGCTGGTGACGAATTTGCCTTCCCGGCCCAGGAAGGGCGAGGTGTTGACTTCGAACGTCATGCTGATCGTCGGTTCGTCGACGGTGAGGCTGGGCAGCGGCTCCACCTTCGCCGGATCGCACAGCGTGTCGGATACCTTGGGTTCGGCGATGCCGGCAAAGGCCACGATGTCGCCGGCGCTGGCCGACTCGACCTCGACCCGCGTCAATCCATGGAAACCCAATATCTGGGTGATTCTCTCGGCGCGCTGCTTGCCCTCGCGGCTCACCACCGTGACCGCCATGCCGCGCTTGATGGTGCCGCGCTTGATGCGCCCGATGCCGATGGCGCCGACGTAGCTCGAGTAATCGAGCAGCGTCACCTGAAGTTGCAGGGGGCCGTCCGAATCCACATCGGGCGGCGGGCAATGTTCGACGATGGTCTTGAACAGCGGCTGCATGTCGCCGTCGCGCACGGTCGAATCGAGCCCGGAGAATCCCCGCAGGGCGGATGCGTACACCACCGGGAAATCCAGCTGTTCATCGGTGGCGCCCAATCGATCGAACAAATCGAAAGTTTGATCCAGCACCCAGCCCGGACGCGCTTCGTCGCGATCGATCTTGTTGATGACGACGATGGGCCGCAATCCGTGCTTGAACGCCTTTTGCGTCACGAAACGGGTCTGCGGCATGGGTCCGTCCACCGCGTCGACCAACAGCAATACGCAATCGACCATCGCGAGCACGCGCTCGACTTCACCGCCGAAATCCGCGTGTCCGGGCGTATCGACGATGTTGATGCGGTAGTCGCCCCAGGTGATGGCGGTGTTCTTGGCCAGGATGGTGATGCCCCGCTCGCGCTCCAGATCGTTCGAATCCATGACCCGCTCTTGCAGATCCTTGCGCGCATCGAGCGTCCCGGATTGCCGCAACAACTGATCGACGAGCGTGGTTTTGCCGTGATCGACGTGCGCGATGATGGCGATATTGCGAAGTTTCTGAGTCACTGTGAGGCCCTGAGGGAAACCGCCCATTATAGAGCCTCGAGGGGATTCGTGCCTTAGTTTCAGTGCTCGACGATGAGGGGGATGGAAAACGCCCGCGATTCGGTCATTTCGTCGTGCTTGAGCGAAATGTTCAAGCTCAGCAACAACACGCCATCCGCCGTGGGCGTCACTTTGACGCTTTGGCGATACACCTGCCCCGCCTCGACCGTGGGCAGATCGATTTGATTGGGGCCCGCCGCGAGAGTCAACCCGTCGCCGCCCGTCACCTCGATGCCCGCTGCGCCCGCATCGATCTGCGGAATCACCGCAATGTCGATGTCGAGCGTTTGCCCGAGCGTCGGCCGTTGCTTGAGATCGAACTTGAGTTGGACGGGCAGCTGAGATTTGCCCTGGCTCGCCGCTTCCACCATGCCGGCCGTCAACTCCGCCGCGCTCGGCCCCTTCTTCGCGGCCGCGGGGATGCGGTTCACGTGCGGCGCCGGCGCGGGCTGCGGCGCGGTCCCCGAATCTTGGTGGCAGGCGCTCGCAGCCGTCAAGGTGCTGAGCAATACGACTCTTGCGGTCTTCATCCGGCTATGATCACCAAATACGCCGCCGATCACAACTCGAGCGGCGGACTCACCACCGCCGCCAGCTGATCGTCGAGCGCCCGATAGTGGTCCTCCCAATAGCGTGGTTCGGCAAACCAGGGAAAGGCCCGTGGAAAGGCCGGGTCGTGCCAACGGCGCGCCAACCAGGCCGAATAATGGATCATGCGCAACGCGCGCAGAGGCTCGATGAGCGCGATTTCGCTGCGCTCGAATGGAAGGAATTGCTCGTATCCCTTCAAGAGATCGTGCAGCTCCGTGCGCATCTCCTCCCGGCCGCCCGACAGCAGCATCCACAGGTCTTGAACGGCGGGTCCCGTCAAACAATCGTCGAGGTCGACGAAGTGCGGCCCGCGGTCGGTCCACAGAATATTGCCGCGGTGACAATCGCCGAGAATGCGCCCGAGAACCGCCCCGCCCCACCCGGCCGCGCGCGCCTCGATCTCGTCCAGCAGCTCATCCGTGACATCCGCGTACTTGGTCGCCAAATAGTCCGGCATCCAGCCGCCCTCGAGCACGAAATCGCGCGCCTTGCGGCCCAGATCTTCCATGGACAGACGCGTCCGCTCCTGAAAGCGGGCGGCACGGCCCACCGCGTGGATTCGGCCCAAAAATCGCCCCACCCATTCTCGATCGTCGCTGACCCCCAGTTCCGGCCAGCGTCCGCCGCGGCGTGGAAACACGGCGTAGCGAAATCCGCGATGCACGTGCAGCGAAATCCCGCCTCGAAGCAGAGGCGCCACCACCGGGATTTCTTGCGCCGCCAATTCACCGGCAAACGCGTGCTCTTCGCGAATCGCCGCATCCGACCAGCGGGCCGGCCGATAGAATTTGGCAACCAGCGGCTCGCCTTCCTCGATCCCGATCTGATACACCCTGTTTTCGTAGCTATTGAGCGCCAAGACTCTGCCGTCGCAACGGTAGTCCACGGCCTCGATCGCATCCAAGACGGTCTGGGGAGATAGCTCGGTATAGGGTGCATCACTACTGTTCATATCGGGAATTCTACAGGTACGATGCGGTCACTCCTTTGGCGAATCACGCTGCTAGAATGCCGCCCATGCGATTTCCCCGACCCAAGTCATTGAGCGGCCTGATGCTGATCGGCTTCACCATCGTGGCTGCTCCGCTCCTGTTCGCCATCGTGAACGCCGCCGTGCAGATGAATCACTTGTCGACGCGCAGCGAACAGCTGGTGCTCCACGGTGTTCGCGGCACCCGCAACAATCAACGCATGTTCGAGGAAATCGGCGCGCTCGAGCGTACCGCACGCTTATATCAGATCATCGGCAGCGCGGATCTGCTCGAAGTCTACGCACGCAACCAGGAGCGCCTGGTCGCCACGCTCAACGAGCTGCTCGCCATGCCGCTCGACGCCGCTTCGCACGATGATGCCCTCGCGCTGCAGGCCGAGGCCGATCGATTGCACCAGGAACTGAAAGGAACCCCGCCCAACTCGACGCGCATGACGGATCTGATCAGTGCGTTTCCGCAGCTCTCCGATATGGCGTCGAAGGTATCGAACCGCGTGAGCGCGCAAATCGACGGCGAATTGTCCAACCTGCAGCACGCGACCCAGCGGGCGCAGGGGACTTTGTTCTTGGAGACGCTGCTGCTCGTGCCCTTGACGCTCGCGGTGGTGGGCCTGTTCACCTATCTGTTCGGGCGGCCCATTCGCGCCATCGACCGCGCCATCAGCGAACTCGGGCGCGGCACGTTCTCCAGGCCCATCGCCATCCGCGGACCGGCGGACCTCGAGCGTCTGGCGGCGCAGTTGGAATGGCTCCGGGGCCGTTTGTTGGATCTGGCGCAGGAAAAGAACCGTTTTTTGCGACATATGTCGCACGAACTGAAAACACCGCTGGCCAATATACGCGAAGGGACCGAACTCCTGATGGACGGTGCGGTCGGCGAGCTGCAGAGCAGCCAGCGCGAAGTGACCGCGATCTTGCGGGAGAACGGCATGAAGCTGCAGCGGCTCATAGAGAATCTGCTGTCTTTCAGCGCTTGGCAGGCCAAGAGCGTGGGCCTCGAGATCAGCGAGTTCAAGTTGCGGCCATTGGTCAAGAGCGTATTGGAGAATCAGCAACTCACGCTTGTGGCGCAGCGCGTGCGGCTCGATGTTCACGTCGAGGATCTCACCCCCCTCGCCGACCGCGGCAAGGTGCGGCTGATCCTCGACAACTTGCTCTCGAACGCCATCAAGTTCACGCCGCGCGGCGGCACCATATCGATCCATGCGCGCGGCGAACGCGAACAGCTGGTGATGGATGTCATGGACAGCGGCCCGGGGATTCCGGCCGAGGAGCGCAATCGGATATTCGAGGCTTTCTACCAGGGAAAGACCCCGCAGGGAGGACACGTCAAGGGAACGGGAATCGGGCTGTCGGTGGTGACCGAATTCGTCAACGCACACAGCGGCAGCATCGAGATTCTCGAGGCCAAGGCCGGAGGTGCGCATTTCCGGGTACGCCTCCCCATGCGGCAGGCGGCGAACCCCCGCGAAAAAGCTCATGCCGCATAAATGGTTGCGCGTTGCAGCATGCGCGCTCTTGGCCGGCTGGATCAGCGCCTGCAGCCTGGTCGGCCCGCTCGCCCGCCAGAAGCCCGCCGCCCCCGCCGAGCCGGATCGCACGTCTCAGGACTTGGGCCCCATCTCCCCCCTGCTCCAAATGATGAGCAACCTGCCGCAGGGCGATCCGGCCCGCCAGGCGGAATTGTTCCAATCGGCCAAGGATGCCGCCGAACTGACCCCAACCACCAGCAACAAGCTGAGATTTGCCCTGGCCCTGGCCACCCCCGGCCATAGCGGGAGCGACCCCGTCGCGGCGCAGCGACAGTTGGCGGAACTGCTGGCCAGGCCTGAAACTCTGCTGCCGGTTGAGCGATTATTGGCCCTGGTCGAACTGAAGGAGGTCGAACAAAGGCTGATAATGCAGGCTGAGAACAACCGTTTGCGCGATGAGGCGCAACGTGATGATTCGCGCGATAAGATACTGGCGCTCAACCGTCGCCTGGCCGCAGAATCAGATGAAAATGCGAGACTGCGCAAGGCCTTGGACGAGGCACGAGCCAAACTGGAGGCGGTCACGCATATCGAGCGGTCGATCAACGATCGCAAACCGAATGGATCGCATACGCCATGAAAGTCACCGGAGAGACCGCATTGAACGCCTACTCGATCGCCGCTACGACACCCCTCTCGTTCGGCCTGCACCCCGGCTCAAGGGAAACGCAGGCGCCGCAAAAGCGCAAAGCGCGCATTCTGGTGGTGGACGATGATCCCGGGTTGCTGCGCCTGCTGACCATCCGCCTGCGCGCCGAGAACTACGAAGTGGAAGCCGTGGAGAGCGCGGCGGCGGCGCTGTCCGCCTGTGTGCGCTTCCGGCCGGATCTCGTGATCACGGACCTGCGCATGGATCAGATGGACGGGATTGGCTTGCTCAAGGAATTGCAGAGCCGCTGGCCCGGCCTGCGGGTGATCATCCTGACGGCGCACGGCACGATCCCCGACGCCGTACACGCCACGCAGAGCGGCGCTTTCGGTTTTCTGACCAAACCGGTGGACAAGCAGGACCTGCTCGATCACGTGCAAAAAGCCCTCAAGGTGTCGGGGTTCGCGCATGTGGACGAAGATTGGCGCTCGAACATCATCACACGCAATCAGCTGATGGAAGACAAGCTGGCGCAGGCCAACATGGTGGCCGGCACCGATGCACGGGTATTGCTCACCGGCGAGAGCGGCACGGGCAAGGAACTTCTGGCGCGCGCCATTCACGAGGCGAGTCCCCGGCGCAACAAGCCATTCATCACCATCAATTGCAGCGCCATGGCGGAAAACCTGCTCGAATCGGAACTCTTCGGCCACGAAAAGGGGGCGTTCGCGGGAGCTGTCCGCTCGCAGAAGGGCCTGTTCGAGACCGCCGACGGGGGCACCTTGCTGCTGGATGAGGTCGGCGACATGCCGATGCGGCTGCAGGTGAAATTGCTGCGCGTCCTGCAAGAGAACCAAATTCGCCCGGTGGGGGCGACCGAAACGGTACCGATCAACGTTCGGATCATCTCGTCGACCCATCGCGACCTGCATGAATTGATGGTCAGCGGCCAATTCCGCGAGGACCTCTATTACCGGCTGAACGTGGTGCACATCGAGATGCCCGCCTTGGGGCGCCGCCGCGAGGACATACCGCTGCTGGTCGCGCATTTCCTGGAGCAGATCGCCAAGGAAAGCGGCCAACGCAAGATTTACGCCCCCGAGGCCGTGGAACTGTTGGCGACGGCCGAATGGCCGGGCAACGTGCGCCAGCTGTACAACGTGGTGCGCCAGAACGTGGCTCTGTCGCACGGCGCCATCATTACCGCCGAACTCGTGCAGCAATCCTTGGGCGGCAACCCCACGCGCCTACCGTCATTCGACGAGGCGCGCGACGAGTTCACGCGCAATTACCTGTCGCAGATATTGCAGATTACGGGCGGCAACGTCAGCCAGGCGGCACGCTTGGCAAAGCGCAACCGCACCGACTTCTACAAGCTGCTGTCGCGCCACCAATTGCTGCCCGATGATTTCAAAAAGAGCTGACGCCCGGAGGTCTCCGGCGCTGCCTCTCAGCCCTCAGGTGTAGAACTCGCAGATCGTTGCAACGACGTAGGCCAATTGCGACTGCTCGAGTTCCGGATAAATGGGCAACGCCAGAGTTTCCGCGGCGGCCTGTTCGGATTGCGGAAAGTCTCCTGCTCGGTAGTTCAAGTACGCGAAGCATTTCTGCAAATGCAGGGGCACCGGATAGTAGATCTCGCTGCCGATGCCGCGCTCCGTGAGCCTCGCCCGGAGGGCGTCGCGATTCTGCGCCCGCACCACATATTGGTTGAAAATGTGGCGATACCCCGCAACGACGGGCGGCGTACGCAATTTTGTTCCCAGACCGGCATCGGCGAAGGCTGCGTCATAGTACGACGCGTTGCGCTGCCGGCCCTCCGTCCAGCCGTCCAGATATTTCAACTTCACGCGCAGCACGGCGGCCTGCAATTCGTCGAGGCGAAAGTTGCCGCCGATCAGCGCATGAAAATACTTGGGTTTGCCGCCGTGCACACGCAGTACCCGCAGGCTTTCGGCAAGCTCCGGATCATTGGTCGTACACAGGCCAGCGTCGCCGAACGCGCCCAAATTCTTCGTCGGAAAGAACGAAAAGCAGCCAACGTCGCCGATCGTGCCGGCCCGAACACCGTTCTTGTATCCCGTGCCGATGGCCTGCGCGGCATCTTCGATGACTTTCAATCCGTATCGGCGCGCCATGGCCATCAAGGGGTCCATGTCGGCGGATTGACCGTACAGGTGAACCGGCATCAACGCCCTGATCCGCCCCCCCGTGGCGCGGTTGATCAATTGGCCGCCCTGCGCCGCACAGTGGTCATCGATGAAACCTTGCACTGCAGACGCCGACAAATTGTAAGTCGCCGGGTCGATATCGCAGAACACCGGGCGGGCACCCGTGCGCGCGATGGTGCCTGCCGTTGCGAAAAAAGTGAAAGGAGTGGTGATTACCTCATCCCCCGCCCCGATGTTGAGGGCCATCAGCGCCAGCAACAGCGCATCGGTGCCGGAAGAAACACCCACGCCGGACGGCGCCCCGCAATACCGGGCGACCTCCTCCTCCAGAGCGCGCACCTGTTCGCCCAGAATGAACTGCTGGCTGGCGCATACCTGGTCGATGGCCGGCATCACTTCGGCGCGAATTTGGGCAAATTGGGCTTTAAGATCGAGTAATGGGACGTTTGGCATAGGGGCATAGAATACCATTGGACGACAGGCGCACCCCGAGGACGCAGGCTCGCCTTGGCGGAAACGATTTAACATTCATGGAGATAGGTCACGCATGGATCATGGGATTTAACCGATAATGAACGTTGATCTCGTCGAAATTCTGCCGCCCGCGAGAATCGCGAAGGCCGCCCGTGACTCAATGGATGCCCGATGACCCAGCCGGTCCTGTTCAAGCAAAGTTTTCTCATCGCAGTATTGGCGGGCGCTCAGGCGGTGATGCCGGCGGTCGTTGCCGTTGCTTCTTTGTACGCGACCATCATATTTTTCGGCATCGTATTCGACCGGTCTTCCCAAGCCATCATCATCGTCGCCGTACTGTGCTTGATTCTGGTTCAGCCGCCGCGCGAGGTCACCACCCAGCTCACCTCGGCACGCATATCAGCCGTCACAGACGTGATATTTCGCTGGCTGCTGCTGCTCGCGGTCATGCTGGCGATCGGCTACGTCACGCATTCTCTCGCTGAATATCCGCGCCGAATATTTCTGACCTGGGCGGTGGTCACGCCGGTCGCGCTGGTGTTCTCGACCCTCGCCATGCAAGAGATCATGCATCGCTTCTTGATGAACGCCTTCGACAACCGCAGCGCCATCTTTGCCGGATACAACAACAGCAGCCTGGAACTGGCGCGCCGCCTCAACAATAACCCCGCGATGCGCCTGAAGGTGTCCGGCTTCTTCGATGACCGCAGCAGCGACCGGCTCGGCCTGGAGCCGGACGCCAATCTCGTCGGCAGCTTGAGCGATCTGTCCACTTACGTGAAGGAACACGGGACAGACGTCATTTTCATCGCGCTGCCCATTCGGCACGTGAAGCGCGTCATGAACCTGCTCGATGATTTGCGCGACACCACGGCCTCGATTTATTACGTTCCAGATATCTTCGTATTCGACCTCATCCAAGCGCGTTCCGGCGAGATTCACGGCATTCCCGTGGTCGCCATGTGCGAAACTCCTTTCTACGGATACCGCGGCGTCACCAAACGGCTGACCGACATCGGGTTGTCGGTGGTGATCCTGCTGTTGTTCCTGCCCCTGCTGATGCTGATCGCGATCCTGGTCAAGATGTCGTCGCCCGGACCCATCATATTCAAACAGCGCCGTTACGGTCTGGATGGGCGCGAGATTGCCGTGTACAAATTCAGGACCATGAGCGTCACCGAGGACGGCGAGCAGATCCGGCAGGCGTCGAAGGCCGACAGCCGCATCACCCGCATCGGCGGCATCCTCCGTCGCACTTCGATGGATGAGCTGCCGCAGCTCATCAATGTCCTGCAGGGCCGCATGAGTCTGGTGGGGCCGCGGCCCCACGCCGTGGCGCACAACGAGGAATACCGCAAGCTCATCAAAGGCTACATGGTGCGTCACAAGGTGTTGCCGGGCATCACCGGTCTTGCGCAGGTCAACGGGTGCCGAGGAGAGACGTCGCAGCTGGAGGAGATGGAGGCGCGGGTGAACTACGACCTCGATTACCTCAGGCATTGGACGCCCATGCTCGACATCAAAATCATTTTGCTCACCGCAATCAAGGTGTTTCGGGACGATAAGGCCTACTGAGACGATTCCCGGCGGCCGCATCCGCGGCGGCCGCATCCGCGGCGCCGGCGAGGGCCATGCCCGCCGTTACGAACTCCTGGTGAAATCGGAACCGCCCTTGCAGGGGCAGCGCCGCGCGCTCACTCACGCCAATGCGGCGAACCGCCTGGATGCGAAACGACCCGCACGAGGCGCCCCACGCCGCCGCTTCGACGCGCACATCGTGGAAATTCAAGCGTTCGCCGACCAGGGAGAACTGGCATTTGTAGAAGGCTTCCTTGGCGGAAAAAATCAAGGTGACGGCGGCGGCTTGCTCCGGCACCGCAAGCGACTCTACCCAGGCCGATTCCGTGGGCACGCAAACGCGCGGCCAAAGTTCAGGTTTGACATCCCCGACCACCTCGCTATCCAGTCCCAGGGCCGCCGCGCTCCGGCGTTCGGCGACCACTGCAGCGCCGTATCCCGCGGTGTGGGTAATGCTCCCGACCAGGGAATCGGGCCAGACCGGTTGCCGGTCGCCGGCCACCCGGATCGGGAAATCCACGATGCCGAATTCGGCCAACGCTCGTCGCGCGCACAGGCGTCCCGCCGCAAATTCCCGCACGCGCTTCGGGACCGCCCGTCCCATGTACATGGCCTCCGCCGGCAGCAGCAGCTGCGGGTCGCCCGGCGCACGCAATTCGGCGGCGACCGCGCCCGGCGGGAACAAGCTGGCCAGGTCGTTCGACAGGATGGCGGGATTTATCACGAGTCGGCGCGCTTCGTTCGATGGCAGGAATGAAAACCGGAGTTTGACAGAATGGCGCTCACGCTTGCCGCTGCTTTAGCGCATGGATGATAATGGCCAATGCAAAATGTCATCGTGACCGGCGGCAGCCGCGGGCTCGGGCTCGCAATGGCCCGCACCCTCGCCGCGGCCGGCTACCGCATCATCGCGCTCGCGCGCGGCAGCACCGAAGATTTGATGGCCGCGAGCCGTGCGGCGGCGGACGGCGGCCGCGGCGCGATCGAGTTTCACGCCTGCGACTTGTCCGACTTGGGTCAAATCGGGCCGTTGGTCAAATCCCTGCGCGCGGACTTCGGCCCCCTGTACGGCCTCGTCAATAACGCGGGCTTGGGCACCGGCGGTGTTCTCAGCAACAT
>Ga0307470_10001043_pt1 | contig 11420 bp, 8 predicted proteins | sample atmos_gasesAM3C__FD_204565 | JGI IMG/M metagenome (GOLD analysis project Ga0307470, IMG submission 204565) | Hardwood forest soil microbial communities from Morgan-Monroe State Forest, Indiana, United States - atmos_gasesAM3C_05 | ecosystem: Environmental > Terrestrial > Soil > Temperate forest... | reverse complement strand
CGGGCGGCTCCGGCAGCGCGCCAGCCCCCGCGGGTCCTCGGCGGCGCGGCCGGTGTTGGCGATGGCGCCGCGCGCGCGGCGCAGGCAGAGGGCGCCGGCAAGGGCGGCCAGCCAGCCGCCCGGCGGGGCGACCCGGCCGCGGAGCAGCAGATAGTAGACGGCCGCGAGCGCCGCCCACTGGGCGAGCCACACCAGCCACCTCCGGACCGGCGCCGTACCCTGTCGCCGCATGATGGCCGGCGAGCCTAGCACGGCAATTGGCGTACACTAGGTCACCCTCACCAGGGGCTGACAGCACCGCGACGGTGCAGGAGATGCGCGATGACCACCGGCCGAGCTCCCTTCCGGACGCGCCTCGGGCCAATCCTCCGTCTCGCCGCCGCGCTCGCCGCGGCCGCCCTCGCCCTGCCGCCCGCGGCCGCCCCCAGCGCGCCCCCCCCAGCTCCTGCAACCGCCCCGGCAACCGCTCCGGCCGGCGCTCCCGCCGCCCCATCGGCAGCCGCCGAGGAGACCTACTACGAATCGGTCGACGTCGACGTCGTCAACGTCGAGGTGGTGGCGACCGACCGCGCCGGCCGCCCGGTCTCCGGTCTCAGCCGCGACAGCTTCGAGCTCTACGAGGACGGCAAGCCCGTCGCGGTCACCAACTTCTTCAGCAGCACCGAGGAGACCGCCATCGCCGCGCCGGTCAGCGCGCCGGCGGCCGGGGCCGCGGCGACCGTGCCGGTCGAGCTGCCGGCCAGGTCCCCCGAGCAGGTCCTCAACTTCGCCGTCTTCGTCGACAACGAGAACCTGACGGCGACCTCCCGCCGGCCCGTCCTCGCCGCCCTCGACCAGTTCTTCCGCAGCCACGTCGGCGTCGGCGATCACGTGATCCTGGCGAGCTACGACGGCGGCATCAAGGTGAGCCAGCCGGCGGCCGCCGACCCCGCGGCGCTCACCGCCGCGGTCGGCAAGCTGATGACCGGCGCGAGCCACGGCGCCGCCGCGATCGCCGACCAGCGGCGCGCCCAGCGCGAGGCAACGGAGCTCGAGGAGGCGCAGAGCGTGGGCTCCCAGGGACCGGGGTTCAACAACGGGCTCAACGTAGAGATCGGCCGCCAGCTCAACGAGGACCTCGAGCTCGGCAACAACCTGCAGATCCAGCGCGGCCGGCTCGGCCTCTCGGCGCTCGCCGACTTCATCACCTCGCTCGCCGGCCTGCCGGGCCGCAAGGCGCTCCTCCTGGTCACCGGCGCCTTCGCCGTCGAGACCGGCGAGCCGCTGCTCAACCGCATCGCCGAGCACGCCAACACCAACCGGGTGACGATCTACGTCCTCGGCGCGGTCGAGGCGGCCGGCGCCGGCTCGGTCGACGCCGGGACCAAGGTCAGCCAGGACGCCTACTCCGCGACCGACGCGCTCACCGGGGCGCTCCACAGCATCGCCGACCGCACCGGCGGCACCACCGCGGCGAACCTGCTCAACCCCGAGACCTTCCTGGAGAGCGTCCGCCAGGACGTCAAGACCTACTACTCGCTCGGTTTCAGCCCGGAGCACAAGCACGACGGCAAGGTCCACAAGCTGGCGGTCAAGCTCAAGGGCCGCCGCGACCTCTCCCTGCGCTACCGCGACACCTATGAGGATAGGAGCGGCGATCAGCGCGCCGCCTCCGAGACCGTTTCGACGCTCCTCCTGGGCGTCGGCGAGAACCCATTGGGCGTCGAGCTCTCCTTCGAGCCCCTGGTCGCGAGCACCGCGAGCGGCAAAGGGCAGAACACCCTGGCGCTGGTCGTCCACGTGCCGGTCGGCAAGCTGGTGCTGATCCCCCAGGAGCACTTCCACGAGGGCAAGCTGACCCTCTTCGTCGCCACCCGCGACGCCCGCGGCAGGATGTCGAGCCTGCGGCGGCTCGCCGCGCCGGTGCACGTGGCCAACGACAAGCTGATGGCCTCCCTCGGCCAGAGCGTCGCCTTCCGCGTCCAGGTCAACACCCGCCCCGGCGAGCAGACGGTCGCCGTCGGGGTGCGCGACGAGCTCGGCCACGTCGACTCGACCGCCTCGGTGTCGCTGGGCGCCGTCCAGACGGCGCGCGCCGGAGCGGCGGAGCCCGCCCGCCCGCCGGGATGACGAGCGCTTTGCAGCATGAGCGCCAACATGGTACGTGAATACGCTAAAGCACAGCGGATCCGCCGGGGGACGAGGGTTCGGTGGTACCATCGAACTCCTCCTCCGGAGCGGTAACCGCATGCAGGGAGATGCGCCGATGATTCACCGCTCGCACGCCGCGCCCACCGCCCTCTTCCTCCTCCCCGTCCTGCTGCTCGCTCCGCTCGCCTGGTCGGACGTCCCCAAGGGGAACGAAAATTTCTTCGAGTCGATCGACATCGACGTGGTCAACGTCGAGGTCTACGTCGTCGACCGGCACGGCCGGCCGGTCGCGGGGCTGACGCGCGCCGACTTCGAGCTCCTCGAGGACGGCAAGCCGGCCGAGATCACCAACTTCTACGCCAACGCGCCGGCGGAGGCGGCCCCCGAAGCTGCCGCTACCGCGCCCGCCCCGTCCGTCCGCACCGACGGCGCCGCGCCGGCGGCCGCCGCCCCCCCGCCGGCCGACCAGCGCCTCAACCTCGCGGTCTTCGTCGACAACCTGAACCTGACGCCGGCGAACCGCAACCGCGTGCTCGCCTCGCTCAAGCGCTTCCTCGGCACCCACCTGGGGATCGGCGACCGCGTGATGCTGGCGAGCTACGACGGCGCCGCGGTCAGGATCCGCCGGCCGCCGACCAACGACCCCGCGGCGCTCGGGAAGACCCTGGACGAGCTCGCCAAGAGCGCGCCGCGCGGCAACGTCACCAGCATGGAGATGCGCAACCTCCTCCAGGAGATGGCGCGCATCGACATCACGCCGGTGTCGGGAGCCGTGCGGTCGTTCGGCGACGAGCGCAACGAGGCCGCGAACTTCGAGAAGCCGCAGCTCGACCAGGCGATCTACCTCTACGCCCAGCAGCGCTTCGACGAGACCCGCCACACCCTGGCCGCGGTCACCGACTTCGTCGACTCGCTCGCCGGCCTGCCGGGCCGCAAGGCGCTCCTCTACGTCAGCGGCGAGCTGTCGCTGCGCCCCGGCGAGGCGCTCTACCGCGCCCGCGACCTCAAGTTCGGCAAGGGCGACGATCCGCCGGTCAAGGACATCGACGCGGCGCCGCTCCTGCGCACGCTGGTCGACCACGCCAACGCCAACCGCGTCACCCTCTACGGCCTCGGCGCCCCCCAGGACTTCGGCAACGTCGCCCTCCAGGTGGGGGGGATCACCTGGGCGCACGAGGTCGAGTCGGTGCAGAGCGACGGCCTCGCGGCGGCGCTCCACACCATCACCGACCACACCGGCGGGCTGACCGAGGTCGACTTGAACGACCCCGGCGTTTTCCTCGAGCACATCCGCGGCGACTTCGGCTCCTTCTACTCGCTCGGCTTCTCCCCCGCCCACAAGCGCGACGGCAAGCTGCACGGCATCGAGGTCCGGGTCAAGGCGAGGAAGGACGTCAAGCTGCGCTACCGGGAGGCCTACCAGGACCGTTCCGGCGAGCAGCGTATGACCTCCGCGACGATGTCGGCCCTGCTCCTCGGGGTGGAGGAGAACCCGCTCGGCATCCAGCTCGACTTCGACCGCGAGAGCTCGTCGGGGGACGGCACCTTCCTGGTCTCGGTCATGGTCAAGCTGCCGATCGCCAAGCTCGTCCTGCTGCCGCAGCAGCGCTTCCACGAGGGCCGGCTGACGATCTACGTGGGCACCCGCGACAGCCGGGGGCGCACCTCGCGGATCAACAAGATGTCGGTGCCGGTGCGCATCCCCAACGACCAGCTGCGCGCCTCGATGGGCAAGCTCGCCGCCTTCCGCGTCAACCTGCTGGTGCGCCCGGAGGAGCAGACCGTCGCCGTCGGCGTCCGCGACGACCTCGGCCACGTCGACTCGACCGTGCACGCCGCCTTCCTGCCGGGCAAGCTCGGCGCGAGGTCCGATGGCTAAGCTCCTCCGCATCTCCGGCTCCTTCGTCGCCTTGAGCCTGGTTCCGGCCCTCGCCGGATCCGCCCCCCGCACCGCCACCGCCTTCGTGCCGCGCACCGCCCAGTCGCCCCTGCCGGGCCTCGGCTCGCCCGGCGGCGCGCCGCTCGGCGGCGCCGCCCCCGCGGTGCCCGAGGCGCCCTCGGCCCCGATCCCCAGCCTCCCCCGGAAGCGGGCGGCGCTCAAGGTGCTCCCCACCGGCGGGATCAAGATGGAGACCGCGGCGCTCCTGGTGAGCGGGCAGGAGGGGGGCCCGATCCCCTTGGCCGCCGTCGCCTATCCCCTCCCCGGCGAGGGCGGCAGGTCGCGGGTCGCGGTGGTGGTCGAGATCGAAGGGGCCGCCCTCCTCGGCAAGCAGAGCGAGGGGCTGCTCCACGCCGACGTCTTCCTCTACGCCCTGGACGCCCAGGGCGCCCTCGCCGGCTCGTCGGTGCGCACCGTCGAGGTCGATCTCGCGCAGCTCGGCGGCGACGTGCGCGAGGGCGGCATCAAGCTCTTGGGCGAGGTCGCGCTGCCGCCCGGCGAGGCCTCGCTGCGCGTCCTCGTCCGCAACGTCGCCACCGGCGACATGGGGATGCGCGTGCTGCCGGTCTCGGTGCCCTCCTTCGCCGACCGCGTCGCCACCGCGCTCGTCGCCCCGATGCTCCTCGCGCCGCGCGAGCCCTGGCTGGTGGTGGGCTCCGCCGCCGGGCGGCCCGGCCCGTTCTCCACCATCCTCGCCGATGCCGGCGAGGCGGCGAGGGACCTGCCGGCCGCCCTCCCCATCCTCACCCCCGACCACGAGGCGAAGGTGGAGCTCGCGGCCTACAACCTGGCGGCGGCGGCCGACCTGCGGATCGAGGTGCTCGGCGCCGGCGGCCGCGTCGCCGACCTCCCGGCGCGCCTCGTCGCCCGCCGCGCCGCCGGGGCTCCCGGCCTCGAGGTGCTCACCCTCGCCTTCACCCTCCAGGGCGTCCCCGAGGGCCGCTACGCCGTGCGGGCCAAGGCGGGAGAGACGGCGAGCGGCCTCGGCCAGGTCCTGGTGCTCCCTGACGGCGGCGGCGGGCGCGCCTGGGCGGAGCTCACCGCGATCTCGCGCGCCCGGCAGAACGGCGAGGCGACGCCCTCGGCGGCGGCCGCCGCGGCGAGCCGCGCGCGGGGCCGGCGGCGCAAGCCGGAGACCGCGGCGATCTTCGCCGCCTACAACCGGGCCCTCGGCCGGCTCGCCGAGGGCGACAGCGCCGGCGCCAGCGCGGCGATCGCCGAGCTCGAGGTCAAGGCGCTCACCGGCGAGGAGATGCTGACCGGGCTCGAGCTGCGCGAGCTCGAGCTCGACGCCGTGCACGCCTGGACCGGCGGCGGGCGCGATCGCCTGACCCAGATCCTCACCCTCTACACGCTGATCTACCGCGACGCCTGGACCCGCCAGCGCTTCCTGACCGCCGGCCACGCCGGCGCGATGGTGGCGCGGCTGGTCGACGACTACGTCAAGAGCGACGCTCCCGACGCGCGCAAGCTCGGCGGCCAGTTCCTGGTGGCGCTCACCCCGCGCGCCACGGGGGCCGGGCTCTCCGAGCTCGTCCAGCACGCGCTCCTGCGGGCGCTCGACCTCGACCACGACAACGAGGCCGCCCTGCTCTGCCTGGCGGTCGACGCCGAGCGGCGCGGGCACTACGTCGACGCGGTGCGCTGGCTCGAGCGCCTCAAGCGCGCGCATCCGGAGAACCGCGAGGCCCGCCTGCGCCTGGCGCTCAGCCTGGCCAAGGACGGGCGCCGCGCCGACGCCGAGCGCCAGTTGCGCTCGCTCGCCGAGGAGCGCAGCGGCCAGGACGACTGGATCACGGCGGTCGCCTGGCAGGAGCTGGCGCGCAGCGAGATCGCCGACGGCAGGCTGCCGGCGGCCGAGCGCACCCTGGCCGCCGGCCTCGCCCGCCTGCCGGGCGACGAGAAGCTCGCCATCGAGCGGGCGTTCCTGCTCGACTTGCGCAACGAGCCCGGCCGGGCCGAGGAGGCGCTCCCGGCGCGCGCCGCCGCGAGCTCGGTCAGCGGCTCCTCGGCCCGCCTGCGCTACGACGAGCTGCCGCAGGAGATCCTCGACCGCTCGTGGGACGACCTGCGCCACGGCCTCGCGGCGCGCCTCCCCTCGCTCGCCGGGATCCTCGCCGCGCCGCTGCAGAGCGCCGGGGTGCTGCCATGAGCGGGCGGCCGCGGCTCGCGCTCCTCCTGCCCGCCGCCCTCCTGCCGCTCGCCCTGGCGGCGGCCCTCGCCAGCCCGGAGCCGTCGCGCGGCGGGCCGCGGCTGCGGATCGTCAGCCCGGCCGCCGGGCAGACCGTCTTCGGCGAGATCGAGGTCGAGATCGCCGTCGACCCGCCGGGCGCGCCGCTCGAGCGCATCGAGCTCTACGTCGACGGCCGCAAGGCGGGAACGGTGCAGGCGCCGCCGTGGCGCATCCCGGTCGACGTCGGCCAGGCCAACGCCGAGCACCACTTCGAGGTCGTCGCCTACGACGCCCGCGGCGCCAAGGCGAGCGCCGGCGTGCGCACGGCGCACCTCCAAACCGACGAGGAGATCCGCGTCAACCTGCGCCAGGTCTTCGCCACCGTCGAGCACGACGGTCAGCCGGTGCTCGACCTCGGCCGCAACGACTTCACCGTGGTCGACCGCGGGACGCACGAGAAGCTGATCACCTTCGAGCGCGGCGACGTGCCGTTCACCGCCGTCCTCCTCCTCGACGCCAGCACCAGCATGCGGGGGCGGGAGCTCGACACGGCGCTCGACGGGGCGCGCAACTTCGTCGTCGGCATGCAGCGCCTGGACGAGGCGAAGCTGCTGCTCTTCTCCGACCGCTTCCTGGTCGAGACGCCCTTCACCAGCCTGCCGGCGGTCCTCACCCTCAGCCTCTCGGGGGTGCAGGCGGGCGGCGGCACGGCCTTGAACGACGGCCTCTACCTGGCGATGAAGCGCCTGGGGACCCGCAGCGGCCGGCGGGTCGCGGTCGTCCTCTCCGACGGCATCGACGTCGAGAGCGTGCTCGACATGGAGCAGGTGCGAAACGTCGCCCGCCGCGAGACGACGGCGGTCTACTGGATGCGGATCGGGTCGAACGGCGTCGCGCCGCAGGTCGAGGGGGTCTCGTCGGCCTGGCGCAACACCAAGGGCCACCGCCGCGAGCAGGAGTTGCTCGCCCAGACCGTCGAGGAGAGCGGCGGCCGGATCCAGAACCTGGAGAGCGTCAGCCAGGTCAAGGGGGCGCTCGAGGGGCTGATCAAGGAGCTTCGCGGCCAGTACGTCCTCGGCTACTATCCGACCCAGACCAAGGGCTCCGGCACCTGGCACGAGATCCACGTCCAGGTCCGCCGCGACGGCGCCAAGGTCCGCACCTACCACGGCTACCGCGAGCCCTGATCGCACCACCACCATGAGCCGACCCCCGAAGGCCGCGGCCCTGGCCGCCCTGCTCCTCCTCTCGTCCATCCTTCCCGCCCGCGCCGGGGACCCCGAGCGTCCCATCGATCCGGTCGTCCAGGAGGTCGTGCGCATGCTCGACGGCGGGGTGACCGAGCCGGTGATCGCCGCCTGGCTCGCGGGCTCCGGGCGCCGCCCGGCCCACGTCGACGGCGACGAGCTGGTGGCCCTCGGCAAGGCCAAGGCCTCCGAGGACCTGATGAAGCGGCTGATCCGTCTGGCCAACGAGGGTGCCGCCGCCCCGGCGCCGGCGCCGCCGGCGGACCGCTCCGCCGCCCCGCGAGCGACTCCCCCTCCGGAGAGGCTCGCGCCGCCGCCCGCCCCGGCCCCGCCGAGCGCAACCCCGACCGCGGCTCCCGCCACCGCCGCGGACGGCGCCGTACCGGTCCGTTTCCAGCTCGGCTACCGGCCCTTCACCGACGACGAGAGCGCGCCGCGGTGGAACCTCTTCGTCTACCTGGACGGGACGCTCCTGACCTGGGCGCGGCCCTCGCCGATCTCGCTCACCACGCGGAGCCTCGGCTTCGACCGCAGCCTGCCCGCGGGTCACCACGTGATCCGCCTCGTCCAGGAGCGCCACGAGAAGCGCTTCGGCGCCTGGGTGCACGAGGCGCGGGTGGCGCCCGCCGCGCTCGCCTTCGACCTGGCGCCCGACCGGCCCGGCCAACCGTGGCGGGTGAGCCTGCAGCTCGACCAGGTGAAGATCAGCCGCAAGGGCCCGCTCGCGCTGCGAGTGACGGACGGCGACCGCGAGGTCGCCGCGGCGACGGGGACCGAGGAGCCGGAGACCTGGCCGGCGCTCTGCGAGGAGGTGGAGGCGAACGTCGCGCCCGGCCAGGCGCCCGGCGCGGACGCCCGCCGGCAGCTCGGCTCCTGCGTGCGCTGGGCCGCCCTGTGGCCGGGAGTCGCCGGCGTGCCGCCGCGCGACCGGGTGCGCTCCGAGCTCGAGCGGGACCTCTTCCAGCCGCCAGCGCCGGGCGCGGCGCGCTGACCTACCCTACCGGCGCTTGAGCGCGAAGGTGAGCAGCGCACCGGCCAACCCGGCGGCAGCGAGCACCATCTTGGCGTCCCACAGGGGGCGGAAGCGGGAGGTTCCGCCGCGCATCTCGATGTAGCCGGTGGGGGTGACGGTCACCCCGCCGCCGCCGCCGACCGCATCGCCCAACCCCCGCTTCTGGGTGCCGCCGCCCATCCCCCAGCGCGCCGTCGCCACCGGGATGACGGTCACGCCGTCGCGCTCGACAGGGTCGCCGAAGACGTTGGCGGCGCGCGCCGAGTCGCCGAGCCGGGCCGCGAGCTGCTCGAAGATCGGCTCGAGCCCGGCGGCCCGCGCCCCCGCCTCTCCCTCTTTGACGATTGCCATTGCGTAGCCTCCTCTCGAAGAGACCGTCCGGCAGGAGCCGGACCAGCGATCTTTCCTGCGAGTGGCGTGCCGTCGCGGGCGAATCCGGCAAGGGCCGCGCTTCTATGCCGGCCGCGGGCGGCCCGGGAAGCTCGCCAGGGCGGCGAGGGTGTCGTCGACGTCGAGCGGGGTGTGATCGGCGGAGATCTGGAAGCGGATCTCCTCGTCGCCGCGCGGGACGACCGGGTACTTCAAGCCGGTCGCCAGGATGCCGCCGGCGCGGAGGTGGGCGACCAGTGCCGCGGTCTTCGCCGTGTCGCGGACCATGAGCGGCACCACCGGATGCTCGCCGGGGAGGGTCTCGTAGCCGAGGGCGACGATGCCGTCCTTGAAGCGGCGGGTCATCGCCTGGAGGTGCGCCAACCGCTCGCGCCCCGCCGGGCTGTCGAGCAGCGCGAGCGCCTCGGCCGCCGCCGCCGCTTCCCCCACCGTGATCGGGTTCGAGTAGATGTAAGTGGGCGCCGTCTCGCGCAGGTACTCGACGATCGTCCGCGAGGTCGCCACGTAGCCGCCGTTGACCCCCAGCGCCTTGCCGAGCGTCCCCACCAGGACGTCGACCGGCCCGGCGCCGGTCACCTCCTCGGTGCCGCGGCCGGTCGCCCCGAAGGCGCCGACGCCGTGGGAGTCGTCCACCACCACCACGACGTTCTCCGCGAAGCGGGCGTCGAAGCGGCGGGCGATCTCGAGGATCTCGGGGAGCGGCGCGTGGTCGCCGCGCATGCTGAAGACGCCGTCGGTCACCAGGACCGCGCGCCGGCAGTCGCCGGCCGCCTGCTCGAGCCGTTCCGCCAGGTCCGCGAGGTCGAGGTGGCGGTAGATCTCCTTGCGCTTGGGGCGGGCGAGCCGCATGGCGTTGATGATGCAGTTGTGGTTGAGCTCGTCCGAGACGACGGCGGTCTCCGCCGAGATCAGCGGCACCAGGACGCCGAGCGTCGTGGCGTAGGCGGAGCTCATGACCATCGCCGCCTCGCGGCGGTGGAAGGCGGCGAGCCGGCGCTCGAGCTCGACGTGCGCCCCGTAGGTGCCGCTGATGAAGCGGACCGCGCCGGGGCCGGCGCCGAACGCCGCCGTCGCCTCCTCCTCGGCGCGGATCACCTCCGGCGCGAGCGACATCCCGAGGTAGTTGTTGGAGTTCATCTTGAGGAAGGGGCGCTCCCCCTCCCCGGCCAGGAGGTAGCGGGGGCCGCGGCCGGCGGCGGCGGGGACGACGCGGACGATCACCGTCTCGGCGCCTTTGCGCGTCCCGGCCTCGGCGCGCCCCTGGAGGTCGGCCGCCAGCGCGGCGTGGATGCGATCGAGGGGCATGGATGCGGGCCTTTCTCGGGCGGCGGGGCCGCTCAGTCGCCGATCCGCAGCTTGCGGTCGAGGTTCTCGAGCATGTCCTGGGTCATCGCCTCGAGCTCGTAGCTCGGCGACCAGCCCCACTCGGCGCGCGCCGCGCCGTCGTCGAGCGAGTCGGGCCAGGAGTCGGCGATCGCCTGCCGCACCGGGTCGACGCGGTAGTCGATGACGAAGCGCGGCAGGTGCTTGCGGATCTCCGCTGCGATCTCCTCGGGGGTGAAGTTCATGGCGGTGACGTTGAAGGCGTTGCGGTGGATGAGGCGCGCCGGGTCGGCCCCCATGACGTCGATCGCCGCCTTGACGGCGTCGGGCATGTACATCATGTCGAGGCGGGTGTCGGGGCGCAGGAAGCAGGTGTAGTGCTGGTGGCGGATCGCCTCGTAGAAGATCTCCACCGCGTAGTCCGTGGTGCCGCCGCCGGGGGGCGCCACGTGCGAGATGATGCCGGGGAAGCGCACGCCGCGGGTGTCGACGCCGAAGCGCCGGAAGTAGTAGTCGCAGAGCAGCTCGCCGGCGACCTTGGTCACCCCGTACATGGTGGTCGGGCGCTGGACGGTGTCCTGCGGCGTGCGCTCGGGCGGCGTGCCGGGGCCGAAGGCGCCGATCGAGCTCGGCACGAAGACCGCGCAGCGGCTCTGGCGCGCCACCTCGAGCACGCCGAAGAGGCCGCCCATGTTGATCTCCCAGGCGACCTGCGGCCGGTCCTCGGCGACCGCCGAGAGCAGGGCGGCCAGGTGGTAGATGGTGTCGACGCCGTGCCGGCGCACCGCCTCCTGGATCTGCCGCGGGTTGGTGGTGTCGATGAACTCGAACGGACCTTGGGCGTCGCGCGGCGGCATGCGCACGTCCGACGCGACGACGGCGTCGAAGCCGCAGCAGCCGCGCAAAGCCGGGACGAGCTCGGAGCCGATCTGCCCGAGGGCGCCGGTCACCAGGATCCGGTTCATGGTGCGGCGGGCGGACCGGCAGGGCGAGACGGCGGGTAGGGATTCGGCATGGAGGGGGGCCGTCTCGGGCGCCGCCTATCCTATGCGCCCGCACCGCGGCGCCACAAGGGGCGCCCGGGGGGCTGTAGCAGGATCCGGTAGCGGGGGCGCGCGGGGGGCGGGGGCGGCCCCCGGGGCGGGGGGGGGGGGGGGGCGGGGGCGGGGGCGGGCGCCCCCCGCCCACCCCGGGGGGGCGCGGGCG
>Ga0307470_10001042_pt1 | contig 11420 bp, 11 predicted proteins | sample atmos_gasesAM3C__FD_204565 | JGI IMG/M metagenome (GOLD analysis project Ga0307470, IMG submission 204565) | Hardwood forest soil microbial communities from Morgan-Monroe State Forest, Indiana, United States - atmos_gasesAM3C_05 | ecosystem: Environmental > Terrestrial > Soil > Temperate forest... | reverse complement strand
AATCCGGGTTCGACGGCTGGCCGGTTGCTTCTCCCTGGGTGCTGAACACCTTCGATTTGCAGTGGGTCAACACGCCAAAGATCAACCCAAATAACCCTGACAGCATCGAGGTCGCCCACACGAAGAAAACCGAGTTCTGCTTCGATGGCGCGACCGGTTTTCTCCAACGCCGGCGCGTCTTGTGGAAGGACGCCGCGACGGCAGATGGCGTAGCCGAGGATGGCGCCGATCAGATTGCTGTGTTCACGGGAACCAGCGATAACTCCGGCAACCTATTTTCCGAACAGTACTACGGAGGTGAGAACGCGGGGTTGCCCCTAGGGGCGCTCTGCGGCCTCGACTTCTCAGACTTCACGCCGCGTTATGATATACGCCACACGGCTTACCAGAATGGTGTACGCGCGACTTCGCAGTACTACAGCCACAGCACCAACGCGCTCATGCCGTTCAAGACGCTCGACCGGACCATTGATTTGAGCGGGTCCGTGTCGAGGGAGCGGGACGTGGCAGGCGTCGAGACGACCTATTCGCCCGACTCAAGCGACCCCCTGCGGATCAAGACCGTTAAGACTACCGGTATCGATCAAATCACTTATACATATTCGAATGCCTCCGTGAGCGGGAGCTCCTTCACCCCCGCTGAGATCCAAGTCAGTCAGAACGACGTGGCTTCGCGTGTGCAATACGATTCCTTCGGACGGATGTGGCGGGAGTTTCGGACGATGCCCGGCATCGGCGAGGTTACGCGCGAGACTCTCTACGACTCCTCGAACCGGAAGCTGTCGCAATCGATGTGGGATTCGTCCTCCTATGCCAACAAGACTGCCTTCGAGTACGACTTCCTGGGGCGCCTCGACAAGGTCACTCAGCCAGATGGCACCTTCGTAACGACAGCCTACCTCGGCGACAGCAAGCGAACCACATCCAGCGAAGTCGTCAGCTCTACCGACACCACACCGGCCAGAACCACGGTCAACACGGTCGAGAAGATGGACCGCTACGGCCGTATCTGGTATTTGACGGAGCCCAACGGCACGGTCACCGCCTACGGATACGGCGTCACCGGCGCGCTCGCGCGCGTCTGCATGAATGCCACTCTCACGGGCGGGGTGTTGTCGACGGCAAGCTGCGGGCAGGAGCGGAAGTTCGCCTACGACAACCGCGGTTTCATGACGAGTGAGACGCACCCCGAGAATGGAGCGATCGCCTACACCTACGATGCCGCCGGACACGTGCTAACCAAGCGTCCGTCGACCACGAACACAATCTTCGATCTCAACTACTCCTACGATGACGCCGAGCGTCTGAAGGAGGTCGATTCCTGGTATCCGGCTGGTTCGATATTCAGGCCGGACAAAGTATTCACGTTCGGGCAGGATAACGACGGCGTGAATCTAAAACGCGGCAAGCTGGAGACCGCAACCCGGCACAACTACCGGCCGCCCACCGGCGCCACCTCCGATGTCCGCATCGTCGAAACCTATAGCTACAAGGACGACGCAGGCCGCCTCACCGAGCGCTCTACCGAGATCAAGGATGTGATCAACGGGAGCGGAGTCAACGAGACCTTCTACCAGAGCCAGTCGTATTCGACGCTTGGAATGCCGAGCCTCGTAGGCTATCCCTATTGCCAGAGTGGTGGAACTGCCATGTGCGGAGCCACGAGCTCTGGCTCGCTTTCGCTGGTGCGCACCAACGGCTGGCTCTCGGCCTTTGCTAAAGTGGGCGTTAGCTACGGCGAGAGCATCACCTATCACCCGAGCGGCATGATCGACACGATCACTCATGGAAACGGAGTCGCGGACGCGCAGACGCCCGACTCTTATGGCCTGCCGCGGCCGCAATCGATCACGTTCAGCAGTTTCGGGAGCTGCACGGTGCCGGCCATTGCCGCGCTTCCCGACTACACCATCCAATCCGGGCACACGCAGACGTTTTTCGCGAACGCCAGCGGTACCGGCACCCTCACGTACGAATGGTTCCAGGAGGGCACCGCGGTGCCCGATTCGAATTCTCCCTACTATTCCACACCAACGCTCACCTCGACCCGCCACTACTTCGTGCGAGTCGCGAACAGCTGCGGCGTAACGCAAAGCAATACTGCAACGGTCACTGTGGCGCCCATCCTCTCAGCGCCGACAGGACTCTACGCATTCATGCTGCCAACGACATCCGTCCAAGTCAGTTGGAACGGCGTGACGGGCGCACAGCACTACGAGATCTGGCGGCGCGACCCCTCGGGCGCAGTGAACAAGGTCGGCGAAAGCACAATATCCGGCTATGTTGATCCGTCCGCCAGTTCAAACACAGCCTACCTCTACAAAGCCTGCGCTTCTCCTACTGCCGGAATTGGGTGCACGTCTCCGTTCAGCAATCAGGACCTTGCGACAACCGTAGCCTTCAGGGACATCCCCTCCGATGCGAGGATCTACTTTCGTGACGTTGACGATATCCTCACCGCCGTCAACGCGGTCCGCTCCGCCGCGGGGATGACCAGCATTACCTGGTTGCAGATTGCCCAGAACTACGGGGTACCACAGGCCGAACGGGGCAGTCTCGTCTACGGCGCCCACATGATGGCGCTCAGGTTCTACATGGAAGACGCGCTCAACCATCTGCTCGGCACCTCCGGGTTCAACTACACCAATCCGATCCTGCCCGGATCGCAAGCCGTGTATATCAAAGCGGTTCACATCACGGAGTTAAGAGGTCGCGTACAATGAGGAAGCGATCGATGCGACTCATGATTCGTCTCGCTCTTGCCGTCTTTCTCGCGCTCACGACCGCGAGCGCCGTCATAGCCGACGTTGCACCGGTGAGCGGCGACCGCTATCTCGTCGTCCTCAAGCCGGCAAAGGCCGGTCTTCCGGAACTGACAGATCAGGATATCACCAACCTCGGCGGCCGTACCGAGTTCAAGACCGATAGCCGTGTGGAGGTCACCTTGCCGGCCAGCGCAGTCGAGGCTCTCGCCAGGCACGGCCGGGTCAAGTACGTCCAGAAGGTCGGGTTCGGGATCATCATCGCGCCATTGCCGAACGCCTCGGCTCCACCGAAGATTCACTTCACGCCGGGCACAACCGCTCTTCATCGGAAAACCGATGCCACACCGCCTACCTGGTACTCTGGAACCTATCGGTACGACACCTCCGGCAACATCTATGCGATCGGCGTCACGGGCGACACCGGTTCGCCGCCGCAGCACCGTTACGCGTATGACGCGCTGTCTCGCCTCACGAAGGCGGACACGATCACGACTTCCACTCATTCGGAGACGTTCACCTACGACTCGTATGGCAATCTGACCGATCACATGGACGGTAGCTCTGAGACGCCGACGCCCACGGACACCGCCACGAATCACCTCCAGCCGAGTCTGGCACATCCCTACACCTATGACTCGGCTGGGAATCTCGCCGGCGACTACAACGCCGGCTACAAGTTCGATTCGCTCAACATGCTGACGGAGAAGGACTATACGAACCGCCAGCCGGAGTACTACATCTACACGGCGAGCGATGAGCGGATCGGCGTGAGCTACAACAACTCGACCGTGTGGAGCATCCGGGACTTCGACGGGAACGTGCTGCGCCAGTATGAAGGAAGCGACACGAATCCGCAGATGTCGTGGCTGTGGAAGGAAGACTACGTGTACGGCGAGGGCCGCCTGCATTTCGCTGAGCGTGTGCCGGAGGAGGGTGGGCGCCGCTACTTCCATCTCGACCACCTAGGCTCCCCGCGTCTGGTGACGGGTCAGGACGGCCTGGAGATGTCGGAGCATGACTTCGAGCCGTTCGGACTGGAATACAACCCGTCATGGCAGGAAACAGCAGGAGGTTTCGACCGGGAAGACCCTAAGCGGTTCACGGGGCACGAGCGGGACTATGCGCGCGAGGCGGCGCCGGCGGCGACGGCTTATCTCGACTACATGCACGCTAGGTACTACAGCTCCTCGGTCGGAAGGTTCCTCAGCCCCGATCCTCTCGATGGGTTGCAACGTTTCCCGCAGTCATGGAATCGATACGCCTATGCTCGTAACAACCCGCTGAAGTACACCGACCCCACCGGCATGTACGTGTTTGCGGCCTGCACAGGCAATGAGCAGCAGTGTCAGGCCGATAGAACTGCGTTCGAGCAGGCGAGACAGCAGGACTTGCAGAATCGCGATCAGGCTGTGCATAACGCGGCGGCGGCTTACGGCGATCCGGGAGTAGACAACGGGGTTCAAGTGGCATTCGGGAATCCGACGAATGCAGCGGGGACAACGACCCCGGCTCTGCAAGGCAACGCCGATGGCACGATGGGGATGACTGCAAGCGTCGTGGTCCAAACGGGGTTGCGTGGGACGGATTTGGCGGCGGCAGTTGGTCACGAAGGTCAGCACGTTCTCGACGCGCAAGGCTTCGCCGCGTCGTTTACGAAGAATGCGGCGTCATGGGACCTATCGAGGAACCTAACCGTGTTCCAGACGGAGACGAACGCCTATCGCATCACGGACTCGATCTACAAGTCTGCGAATCAATCGTTCTCGACCGGCTGTCGAGGATGCACGTTGGGCACGGGAGCGCGGACACCAGCGGATCGGGACCTGGCCATCACACGCATTCTTGCGAATCCATCCGGCCCGTACAAAGTGACGCCGCAGAATCAAGGGAATCGCCAGTTCCCTGAATGGACCACACCACCACCGCAGCCATGAGAAAACAAATGTGGTCGATGGCTGCGGTGTTGCTCATCGCTTGTTCGAGCGCGCCTGCTCAGTCGCTTCAGGTTCCGCATGAAGGGGCGCATGCGGTGCAGGAAGAACGGCTGTGCGACGTGCTCGCAAACATCCGAGCTGGCGAGCGACGACGTGTGACGATCTCCGGCATCTATGTCGTGGGACCGGAACATCAAACCTTCTACGACCCGAAAGAGCCGACGTGTCGAGCGGACGTACAACCTGAGACATGGATCGAGTTCGGTTCCGTTGTGACGAGTGACGAGCTAACGCGACTCCTGAAGACGCCGGAAGGGTCAGGGGCTTCGCGCAGAGCGTACGTGACTTTCACAGGTGAGCTGTACGGCCCCGGCGCGGTCGCAGCCGACGACCTCTCTTTGTCGCCACTTCTGGCGTTCGCGAATCGGACTCGCAATCGCCGGTACGGTCACCTGAACGGCTTTCGGACGAAGCTCGTCGTGAGTGCTGTGAGTGGCGTAAAGAACGTGCCGGAATCGGTCGCTTGGGATCAGCCGTCTGGTCGCTCGACGCCATCAACAGCGGTTGTCGAGCATGCAGAAGTTCCACGCTATCCCGAGATGGCTTGGAACGTTGGGATCACTGGCAGTGTCATCCTTGACGTGACGGTCAGCGGCGGGCAGGTGTCGAAGGCCGATGTGAGATCGGGTGATCGCATGCTTTCCGGCGAGGCGGTCAGGAACGTGAAGACGTGGCAGTTCGCTCACGACATCAATACGACCTTCACGACGATGTTTACGTACGACATTGAACACCGGCTGACCGGTGCGAGCCGTACGCCTCGGATAGATCTGCAACTGCCGTCCGCTGTTCACATCACCGCAGCAAGCAACGACTGGTAATCGCCCCGGCCACCGTGCCGGGGCTTGTCAACTTCGTCGTCGTAAATCCAAGTCGCTGTTAGATCAGACCGACACGTCGAGGTGTGAAGACCTCGACCTCCGCCGGGTCACCCCCCACACGCTGCGACACAGCTTCGCAACGCATCTTCTCCGGGGCGGTGCTGACCTCCGTCACGTGCAGGAGCTGCTCGGCCACGCATCGCCCTGCACCACCGAGCACTACACCCATCTGATCGTCGCGGACCTCGCCGAAGAGCACTCCCGATCCCATCCACGAGGGAAGGCGATCCGGCGTAAACTCGACGGGTGAGCTTCTCTTCCTTCGCTGCCGTCACCCCCGCCCGGCGAGCTGCCGGGCGTTGGCGTTCACGGCCTGCTAGAAGCGGTCACGCGAAGCCACTTCCCCCGACCCTCCGATCCTCAGAAAAGCGAGCATCTAGGCCGTGTTGCGCCTCTTCGGACGGTCGAGCGCAGCAGCATCTAATGCATGCTAGGTATTACAGCCCCACCGCCGGAAGGTTCCTGAGTGTTGATCCGGGAAGTTACTCCCTCTTCAAGCCGCAATCATGGAACCGGTATGGGTACGTCCGTAACAACCCGCTAAACACAACCGACCCGACAGGTCGGTGCGAACAGAAGCCGGACGCGCCGATATGCAGCGATATGACGATCACGGTAGAAGCCGAGGCTCCGAGCGTTGCGGTCGAAGTAGTGGGAGACGCGCTCGACATGACGGCCTTCGACTTTTTCAGCATGTCTGGCGGCGGTAACATCTTCGCTGGTCTCCTAAGCGGCAATGCTGGGCAGATAGGCAAGGGATACGGACAGCAATTGTTGCTTGCCGCACCTGGCGGCGTTGCAGCCGGATTCAGGCCGCTCGCGGCTTCCGGCGATGTCGTATTTAGCGGCACTACCACACTGTTCAGGTCGATGAGCCAAGCGGAGTACGAGCAGGTACTAGCCGAAGGCGTATTCAAGGCTGGCCCGGGCTCACTTGAGGGGAAATGGTTTGCAGAGACATTGGAACACGCAAATCAGTGGGGAGATGCATTGGGCAATTCGCGCACAGTTTCCGTAGAGATGCCAACGAGCATAGCGAAGTGGCTGATGCATGTGGACCGTCTCGACGGAATCGGTCCAGCGCGCTGGGCTGAGTTGCAGCAACTCTTCCAGATCATTGTGAAGAGCGCAAGATGAGCAGACAAGCAAGAGCGCGCATTGAATGGCGGTCCCCGATGTCAGGCGGACGCCTGACGCCGTTCGTTGGAGAACGATATTCGACGATAGCGTGCTTCGACGGCTGGCCAAAGCCGTGGGAAGAAGGCCAGCACTGGAGTGTGGTGATCGACTTTGATAACCAGAGGAGTAGCAATCGCGAGCCAAGCGATGGCTCGATACGCTTTCTGGCCGAGACTGCGCCACATGAGACGCTCTCTCCGGGTGCGCGGTTCGAGTTATATGAGGGTCGCCGATGTACCGCGATTGGCGAAGTTCTATGAATGAGGTCGTCATCGCGCTGACGCTCCTCCGCGCGGGCGACACCGGTTCGCCCGTGCAGCATCGCTACTCCTACGACGAGGACCGAGCTGTGATCGGTTGAGCCTTCGGGCCAGTCCGGCGGATGAGACTCCATAGCGGGTAATGGTGGGTAATAGCGGGTCCGCGTGGCCGGTGTGTGCAGCCCGGTAACGCTGATCGTGGAAACGGAAAAAGCGAAGAAAACGCGGGGCTTCTCGCTGGGGGTCAGGTCTAAAAAGTCTAAAGTGCCGAAGACTGGTGTCGCCACGGCGGCTGGATATGCGGCGGCACTTAGACTCTAGACCAAGTCGGCCGGAGCGCACTTCTCGCGTTCCTGCGTCGGCAACGGCACTGGCGCAGAACGGCCCTCCGCCTAAGGACACCTACATCATCGTACTGAAACCGGCGAAGAACGGCGTGCCCGAGCTGACGGACCATGACATCACCGCCGGGGGCGGCAAGGTGGTGTACAAGGTGCCGGGCAGGGTTCAGGTGACGCTGCCCGAGCAAGCCGTTGACGCCATACGAAAACACGGAGGGGTCAAGTATATTCAGAAGGTGATCCTGGGACCGATTCCGGATGCGTCGGCACCGGCGGAATTACGGTTGACGCCCAGGACATCATCACTGCATGTGGCTGCCGAGGCGACACCGCCGACATGGAAGTCGGGGACGTACCAGTACGACACATCGGGAAACATCTACGCGATCGGCGGTGGGGCTGGACCCGGTCGTCACGCCTGGGAGACCTCGTCGTAGGCATAGCGGTGCGTAACCGTCGAGCCGTCACCCGTGACCGTCTGAGACAGTCCGACACGTGTGGAGACTCCCAACACGAACCGCCTGCCGCCGGTTTCCGGTCACCCCTACACCTACGATGCCGCCGGCAACCTCACCGCGGACTACAACCTCACATACGCGTATGATCCCTTCAACATGCTGCGGGAGAAGGACAGCGGCATCTACTTCAGCAAGTCGGAGTTCTACATCTACACGGCCAGCGACGAGCGGATCGGAGTCAAGTACGGCAACGTGATTGAGAGCCCGACCATCTGGAGCATTCGGGACTTCAGCGGGAATGTGCTGCGGCAGTACGAAGGGTACGACCAGATGCCAGGGATGTCGTGGCTCTGGATCGAGGACTACATGTATCGCGACGGCCAGCTCCTGGCCGGCGAGCGTGTCCCCGAGGAGGGCGGCCGCCGCCACTTCCACCTCGACCACCTCGGCTCCCCGCGCCTCGTGACCGGCGACGACTCGAAAGAAATGTCCGAGCACGACTACGAGCCGTTCGGCCTCGAGTCAAACCCTCTCTACCAGGAAACCGCCGGCGGCTTCGACCGCGAAGATCCGAAGCGGTTCACGGGGCATGAACGGGACTACACGGCGCCACCCGATGCACCGGCGTCGGCGTACTACCTGGACTATATGCATGCTAGGTTCTACGCTCCGAGTGTGGGAAGATTCCTGTCGGTCGATCCGGTACTCGTGAAGGCAGCAGTGCGCGCACCTCAGATGTGGAATCGCTATTCGTACGTCGGCAACAATCCGATGGTGCACACCGATCCGACCGGCAAATACATCTGCACTGGATCAAAGGATGACTGCGCCACATTCGCGAAGGGTTTAGCTGACGCGAAGACAGCATTGGCGGGTCTGTCTGCAGATTCGCCCGGTCGCGCGAAAATCGAAGCCACGTTGAAGTTCTATGGCGACGAAGGCAAAAGGAATGGCGTAAAGGTGAGTTTCACGACGGACAAGAGCGTCGTTGCAAACACAGGGACAGCGGGTTTTTGGATATTCAAGACAACGACCGTCACGATGAATCTGGGCAACATCGCCGCAATCGTGGCGGCCCACCCAGGATCAACGGTTGGCGCTGAGAATGCCGCAACGGCGGTGCACGAGGGCACTCATGGAATCGACGAACGAAATGGAGTTCCTCTCAGAACCCGTCCGGACGAACTTGGGTTCGAGCGCCGAGCGTACGACGCACAAGCGTATGTGAACCAGGGCCTAGGGGTCGATTCTGCATGGGGAATGTGGACAACTCTGGGAGGATTTAATCCAGCGAGAATCGAGGCGGCGGCACAAGCGTCTACTGACGAATGGTGTAAGGATGGGTGCCCGCCGTGAGCATAACGGTCCTGCGGTGTGTGGCGGTCGTTTTGTTCACGCTGACAGCATGCCGGACGATCGCTCCGCCTCTGCGGTCGGGAGGGCTCGTCACGGTGTGCGACCTCGCCAAAAACCCTGCGAAGTTTACGGGTGAAATAGTCACCGTCGAAGCGCTCGTGGCAAGCGACGCCTTTCACAGCACGTCGCTGAGGGACAACGCGTGCGTCGGAGCTGGCATTACTTTGAAACTGAATCCCCAATTGGAGGAGCAGGCTGACGTGATCACGATGAGGCAAGCGATCATCACCGGTGTGCCAGGGACACAAGGCAAAACAATCTCAGGGTCGTTTACTGGTCGATTCGAATGGCGTAGGCGTGGAAGACCCTCGTACGTTCTCGTCGCGGAATCGACGAAATACATACGAATCCAACAGGCGGCAGAGTAACGGCTGGCGCACCACCACCTAGGGGCGGAACGAGCATCCCTCCGGTGGCGGCCTAAGTTTCCAAACACTTGCACGGCGTCGGCGGCAGGTACGCGAAGTTTGCAGAAGGAGTTGATCCACACGGGGTGCTGCGTGAGGCGCTCGGCAGCCGTGACGCCACATTCTTGCCAAACGGGCAACCCGGATCCTTTCAAGTGGTGACGAATCTGGGACGGGTAACCGGTTCGCGCGGTGAGACCGCGATTAAAGTAGTCATGGACTCATCGGGGAGAGTATGGACGTGGTATCCAATAAAGTAATATTTGTGTTTCGAAGTCTCCGCACCACCGAACCTGTTGAGGAGCTGTGGCAGAAGCTTCTCAAAATCGAAGCAGATTTCGAAATCACAATTTCGGGAAAAACGGTATTGCGCGACGCCGACTTCAATGTTGTGGAGTTTGCGTCGGCCGTTTCAAAATGGTTAGCGGCCTCAGACACTCAGGACTTCTCGTTCAGCACTATGGAAGCTGACGATCTCGATATCGTCTTCTTCCGCAGATCAAACGCTCATTGGCTCGTCGGCTCAACCTGGGGTCTCGTAGAAGGGATAAGCGTCGTAGGCGATGATTTGAGGAGCGCGTTAGAATACTTTATCGCGCAAGTCACAAGCCAGTGTGCAGTCATGTTAGGAGTCGATGTTATGGATGTGGTCGAAGTGAACCGCGATAAATCTCGGCTTAGGCCCTCGCCGCGTGACGCACGCTAAGGAGCTGAACACGGCGCGTCGGGAACCGAGGAGTGCCGTGAAATGAAGACTCCTCTTGTCCTTGCCCTGGCGGCAACAGCCTTTGGCACCGGCCTCGCCTGCCACGACGTTGCGCGCTCAACGCCCCCTGCCCCGGTGACGGTAGTAATCACCCATCCGCCGAATGGGTTTCATGTGAAGGCGGGCGAGCGGGTGCGTATCGCGGCGGCGGTACAGCATGGCACCGCGAGTGACGTGAGGTTCGTCGTGAATGGCCGTCCCGTGGCAACGGTTCGGAAGCCGCCTTACGAAAGTGTCCTCGTCGCGCCGATGGATGGTCGAATGCGTGTCGTTGCGCGCGCGCAGGTAGGTGTTCGCAGCGTTAGTAGCAAGGAGCTGTCCATCATTGTCGATTCTGCCCCACCGAAGCCGGAGGCGGGGATCATTACGGACGAGGAAACGGCAGAAGATATCAGTGGACCGATGATCGGGCGAACGGGACCTACTGTGGCCTTGACGGCCCCCACAAACGGTCAGTGGTTTGCTGCAGGCGCCACGGTCCATTTCCGCGCGACGGCGTCCACCGCCGAGGGTTCAATCGCGAAGGTCGAGTTTCTCGATGGCGAAACGGTTCTTGGAGAATCGACCAGTTCGCCGTATTCGTACTCATGGACAAACGCGACCACGGGCACGCACATCGTTACCGCTCGCGCCACCGACGATGCGGGCGCCGGGCGGCGCTCACCAAAGGTGACGATCTCTGTCGGACGCCCGACGACCTCCGCGCCGCAGTAGCTGTGACGAGACCTGACACGGCAAACGGGTGTGTCGTGAAGCCACGCCACGGAGAGCGTGCCCCAGCCAGGTTTACTTGGCGCTGCAGTCGAGGGTTAGGGTCAGTGTCACCGGTCGATTCCCCAGAAACAAGATGCGCGCAGTATCCCTCTTGAATAGAAATTCCCGTCGGAAGGAGCAAAATCTGCTTCGCGTAACAGATTTAGCTACGCGTAGCAGATTTCTGCTTCGCGAAGCAG
>Ga0307470_10001041_pt1 | contig 11426 bp, 11 predicted proteins | sample atmos_gasesAM3C__FD_204565 | JGI IMG/M metagenome (GOLD analysis project Ga0307470, IMG submission 204565) | Hardwood forest soil microbial communities from Morgan-Monroe State Forest, Indiana, United States - atmos_gasesAM3C_05 | ecosystem: Environmental > Terrestrial > Soil > Temperate forest... | reverse complement strand
CTGATCGTGCAACCGACGAGCCCGCGCCCCTCTCTCCCGGAGCCCGCCGAGACCGCGGCCGGAGCCGGCGGCTCGCCCGCCGCCGGGCCGGGATGCGCCGGCTTCTACACCGCGCGCGACGCGCGCAACCAGCGCCGCGCGAACCTCTGGCTGTTCGCCGCGACGCTCGCTTACCTGGGCGCCGCGGCGGCGCTCCGCTGGCGCTCGTCGCTCCCTCCGGCGCTCCCGTGGCTCCTCGTCGGCCTCACGGGGCTCCTCGCCATCGTGGCGGTCCGCCGCTTCCTGGTCTTCCTGCGGGCCGCCGACGAGCTGCTGCGCAAGATCCAGACCGAGGCCCTGGCCCTGGGCTTCGGCGCGGGCGCGGTCTTCTCGATCCTCTACCCGCTGCTCGAGAAGCTCGGCGCGCCGGAGATCGGCGAGAACGCGACCGCTCTCGTCATGATGCTCGCCTGGGGCGCCGGCTCCTGGCTCGGCGCGCGGCGCTACTGTGGAAGCGGCGCGGCTTGACGAACCGCCTTCGCGTGCTGCGCGCCGAGCGCCGCTGGTCGCAGGCCGAGCTCGCGGAGCGGCTCGGCGTCTCGCGCCAGACCGTCAACGCGATCGAAACCGGCCGTTACGACCCGAGCCTGCCGCTCGCCTTCGGTCTCGCACGCCTCTTCGGCCTCGCCATCGAGCAGATCTTCGAGCCCGAGCCCGGTGCCGGGCCGTAGGTCGGCGGGCCGCAGGGGCTGAAACGTGATCGGGGCCGGCATGGGAGCCTTGCCATCATAGGGCTTGAGCGGGGTTTGGGGCAGCCGTGCCGTCATTCAGGCGGCGCGCGCCGCACTGGGTATGATGAGGGCCCCTCGGGAAAGGCGGCGATGAGCAAGGGACGACTGGAAGCGTTCAGCGACGGCGTGATCGCCATCCTGATCACCATCATGGTGCTCGAGCTCAAGGTGCCGCGCGGCACCGACCTCGCGGCGCTCGCCGCCTTCCTCCCCGTCCTCTGCATCTACGTCCTGAGCTTCGTCTTCCTGGGGATCTACTGGAACAACCACCATCACCTCTTCCAGGCGGTCAACCGGGTCGACGGACGCATCCTGTGGGCGAACCTGCACCTGCTCTTCTGGCTCTCGCTCGTCCCCTTCGTCACCGCCTGGATGGGGGAGCACCCCGCGGCGCCCGTGCCGGTCGCCGTCTACGGCGTCGTCCTCCTCCTCGCCGGATGCGCCTACTACGTCCTCGCCCGGATGCTCGTCGCGCTCCACGGCAGGGAGTCGACCCTGGCGCGGGCGCTCGGCGAGGACCGGAAGGGCCTCCTCTCGATCGTCATCTACGCCGCCGCCGTCGGGCTCGCCTTCGTGCGGCCGGGCCTCGCCCTCGCCCTCTACGTCGTCGTCGCCGTGATCTGGCTCGTTCCCGACCGCCGGATCGAGAGCATCCTCACCTCGACCGGCGAGTGAGCGCCGGGCTCCGCCGACGGGCGCCAGCGCGCCGGCTGGTCGGCGCAGAGCTGGGTGTCCAGCAGGAGCTTCAGGCTCCGCTGGGCCGCGGCTGGCGCGCGCGCATACTCCGGCGGCACTTAGATTACTGAAAGGCCCGCGATCGCCGCGGGCTGCCGTCTCGGAGGTGTCCGCCATGCGCAAGATGTTTTTGCTGCTGTCCAGCCTGCTCGTCCTGTCCGTCGTCCCGGTGAGCGCTCCGCCACCGGCGGTCGACCTCGCCGCTCCTCCGCCGCATCAGGAGCTCGCGGCGCCCGGCGGGCCGTTGGCGCCGGCGGCGGACCAGTTCTGCACCATTCTTTGCACCGTCGGCCACCACTGCTGCGTGGTCGGCGGCCACCAGATCTGTATCCCGAATGGTGTGAACTGCGTGGCCTCGTAGGCGCTCGGCAAGAGCCAGCAAAGCCTTATCAGTCCCGCAACGCCCGGACAGGATCGATCCGCGGGGCGCGCCAGGCGGGCACGAGGCACGCCGCCAGCGAGGCGATCGCCATCACCGCGAAGGCCGACCCGAAGGCCAGCGGGTCACGCGGGCTCACCCGGTAGAGGATGTACCCGAGGAGCCGGGTCGTCGCCAGCGCCGCCGCCGCGCCCAGGACCACGCCCCCTCCCGTCAACGCGAGGCCGTACGACATCACCAGCCGCAACAGATCGGCGGCGCTGGCCCCGAGCGCCAGTCGCAGCCCCAGCTCGCGCCGCCGCTGCGACACCGCGTAGGACATCACTCCGTAGAGGCCTACCGCGGCGAGCAGCAGCGCCAGGCCGCCGAAGAGGCTCAAGAGCGCGACCGCGATCCGTTGCGGCGCGGTCGAGCGGTCGAGGTGCTCTCGCAGGGTGATCACCTCCTGCGGCGCCAGGCTCGCATCCAGGGCGTGGATCTCGCGGGCCAACGCCGTGGCGATCGTCCCCGGGGCCTGCGCCGTCCGGATGTGCAGGACGGCGCGGAGCGAGAAGCTCTGGCGCAGCGGCACATAGAAGAACGGCTTCGGCGTCTCCAGGAACGTCCCGTACTTCGCCTGTCTGGCGACGCCGACCACCTGCATCCAGCGGCCCTTCACCTGCACGCGCTTGCCGACCGGGTCCTCGCCTTTCCAGTATCTTGCCGCCATGGTCTCGTTCACCACGGCGACGAGCGGCGCCGTTTCGTCGTCGGCGCGGGCGAGCTCGCGGCCGGACACCAGCGGGATGCGCAGGGTGGCGAAGTAGTCGGGACCCACTTCGTTGTACTCGACCGTCGGCTGCTCGTCGGGCGCCGCTCGATAGCCGTCCACCGCGATCGGCGCCGAGGAATAAGGAAGATAGCTGAACGGCCGGACGCGCGCCAAGGCGACGGACTCGACGCCGCCGATCGCCCGGACGCGATCGACCAACCGGTCCTGGAACTCCTTCGCGCGCTGCGGAGCGTAGCCCGCCGAGAACAGATCGAGACCCGTCGTCAGCACGTCCTCTGTCGAAAACCCTGGGCTCGCGGTCCGCATCTCCTGCACGCTGCGAACGAGCAGCCCCGCTCCGACCAGGAGGACGAAGCTCAGCGACACCTGGACCAGAATGAGGCCGGCGCGGACACGCGCCCTGCCGCTGCCGCGCCCTCCGTCCCCTCCGATCACCCCTCCCGTTTCCGCTTTGAGCGCGGCGGCGAGGTCGACCTTGCTGCTCTGGGTCGCTGGAAACAATCCAAACAATAGCGTCGAGAGCAGACAGACGCCGGCGCTCGCCGTGAGCACCCGCCAATCGAGCTCGCCACTCAGATTCAACGCGATGCCGGAGGACGCCGGGAAGAACATCACGAGCACGTTGCGGCACGCGTAGGCGACGGCGAGCCCGCCGGCCGCGGCGAGAGCCGACAGCAGGAGGCCTTCCGTTAAGAGCTGCTTCAGCAGCCGACCGCGCCCGCAGCCGACGGCGAGACGCACCGTGATCTCGCGCTGCCGCGCCAGGGACCGGACCAGCAGCAGGTTGCTCACGTTCGCGCACGCGATCAGGAGCACCAGGGAGACCACGGCGAGCGTGATCCCGAGCGTCGGCAAGAGCTCGCTCGCCTTGTTGAAAGGGGTCTTCCACAACGGCAGCAGCTCGACGCCGCGTCCGCGGTTGGTCTCCGGATAGGCGGCCTCCAATCGCTTCGCGACGGCCGCGATCTCCTCCTGCGCCTGCTCGCGGGTCGCTCCGGCCTTAAGCTTCGCGAAACCCTCGATCCAACGCGCGCCGCGGTCCTCCAGCTTGTAGCCGCCGGCATCGAACCTCTCCAGCATCGACGTCGGGACCCAGAACTGCATCGAGTAGCCGACGAAGGTCCCATAGAACCCTGCGGGCGCGACGCCGACGATGGTGAACGGCAGACCGTTCAGGACCTGGGTCTTGCCGAGGATCGCCGGATCGCCGCGGAAGCGCTCTTTCCACGTCGAGTAGCTGATCACGGTCACGGGATGGGCGTTGCGTCCCGAGCCTTCGTCGGGCGAGAAGCCGCGGCCGAGGACCGGACGGATCCCGAGCGCGTCGAAATAGTTCGGCGATACGATGCTGCCGCTGGCGCGCTCCGCCCGGTCGCCGATGCTGAGCGTGGTCCCCATGATCTTGTCCTCGATCAGCTCGACCAGCCGGCAGCTCCGCTGAAAATCGACGAAGTCCGGCCACGAGAGATCGTCCGAGCCCGGCGTGCCGCGGGCCGTGCCGCCGAGAGCGAGGAGTCTCTCCTGGCCGACGACCGCCGGGAACGGACGGAACAGGATGCCTTCGATCCAGCTCAGGACGGCGACGTTGCCGCCGATCCCCAGGGTCAGGCAGAGGACCGCCAGCAGGGAGAAGCCCGGGCTGCGCCGGAGCATCCGGAAGCCGAAGCGGAGGTCTTCCAGGGCGGTTTCGATCATGGGGAGCCCTCTCTGTCTGCGGTAGGTTTCCTTGATCCGGTCGACTCCGCCGAGCCCGCTGCCCCCGCCGAGCTCCCGCAGCGCGTCGCGGCGGGCGTCCTTGGGGGTCATCCCCTTCTGCAGGTTGCGGTCCGTCGCCATCTCCAGGTGAGAGCGCAATTCCGCGTCCAGGTCGTCGTCGAGGCGACGGCGGCGGAGGAGCGAGACCAGGCGGTGGAAGAAGGCTCGCATGGTCGGGCTAGCTCGTCCTGAGAAGCCGGTTGATGGCGGCGGACATGCGCTCCCAGCTCGCCACTTCCTCCTGGAGCTGCCTGCGTCCGGCGCGGGTCAGAGAGTAGTACTTGGCCTTGCGGTTGTTCTCCGAGACGCCCCACTGGGACGCGATCCAGCCGCGCTGCTCGAGGCGCAGCAAGGCGGGATAGAGCGTCCCCTGGTTCAGTTGCAGCAGCTCTTCGGAGACCTGCTGGATGCGCTGGGCGATCCCGAAGCCGTGCATCGGCCCCATGACGTCGAGCGTTTTCAGCACCAGCAGATCGAGGGTGCCCGGTAGGACTTCGGCCTTGGAAGATGTCATAAGACCCCTGTAGACGACCAACAGGAGTGTACCGCAGATTGTCCCAGCAGCCATTCCAACAATGCCGCCACGTGCGACCGTGGTGCCGATTCCATCGCCGCGGGCCCGCGCCGATGCTCGACGGCTGCTCCTGCCGGCTGGTAGGCTTGAGCCGCGCCGACGTCGAAACGGTCGTCCTCCCGCCAACGACGAGGAGGTGCGCGAAGGGAGTGCGGGCGCGCGGCTCGCGACCGCCCGCTCCGCGGCGGTCGCCGCCGGTGAGCTTCTTTCGTGTTGGGCACGCCTGCGAAGGAGCCTGCCATGCGGAACGCGATCAAGACGGCTCTCCTCGTTCTCGTCGGCCTGGCGATCGGTATGGCGTCCTCCTGGCTCTGGTGCCTGTCGCAGGAGGAGAGCAACGCGCGCAGATCCGATCTGAACGTCCGCCTGGTTGCCATCGCGGATCGTTCCCTCCTGCTCTCTCTCCTCGACCGTGGCCGCCCCGAGGTGGCTCGCAAGGTCTTCGAGCGCGACCTGGGCGAAAACCTCGCGGCCGCCGAGAAGCTCACGGGCGCTGGCGTGCTTCCCTGGGCGTTCCCCGCCTTCGCCGGCGAGTTTCGGCAGGGCCTCTCGAGAGCGGAGGCGTACGGCAGCGCGCACCGGCTCGATCCGCTCGTTGCCGAGCAGGCGCGGAGGGTCCGCAAACGCCTCGAGGCGCAGGCCGCGCGCTGAACCGGTAGGACTTCGCCTTGGAAGATGCCAGGTCGATCGCGCCGCCGCGGTGCTGCGGCGTGGCGGCGGCGCCGCCGCCCCTGTCCCGGGTGCGCAGAGGCAAGGGAAAGGTAATAACTTCCTGACTTCGGCGTAGCTAAGCTAGGGGTCTATGTGAGAGCAGGTGCACCGCCAGGTGCCTGGTTGCAGCCCGCAGTCCGTGATGATGAAACATTTGCGGCCCGCGCTGCAGATCGCATTGGCGGCCGCCCCAACGCAGGCTTGATCACTGTAGGTGCCGCAGATCAGCACGTTCGGCGAGAAGCCGCCGCCCGGGCCGAGATTCAACGTGATGGGCGAGGACGAGGCTCCGCCGCAACCCGGAGGGGCCTCCTTTTTCCAGGACGTCACGGGTTGGTGGGGACAAGCTCACGCCTACGGCAACGGATGAGCACCCTCCGCTCAGGTCCCTCGTCTACATCATAATAGTAGACGGAGACCTTTGATAAGAAAATACGCTAGGCTCCTCTCCTCGCGATGGGCGAGACCTAGCCTGCACGAGGAGGTTGACGATGAGGCGTCCTGGAATCGTCCTGGTCTTGGTCGTTCTGGCTCTCGGCGGCATCGCCGGGGCTGCCCACGCCCTGCCCGCGGCGAGCGGCGCCGGGGCGAGCTGCAGCGCCGCCGGCCCGGTGCAGCCGGCGTTCATGCAGCCGGTCCCCGTCACCACGTGCAGCCGCAGTGCGGTCTGCCCCGACGGCAGCCGGCAGAGCTGCACCACGTCGTTCACCAACGACTGCGGCTATTACGTCGATTGCACGACGCACGTCCGCTGCGGTGTGACCTGCGTGGGAATGGATTACTGGTGCCCCGGATTCGATAACAGGAACTGCGGCTGCTTCTCGTTCCAATAGGTTAGGGATCGGTAACCCGCGGCGTGCCGACCGCGAGCTGCACGCCCCGGCCCGGCACGAGCCTCTGGGGGCGGTCGTGCATGCCGACGAGCGGCGGCCAGCCTTCGGCGTCGTCGCCGAGCGGCGCCGCCCGCGAGCGGTCGAACGCCGGGGCGAGGAGAGGCGGCAGACGGAGCTCGCCGCGCAGATAGCCGGCGAGCCCGGAGCGCGCCGTGGGGAGGAGACCGGAGAGGTCGACGGCGAGACCGTGGCGGGAGGCGTACAGGAGGTCGGAGAGCGCGGCGGCGTGGAAGCACGGCCGCAGGCCGGCCTGCGCCAGCAGGTACGGGAACTCGGGGGCCAGGATGCGCCCGCCCCGGCTCTCGGCGCTCGCGGCGAGCGCGGCGAGCCGGCGCACCACCCGTTGCGACGCCTCGCGCGCCGGCCGCGGCGGGATCTGCCCGGCGGCGTCGAAGCCCGTCGCCCAGACCTGGAGCGCTAGTCCGACGACGAGCCAGGCGGGGACCGCGCCCCGCCGCGAGCCGATGGCGGCGAGGAGCGCGGGCGCGGTCACCGCGACCGCCAGCACCAGGGTCGCGTGCAGCGGCATGTGCACGTTGTCGAAGCTCCATTGGTGCCCGGTCATCCCCAGGTCCGCCGCGAACGCCGCCGCGAGCAGGAGGGCGAGCGCCCGCCACACGGGCGGAGGGCCGCCGGCTCGGGCCAGCGCGGCGAGGCCGGGGAGGGCCAGCCAGGCGATCGGCAGGCCTCCGAGGCCCGCCGCCCGCGCCGCGTCCACGAGGCTGCTCCACTCGACGCCATGGCTGCGCGGCACGCTCACGGTGTAGAACCAGAACCAGCCGTCCGAGCCCGCCTGCAGCGCCAGGACCACGAGGGCCAGAGCCCCGGCCGTCCAGGCCGCGAACGCCGCCCCGCGCCGCCAGCCGGAGGCGGCGGCCAGGCCGGCCGCGAGCGCGGCGCAGAAGACCACCGTGTTCTGCTTGACCAGGACCGCCAGGACGGCGAGCAGGACCAGGAGCGCGAAGGTGGCGCGCCGCGGCCGCCGTACGTCCTCCAGCAGGACCGCCATCGCCCCCATCAGGACGAACGTCAGCACCGCGTCCACCCGCGCCAGGTCGAAGAAGAAGCCGGAGAGCGAGAAGCTGGCGAACCAGAGGCCGGCCCAGGCGAGCGCCAACGGCGCCGGATTCCCCGCCCGCCGTGCCGTCCAGGCGACGAGGGCGCCGGTGCCCAACGTCGCCGCGATGGAGCACAGCCGGGCCGCCGCGTAGCCTGACCCGCCGAGGCGGAGCACGGCCGCGACCAGGGCATAGTACCCGGGCGTGTACATGAACGGGATGAAGTCGAGGCTCGGCGCCGCGTAGAGGGAGTGTCCGGTCAGGAGCCGCTGGGCGTGCAGCAGGACGCCCCCTTCCACCCATTCGAGGTCGAAGGGGTAGTCGAAGCGGGCGGCGGCGACCCGGAGGAAGCGCCAGAGGGGGATCAGGAAGAGGATCAGGGCGGCCGCGCCCGCCCCAAGGCGCTCGAGGCGCCGGGCCGGGGCCTCGCCCGAGGCTGGCGGGCCGTCCGCTGCGTTCCTCGACGTCAGGGCGGCAGGATCAGCTCTCTCCATCGCGGCGGCATAGTACTCGCCTCGGGCGTCGGTGCCGCTGTCGACAGGGCTTCATTGCCCCTTGCTCTCGCTGGCGGATGGGCCGAAACCAAAACGTTCTCGCATGCGTTGCCGGCGGCGTTCCCGCTCCTCGGGGGTCATGTGCTGGGAGCGACAGGCACCGTGGCGTCCAAGCCCGCCGAAGAGGATCCGGCACAGCGCCAGAATTCCAACCGCCTGCCAGAAAGTGATCTGGCGCCAGCCGAAGAGCGGCGGCAGCAGCCAATTCCACAGTTGCAGCACCAGCTCGCCGCCGATGGCGATAAACAGCAGAATCCCCAGAATCGCCGCCGGGGCCAGGAAAATCCATCGCCTTCTCATGTTGAGCTCCTCATGCCTTCGTCAGCTCGTTGTAAATGGTTTCCAGTCGCTTGCGCAGATGCAGCACCGCATAACGCTTGCGCGAGAGCAGCGTATTCACGCTCACGCCGGTCGCGGCGGCCATTTCCTTGAAGCTGCGCCCTTCCAGCTCGTGCGCAACGAACACCTCCCGCTGCTCCTCCGGCAGCTCGTCGACCGCCAGCTCGAGCTCATCGAGAAGCGCGTTGCGGGCGTAGAGAGCCTCCGGTCCGGCAGCGGGCGAAGGCAGCAGGTCGTTGAGCTGCAGCAGCTCGCCGTCCTCGTCCGCGACGCCGGGTTCGGCGAGGCTCTCCGGCTTCCGCTTGCGGAAAAGATCGGTGATGCGATTGCGCGCCACGCGAAACAGCCAGCCGGTGACGTGCTCGATCGGCATCAGCAGGCGGTTCGCTTCCACCAGCGCGTAGAAGACGTCCTGCAGAACGTCCTCAGCGTCGCGCGGGTCGGGCACGCGCCGGCGAATGAAGTTGCGCAGCCGGGACTGCTCCCGCTGGACGACCTCGACGATCCGCTGGTCCTGTTCGAGTGCCATCCGCTCCAGGCTCGCCGCGTTCTTCATCTACGGTTGTAGACGGATGAGGGGGTGCGGATATTGTAGGGCCGGGAAGAGCGCACTGGGCCGCCGGGGCGGTGGGGTTCAGGAGGCCTTGTCGCAGCCGGTAGAGGTGATAGTCCTCCGTGCCCACGATGGCGCCGAGCCTGGCGCCGGCCGCGGCCAGCTCCCCCCACGGTGGAAGCTCCCGGTTGACGACGAGGACGATGTCCTCGCCTTCCCGCCGGGCCAGCTCGCGGGCGGCGCAGCGCAGCTCCCGATCGCCGAGCTCCCGTTGCTCGGGACCCCAGTCCGGATAGGTGGCGAAGACTCTCCGCGACGGGAAGTAGAGCGGCCGTCCGAGAGCGAGCGCGACGGTGGCCGCCGGCGGCTCGCGATACCCCAGCAGCGGGTAGCGGTCCAACCCCTCGCGGCGGATCAGCTCCGCGGTCGCGGCGCCGTTCGAGAAGGGATGGCGGAGATCCATCCAGCTCGCATAGGCCCCGGCGCCGCCGTGGACGAGCAACAAGATGAGGAGAGCCCGGGCGCGCCAGGACCGGCGGCCGTCCTCAGAGCCCAAACCGCCGGCGAGCCAGAGAGCCGCCGCAAAGAGGAGCCAGAAATGGCCCTGGTGACGCAGGGCGCCGACGAGCTTGACGTAGCCGAAGGCGAGAAGGCCGGCGGCGCCCAGACCGAAGGTCGCCAGGGCCGCCTTGCGGCGCCAGAGAAGAGCGGCCGCCAGCGCCAGAGTCAGCGCTCCCAGCATCGCCTCGAGACCGGGCCAGGCGTCGAGCAGGTTGGTGTTCCAGAAGTGGAGCTCGGGGCGAGGCAAGGGCACGAAGGCGCGCCATGGCGTGCTCAGCACGCTGCTGGCTAGCGCCGGGTCCCAACCGAAGCGCCACCCTGGCGCGAAGCTGGTGCCGGGCCGTGGGACGAGCTGGACGAGCCCCGCGACGGCGCCGGCGAGCGCCAGGGCGAGGCCGGCCGCGGCGTCCCCTCGAGCGAGCGGCGCCACCTCGCCGCGCCGAAGCCGGCGGTCGAGCAGCCATCCGGCGGCGATGGCGAGGGCCAGGATGTAGCCGTAGACGGTGGTCTGACAGAGCAGGCCGAGCGCTGTCCCGAGGGCGAGTGCCGGCCGCGAGCTGCGCGTCGCGCAGCAGGCCAGCCACACGAGGAGAGCGCCGGCGGCGTAGTGGCGGCTGATCACCGCGTACTCGTAGAACGGGAAGTGGCCCAGCACGAAGAGCGCGCGCTCCCGGCGGCCGAACGGCGCCCAACGGGCGAAGACGAAGGCCGCGGCGCCGGCCAGCGCGAGGTGGACGAGCTGCAGCGCCCGCGGCGACGTCGACACCTGCCGCGCCAGGAAGCAGAGCAGGGGAAAGAGATAGCCCTGGCCGCTCCTCGAGAGAGGCGCGAGCAGCTCGGCGAGCGAGCGGCTCTCGGTGACCACCAACCAGAGCCAGGCCTCGTCCCGCCACAGCTCGTGCAGCAGCAGGCGCGGCACGGTGAGCAGCAGGAAGGCCGCGGCCACGAGCCCGGCGAAGCGCCGGCGCTCGCCGGCCGACTCGTCTCTCGTCGAACCGCTCGTCCAGCCGCTTGTCCAGGCTCTGGGAGGATCGGCTCGCGGGTGCATGCCGGGTGCGATTATGCTCCACGGATGCGCGGCCAGGGACGTCAACCATGAGCCCCCTGGTTCTGGCCTTGATCCAGTTGGTGGGCTTCGTGGTGGCTCCGCCGTTGCTCGTCCTAGGAACGATTGTCGCTTGGTTTCGACTCATCCGGCTGATCGGTCCACGGAACACGCTTCGGAGAAGCGTCCAAATCTCGCGTATTCGCTATCGCCAACCGCTGCGCGGCATTTTTTCCAACGCACCGGGATGCGTATTGATTCTTAGCGGAAGCATCATCGCGCTGTGCTCATGGGCGTTGCGGTCGAACCCTAATCAGCTGCGAGCCCCGCTGGCGGCTTTTGCGCTCGCCATGTCCTGGCGTTTCTTTCGAACCGCCTCGAATCCTGCTTTTCCAACCATGCTGCTCGCGACATCCTGTATCGTCTGTTTCTACAGCAACGATCTCATTTTCTTCCGGGCTGTAACCATCCTACTGGGAGTGCTCGGGTGCGTTGCGGTCGAGAGCACGTTACAGAGCATGTTGCCGCCGGTCATCCTGTTCCTCGGCGTTTCAAGTTACGAGCAGTTCCAGACTCTAAAGCGTGTACAGAAGACCCTGCCCTGCTTGGTCGTAACGCTTATCAATCAAGCGGAGGACAGCATTCTACAGCACTATCACCGGCACTATGGCGGCATGGGGCTCGACCCCACCGGCCCCAGGTATGAGAGCCTGCGTACGCGAGCAGG
>Ga0307470_10001040_pt1 | contig 11433 bp, 11 predicted proteins | sample atmos_gasesAM3C__FD_204565 | JGI IMG/M metagenome (GOLD analysis project Ga0307470, IMG submission 204565) | Hardwood forest soil microbial communities from Morgan-Monroe State Forest, Indiana, United States - atmos_gasesAM3C_05 | ecosystem: Environmental > Terrestrial > Soil > Temperate forest... | reverse complement strand
CTGCTCGCCTTCTATCTGGAGGCCGGGGTCGACTGCGCGCTCTCCGACGACCCCGTCGACCGGCTGGCCGAACCCGAGGCGCCGGCAGCCGTCAGGGCAGCGGCTCCTTCCAACGACACAAGCCCGACCCGTCTGGTCAGAACGCCTGCCGCATTCGTCGCGCCGACCTCCGAGCCCACGCCGGCGCCGGATGCCGCGATTGCGAGTGCGCGGGAAGCCGCCCGCTCCGCGGCTTCGCTCGAGATCCTGCGCGATCTGCTCGAGAAGTTCGACGGCTGCGCGCTGAAATCCACCGCCACGCGTCTCGTGTTTGCCGACGGCAATCCGAAGGCCCGCATCATGTTCGTCGGCGAGGCGCCGGGACGCGACGAGGATATCGAGGGCCTGCCATTCGTTGGACGCTCGGGAAAACTGCTCGACCGGATGATCGCCGCGATCGGACTTGATCGCACCAAGGCTTACATCGCCAACGTGATTCCCTGGCGCCCGCCCGGCAACCGGACGCCGACGCCGCAGGAAACGCAAATCTGCCTGCCGTTCATCCAGCGCCAGATCGAACTGGTTGATCCGGATATCCTGGTCACGCTCGGCAACCCCTCGACGCAAACGCTGTTGTCGACGCGCGAAGGCATCATGAGGACGCGTGGACGCTGGTTCAACTACGATACTGGCACGCGCACGATCCGTGCGATGGCGACGTTCCACCCCGCCTATCTGCTGCGCTCGCCGTCCTACAAGCGGTTGTCGTGGCAGGACCTGCGCGCGATCGCCAAGGCGCTGCCGCAAACCACATCCTAGCTATTACGGCGCTTTCGGCCGCGCGATCGCCCAGCCGATCCGCAGCAAGGGCTGCCGCCCGTTCACAATGCGATCGAAGGTCTGTGGCACTTCGGGCGCGATACCCGGAAACAGCTTCGCGATATCCGGCGGCGGCGTGCCGTCGGTGTCGGAGGCACGCCAGACCACCACGCCACCGGTCTGGTTGAATTTGTCGAGGTTGAGCCACGGCGTCCGTTCCGGCGTCTTGGCGAGAAAGAGATGCGGACGCGTGGGGCTCAGGCTGATCAGCGTCGCCAACTGCGCGTCTCCGCTCACCGCCGCGAGACGCCGGTTGGTCCGCCGCTCGAAATTGTCATCGAAGAAATGCCCGATCGCGGCCGTCGGCAGCGATGTCATAACCTCGCCGCTCGCGGTCCAGGGAACGAACAGTGTCGCTGCGATGACCCCGATTGCCGGAGCGAGAATAACGGCGGCCCATACCGTGCGTAATATCTGCTGACGCCGCAGATAGATGAGATCGCCGCACGCGACGATGACAGCTAACCCCGACATCAGAAGGACAATGCCTGCCCCGCCCACGACATGATCGAGACCGTAAAGGCCGGAAATCACACAGCCGCCGAGCGCCGGCGCAAACGCAAAGAAATAGATGAAGTCGCGCGCGGCCGGATCGACCGGCGGACGAAAAATGACGGGCGCTTCTTCCTGGGTTCGATCGAACCAGCCGGAATTGAACGCCGACACGATCGCGACACCCATTGCAGCCAATAGCAGGCCACCGAGCAGTTCGATCCCATGCACCGCCCGGCCGCCCAAATCGGAGATCGCCGGCCAATGCGGGAACACAGGCGCGTCGGCGCGGATCAGCCAGATCAGATAGGGCAACGCCAGCACGGCGATTACCAGGAGGGCAAACAGCGCATCGAACGACATCAGGATGCGCCGGCCGCGCGCGGTCACCAGCGCAAATCCGACCACAAATGCCAGCAGAAAGATCGCGGCCGAGGTCGTCAGCAGCAGGAGACCGGCTTCGATCGACCAGGCGAACCAGGCATTGCGCCGGTTCTGGCCGATCAACTGCCAGGAATGCAGCAGAAGCAGCGCCCAGATCGGGCGGGCCAGAACGAGGGGTCCAAACTCGAGACCGGGCGCGCTGAACGCCAGCACCGTCATGGTCAGGAGAACAGCGAGCACCGCCTGCTGCACGCCGACGGTGGCACGCGCCAACAGATATAATGTCCAGAACGTCGAGATCGAGCATAGCTGAGCCAGGACGTAGACGCCGGACATGTGGTTGCCGGCAGCGCGAAACGCGATGTCGGCAAGCCAAAACGCAAGTGGCGGTCCGAGATCGCTGCCGACCCGATATTCGCGTCCCAGCGCAATAACCGTCGCCAGATCGCCAGGGGGGCTGCGGTATACCAACAGCGATACCAGTAGCCACAGAATCGCCTGCAGCACGATCACGAGCCATACGACGAGTTTCGGCCGGGCGCGGATCAGTTCGATGACGAGGGAGGTGAAACGCATGTGACGGCCCGATTGCTTTCAACTGAGCTGACCGAGCTGCGCGACGGCGTTTCACTCCGGTCGAGACATGGTCTTAAAGTGCTTCACGCACAGAGGCAATGCGTCACACCGCGACAAGATTGTGTCATTCCGCAGCGGAAATCAGCGGGGCCGTTTCAGCTTGCTCGAACAGGTCAGCTTCGCGCTTGACCGTCCATGGCTGGTGCTTTTCACGAGCGGCGACGACCGGCGCAAAGAAGCTGCGGTGGTGCACCGACGGACCCAACCGGTCGAGCGCCTCGAGATGTTCCGGCACGCTGTAGCCCTTGTGGGACTCAAAACCGTAGCCCGGGCAATCCTCCGCCAATGCGCGCATCAGACGATCGCGTGTCACCTTGGCGATGATGGAGGCCGCGGCAATCGATACGACGATGCCGTCACCGCCGATCACGGCCTCGCATTCGCAAGCTGTGTCGAGCCGGTCGCGGCCGTCGACGAAGACGTGCCGTGGCGCCTCGGGCAAACTTTCGACCGCGCGCTTGAGCGCCCATAGCGCGGCCCGCAGAATATTATCGCGGTCGATTCGTGCCGGCGAGCCAAAGGCGACCGAGAACGATGCGGTTGCGCAAATCTCTTCGAACAGTTCCTCGCGACGCTCCGCCGTCAGCCGCTTGGAATCGTCGATTCCTTTCGGGATCCGTTTCGGGTCGAGCACGACGGCAGCCGCAACGACCGGACCGGCGAGCGGCCCGCGCCCGGCTTCGTCGCAGCCGGCTACCGGCCACACGCCCCGTTTGATCAGCGCACGTTCGCGACGAAAGCTCGGCGGCGCAACGGCGATGACACCTTTCGGCAGGTTTAATTGTTTTTTCTTCCCGGACTTGTCCCGAATCATGCCCGGATGGTGCGCAAGGCCGAGAAGGCGCGCAACCCGGAACTTTCGCGCGATGCGCGCCTTTCACCGCTCTCAACAGCGGCTCATCACGCGCCTAATCCGGCAGATGCACGCGGCGATCTTCCCCGACTTCGATGTGGGGCGCGACCACGGCTTCCCAGGGATGACCGTCGGGATCGGTAAAATATCCGGAATAGCCGCCATAGTCCGTCTTGTGCGCCGGCTTCAATCGTCGTGCACCTTTCGAGACCGCAAACTCAATGACCTCGTCGACTTCTTCCGGGGAGCGGCAGTTCCAGGCCAGCGTCACGCCGCGAAAGGCACCAGGCCTTGGCTGATCCGGCAAAGTTGCATCCTGCGCCAGTTGATCCCACGGAAACAGCCCGATCACGGTTGCGCCGGTGTCGAAGAACGCCACCGCCTCGCCGGTTGCGCGAATTTTCCGGACAAAGCCCAGCGCCTCGTAGAAGGCGATGCTCCGACGCATGTCGGCGACACCGAGGGTGATGACAGTGAATCTTGGGGTTGGCGGTTTCGGCATCAGACACTCCCTACACAAAAAACTCAGAACAGGCTGAGCTGCTCTCCGCTGCGCCTGGGCTTGGCGAAATGATCCGTGGTCAATTTGGACCGGCGCTTGTTGAGCCCGAGCTTCTCGCAGGCGATCTCGAACCTCCGCCCGATCATCCAGGCCATCGGACCTGTCCCCTTCATCCGCGTGCCCCACTGCGAGTCATAGTCGCGCCCACCGCGCATGTCGCGGATCAAGGTGAAGACGTGACGGTAGCGGTCGGGATAATTCGCCATCAGCCATTCGCGGAAGAGGTCGCGCACTTCAAGCGGCAGGCGAAGCAACACATAGCTTGCTTCCTTGACCCCGGCATGAGCCGCCGCATCCAGAATGCGTTCGATCTCGCTGTCATTGAGCGCGGGGATGACCGGGGCAACCATCACGGTTGTCGGAATTCCTGCATCCGACAATCGCCGCAACGCCTCAAGCCGCCGCGGCGGCGTCGAAGCACGCGGCTCCATGGTGCGTGCGAGCCGCGGATCGAGCGTCGTCACGGAAATCGCGACCTTGGCGAGATTGCGCTTGGCCATCCGCGCCAGGATATCGATATCGCGCATCACCAGCGCCGATTTCGTCACAATGCCTACCGGATGCGAGGCACGATCCAGCACTTCGAGAATGCCGCGCATGATCTTGTGATCGCGCTCGATCGGCTGATACGGGTCGGTGTTGGTGCCGATCGCGATCATCCGCGGTTCGTAGTTCTCCGCCGCCAGTTCCTTTTCCAGAAGCTGCGGCGCGTCCGGTTTGGCAAACAGCTTCGATTCGAAATCGAGCCCCGGTGACATTCCGAGATAGGCATGCGTCGGCCGCGCGAAGCAGTACACGCAGCCGTGCTCGCAACCCCGATATGGATTGATGGAGCGGTCGAAACCGATGTCGGGCGAATCGTTCCGCGCGATGACCTTGCGCGATGTGTCGAGGGTCACCGTGGTCTTGAACGGCGGCAACTCCTCAAGGCTCTGCCAGCCGTCGTCGAACGCAATCCGCGCCTCGGCCTCGTAGCGGCCGCTGGCGTTGGATTGCGCGCCGCGGCCGCGCCGTCGTTCGCGATCGATTGCGACTGCAAGTTCCGGGAGGTCAGAAGGCGCACCCGCCGGTTTGGAGGGCGCCTTAACCGGCGGGTGCTTGAGCGCATGTGAGGATGCTCTGCTCATGGTTTAAAGATAACACGGAATGAGAACAAATCAAGAACATGATTGACGATCCACAGAACAAAATTGGAATTAAACGCCGGGCGTCGCCTCCGCGTGAGCCGCAAAAAGCTGCAAGGCGGCGGCGGATTTGAATGTGACAGAATATGACAAGGTGATAACGGTTCCCTCGTTTTGGACCGTTGAGATCATGCTAAGCGTCATTATTCCGACCGAGGGTGCCGAACATCCGGCCGTTGCCACGCTTGCCGCGCTGGTGCCAGGCGCCGCGAGCGGTGTCATTCGCGAGGTACTGTTGGTCGATCGCGGCGACAATGGTGTGATCGAACGGGTTGCGGATGTCGCGGGATGCCAATTCCTGCCCTTTGAGGGGACACGCGCGGCGGCGCTGGCAGAGGGCGCACGCCAGGCGCGCTCGCCCTGGCTGATGTTTCTGCATGCGGGCGCGGTGCTCGATCACGGCTGGATCGACGAGACCATGCAATTCATTCAGCGCGTTTCCGATAGCGACCGTCCCCGCGCCGGCGTGTTCCGTTATGCGCGCTCGCCCTACTCCGATCTCACCTTGCGGGATCGTGCGAGATCCATCGCGCGCATGATCGCAGGCCCATTCGCCGATCAGGGCCTGTTGATTGCACGCGACCATTATCAGCGGCTCGGCGGCCACACGCCGAATGCCGCCCGCGCCGAGGCACGGCTGCTCCGCCGGCTTGGCCGCTCCTCGCTCACTCTGCTGCATAGCCGGATCATCACGGTTTGACACCACATACTTGCTAAAGTCAAATAATTATTTGACAATGGCAAGTATCGAGGTGTGTCATGCTTTCAGACGAAGAAGTGCGGATATCGGCGGTTCGCGCCTTCAACCGCTTCTACACCCGCCAACTCGGCGTGCTCGGCCAATGGCTTCTCGAAAGCCCGTTCTCGCTCAGCGAGGCGCGGGTGCTCTACGAACTGGCGCACCGGGACGGTGCGGCGGCCAAGGAACTCGGGATCGAACTCGATCTCGACGCCGGCTATCTCAGCCGCATCGTCCAGAAATTTGCCGATGACGGCCTGATCACTCGCAAGCCGTTGCCCGCCGACCGGCGGCAGCATCAACTCAACCTGACTGCCAAGGGCCGCCAGGCCTTCGCGAAACTCGATCGCCGTTCGCATGAAGACGTCGCCAGAATGCTGGGGCTGATGTCGGAAACCGATCAGCGGCGTCTCGTCGGCGCGATGGCGGCGATCGAGGACCTGATCGGCGCGGCGCATACACCTGGGCTTGCGACCTTGCGCGAACCGGGGCCAGGCGACATGGGCTGGGTGGTGCAGAGTCATGGCGCACAATACGCCGGCGAATACGGCTTCGATTCCTCTTTCGAGGCGCTGGTCGCGGAAATCGCGGCTAAATTCCTCAAGTCCTTCGATGCTTCGCGCGAGCGATGCTGGATTGCCGACATCGACGGCGCAGCCGTAGGCTCGGTCTTTCTGATGCGGCATGACGACGAAGTCGCCAAGTTGCGCTTGCTTTTGGTCGAGCCGGCCGGGCGCGGCCAGGGATTGGGAAAACGTCTGGTCGGCGAATGCATTGCCTTTGCGCGCGCCTGCGGCTATCGCAAGATCACGCTCTGGACCCAAAGCATTCTGACCGCCGCCCGCAAGATCTATCAGGACGCAGGCTTTGTGCTGGTGGCGAGCGAACCGCATCGCAGTTTCGGGCAAAGCCTGATCGGCGAAACCTGGGAACGCGAGCTGTGACGCAATCGCGTCGCATCACGCCGGCCTTGATGGAATACTACAAGAGAAAGGCGCATCGGCTGCGCGCCGAGACTTACCGGGACATGGGGCGCATTTTTTGGTCGGCGCTAAAAAGGACCATCCGGCGGCGTTGACTGCGATCGAGCCACCTGCCCTCTTTCAATATGCTGATCTGACGCGATACGATGTCCACCAAAAATCAGGCAGGAAGAAGCGCATGAAACCGCGGCCGCTCGTTCGATCGGTATCCATGATTGGAATCGCCGTCTTATTGCTGATGGGGGCGGCATCCGCCGCCGACGTCCACGTGATGATTTCTTCCGGCTTTCACGGCGCCTATTCCGAACTTGTGCCCATCTTCGAACGCGCGACCGGGAATCATCTGATCACGACGCGCGGTCCCTCGATGGGAGATTCGCCTGAAGCGATCCCGGCGCGGCTTGCTCGCGGCGAGAGCGCCGATGTCGTCATCCTCGACGGCGGCGCCGCCGACGAACTCGGCAAGCGCGGTTTGGTGCAAGCCGACAGCAAGGTCGAGCTGGCGCGGTCGCTGATCGGCATGGTGGTTCGCGAAGGCGCCGAAAAGCCCGACATCACCAGCGTCACCGCCCTGCGCAATACCTTACTCGCAGCCAAATCCATCGCCTATTCGGACAGCGGCAGCGGCACCTATCTGTCGACAGTTCTGTTCCGGAAGCTTGGCGTCGCCGAACAGATCGCGGTCAAGAGCCGGAAAGTGCGGGGACCGCCGTCCGGCGAGCCCGTGGCAGCCGTGGTTGCGCGCGGCGAAGCGGAAATCGGCTTCCAGCAGGTGGCCGAGTTGATCCATGTTCCCGGCGTCACGCTCGTCGGCGCACTGCCGGCCGAGGTGCAGCCGATGTTCTCCTTCGCCGGCGTGCTCACCAAGGCGCCCCGCGAGACAGAGGCCGCACGCGCGCTGCTGCTTTTTCTGTCGTCCCGGGAGGCGGCTGCCACCGTCACGAAGGCTGGACTGACGCCACCGCCGGATCGCTAGCCTCCTCGACGACGACGGGAAGCAGCGTGAGGAATTTGACGCCGTAGGTCCGGCCACGGCGCCAGACAACTTCACACAGCTCCCGCTTGTGATGTCCCTTCACCAGCGTCAGCTCGAAGCGATCTCTCACGTCCAGGACATCATCGGTCGCAATACGCGCGCCGCCGGACGACAGGTCCAGAACGTGGCACTGGTATTCGGTCACGCCATTATCAGCCGAGATCCAGGCCAACCGCCTGTGCAGTTGCCGTCGCGGCTCGCGCTTTACCAATACCTTCGGCCCAACAACACTCATTGGAGATCACCGGTCGTTGCACGGCTGATCGCCCCGGTAATCGTCGAGGCTTTCCCCGAATCTGGCGGCAACGTCGTAAGCTTTCGTTAGGACATTGTTTTGGAATTTAGACGTTAACCGTCGGCGGTAACTGTCTCAGGCCGATGCCCCTTTAGCCTTCGGCCGGCGCAGATGTTCGTCGAGCCTCGGCATGATCTCGACGAAATTGCAGGGCCGCGTCCGATAGTCGAGCTGGGCGGCGAGAATCCCGTCCCAGCCGTCGCGGCAGGCGCCCGGCGAACCCGGCAGGCAGAAGATGAAGGTCGCGCCCGCAACACCCGCCGTCGCCCGGCTCTGGATCGTCGAGGTGCCGATCTTGGCATGGCTCAGCATATGAAAGGCGATGGAAAAGCCATCCATCCGCTTTTCGAACAGAGGCTCGATCGCTTCCGGCGTCACGTCGCGGCCGGTGAAGCCGGTGCCGCCGGTCGTGATAATGGCGTCGACGCCATCATCCGCAATCCATCGCTTGATGATGACGCGGATCGCATCGACATCATCGACGATGATCTCGCGTGCGGCGAGATGATGGCCCGCCGCCACAATCCGGTCTGCCAGCGTCGTGCCCGATTTGTCGTCGGCGAGCGAGCGCGTGTCCGAGATCGTCAGCACCGCGATGTTGAGCGGCACGAACTGTTTTGTTTCGTCGATCGAGTTCATGTGAGGTCAGACGATCGTTACAGCGACGCCGCACTAAACGTATCACATGCCTTCAGCGTTCCCTGCTGATAGCCGGTCATGAACCAGCGCTTGCGCTGTTCCGCCGAGCCGTGGGTGAACGAATCCGGCACCACGCGCCCCTGCATCTGCCGCTGCAACGTGTCGTCGCCGATCGCCGATGCGGTCGCGAGCGCACCATCGATGTCGCCCGGCTCGATGAAGCCCGGCCGCTTCTTCTGTTCGCGATTGACCCAGACGCCGGACAGGCAATCCGCCTGCAACTCCACCCTCACCTGAAGCGCATTGGCGGCCGCCTTGCTGCCCGCCGCCTGCTGCTGCGCCGTCACCTTCGGCAAAATGCCGAGCAGGTTCTGGACGTGGTGTCCGGCCTCGTGGGCAATGATATAGGCCGCGGTAAACTTGCAGGCCGAGCCCTGGCAGCCGTGGAACCTGGTTTCGACCTCGCGGAAGAAGCCGGTATCGAGATAGATCTGCCGGTCCGGCGGACAATAGAATGGTCCCATCGCCGACTGCGCCATGCCGCAGCGGCCGCCATTGGTGGCATTACGGAACAGCACGATGCGCGGACCGGTATAGGTCTGACCGGCAGCCTGGAAAATTTCGCTCCAGCGATCGTCGATCTCGCCGAGGATACCGGCGATCATGCTGCCCATTTCGTCGGTGGGCGCGCCTTTCTTCGCGGTCCCTGTCCGCCGGTCGGTCTGGTAGGTCGGCGCCTGGCCGCCGGTGAGGATCTCCGCCCCGCCGATCAGAATGCGCGGATCGATGCCGAAGGCGTAACCAACAATACCAAGCACGATGATGGTGCCGATGCCGAGCCCGCCACCACCCATCGGCAATCCGAAGCCGCCACCACCGCCACCAAATCCGCCACCGCTATCGTCGCGACGGTCTTCGATGTCGTCGCTGCGGCGAAAATCATCGTAACGCATGGCCAGATTCCTCGTTGCAGTCTTGCGTCCATCTCGCCACACCCGGGGGCGAAGACGGCAGAATTTTCTTCGTTACATCTAATAACCCGCCCGGCAAAAATTGCCTAGTGGAGCTGGCCTTGCATCGGCCACGCATTTTGTCGCGAGCCGGCGCGGCAAACGCGAAATCCCGATTCCCCTTGAATTCCACCGCTATCGTCGATCCCGTCTCCGATATTCGAAAAAATATCCGCCGATCGCGGGACGCGAATTTGTCGGATCGTCGGCGTGAAAGAATTGCCCGGTTAAGTCGATTTTTACTTTGCCCGGTCAAAGTGGCCCCAGTCGGTTGTTTAGTCCCGCGTCGCCGACAGCGTCGCCTGAGTCAGAGTAATTGAGTCATGGTTGTGTCGCGTCGCGGGGCGTCTGTAAGGGCGCCCCGCACTAAATTTGAGTCCCAGCAAGACTGCCGCATCATCCTTGGCGATTGCGTCGCCGAGATGTCGAAACTGGCGGCCGGCTCCGTCGATCTCGTCTTCGCTGACCCGCCGTACAATCTTCAGCTCAAGGGCGACCTCAAGCGCCCCGACGAATCGCATGTCGATGCCGTCAACGACGACTGGGACAAGTTCTCGTCGTTCGCCGCGTATGATGATTTCACGCGCGCGTGGCTGCTTGCCTGCCGCCGCCTGATGAAACCGTCGGCGACGCTCTGGGTGATCGGCTCCTATCACAATATCTTTCGCGTCGGCGCGATCATGCAGGACCTCGGCTTCTGGGTTCTGAACGACATCGTCTGGCGCAAGACTAATCCGATGCCGAACTTCCGCGGCCGCCGCTTCACCAATGCGCACGAGACCATGATCTGGGCGGCGCGCGACGAGAAGGCCAAGGGCTATACGTTCAATTACGAGGCGCTGAAGGCCGCGAACGAGGACGTGCAGGCGCGCTCGGACTGGCTGATCCCGCTGTGCACCGGCGAAGAACGGCTCAAGGGCCAGGACGGCAAGAAGGTTCATCCGACCCAGAAGCCGGAAGCTCTGCTAGCGCGCGTGCTGTTATCGTCGTCGAAGCCCGGCGATCTCGTGATCGATCCGTTCAACGGCACCGGCACCACGGGCGCGGTCGCCAAGCGTCTCGGCCGCCGCTACATCGGCTTCGAGCGCGACAAGACCTATGCCGCCGCGGCCGAAGCCCGCATCGCCGAAATCGAACCGCTGCCGGAAGCGACGCTCGCGCCCTTCATGACCGCGCGCGAGGCGCCGCGCGTGGCGTTCTCCGAACTGATCGAGCGCGGCATGATCTCGCCGGGCACGAAACTTGTCGACGCCAAGAAGCGCCATGGCGCGCTGGTCCGCGCCGACGGCGCCATCATGCTGGGCGACAAGGTCGGCTCGATCCATCGCATCGGCGCGGTGGCGCAAGGGGCGGAAGCCTGCAACGGCTGGACCTTCTGGCATGTCGAGACCAAGCAGGGTCTCAAGCTGATCGACGAGCTGCGCGCCGAAATCCGCAGCCAGATGCCGGCGGGCTGAGCTTCACTCCACTTGTCAACTCGATGTCATCGCCCGGCTCGACCGGGCGATCCAGTATTCCAGAGACAGAAGAGACCTTGCGAGAGGCCTCTGGAATACTGGATGCCCCGCTTGCCGCCTTCGCTAAAGCTTCGGCGCCCCATGAGTCGAGCCTCGGCGAAGCCTTTGGCGTAGCCGGGTCGCGGGGCATGACTGAGTGTCCCGCGACGACCTCCCGCCCGAGCTTTGCCAACAGATCGTCCCTCAGAAATCAGAGGGCGCAGGGAATGCCGGGCGCTCGATGCGCCCGCAGCCTTGTGTGCAAA
>Ga0307470_10001038_pt1 | contig 11436 bp, 5 predicted proteins | sample atmos_gasesAM3C__FD_204565 | JGI IMG/M metagenome (GOLD analysis project Ga0307470, IMG submission 204565) | Hardwood forest soil microbial communities from Morgan-Monroe State Forest, Indiana, United States - atmos_gasesAM3C_05 | ecosystem: Environmental > Terrestrial > Soil > Temperate forest... | reverse complement strand
GTGAACGATGCCGACGGCAAGAGCTGGACGATTGCCAATCCGGATGCCGTGAAGGGGCATGAAGGCCATCACGTTCAGTTGATGGGCAGCGCCGATGCGAGCACCGGACAGATCCAGGTGACCTCGGTGAAGATGCTGAAAGGCGAAAAAGGCTCAATGAAGAAGGACAGCACGCCTCAGTAACAAGCGGACTGTAATTCTGGATTGAAGGGGGCCAGGGGATCCTGGCCCTTTATTTTTTTTTGCCCGATTTTCGCCGGCTGCTGAGTGTGGCCGTCACTTCGCGCAGGTTTCGACTCGATTGTTCATTTCTGCGACTCCTGGTTGCTCAGGCAATTTCAACCCACTTCAGCTAGCATCCTCGATGAGCGCGGGCCGCCGCGCCTCATCGATCATGATCCGCACATTCGACGCAATCATTCTTGGAGCGGGAGCTGCCGGCCTGATGTGCGCGATTGAGGCTGGGAAGCGGGGCCGCAAGGTGGCAGTGCTTGAGCGCGCGGATCGAATCGGCAAGAAAATCTTGATCTCGGGCGGAGGCCGATGCAATTTCACCAACCTCTACTGCACTCCTGAAAACTTTTCGTCGGCGAACCCACATTTCTGCAAGTCGGCGCTGGCGCGTTATACCGCGGATGATTTCGTCGCGTTGGTGCGCAAACACGCGATTCCATATCACGAAAAACATAAGGGGCAACTTTTTTGCGACGGTTCGGCGCGCGAGATCGTGGCGATGCTGGAGGGTGAATGCCGTGAAGCGGGCGTTCAGATCGTAGTCGGCGCAAGTGTTCGCGAAGTACGGAAAGATTCGGATTTCGTCGTAGCCACGAACGAGGAGGAATACCGGGCGCCGAAGCTGGTAATCGCGACGGGTGGATTGTCGATCCCCAAGATCGGCGCGACGTCGCTCGGTTATGAGGTGGCGCGGCAGTTTGGATTGGAGATTCGGGAATGCTATCCGGGGCTGGTGCCGTTGACCTTCAATCGCGAGGACGGCGGTCAGTATGCAGAGCTGGCGGGGGTTTCCGCGGAAGTCGTGGCGTCGTGTGATTCGCAGCAGTTTCAAGACAAGCTGCTGTTCACTCATCGGGGATTGAGCGGGCCAGCAATTCTGCAGATCTCGACGTATTGGGGGAAGAATGCGCCCGTGAGTATTGACCTTGCGCCCGGCCGGGAGTTGACGGCTTCGTTGCGGAGCGTCGCTGCAGGCCGCGATATGAATACTGCCAAGTCGGCATTCCGCAAGATTCTGCCGCAGCGCCTGGCGGACCGGTGGCTCGAAGTTCATCGTCCGAAGGACTGGACCAATCATGCGCTCGCGGAGTTGGAGCACGGTGTCCATCACTGGCAAGTGATTCCGAATGGAACGGAGGGCTACGAGAAGGCGGAGGTCACCGCCGGTGGCGTGGACACCGACGAGCTCTCGGCGAAGACGATGGAGAGCCGCAAGGTACCCGGCCTCTATTTCATCGGCGAAGTGGTCGACGTGACGGGACAACTGGGCGGATTCAATTTTCAATGGGCATGGTCGTCGGGGTACTGTGCCGGACAGGCTCTGTGATCGTATGGGTCGGCCGTTCACCCTGCACTGTGGTGGATCCCAGGTTAGCGTCCAAGAAGCGGACGCGAACCTGGGGCACCCAGCGAGAAACAGGCGCGAACAACGGGCTCCAAGCTTGTCAGAAGGCTTGCGTCAATGCAATCGAAACTAGCCGAACGGGCAGGTATCGCGGCGGCCAAAATCCACATAAAATGAAGCTCAGCACGATCGTCTGATGTCTAACCATCCGGTGAGTTCGCCGTCCAAGCCAGCCCAGAAGCAGCCCATGACCGCCAAGCGGTTGCGCGCGGTCGCGCCGGTCGTTTGGGAGCTGATGCGGCCACGCAAGAAGCTGCTGGCCCTGGGCTTCCTCCTGATGGCGATCAACCGCGTCTCTGCCCTGGTTCTTCCATATTCCACTCGCTATTTGATTGACAGCGTCATTACCAAGCATCACGTCGCGTTGCTGCGCCCGCTGGTGTTGGCAGTGCTGGGCGCGACCATTGTGCAAGGCATCACGTCGTTTTCACTGACGCAGTTGTTGTCGAAGGCCGCGCAGCGTCTGATCGCGGAGCTGCGGGAAAAAGTGCAGAAGCACATCTCGCGCCTGCCGGTATCCTTCTATGACGCGAATAAAACGGGCAATCTTGTCTCGCGCATCATGAGCGACGTAGAAGGCGTTCGCAACTTGCTCGGCACGGGATTGGTGGAACTCGCGGGCGGGCTGCTGACGGCGCTGATCGCTCTGGTCGTGCTGTTCCGGATCAGCGCGCTAATGACAGCGCTGGCTTTTGGAGCGCTGGCGACTTTTGCGTTCGCGTTAAACAAGGCATTCACCACGATCCGTCCGATTTTTCGCGAGCGCGGCAAGATCAACGCAGAAGTCACGGGCCGGCTGGCGGAGTCGCTGGGCGGGGTGCGCGTGATCAAGGGCTACCACGCCGAGGAGCGCGAGGAGCACGTGTTCGCAACGGGTGTGCACCGGCTGCTCGATAACGTGATGCGCACGCTGACTGCGACGTCGCTGATGAGCCTTTCGGCGAGCGTTCTGATGGGGGTGGTCGGCGCGATCATCATGTATATCGGCGCACACCAGATTCTCGCAGGGACCCTCACCGTGGGCAGCTTCTTCACATACACGTTGTTCCTGGGATTTCTCGTGGCGCCGATCGTGCAGATGGTCGCAATTGGCACGCAGATCACGGAAGCCTTTGCGGGCCTGGAGCGCACGCAGGAAATTTTGCGCGAGCGCCCCGAAGATCAGGATCCGAACCGCACCGTCACGCTCGACGATATCGTGGGACGGCTGGAGTTCGACGACGTCAGCTTCAGTTACGACGGCAATCGCACTGTGCTGCACGATGTTTCGTTTGTGGCGGAACCGGGGACGGTGACGGCGCTGGTGGGTTCGTCGGGATCCGGAAAGTCGACAACGATCGGGTTGATCTCGGCATTTCACGTGCCGACGACCGGCAAAGTTACGATCGATGATGTGGATTTGAGCACGGTGCGATTGGACTCGTACCGCACCAGGCTCGGCGTGGTTCTGCAGGAGTCGTTCCTGTTCGATGGCACCATTCGCGAGAACGTGGCTTTTTCGCGGCCGAATGCGACGGAAGAAGAGATCATGCGGGCGTGCAGCATTGCGCGCGTGGACGAATTCGCGGAAAGCTTTGCGGAGAAGTACGACACGATCGTGGGCGAGCGCGGAGTGAAGCTTTCGGGCGGACAGCGCCAGCGCATATCGATCGCGCGCGCGATTTTGGCGGAGCCGCGCATCCTGATTCTTGACGAGGCAACGTCCAGCCTCGATTCAGAATCGGAACAAATGATCCAGCAAGGCCTGTCGTTCCTGATGCAAGGCCGCACGACGTTCGTGATTGCGCACCGGTTGTCGACCATCCGCCGCGCCGATCAGATTCTGGTGATGGAGCACGGCGAGATTGTGGAGCGTGGTACGCATGAAGAGCTTTATGAGATGCGTGGCCGCTACTACGACCTGTACACCAAACAGCACGGGCTGGAGACCAATCTGTTTCTGGCGCCTGGGGAAGGCGACGTCATCGTGGAGGATGGGAATGACATCAATGGCCGCAAAGAAGCGGCGGATCCCGATGCTCTGCGTGTAGTTCGGGGAGAGGTGCGGTAAGAGCGGCCAGTAGGAAGCGATGATTTCATCACGATGAGTACGAGAGCAAGTTCAAATCCTGCAAGCACGGCAATCCGCACTGAGAACGTCTGCCGGCATTACTCGATGGGCGAAAGCCTTATCCGCGCGGTGGATGGCATATCGATCGAGGTCCCCGCGGGAGAGTTCGTGGCATTGCTCGGAACATCGGGCTCGGGGAAGTCGTCGTTGCTGAACCTCGTTGCCGGGCTGGATCGTCCGACCTCGGGAGCTGTCATTGTCGAAGGCAAAGACCTGGCGCGGCTCTCGCGCGAAGATCTTGCCAAGCATCGGCTGCATACGGTCGGGATGGTCTTCCAGTCGTTCAACCTGATTCCCAGCATGACCGTGATCGAAAACGTGGAGTTGCCGTTGCGATTTGCGGAGGTTGATCGTAACCAGCGCGATTCGCTGGCGCGGGAAGCGCTGGAAAAAGTTGGATTGAGTCGGCGACTGAGCCACCGCCCCACCGAACTTTCCGGCGGGGAACAGCAGCGGACATCGCTGGCGCGGGCGCTTATAAACCGGCCGAAGCTTTTGCTGGCGGACGAGCCGACCGGCAATCTCGACAGCCGTACCGGCACGGAGATCATGAATCTGATTCGTGACTTCAACGAGTCGCTCGGCATGACCATCGTGATGGTGACGCATGAGCGGGCGCTTGCTGGGCAGTACGCGCAGCGGCTGATCTTGCTCGCCGACGGCAAACTCGTTGACGATCAATCGAATGTTGCGACTGCCTCTACGACATCCTCGAGCGGAGGCCGGGCATGAAAGCGTACGACCTCGCGGAACTGGCGGTCCGGAACCTGCGCGAATCGGTGCTACGCAATTCGCTGACGACGATTGGCATCTCGGTCGGCGTGGCGTCGCTGGTAGCGATGTTGTCGCTGGGAATCGGCCTGCAGCAGATGGCGACGAGGCGGCTGGTAAAGTCGGGACTGTTCGACACGGTCGTCGTCACGTCGCGGCGGGACCTTCGCAATTTCAATCGTGGCGACGATCAGGGCGGCGGGCCGGATCCCGCCGAGAGTCCCGCGCTGGATGAGCCTTCGCGCGTGAAGATTGAGCAGCTCCCGAATGTGGTCGAAGCGAGCCCCGATCTGCGCTTTATCACGTCGTTCACCTACGACGACAAGCCGCATTTGACGATGGTGGCGGGGATTCCGGGGTCGTATCGCACGAATGACGCGTTCGAAGGCATGCAGGGAAATTTCTTTTCGTCGGACAACGCGCCTGAGGTGATCCTGCAAAAAAGCTTTGCTGCCGATTTGCTGGGCAAGACCGCCAAGCCGGGAACCGAGGAAGTGCCAGTTGCTGACCTCGCAAAGCCGCTTCTTGGTAAAGAGATGACGATGCGGTACGCCGAGCAGGTGGATGGGAACCGGGCTTCGGGATCTTCAGCGGGCGAGCCGAAAGCGCCAGACGTTGCCAGTGCGGCTACCAACTACTCGATCGTTTCGCACGAGCTCAAACTGAAGATCGTGGGCGTCACGGATCTGGATCCCGACAGCATGCGCGGTCCGGTGCGTGCGCGTGTGCTGCTGCCGTTGAAGTTGGTGCAAAGTCTGCACGTGGTGCAACCCACCGCGTTGCGCGACACGACGCAAGCGACCAGTAAAGTTCCAACCTACGCGACGGTCAGCGTGCGCGTGAAGGATCCCGCGAAGATTCAGGCGGTCGAAGACTCGATCAAGAAGATGGGCTTCAACACGTTTTCGATGTTGGACGCAACCCGCAGCCTGCGGCGCTTCTTCACGATTCTCGATTTGTTTCTGGGAATTTTCGGGAGCCTGGCGTTGGCGGTGGCGTCGATTGGGATTGTGAACACGCTGGTGATGGCGATCCTCGAACGGCGGCGCGAGATCGGCATCATGAAGGCGATTGGCGCGAGCGATGGCGATGTGATGACGCTCTTCTTTGCCGAGGCAGGAGTGATGGGAGCGTTCGGCGGTGCGGTCGGCGTGGCCCTCGGCTGGACCATTGGACGCCTGATCAATGCGGGTACGAACATCTATCTGCGAAGGCAGGATTTGTCCCCAGAGCAGATCTGGTTTGTGCCGTGGTGGCTGGTCGGAGGTGCGATCGTGTTCGCGATTATCGTGAGCCTGATTTCGGGCCTGTATCCGGCGGCACGGGCCGCCCGGCTCGATCCGGTGCAGGCGCTGCGCTACGAGTAAACTCCATTCATGAGCCGGGTGCGACGCTTTCCAGGTATTCTTTTCTTCCTGATCTGTGTGGCGCGTTTCGCAGTCGGCCAGATCGATTGCTCCTCGCTCAATAGCCAGATTCTCAAGCGGCCGGTGCGGTATTGCGTCCAACTGCCGGCCAACTACGCCGATGCAAAAGACGCGAGCGGAAAACTCGCGCGGTATCCGGTTTTGTACTTTCTGCATGGCCTCGGCGATAACGAACAGACGCTGTTCAAGACCGGTGGCTGGACGCTGATCGAAGATCTGCGCGAGCGGAAGAAGATCGGGAATTTTCTGATCGTGGCACCCGAGGGGCGTAATAGCTTCTACATTAATTCTGCCGATGGAAAAGACCGCTACAGCGACTTTTTTGTGCGCGAGTTCACGCCCTTCATCGAGAAGAAATATCGCGTCGTGCCGGGGCGGGAAGGCCGCGCGATTGGCGGGATTTCCATGGGCGGGTTTGGAGCATTGCGCATGGCCTTTGCCTATCCGCAGCTGTTTTCGTCGGTGAGCGCACAGAGCGCGGCGTTGATCCTGGAGTCACCCCGGAATATCAACGCAGCCGCACATTCCGGTTCGCCCGTGGTGCGAGCCCTGACCGGGGTCTTCGGTAATCCCATCAATGTGGCGCACTGGGAGGCAAACGATCCATTCGTACTCGCCCGAAAGAATCGGGCTGCGTTGAAGTCGTTGGCGATTTACTTCAATTGCGGGCAGAACGACGATTACGGCTTCGAGAAAGGCGCGGCAGCGCTCGACAAGCAACTCACCGAGGAAGGCATCTCGCACCAGTACCGTCCGTATCCCGGCGATCACAGCCTGACGTATTTTCTCTCGCATCTGGGCGAGACCATGGAATTCCACTCGCTGGCGTTCGCCCACAGGTAGCCGGGCGTCGCGACCCCGGCGCCTGGAGGCGCTTTGATGCAGGATGCTTTCGGCGCGCATAAATGCGCGCCCTGATACGAATCGTGCTTCGCGACGTTGCCGATCAAAATGCATACGCTGCCGGTGACCGGCAGAAAATGGATAAACTTCAGGGACAGGCGTCTCGCCGGTCCAGCCGGACGGGACCCTTAGACTGCGCTTCTCCCCATCGACAACGTAAAATCGGCGGCAACAAATGGCGAGTCACGTCAAGAGATGCACTTCTTCGCCGGAATTTTGTCCCGACCAACCAAATCAGAGCCCGTCCTAAAAAACGCATCCACGAAATCGAAATTCTGCGTTGTACTTCGGGGGCCCTCAGCAGCTAACAATGCATGATGTCCAAGTCGCACTATTCACCGGACCACGACGCCTGTGGTGTGGGCTTCGTGACGCAGCTCGGCGGCGGCCCGTCGCACGAGTTGGTGGAACGTGCGCTCACGGCTTTGTTGCGACTGGCGCACCGGGGTGGAGTGGACGCCGATGGTCGCAGTGGCGACGGCGCCGGGCTGTTGATGGCGATTCCCGGGCAGTTCATGCGCGATTGCGAGGCGGAACAGGGAATCCGACTGCCACAGGAATTCGGTCTGGGCATGGTTTTCATGCCGGCGGAGACCGAAGCATCAAGCAAGGTGCTCGTTGAGAACTTGGCAGGCAAAAACGGCCTGCGATGTCTGGGCTGGCGAATCGTGCCGACGAATCCGGCCATCGTTGGGCCGCGTGCCTTCGAAACGCTGCCGCTGATCCGACAATGCTTCTTCGGCGCGTCAGAAGGGGAACAGAATGGGACGCAACCGGATCTCGAGACCCGGCTGTTCCGGCTTCGTAAGCAAATCGAGGCGGCGGCTCCTCGCGGTACTTACGTCTGCTCTCTCTCCTCTCGTACGGTGGTCTACAAGGGACTGCTGACGCCCGACCAGTTGCCGGCTTTTTATCTGGATCTTGCCGAGCCTTCCTTTGAAACGAGCTTCGCACTGTTCCACCAGCGCTACTCGACCAACACGCAGCCGAGCTGGGCTTTGGCGCAGCCGTTTCGCTTTGTCGCCCATAATGGCGAGATCAACACTATCAGCGCGAATCGCCGGTGGGTCGAGGCCAAGCACGGCCAGATTACGGAGTGTCTTCAGCTCGAGAACGGCGTTCGGCTGCTGGAAGAGCGCGTAAGCGATTCGGCAAGTTTCGACAATGGTCTGGAACTTTTCCTGCGGCGCGGTTACAGCCCGGCCTCGGCGATGCTCACCATGGTCCCGCCGGCGTGGGAGACGAATCCGCTGGTGCCCGCCGATCTGCGGCGTTTCCTGGAATCGCAGGCCCCGCACCAAGAGCCGTGGGATGGCCCGGCGGCGATGGTCTTCACCGACGGCATCAGCGTCGGCGCGAAGCTCGATCGCAACGGCCTGCGGCCGCTCCGCTACACACTGACTGCCGATGGACTGCTAGTGGTCGGCTCGGAAGTGGGTATCGCCGATCTGCACGACAAAGAGATCGCCGAGCGCCAGCGCTTAGGCCCCGGAGAGATGCTGGTCTGCAATCCGCGGACGGGTGAGTTCACGCGGCCGGCGGAAGTGGGGCATCTTGAGGAGTTTCGGGATTCGGCGCGCTCCGCGAGTACGCTGCACATTATTCCGACCGAACGGCTCCCGCAGGCGGTGACGCCTGAGCCGAAGCGCGTGATGGGCGCGCTGGGCTGGACGGAAGATCAATACAAGCTGCTATTCCAGCCACTGGTGCAGGAGAGCCAGGAGGCGGTCTGGAGCATGGGTGACGATGCGCCGCCGGCGTTTCTGTCGCGCCTCCCGCGTCCTCTGTGGGATTACTGCAAGCAGCGGTTTGCGCAGGTCACGAATCCTCCGATCGATCCACTGCGCGAAACCCACGTGATGTCACTGCGCTCGTACTTGAACGAACGCGTGGTCTTGAACTCGCCAGTGCTCGATGCTGGCCAGATGCACCATCTGGCGGAAGAGTTCTCCGTCCGGGAAGTGGACATCACGTTCCCGGTTGCCGATGGAGTGTGGGGCGCGCAAGCGGTTGTTGAACATCTGAAGCATGGTTTGCTTGCGCAGGCTGAAGCGAAGCCTGAATTGATCCTGCTAAGCGATCGCGCGGTGAGCGACCAACGTGCCGCCATCCCAGCATTGCTGGCGCTCTCGATTGCATGGAAGGCCCTGACGGAGACTGGTTGCTGGGACGTGCCGATCGTGGTGGAGTCGGGCCAGGTGATCGACACGCACCACATCGCGCTGCTGGTAGCCGCGGGCGCGAGCGGAGTATTTCCGTATCTAGCGCTGGAGCAGGCGAACGCGCTGCGGCCGGACGGTGTGGCCCGTTACCGCTTCGCGGTCGAGAAGGGCCTGCGCAAGGTGATGGCGCGCATGGGCGTCTCAACCGTCGCCAGCTACCGCAATAGCCAGCTCTTCGAAGTCATCGGCCTCGATCCGAATTTGTGCGCCGAAATCTTTGAGAACGCGGGCTGCGTGCTGGGAGGAAAGAGTCTCGAGAGCCTTCTGAACGATTGCCTGGTACGGCATGCGACGGCATATGGCGAGAATGCAGCGCTGCACGATAGTGGCTTGTACCGCTTCCGGCAGAACGGCGAGAAGCACGCGACATCCCCGGAGATCGTGCGGCGGTTGCATCGCTATATCAAATCGCCGACCGATGAGAATTTCAAGTTGTATAGCGCTCTGGCGGACGAACGGGAACCGGTGGCGATCCGCGATCTGCTGACCATCCGCAACGAAGCGCCGATCCCGGCCAATGACGTGGAGACCGAAGCGTCGTTGCTGAGCCGCTTCAGCACGCAGGCCATGTCGCTAGGCGCGATCTCGCCGGAGACGCACAGCACGCTCGCGGTCGCGATGAATCGCCTGGGCGGGCGCAGCAATACGGGAGAAGGCGGCGAAGATCCCGAGATCTACACTCAGAAGGCGGAAGCCAACAATCGGGTGAAGCAGGTCGCTTCGGGACGCTTCGGGGTGACAACGGATTACCTGGTTCACGCCGACGAACTCGAGATCAAGATCGCCCAGGGCGCCAAGCCAGGCGAAGGCGGACAGCTTCCGGCGAGCAAAGTTACCGCTTACATCGCGCGCATGCGGCATGCCGTGCCTGGGATGATGCTGATCTCTCCGCCGCCGCACCACGACATCTACAGCATCGAAGACCTGGCGCAGCTGATCTACGATCTGCGCGCTGTGAATCCCCGGGCGCGGATTGGCGTGAAGCTGGTTTCGAGCGCGGGCGTTGGCATCATCGCGACGGGCGTTGCGAAAGCCGGAGCCGATGTGATCACGATCGCAGGCCACGATGGCGGCACGGGTGCTTCGCCCATCACTTCGATCAAGAACACGGGCTTGCCGTGGGAAGTCGGTTTGCGCGATGCGCACTGTGCGCTGGTGCGTACGGGGCTGCGCAGCCGCATCCGTCTGCGGGTGGATGGCGGCTTCAAGTTTGCGCGCGATGTGATCGTAGCCGCGCTGCTGGGCGCGGAAGAATTTGGTTTTGGGACGACTGCCTTGCTCGCGATTGGCTGCGTGATGGCGCGGCAATGCCATCTGAATACGTGTCCCGTCGGTATCGCCACACAGGACGAGAAGCTGAGGGCACGGTTCGCCGGCAATCCCGAGATGGTGGAAAGCTACTTCCGCGCGCTGGCCGCCGATGTCCGGAATCTGTTGGCCGGGATGGGCGCCTCCTCGATCGACGAAATCGTCGGGGCTGCGGATCGGCTGCAGGCTCGCACTCCGGAGGCCGAAGAAATGCTGGGAAGCCTGCTCGCGCCCACGATGGGTCCAGCGAAGCCGGCTTGTCCGCGCGAGGCTGATTCGGGGCTGCATCTGGAAATGGCTTCGATGGTCGATGAGCTCGACACGCTCAGCACGCGCGGCCATCACTTCCAGATCACCAACGCCGATCGCGCGATTGGCGCGCATCTGAGCGGTGAGGTTTTACGGCGGCGAAGGGGCGCCGAGATCGCAGGCGTCGTGGCCAGCGAATTCAGTGGGACCGCCGGGCAGAGCTTCGGAGCCTTCTTGATTTCAGGTGTGAAATTCCGTCTGCTGGGAGAAGCCAACGACTACGTGGGGAAAGGCCTGAGCGGCGGATCGATTACGATTACTGCCGGGAACGACGCCTCTTTGCGAGGCGATGTTCTGGTCGGGAACACCGTGCTGTACGGAGCGACTTCCGGCGAGCTTTATGTTGCGGGTCGAGCCGGGGAGAGGTTTGCGGTCCGGAACAGCGGTGCGTTGGCGGTGGTCGAAGGCATCGGCCAGCATGGCTGCGAATACATGACGGCCGGCGTGGTCATCATCCTCGGGCCCGCGGGCATGAATCTCGGCGCAGGCATGACCGGCGGTGTCGCGTACATGATGCGCGACTCGCTCGGCGGACACGGCTACAACCAGCACTCGGTGCATACTCGCCCGCTCGAGGTGCGCGAGGAGCTATGGCTGCGCATGGTGCTGCGCCGTCACATGCGGCTGACGAACAGCCCGAAGGCTCTGCGCCTGCTGAGTTCGGACGCGCCGCTGCCGTTCCTGCGGGTCGAGCCCATCCGTCCGCCTTGCTCAATTTCAGAGGCCTGGAGCGCCACCCTGGCGCAG
>Ga0307470_10001035_pt1 | contig 11448 bp, 7 predicted proteins | sample atmos_gasesAM3C__FD_204565 | JGI IMG/M metagenome (GOLD analysis project Ga0307470, IMG submission 204565) | Hardwood forest soil microbial communities from Morgan-Monroe State Forest, Indiana, United States - atmos_gasesAM3C_05 | ecosystem: Environmental > Terrestrial > Soil > Temperate forest... | reverse complement strand
AAGATGTTGTAGGGAACGCATGCAGGGTCGGTTCCGTCCACGACCGACTGGCAAGTCGGCGTGCCGTTCACGCCAACCACGTCGAGCGCTCTGCCGAGACGCAATTGCGAAATGTCGTTGGTCAGGCGCTCATGAGAATCCGTGTTGCCGTACTGGCCGTTGACATCATAGTTCCATACGTCGTTGATCTCGCCTTTCAGCCCGAGCAGAAGGCGGTAGGATCGATGCCGGAAGTCATCCTGGCGCAAATCCCCTTCGACATTGCGCCGCCCGATGCCCACCTGGGCCGTATCGGTTGCACCCAGTCCGTTCTGCGTGCACAGCGTATCGACCTCTCCCGGCGACAGCAGCGGATTGTTGCAGTTGATGCCGAACACGTTCAGTCCCGAACCGGTGGGCGTCGTACCGGATTGCTCGTAGAGCACACTGGTGTGATCGTCGGAGAAAGTGCCTTCCACATAGGCTTCGGCGCGTTTGCTGAAAGTATAATGCCCAAAAATGCCGGCATTGAAGCGCGTATCGGGCCGGGCCAGGGTTTGGAAGGGCGCGGGATTGTAGCCGTCGCGCGCGGTGTCGAACGGACGGAATGTGTTTCCCGTCGCCGGATCGAGCGTGAGACTCTGACCGGCGCCGCCGTTCGGAGCGAACTGGCCCGCGGGGGTGGTCCCGTCCAGCAGGCATTGATAGGAACTTCCGCTCTCCTGCAGCGTGCAGGCGCCGAAGTCCCGGCTCGATCCATAAACACCCTGATTGTGGCGGTATCCGCCGTACGCGACGACATGCCCGTCGCCGCCGAACAGATCCTTGCCGAAGACTCCGCTCACATCGACGTTGCGCCCGTCGTACAGGGTACCGCTGCGCGGATTGATTCCGGCGCTGCGCTCGATGTTTTGGATGGCCGTATTGCTGTTGCTCGTCTGGTTGATTCCATATTCCGTTTCGAGTTTCGCGCCCGTAAATTCCGTGTCCATGACAAAATTGACCACGCCGGAAATCGCGTCCGATCCGTAGATCGACGACGCGCCGCCGGTCAGCACTTCCACCCGCTTGACCAATATGGACGGGATGGCGTTCAGATCCGGCGACGGATTGATGGAGTCGCCCGGATTGAGCCGGCGGCTGTTCATCAACACCAGCGTGTTGAACGAGCCGATTCCGCGCAAATCGGCGGTGGCGGTCCCCGTCACGGGCGACACGCCGGCGCCGTTCGCCGAGTTGTTCAGACCGGCATTGAGTTGCGGCATATTGTCAAGCAAGTCTTCGGCGCGCGCCGTGCCCTGATGCTTCATTTCTTCCGAGTCGATCACCATGACCGGACTGGTGCTGCTGGCGTTCGGGGTCGCAAAATGCGAACCGACCACGACGATCTCCAGCAGAGGCTTGTCGGCCTCGTCATCGGTGGGCTCGGCGCCCCGGATGACTGCCGACCCGAAGGCACCTATGCCTAGGACGGCGCCCCAGACGGCAAGCAGCGCCGATGACGCCGCAGGCGCAGTGAATGCACGATATGACTTATTCTTCAAAATGTTTTCCCCCTTGTTGACGATTGCCCTCGTAATACTTGCCCGGCGCCTGTCTCACGCAGGCAACGGACCTCAATCGATGCGTTCTCCTCTCGTTTGGGCGAGACCTGATGCGGCGCGATGCTGAATCACGTGTTCCTCACGCGGGTTCGCTGCTGAGGAGCGGCGTCAACCCACTGATGGCCGGCGCGGTCTCGAGGCGGGCCACGAATGCGATCAATGCGTCCGTCTTGGATTTCGGCCATTCCGCGTATTCCGCGCAGCCCCTGAACTTGGCGGCGGTTTCTTCGAACGTCATCGGATCGGCCGGACTTCCCTTGCCGAAGCTCGCCCGGCCGGAGATCGTCTTGCCGCTCTTCAGGGTGATCTTGATGATTGAAGTCATCTTGTCGAAGCCGGCGGCTTCCGCTTCCGGATCGACGTAGTACCTGACCTTTGCGATCATTTCCTGAACTTGAGTGTCCTGCACGACTCGATTCGTGAACTCCGCAAGACCGGCCTTTCGACGGAGCAATAGAATCGCCACGCAGAATTCCATGCTGAATTTCGCTTCCAATCCGGTCTGAGGCTTGTGGTGCAGCAGGGCCTGCGTCATGGCGTGATTGGCGCCCACCTCCACCTGCTTCACCTGCGCGGGGCGAATATCGTGCAGTTCGATGAGGCGCATCATTTCGGTCATCGCGGGATGGCTGAGCGAGCCCGACGGATATGGCTTGAGCGAAATCCCGGGGGTCGCGAAGCACCACGGCGCGCCGAGTTTGCCGAGAATCGCGGCCGGGTCGAACGAACCGCCGGCCGCATGATAGAAGCCGCGCTGTGCTTCGAGAATCTGTGTGGCGGCTGTCCAGCCAATATCGGCGAGCTGGACCGATTGCAGGCCGCTTTCGGCGGCGTGGCCCGCTTGGAACGGTTTGGTCATCGTCCCGAAATTCTCGCGCAGCCCGGCGGACTGACTGCCGGCGATGCCGAACGCGTTCAAGGTTTTGTTGAGATCGAGCCCGAACAGCTTGGAGCAGGCGGCCGCAGATCCGAAGGGGCCGCAGGTCCCCGTGGAGTGGAAGCCGTCCTCGTAGTGGCGCGGCGCAATCGCTTCGGCAATCTTGCACTCGACTTCCACGCCGAGGTGATACGCGAGCAACAGTTCCTTGCCCGAAATCTTCCTCTGTTCGCCCAGGGCAAGCACCGCGGGAAGCACCGGAACCGTGGGATGAACCAGCAAGCCATAGACGCGGTCCTTGGCCACCGCGAGCTGGGTGTCGTCGAAGTCGTCCGCGTGGATCGAAATGCCGTTTACCAGTGCGGCGAACTGCGGCGCGGTCTTTCGCGACGTGCCGATGATGGTCGAGCCGCCTTGCAGTGCGCCCAGAGCATTCAAGTACTGCATGCAGAGCGGGCCGGTCTCCGCCTTCGAGCCGGCCAGCGCCAATCCGAGGCCGTCGAGAATCGATTTTTTCCCGAGTTCTATGACTTCGGCGGGGATCGCATCGTAGCCCGTATTGACGACGAACTTGGCGACGTAATCCGTCAGCCCGTGGACGTCGGGAAATGAACCGGAGCAGTGAGCCTGGCTCTCAGCCGCCTTCACTTCGTGGGATATCAGCGCGGACCCCAGCGTGCCGATGCAGATTTTTCCGAATTCGCGTCTGATCATGGATGGCTCCTAGGGTTGGGTGAAAGGGAACGGCGGCCGCCTTCGCCGCGGCGGCCGCTGTTCGGTTCACTCAATTCACGACGTCGAATATGAAGAGCTGCGCCGGTACGGCACCCTTCTTCGACGAAACCACGTAGTACCGGCGCAATTCCGGCACCAGAATTCCGATCTTTCCCCGATTTCCGGTCGGGACGGTGCCGACGGCTTCGTAGTGATCGGCATCGATTTGCCGAAATACGCTCACGACTCCCTCCGCGCATGCGAGGTAGATCATTTTGGTCGACGGATCGAAGGACATATCGTCGACCCCGTCGCCGGCGGGCAGCGTCGCGATCTCCTTGCCGGAGTCGGTTGCCACGACCCCGAACACGCCGGGCTTGCGGCCGGCAATCAACAGGCGGTGATTGGGTTCGTCCAAGACCATCGGCGTATTGTGCAAAACGTTGCTCAGCTGCCAGGTCGCCACGATGGCATTCGTCTTGCGGTCGATGACGCCCACCTGATTCTTGTCTCGCATGTTCACGTACAGCAAAGAGCCCTGCTTTTGAAGCGCCATCGCCTCCAGGTTCGCCGACGGTAGTTTGATCTCGCCGACCTTTTCGCCCTTGCTGGTGTCGATCACCGTCACCAGGGAGTAATCGTTGCCGGCTTCTTTCCCGCCGTTGCCGACATATAGAAGATGGCCGGCACTGTCGTAGACCAGTGCGTCCGCGTCCTCCGAGAGCTTGATCGAGTTCTGCGCCGCGTAACTGGTTGCGTCGAGAATCTGAACCGACCCGCCTTTGCCGCCGTCCACGACGAAAAGCTTGTTTGCTTCGGGAACGTACACGATGCTGTGCGGGGTATCGAAGCCGGTGATGCTGTGGATTTTCCTGCCGCTGCGCAGATCGAACACCTCCACGGTGTGATGCTCCTCGGCGGTCAGGAACAGGCGGTTGCCCTTCACGTCGGCGGTAAAGTGATCGAAATCACCATCGATGCCGGGCAAGGCGATCTTCGTCACAAGCTGCAGCGGCGGCTTGTCCGCAGCCCCAACGGCGAGAGAGGCGCCGACCGGCAGCAGCGTCGTTACGGCCGCCGCCAAACCAAGTAGTACTTTCATAGAGCAAGACTCCATCAGGTTGTGTGAATGTATGATCAAATTGACGTTCGGCGCCCAGTCTCGGCCGGCCCGTGTATCGCATCGGCGGCCGGACGGTCTTCCAACGGAGCGCCGTTCAGGATTCGGCGCATGCGGTTGCCGTCGAGCTCGCCTTCCATGCTCGCCATTACCACCGTCGCGACCGCGTTACCGATGATGTTCACGACGGCGCGCCCGGCGCTCATGAATCGGTCGATCCCGAGAATGAGCGCCATGCCGGCCAGGGGAATGTCGGGGACCACCGACAAGGTGGCGACCAATGCGATGAAGCCGGCGCCGGTGATGCCGCTGGCGCCCTTGGAGGCCAGCATCGCGACGCCGAAGATCGCCACCTGCTGCATGAGGCTGAGCTCGATGTTCATGGCCTGCGCCACGAACAGCGCGGCCAGCGTCATGTAGATGCTGGTGCCGTCCGCGTTGAACACGTAGCCCGTCGGAACCACCAGCCCCACCACCGACCGGGAGCAGCCGAGATGAGTCAGTTTTTCCATGAGCGACGGCAGTGCGACATCGGACGACGCAGCGCCCAGTGTGATGAGCAGCTCTTCCTTCAGATAGCGCAGAAGTTTGAAAATGTTGAATCCGGCCCAGCGGGAGATGGCGCCCATCACGACGCATACGAACAAAACGCCCGTCACGTAGAACGTCGTTATGAGTCCGAACAGGGGCTTGAGAGAGCCCATCCCGAATCTGCCGATGGTGTATGCCATGGCGCCGAAGGCGCCGAGCGGCGCAAAGCGCATCAGTATGTGGATGATGCCGAACACGACCTGACCCAGGGACTCGATCGCGACGCCCACGGGCTTGCCGCGTGCGCCAAGGTGCGAGAGCGCATAGCCGAACAGCACGGAGATGAAAATGATCGGAAGGGTGTCGCCTTTTGCAAAGGCGTCGAAGAGGGTGCTGGGCACGATGCCCATCAAGAAATCAACCGCGCCGTGTTGCTGAGCGTGCCCGACATAAGCCGCCACGGCGGCTGCGTCCAGCCGGGCCGGATCCGCGTTGAATCCCGCGCCCGGCCTCACCACGTTCGCGACGACCGCGCCGACCAGCAGCGCCAGCGTCGAGACAACTTCGAAATAAATGAGCGCTTTGCCGCCGACGCGGCCTACTTTCTTCAAATCGCTCATGCCGCCGAGGCCATTGACTACCGTGCAGAAAATGACCAGGCCGATGATCATCTTGATCATTTTCAGGAAAACGTCGCCGATCGGCCTCAGGGCCTCGCCGGCTTGCGGATTGACCCAACCTACGATGATGCCGGCCGCGATACCCGCGAGAACCTGCACATACAGCGCGGCGTACCACGGTTGCCGTCTTTCCGCGCCTCGGATTGCCATCACCTGTTCCCGCCGCGCGGGCTCCGACGGCATTTGATTGCGAAGCGGCACACGTCAGCTCTTCAGCGTGCACACTGCATCGGCAACCGCGCGACCGACTTCCTGCGTACTTGCCGTGCCGCCCAGATCCGGCGTGTGGGGTCCTTCGTTCAAAATCCGCTCGATCGCCGAAACGATGGTGCGCGCGGCGTCGGCATGGCCGAGGTGGTCGAGCATCATCGCTCCGGACCAAATCTGCCCGATGGGATTGGCGATATTGCGTCCGAAGATGTCGGGTGCGGAACCATGCACCGGCTCGAACATGGACGGAAAGTTTCTCTCCGGATTCAGGTTTGCGGACGGCGCAATTCCAATCGTGCCCGTGCATGCAGATCCCAAGTCGGAAAGGATGTCGCCGAACAGATTCGACGCGACCACGACATCGAAGCGGTTCGGACGCAGCACGAAATGAGCCGCGAGGATGTCGATGTGATAGTGATCCATCCGGATGTCCGGATACTCCTTTGCCATCAGCGCGGTGCGCGCGTCCCAATACGGCATCGTGATCGCAATGCCGTTCGACTTGGTCGCCGACGTGAGCAGCTTACGGTCGCGCTTGCGGGCGAGCTCGAATCCGAACCGCAGGATCCGGTCGACGCCGCGGCGGGTGAACACGCTTTCCTGGATGACGGTCTCGTTCTCGGTACCCTCGTGCAGCATGTTGCCGCGGTCCGAGTATTCGCCCTCGGTATTTTCCCGCACCAGCATGATATCGATGTCGCCGGCGACGCGATCCCGAAGCGGCGACTTGACATGGGGCATCAGGCGGATCGGCCGCAAATTCACGTATTGCTGGAATTGCCTGCGGATTTTCAGCAGCAACCCCCACAGGGAGATGTGATCCGGCACACCCTTGAAACCCACCGCGCCGAGATAGATGGCATCGTGATGCCGGATGCCGTCGAGCCCGTTGCTCGGCATCATCTCCCCGGTACGCGCGTAATACTCGCAACCCCAGGGACGCTCATCCCATTCGAACGAAATCCCGAAACGACGGCCGGCCTGATCGAGTACCCTGACTCCCTCGGGCACCACTTCTTGGCCGATCCCGTCGCCGGCAATCAGAGCTATCCTGTATTTCCTCACTGCGCTCCCCTTTCGAACCAGCTTCCGGACCGTGCATGATGCCGCGCGCGTTGTTATCGTGTACCGGGCACGCAGACTAGTCCCTTTTCATTGCCGCGGAACCCCACAACCCGTGATTTCGGAGAACACACTTCGTGAACAATATTCTGCCGCAGGACCTCCGAGTATTTATCCACGCGGCGCGCCGCGCGAACTTCGCTGCCGCGGCGCTCGAGCTGGGTGCGTCGCCGGCGTACGTGAGCAAGCGCATCGCAATGCTCGAGGACACCTTGAAAGTGAAGCTGTTTCACCGCACCACCCGGCACGTGGCGGTGACCGAACGCGGCGAACTGATGCTGTCGTGGGCTCAGCGCGTGCTCGATGTCTACGATCAGCTCGAGGGCACGCTGGAGGAGACCCAGGTCGAGATACGGGGAGGACTGCGGATTGCGGCGAGTTCCGGACTCGGACGAAACCACGTCGCGCCCGTGCTGTCCGAACTGGTCAAAATGCATCCCGGGCTCGAGATCGACCTGGAGGTGCTGGACCGGTCGGTGGATCTGGTCGACGAGGATATCGACATCGACGTACGTGTCGGCGACGTACGCGAACACCACGTCATACCGCACCATCTCGCCCGCGGCCGGCGCATCCTCTGTGCGTCGCCCGAGTACCTGCGATCGCGCCACGAGCCCGAAAGCCTGGCTGACCTTTCGCGCCACTCATGCCTGCTGATTCGCGAACGGAATGAAACCTTCGGTCGATGGTCGCTGCAGGGGCCGGATGGGACTCGAAACGTCCGCGTCAGCGCGGCGCTCGCTTCCAATCACGGCGACGTGATCAAACAGTGGGCTCTGGAGGGGCACGGCATCATGCTGCGCTCATATTGGGATGTCGCCGAGAGCCTCGCACGGGGAGACCTCGTGCACGTGCTGCGCAAATTCTGGCAGTCGGCCGACGTCTGGGCGGTTACGAAAATCCGCTCGGACAATTCCGCAAAGACCAGGCTGTGCATTCGGCATCTGCGCGCCCGGCTGCGCTCCGGACCGTTCGCGCTCGCCGCTCCCGGCGCCGGCTGAGGCCGCGAGCGCTGCTTCGCGCACGCGGCTCATCGGCCGCTCCGGCCATGCGCGCATCGGGATTCCCTGACCGGCGCCACTTGACGGCGCGGCGGACGCAAGATAGAACTCGCCCTCCCCGGATGGACCGAAACGACGCAGGCAAGCAGTGAAGACATATCGCATAGCAACGATCCCCGGCGACGGCATCGGCAAGGAAGTGATTCCCGCGGGCCGTCAAGTGTTGCAGGCGCTGGCCGCGGCGGGGGAATCGTTCGCCTTCGAGTTCGAGAACTTCGATTGGGGCGGCGATTATTTTCGACATCACGGCGTGATGATGCCGGAAGACGGCTTGGATGCGCTGCGCGGCAAGGACGCCATCCTGTTCGGCTCGGCCGGGGACCCCGACATTCCCGATCATGTCACCCTGTGGGGATTGCGCCTGAAGATCTGCCAGGGACTCGATCAGTATGCGAACGTCCGGCCGATCCGCATATTGCCGGGCGTCGACGCGCCCCTCAAGCGCTGCGGCTCCTCGGATCTGAATTGGGTGATCGTGCGCGAGAACTCCGAGGGTGAATATGCCGGTGTGGGCGGCCGCGTGCACCAGGGACACCCCATCGAGGTGGCGACGGATGTGTCGATCCTGACCCGAGTGGGAGTCGAGCGCATCATGAGATTTGCATTCCGCCTTGCGCGGTCGCGTCCGCGCAAGCGGTTGACGGTGATCACCAAGAGCAATGCTCAGCGGCATGCGATGGTCATGTGGGACGAGATCGCCGCAAAGATCGCCGAGGAATTCCCCGATATCGCCTGGGACAAGGAATTGGTCGATGCCGCGACGGCACGGATGGTCAATCGGCCGGCGTCCCTCGACACGATCGTCGCGACCAATCTGCACGCCGACATTCTCAGCGATCTGGCCGCCGCGCTCGCCGGCAGCCTCGGTATCGCGCCCACCGGCAATATCGATCCGGAGCGCCGATACCCGTCCATGTTCGAGCCGATTCACGGTTCTGCGTTCGACATCATGGGCAAGGGGCTGGCCAACCCGATTGGGACTTTCTGGTCTGTGGCCATGTTGCTCGATCATCTGGGCGAAGCCGCGGCCGCGAAACAGGTGATGCAGGCCATCGAGCACGTGACGGCGCATCCCAACCTGCACACGCGCGACCTCGGAGGGACGGCAACGACGGCGCAAGTGACGGAGGAGGTGTGCGCCCAGATGACGAAGCCAACGGTCCAGATTACAAAAAAGTAAAGTTGCCTCGAAGCGCGGCGCTTTGCCGCAATAGAGCGGCCCGCTCGATTCCGAAGCGCGGGTGATGCGGAGAGCGTGGGTGTTTGATCTCGGGATTTGCGGTATAACCCTGCGACTCCGGCCGAGAAAGACCCTTCATGCAGGTGAGACCCCGTCAAGTCGCGATTGCCTTTTTGTCGGCGGGCCTCATCGGCCTTTTGGTGTGGAGGCTCGATGCCGCCACTGGGAGCACCGGCAACAAAGGCGGCCAGGAAGATGCGATTCCGGTTCAAGTAGCCGCTGTAAAACGCGGCGCCGTTGACCTATCGGTCGCGAGCGTCGGCACGGTACTCGCGCTGAACACCGTCGTACTGCGTCCGCGCGTCGACGCGCCGATCCAGAGCGTGCGTTTTCGCGAAGGGCAGCTGGTTGCGCGCGGCGAGGTGCTCATCGAGCTCGATCCGCTGCCTTTCCGCGCGCAGCTGCAGTCGGCCACGGCACAGCGCGACCGGGATGCGGCCATGCTCGAGAACGCGAAACACGATTTTCAGCGCTACGACACGTTGCTGCAGATGGATTCGACGACCGCTCAGACGCGCGACACCGCGCTCGCCAACGTCCATCAGCTCGATGCGACGGTCGCGAATGACGCTGCGCAGATCGAGCTCGCCAGGTTGTCGCTCTCGTACACGACGATTCGAGCGCCGTTTTCGGGGCGCATCGGTGCGCGGCTGGTTGACGCCGGCAATATCGTGCACGTCAGCGATACCGGAGGACTGGCGGTCCTCACTCAGATTCAACCGATAACCGTGACCTTTGCGCTGCCCCAGGACCGGCTGCCTGAGTTGCGCGAAGCCCAGCAGCGAGGACCGGTGCCGGTGACCGCGTCCACGCAGGACGGACGGCAGCTCCTCGATCGAGGGGAGCTCACCTTGATCGACAATCAAATCGATGCCGTCACCGGCACCGTGCGCTGCAAGGCCACATTCCAAAATTCACGCGACAATCTCTGGCCCGGTCAGTTCGTGACCGTGGCCACCCGCTTGCGCGTGCTGCCGGAAGCGCTGACGGTGCCCACGTCGGCCGTGCAGCAGAACTCGGACGGCACGTTCGTGTACGTGATATCGAACGATTTGATCGCGCGTACCCGGGCAGTCCACCTCGCGGGAGTACAAGACGACCGTTCAATCGTTGACGGCGGCCTTGCCGGCGGCGAGCGCGTCGTGACCGAGGGACATTTTCGGCTCGAGCCGAACGTCCGGGTTCGCTTGGTACCGTAACGGTCCCGCCTGGTGAAGATCCCTTGAACTTCTCCGCCTGGTTCATTCGACGCCCCATCGCCACGTCGCTGCTGATGCTCGGCATCCTGTTCCTCGGAGTTGCGTCCTACACCCAGCTGCCGATCTCCGGCGTGCCGCAAGTGGACATTCCGACCATCGGCATTTCCACCGAGCTACCCGGCGCCAGCGCCGAAACGGTGGCTGCCGGCATCACCGCGCCCTTGGAGCGCGCCCTCGCGAACCTGCCCGGAGTCACTTCGCTCACCTCCAGCAGCACGCTGGGTTCGAGCTCGATCGACGTACAGTTCGACCTCAGCCGCAGCGTCGATGTCGCCGCCGTCGACGTTCAGAGCGCCATCAGCGCGGCGCTCGGTGATTTGCCCAAGAACCTGCCCCACCCTCCGACTTTCGAGAAGGCCAATCCGTCGGATGCGCTGCTGATGACGATTGCCGTGTACTCCGACAGCTTGCCGATATCCACGGTCGACGACTACGTCGAAAACTATCTCGCGCCGCAGATTTCGCGGGTGCCGGGCGTCGGCCTCGTCGATTATCACGGTCAGCAGAAACCGGCGATTCGAGTGCGCGTCGATCCCGGCCGAATCGCGGCCCTGGGCCGTACCCTCGAGGACGTCCGCCAGCTCATCGCCGCATCGACGGTCAACGGCGCCAAGGGAACGCTGAACAGCGGACGGACGAGCGTGACGCTGGATTCGAACGATCAACTCAATCACGCCGCCGAGTACGCGGCGCTCATCGTGTCGACGCGCGGCGGGGCCGTCACGCGCCTGGGCGACGTGGGTTCCGTGGTGGAGAGCGTCGAAAACGTCAAGCAGAGCGCTTGGATCGGCAACACCCAAGCCGTCATGATCGACGTGCACAAACAAGCCGGCTTCAACATGAATGCCACCGTGCAGAAGGTGCGAAAGATCATTCCGTCGCTCGAGCACGACTTGCCCGCATCGGTTCACATGACGCTGCTCCAGGATCGCACGCAGACCATCCGCGCGTCGGTTCGCGACGTTCAGTTCACGCTGCTGATCACGTGCGTGCTCGTGGTGCTGGTCGTCTACTTGTTTCTCGGGAGTGCGCGCGCGACGCTGATTCCGGC
>Ga0307470_10001034_pt1 | contig 11455 bp, 11 predicted proteins | sample atmos_gasesAM3C__FD_204565 | JGI IMG/M metagenome (GOLD analysis project Ga0307470, IMG submission 204565) | Hardwood forest soil microbial communities from Morgan-Monroe State Forest, Indiana, United States - atmos_gasesAM3C_05 | ecosystem: Environmental > Terrestrial > Soil > Temperate forest... | reverse complement strand
CGCTCGGGCAGGTCAGGGGACGATCCACTAAGTGCCGCAACCGCAGCCCGGCCAAGGTCCCCTGCCGACGGGTAACGGTCGCCGGGCTGCTTCGACATCGCCCGGATCACCGCGTCGTCGAGCGCCATCGGTACCGAGGTCGCATGCAGCGACGCTGCCGGCGGCGGGTCGTTGAGGTGGGCGTAGAGACGCGCCGCCTCGCCGTCACGGGGGAATGGAACCACTCCGGTCAGCAATTTGTAGAGCAGGCAGCCAAGCGCGTAGACGTCGACTCGCGCATCCACCGCGCCGCCCGAGATCTGCTCCGGCGCGACGTAGTCGAGGGTCCCGACGAAGCGCCCGGTCTGGGTCAAGCCGGACTCGGTGGCGACGTTGCGAGCGACACCGAAGTCGGTGATGTAGGCGTGGTCGTCGCCGCCGGTTCGACTGAGCAGCACGTTGGCCGGCTTGACGTCGCGATGGACGAGGCCGGCGGCGTGAATCGCGTCGAGCCCGTTGCCGACCTGAGCGATCAGCGCCGCCGCCACGGTGGGCTCGAATCGCCCCTCTTGGGCCAGCCGGCGGCCGAGATCGGATCCCGAGACGTAGCGCATCGCGATGAACGGGATGCCGTCCTCTTCTCCGGCAGCGTAGATCGGCACCACGTTCGGGTGCTCAATCGAGGCGGCGATCCTCGACTCCTCCGCGAAGCGGCGGGCAAAGACCTCGTCGGCGGCGGCCTCCGGTGCGATCAGCTTCAGGGCGACGTGTCGCTCCAAGCCAGGCTCAACCGCCAGGTAGAGGACGCCCATGCCGCCACGGCCGAGGCTCCGCTCGATCCTGTAGCCGGCGAACTCGTCGCCGGCGGACAGATCGACCCAGCCGTCCCTTGCCATGCCCGGACTCTAGCCCGGGCGCCAGCGACGTCTCGGGGTCGAGCGATCCCCGGGCTTAATCGAACCGTTGCGAGCCGACCGAGGTACCGGAATAGACTTTCCCAGGGATTTCGATGAAGCGTCTCGCCTGCATAGGGTTGCTTTTCTCCGCGCTGCTTTTTGGTGCGGCGATCGCCCATGGTGAGATAGCCGGGGAAGACGGCCTCTTCGTCAGCTTCGACGGGGGCTTCACGCCGCGCTCCCTGCCCCGCGATCGAGACGTCCCCGTGACGGTCAAGCTCAACACCTCGATCAAGACGGCCGACGGCACCCGTCCGCCACAGCTTCGGCAGATCTCATTCGCGGTCAATCGCTACGGCCAGATCACCACCAAGGGACTGCCGGCCTGCCGCCCGGAGCAGCTCGAGTCGACGGATTCGTCGACTGCCATCGCTCGCTGCCGCAGCGCGCTGGTCGGCAAGGGTGACTTCACCGCCAACGTCGAGTTCCCCAACCGGGATCCGTTCCCTGTCCACGGGCAGATGCTCGCCTTCAACGGTAGAGCGCATGGACGGCCCGCGATCCTGCTTCACATCCACGGCTCGCGCCCGGCCGAGGTGACGGTCGTGCTCACCTTCACGATCCGCCACCCGGCTCGCGGAAAGTTCGGGACCATTCTGTCGACCAGGATTCCCCGCCTCGCATCCGACCTCGGCTACGTCACCAACGTCGCACTGGTGTTCAACCGCAGGTACAGCTACCGGGGCAAGCAGTACAGCTTCCTGAGCGCTCGCTGCGCGGCCCCGTCTGGCTTTCCGGGTGCCATCTTCTCCTTCACCCGGGGGACCTTCCAGTTCGCCGGGGGAACGCAGATCGTCACCACGCTGACCCGCGACTGCACTGTTCGCTAGTCGCCTGGGCGTTTTCAACCAATTGTCCGCAGGGCTCGCGCCCAGTGGCGGTCGTGCCGATGCCTGCTTTCGTGCGAGCACTTGGCTGGAGATCGGCCATCGGCCCCACCATCTTCGCGGTGGTGGCAATCTCCCTGCTCGTCTACGACCACCTCAACCAGCGCGTCCCGGCGCTTGTCTTCTGGCTGACCCTCGGCCTCATTGGGGCGGTCTTCCTGCGCACGATCGACACGCTGCTCAAACAGTCGACCGAGCTGGAGTGGCACGAGGAGAGCGCCCGCAGCGACCAGGTGACTGGCCTGGAGAACAGGGAGAGGCTGGAGGCTGACATCTCCTATGCGGTAGCGAGCGGCTCCGGCAGCCGTGTGCTGGTCCTGTTCGAGCTCGACGGGCTCCAGGCCTACAACGACCGCTTCGGCTTCACCGCCGGCGACGCGCTGCTGCGCGGCTTTGCGGCCAATCTCGTCTCCTCGGTGGTGCCGCTCGGCGGCACCGCCTACCGCAGCGACGGGGGACGCTTCGCGGTCTTCGCCCCCTCCAGCGGCAACCAGCTCGGCGAGATGGTGCTGGCGGCAACTGCATCGCTGCGAGGCGACGACAACAGTACGTCGCTTGGCACCACGTACGGCGAGGTGGCGATCCCCGAGGAGGCCCAGGACCCGACGTCGGCTCTCCGCATCGCCGGCCAGCGCCTCGCGGCCCACAAGCAACGTCAGCACCGCTCGGCGCGGCGACAGGCACACGCGGTCCTGATCGCTGCGCTGAGCGCAAGACGACCGGATCTGCGTGACCATCTGCGCATCGTCGCCTACCGGGCGATCTCCCTGGCGCGCCGACTCGGAATGAGCCGCGAGGAAATCGACGACGTCGCCCTCGCCGCCGAGCTTCAGGACGTCGGCCTGCTCGCCGTGCCAGAGTCGGTGCTGGAGAAGGAAACCCTCGATGAGAGCGAGCGGGCGATGGTGCGCAGCCACACCGCAGAGGGCGCCAGGATCGTCGCCGCTGCGCCCAGCCTCGCTACGGTCGCCCGCCTGGTGCGCTCCAGCGCCGAGCACTTCGACGGCAGCGGCTATCCGGACGGTCTCGCCGGGGAAACGATCCCGCTCGGATCGAGGGTGATTGCCGTCTCCGTCGCCTTCGCGGCGATGACCCAGCGCCGTCCCTACCGGGAGCCGGTCGGGCCCGGCGAAGCGCTGGCCGAGCTGCGCCGCAATGCCGGCAGCCAGTTCGACCCGCGCATCGTCGAGGCCCTTGCCCAGGATCTCGCCGAAGAGGCGACCCCGGTCGCCGCGCCCGCCTAGGGCGTGTATTCCTGAGCGCGCTTTTCCGCTTCTTCGATACCGCGCTGCGCTTCGGCCTTGCCCTTTTCGATTCCCTCCTGGGCTTCTTCCTGAGCGCGTTCGATGCCCTTTTCAGCCTCTGCGGAACCGTTGCTCACGCCCTTCTTCACTTCCTTTTCAGCCTTTTCGAAGCCCTTCTTGACTTCCTCGTTGGCCTTTTCGACGCCCTGCTTGGCTTCTTGGATGCCCTTTTCGACCCGCTCCTGCGCTTCGCTGGTGCTCTTGTCGCTGTCGCCTCCACATCCAGTCCAGGCGACCCCCGCCGCGCCCACGCATAGGACAACCAAGAGCGCTGGAGCGCGCCGCGCCCACCTTCGCTTCAGATCTTCAACCGACACATCGACTCCTCTCGTAGGTGAACGGACACAACGCAGCTTTTCAATTTTCGCGCAGGAAGCAGCGGATCTCCCGAACCGCGGGCCTTCATCGCCTCAAGTTAGTCGATCGACCTAAGCTGCACCCGTGCCAACCCTGCACGTGCTGCGCGTCTTCGTAAACGAGGACGGTGAGTGGGGCAACCCGCTTGGCGTCTTCCTCGATGGCGGCCAGGTGCCGGTGCCCGAGCGGCAAGGCGTCGCCGCGGAGCTGGGGTTCAGCGAGACCGTCTTCGTCGACGATCGCGGCGAGGGGCAACTGCGCATCTACACGCCGGCCGTCGAGCTCGCCTTTGCCGGGCACCCCCTCGTCGGCACCGCCTGGCTGCTGGCGCAGATCGGCGCCCGCCCGGAGACACTGCGGCCCCCGGCCGGCGGGGTCCGAGTGCGTCATTCCGACAACGCGACCTTTGTCGCGGCGAGGCCCGAGTGGGCGCCCCCGTTCGAGCTTCGGCAGCTCAGCGCGCCGACGGCGGTTCGCGCTCAGACCCCGTCCGCTTACGTCGCCAACACGTATGCCTGGGCCTGGATCGACGAAGCCGCAAGCACGATCCGCGCCCGCTCATTCGTCCCCGAGGCGGGCATCGCCGAGGACGAGGCAACCGGCTCCGCCGCGATCGCCCTTTGCGCACAACTCGCTCGGCCGATCACGATCCACCAAGGTCACGGATCGGTTCTGTGCTGCCAGCCTCTCGAGGGCGGCTGGGTGGAGGTGGGGGGCGCCGTCGCGCTGGACGAAGCCCGAGAGTGGCTCAGGCCGGGTCCGCCGGGTGAAGCTCGCTCCTGAGCAGCGCCTCGGTGCGCAGTTGGACGATCGCCTGGTACTCCCGCGAGGCGATCATCTCGAGAAACGCCTGTCGGGTCGGGTATTCCACCAGCAGGACCAGATCCCAAGAGGCGTTGCCGAGAAGCGCCGGCGCGAGATTGCCGGCAAAGACGATCCTGCCTCCGACTCTCTCCAACAGCGGTGCGACGGTCTCGCCATACGCTTCATAGCGCTCCCGCCCGCCCCCGGGTTTGAACGCGAGAAGATTCACCATGACGACGGGAGTGTCGTCTTTCGCGCGCCCCGCAAACATGGCAAATCCGTCTTGGTTCAGCGGCGCGGGCTGGACCGAGGCATCCACGGCGCGAGTATACGTTCGGAGCCTCACGCACCTGCACGGCGCCGCCGCTTGGCCAGCTTCTTGCGATGCGCCTCGAGCCCGTCCCACCAAGCCAAGGAGCGGCGGTCGGCACCGGCGACGTAGGTCTCCATTTCGGCCAGGCGCCATTGGGGCACGCCAGCCACGACCCGGCGGGCGCGCTCATCGACCTCGCGGTCCCGCAACCGCCCACCACGACCGAGGAGCTTCGGGTGCATCGGAAGCAGCGCCCGCGCGATCCAGGCCAGCAGGATGCCGCCGCCCATCGCGCCGGGTCGTCTCAACCCGTGCTCGAGCAGCCTGCCGAGCATCTCCGAATCGGTCGCGCCGGGGTACGCGTCGGCGAGAGCTGCCCAGACGTCGCCGACATCGTCGAGGAGGCGCGCCACCTCGACCGCACGGTCCAGCAGGATCAGGACGATGGCAGACCGCAGATCGTCGTCGCGAATATCGAGTGCCCGGCGCACGCTCACCGAGGCGGATTCCCCGGAACGCTGTCGGATCGCACCCCTGAGCAGCCGCTCTGCCAACGGATGGTCCTGCGAGCGACTGCAGGCGAGCAGCTCCAATGCCAGCGGCGCGCTGCCGTGGACCAGCAGCGAAGCGGCGTGCTCGTCACAGAGCTGGCTCAGCACCGGGGGCATCTCCCTGCCCTGGGCGTTGCTCAGGGCAGCCGCGGAGGCGATGCAGCGACCGGCGCTCCCTCCTGGCAGGCGCCCCAGGGCGGCATCCAGCCGGGGCTTGCGGTCGGCGTCGGCGAGACTGGGAAGCAGGCCCGGCAGCGAGCCCTCCAGACGACCGAGGGGCAGGCGCTCGAGAACGGATACGGCACACTCCTTCTCCCCCTCGTCCAGCGCCGCCATCGCCAGGATCGTCGGACGGGCTCCAAGCGCATACGCCAGGGCCGCGGCGTCGCCGGAATCGCGGAGCACGTTCCGGAACATCGCGGTGAGGTAGGGGGTTGGCAGCTCCTGCTCGCTCGCGCAGCGGACCAGGTGTCGCTCGGCCCCGCGCAGGAGCTCGCCTGCTGCCGTCGCGGCAACGCCCCTCGCAGACACCCGGGTCAGGACGAGAATCGCGTCCTCCGCCTCCAGGCTCCGCGCTGCGCTCTCCTCGGCGAGAGCCGCGTCGACGATCTGGTCGAGCATCGCCTCGCGCTCGGGTCCATCGGGCAGGACGGCCGCCAAGCCGGCGCACCCTCCCAGCTCACCGGTCGTTACGTACTGCTCGCCGAGCGCGGCGCAGAGCGCATCCCGCTCGGCAGGGCTCAGCTGACGAGAGGCAACCCCAAGCGCCTTGAGAACCCCCGGGCTGCCTCGGCGCGCGGCCTCGGCGAGGTTTGCCCTGCCCAACTCTCCCTCGGCGATGTAGGCGACCGCCTCGGGAACGCCGAGGACTTGGAGCGACGCTCCGTCGACGGTGGACTCGCCGTCTCTCAACGCGACGATGCGACTCGCGGCCTCCCAGAGCGCCTCGCCCCTTTGCGCCCCGCCTAGCGGGGCGCTCTTGCGAGCGGCAGTGCGGAGCCGGTCGTGCCTCGGGTCCGCCGAGACCAGGCTTTCCAGGGTCTGCCGGGAGTCCGGGTCGAACCCGTCTTGCGAACTGAGGTCGCACTGCTGCAGGCGCGGCTGGGGCCGCATCGCGCCGGTGACCCGAAAGGGGAAGGTCGCAGCGCCCTCGTAGGTGGAGAGCGAGATGCCCTCGAGCGCCTCGGGCAGCTGCCGGGAGAGCGCCCGCAGCGCGGGTCCGAACTCCTCCCGTCGATCGAGCACCGCTAGCCGTTTGCCGGTCGGGAGGGTCAGCAAGCCGCCGGCCAGGGTCAGGACCGGAGTGAGATCGTCCCCGCCAGGCTCGACACGGTTGGCGAGCATCTCCTCCAGAGCCACCCGCGGCAGGTCGAAGTCCTGCCCGCCGGCCTCGATCGCGGCAGCCTCCTCGACGCTCAGCCCAGTCCACCAGAACGGCGAGCCGAACGTCGACGCAACGTCTGCCTCGCTCAGCTGGTCCGGTCGGCCGACGACGACGTGCGCGGCGAAGCTGCCGCGCCTTCCCTCCGTTCGGGGCAGACCCACGCGGCAGAAGGCGATGCGGTGGTCGCGGTGATCGAGCCAGCCGAAGGAGACGGGCAGCTCGTCGGAGCCGCCTTTGGGCCGGTCATAGCGGCAGATCTTCCGAATGGCCGGCAGGAGCGGCGCCATCGAGCCGGTTTTGAGGCCGGGGGAGATCGCGGCGATCTGGAAGCGATTGATTCCCTCCACCCCACGCGGGGTCCAGGTGTAGTGCAGCTGCTCTAGCGAGCCATCCAGCATCGCTGTCAGAGCTGGCTGAGTATTGCCGCGAGCGGATCGAGGGCGTTGATAGGCCGCACCTTCGCACCCGCCTGTTCGATATCTTGGCGCGAGCCACCGAGTGCGCTGAACGCGTGATAGGTCACGGTGGGATGAGCCCCCACCTCCTCGAGCTGACGCTCGTAGCCGCGCGCGGGGCCGAGGATGTTGTGGGCTCGCTGCGCCTCGAGGAAGTCCTGCACAGCCCGGCTGGTGGAGCGCAGGCGCTGGTAAAACTCGTCCTCTGCCTCCCCGTCGGGGGCGGGGGTCAGGAATGACAAGGGCTCGCCCGTGGCATGCGGCAACTGGTCGGCCTTGGCAATCGCTATCGCGATCGGGATCGGGTCCGGCCGGGCCGGAAGGCCATCGGGGCTGAGGCAGGTCGAGAGCAGCGACCCCTGGTCCCAACCGAGATCCTCCTCGTCCCACATCGAGGCCGGAAGGCTGTCGCGCAGGTCGTCGATGTCCCTGGGGTCGACGACGAAGATGATGCCCTGCGCGCCGTGCAGGAAAGTTGCGTTCCTGGCGCGCAGGTCCCGTTCGCCAAGGACCTCGCCCGCAACGTCGTGCATCACGAGGCTGAACGGGTTGCCGTCGCGCAGGGTGACGTTGAAGACGAGCGGCTGGAAACGCACCTCTTCGTTCTCGGCCTGGGTCGGCTCGAGGATCGTCCCGCGGCGGAAGAGCGGGTAGTAGTAGTCCTCCATGAAGCGTTTCCCCGTGCTGTCGTCGGGGACGAACTCAGTGCAGCCGATCGGGCCCAGGCCCTGGTGCCGGTAGGCCGCGGTGAGGCTGGTCGCCAGGAAGTGCGTCTTGCCGACGCGGTTGACGCCGACGACCGCGACCACGATGGCGGGGCGGTGGTCGATCGACTGGGGCAGGGGAAACTCGCACTCCCAGCAGGCACGCGCCGGAACGTCCTCGCGGCTGATCCCGTTGCCGAGCAGCGGCGGCAGCTCGGCGCGATCGGCGCCGCTGTCCGAGAAGCCGGCGAACGCCTGCTCGAACCGCGAGCGCCCCTGCTGTCCTACAAGCGCCTCGGCCTGGACTTCTCGCGGCGCCTCGCTCAGCACCGGCCAGCCGGTCTTCCGCAGCAGGCGCGTGGGGCGCGCCCCGGAGAAGAGCTCCACCTCGTCCAGCTCGAGCTCCTCGGCGCCGCGAAACTCGCCGCCTTTGTAGCTCGTCGCCACTATCGGGCAATCGCCTAACTCAATGCTGCTCGCGCAGTACGGGCACTTGCGACCCGTCGAAAGGGTGGCCATCGTCAATCGCCGGCAAGCGGATTGCGGCGGGGCGACGCGGACCGCTCGCCCGGACCGGAGGTGGACGCGGTCTCCCGCCCGCGACCGCGCACGAGGTCTATCAGGGCGCCGATCCCCCCGCCGCCGCCACCCGGGACGGAATCGGCGGGTGGGGTGAACACGATGACCCCGAAGATCAGGCCGACGACGAAGCTCGCATTGGGAATCGCGGCCGCGCCCAAAAAGACGCCCTGCGTTTTGGTCGCCTCGGCAAAGATCACCGTGAAGGAGACCACCGTCAGCATCCCGAGGAAGGAGACGAGCCGCAGCCCCATCTTGGCGCTGCGCCGCATGACCTGGGTGAAGTACCAGCCGAAGGCCGCGGCCATCCCACCCGGGACTATCACCGAGAGGAAGGTGATGATCCCGCCCCCCGGTCGCGTGCCCGTCAGCGCTTCGACGATGTATTCGGCAAAGCCGATTCCTGCCGCCTGCGCGCCAAGGGCGACGATGGCGCCGCAGATCAGCGCCAGCGACCGCATCAGGCGCTCACCCGGGTCGGGCTCGCGGACGACCATGTCGATCAGCAGAACGAGGAACAGCAGCAGGCTGCCGGCGAGGAGCACGTCGAGCAGGATGTTCAGAACCGTGGCGAGGATGCCGCTGACGGCGGACTTCGGAATGTCCACGTGGGTCCGACCGCTGCTCTTGACCCCCGCATGCCCGCAGGAAGTGGTGAGTAGCTGATTGCCGGTGGAGGTATCCGAGGGGATGTCCCACGCGAGCTTGCCGCGGCCGTTCTTCTTGATCCTCGTCTGCGGCAGGGACTTCACGTCGTCGCCAGAGCCGAGCCTGAGTGCGCAGTTCGAGTTCGCCCTGCCCTTCAGCGTCACCGTCAAGGTCGAACCGGAGACGTCACCATGCAGGACAACACGGCGATGTACGGACTGGGCCCCGGCGGCATCTGACGCCGGGGCCAGCAGGGCGCCGCCAAGCCAAGCAACCAACCCCAACGCCACGACGCTTACAAACCAATGAATCCGGCCTGCCCTCAACGATCCGCTTCGCGTATTCACAGTTACCGATCTCCCAAGTTGTGAAAAAAGTATGAGCACTCTTGCGTCTCTAACGAGATACGCAGTCTTTTCTTTTACGATCGGGGGATCTCGAAAGGCGGGAATGTGAAACCGAAACCGTATGTGCAGCTTCAGGCGATCGCTCTTTCGCTGGTGACGGCGATCATTCTCGGCATCCTGGCTGACGAGGCGGCCCTGACCCTGGCCATCGCGTTGACCGTTGGGCTCGCGATTTGGGGCTATTTCATGCTCAGGTACTACTGGCTGCTGCGCCACGCCGCACACGACCGCAGCGGGGATCGGGCGGGCAAGGACGCAGTGATGTTGGGGTGCTTGGTCGGCGGGCTGGCCCTCTCGGCCGGACTCTCGTGGGTCGAGTACGGCCTTGACGGCATCGACCTCGTCGCCCCGCCCCTCCATGGCGGGGCCGCTGTGATCGCGGCCCTGAGCGTGATCGCGGTACCACTCGGCATCTTGGTCTCGAGCTCAGTCGATTGGTACCTGATCAGACCGTTCCGAGAGGGAGTTCACGGAGACCCTGTCTGTCGCCCGAGCCAGCACGAAAACGGGCGAGCGATGGACTACGCAAAGTATTGGATCATGCACCGGATGACGGCTGAGTTCGTCGCCTATGCCGGCATCGTCGTGGTCGTCGGCCTGGCCCTGACCATCGCGAGCGAAGCGACCCACACGATCCGGGGCAAGAGCGTGCTCGGCTTCGTCGGCGGCATTGGAATCGCCGTATGGAGCCTCTCCGAGCTGTCGAAGCTCGAGGCCGCCCTGCGCTTCGTCCGCTTTCCCACCTGTGACCTGGGAGGATGGGTCAAGGGCAGAAACGACGAATGCGAGGACATCTCGGGATTCGTACTTGACGTCTCCGTCAGCCCCGGCGTCCAACTGATCGACGAGCCCCGCGGCCATCCCGCACGGGACATCGCCAAGGCCACGCACAGCGTGCCGCTCAAGCAGTTGCGAACGATCGACGACATCCCTTCCCCACGACGCCTCTGCGCAGCGAGATGCGAATTCTGGGTCCCCGACTGCGAGGTGGGGCTCAGGGAACTGGAGAAGGCCGCGCCCGGCTCGTCGGATTGATGCTTTTCAGGCAGCCGAGCCGGCCAACTCGCGATCGATCTCAAGCAGGTAAGGCGCGACTAGGCCCTGATAGGCGGCCTTGCGCTCCGCGGGGAGATCCTTCCAGCCGGTCACCGAGCCACGACAGATCTCGGCCCCGCAAAGACAGCCGCCCGGAAAATGCTCAATCGAGTAGTTGCGCATCGCGTAGTCGAAGGTGATCTCCTCGCCATTGAAAATCAACCTCCGAGCGATGAAGTCACAAGCACCCGAATCGTTCAACTGAACGCCACAGTTCGGGCTGCAGGAGTGATTGACCTTGGGGCCGAGGCCACCGTGGCGGGCCCACTTGGTGCGGCTCACCTGGGTCGCATGCGAGTCATTGCAGGCAACCTCGCCTTCGAGCATTCCGACCATCACCGTCTCGCCGACCCGAAAGCTGCGCGTCGCACGAACGCCACCGCCCTTGCCACCTTCGGGAATACACAGCTCATATCCGACAGGATCCAAGGGACCGCCTCTCAGTTGCTTGAGCACAGCGAAGACTGCGCTCGACGACCATAGTCCATCGGCGTACAGGGGCTGCTCGCCCGGCGGGGACCCGTGTGGTCGCTAATCTCGACAGGAATGAACGTGACCCCATCCCATCTGGACACTCTGCCCGTCTGCCCGGCGCCAACTTGGTTCAAAACGGCGTCGCAGACCTGAAGACTGGATCTGAATCAGCTGAGGCACTGCTCGTGTCGATCGGGTGCCCCGCGACTTCGATCCCTTTGGCATTGAGGTCCCCACGCCGATCGCATCGCCCGAGCGCAAGCTCTATCTGCTCCTTGCCCACGAGCAGGGCAATGCAGCTCACTCCGCATACAACGCCCTGATCCGCCGACTCGTCAGCTTCAAGCGAGCGGCCGCATGCGCGAACTAGCAAACGCCGCGCGCATCGAGCAGTTCATGCGCTTGCTGGGGCAAGCCGTCCAGGTGAGTGGTCGCGTCTACCTCACCGGCGGATCTGGCGACGCCCTCCGACTTCATTCCCCTCCCTAAAGGCTGGGAGGATCGCAGCCCCCTTATCCGGCAAGAGGGCAAGCTCTCATTCCATCTTTCGATCCGGTT
>Ga0307470_10001033_pt1 | contig 11457 bp, 9 predicted proteins | sample atmos_gasesAM3C__FD_204565 | JGI IMG/M metagenome (GOLD analysis project Ga0307470, IMG submission 204565) | Hardwood forest soil microbial communities from Morgan-Monroe State Forest, Indiana, United States - atmos_gasesAM3C_05 | ecosystem: Environmental > Terrestrial > Soil > Temperate forest... | reverse complement strand
TGCGCCAGTCGCCCGACCGGCCCGCCTTCGTTGGCGTGGGTGTCCCAGCCGTCGAAGGCGAGCGCGGCGATACGCGGCCCGTCGTCGGCCGCCATCACCTTGGCGGCGCCGCGCGCGACCTGCCGCATCATGCCGGCATTGTTGCCGCCCGGTTTGGCTTTCATGTCGTCGCCGGTCGCGGTCTTTTCCAGTTGCAGGCCTTGCGAAAGGGCAGAAGCCAGCGCCGGATCGCGATGCTGGTAGAGATCGAGCAGCCGCGCGGCGGTGTCATCGGCCGCTGACGGCAAGCTCACCGGCGCCCAGCCGACCGTTGGCGCGGCGCCTCGCAGCACCAGCGGCGTGGTCGTTCCGACCGCAAGCCCGCTCATGACACGCTGGCCTTTTGGCAAACCTTCGAGCGCGCGATTGAGCCAGCCCGACTGCACGCGGCCGGGGCCGGCAAAACCGCTTTCGAGCACATCCTGCCCGTCGAAATGCGAGCGTTCGCGATAGGGCGTCGACACCGCATGAATCACCGCGGCCTGCTTGTCGCGATACATCCGCGCGAATTCCGGCATCGAGGGATGCAGCGCAAAGAAAGAGTCGAGCATGGTCGCGGCGTGCGGCCCGTCGGCCGAAAGCGCGATCGAACCGTGCAGGCCGGTGTAATCGGGATCGCCGATCGGGGCGACCGTCGCCAGGCCATCGAGCGCACCGCGCAGGATGATGGTGATCAGGCGCGGATCGCGCCCGTCGGCCGCGCGGGCGAATTTCGGCAGGTAAGCCCAGGCGGCAAACGAAGCGCCGCCGACCAGCAACGCGCGGCGTGATGTGCGGCGTGTGCTTCGGCTTTCACAGCAATCCATCATCGTTTCCATTGCTGTCATCTCCTCTGGAATTCCGGCGACATCAACAACAGCGCCAACGCCTGCTGCCGCGATTCAGCGCGCTCGATCGTGCGGCGCGTCTCCTGCGACGACGCATCGGCCGCCACAAGCTCCAGCAACTCGCGCGGATCGACGACGTCGCCGAGGCGCGACGCTACCACAGCGGCGATATCGAGCCGCAATTTCATGCCTTCGGGCGCGGCCCACGCTGCATTGGTATCGGGGAATCCGTTCGGACCTGACGGCGTCCACAGGGGCTGGCCGAGCGTGTTGAGACCGCCGAGATAGCGGCTCGGTTCTTCCGGAACCTGGCCGAGCAGACGCCCGGCCGCGACCAGATATTCGTAAGGGCTGCGGATCTTGGTGAGCGGCCCCTGCCAGGCTTCGTCGGAGTCGACGAGCGCCGTGGCAAGCGCCCTTAGATCGCCGTCGGTCTTGCGGAATACGTCCTGCAACCGCGCCACCAGCACCGGCGGCGGATCGTCGCTGACAAAATGCCGGGCGAATTTGGTGGCGATGAATTTCGCGGTCGAGGGATGGCGTGCAATGTCGGCGAGCGCGCGCTCGCCCTGCGACAGGCCGGTGTCGTCGTAGGTCTTGCCGAGCAGCACTTGCGGTCCCGGCTGATGCGCATTGACATTGAACACGAAGGTGCCGGGCGTTCCCAACTGCCCCTGCCTTCCGACGAAGGTCCAGCCGGTGATGATGCGCGCGAGCGAGGTCACATCTTCCTGGGTGTAGCCGCCGCCGACACCGAGCGTATGCAGCTCCATGATCTCGCGCGCCAGATTTTCGTTCAAACCGCGCTTGCGGTTCTGTCCGGCGCGGGAGTCCGGCCCCAGCGATTGCTGGTTGTCGAGAAAGAACAGCATCGCCGGATGCTGTTCGACCGCGCGCAACATGTCGCTGAAGCGGCCGAGCACATGCGGGCGGATCGCTTCGCGCTCGAACGAGCCGGCCCAGATCCGCGCCAACTCGCCTTTCGCCGCCGAGATGCAAAAATGATTGGACCAGAACGTCACGAGACGCTCTGTAAAGCCGCAATCGGCCGTCAGCGCCCGCTGCAACCGCGCCAGCGCCTCGGCACGGAACGTCTTCTGGATCACGTTGAGCGGTTTGGCTGGGGCTGGGGCTGTGGCCTCGGCCGCCGGCGTCGCTGCGTTGGCGACTGTCCCGGCCGGCTTGTCCATGGACATGTTTTCCATGGGCTTGTTGTCGGATGGCTTGTCGGTCGCCTCCGCTGCCGCCGGCTTGTCCGACGCCATCGCCGCAGCGGGATTTGCCTTCGCCGCTTCGCGCGCGGCCTTCACTTCCGCCTGATAGGCGAACACGGCTTGCGCCAGCACCGGTGTCCGCTGCAATCCCGGCACTTCGAGCCGCGCATCGCCCGGACGATCGAGCTCCGCCTTGACGAAACCGCGCGGATCGGAGGCCGCATTGGCGAGATCGCCCGAGCCACCGCCGCGTGCGCCAAATCCGAAACGATTGAGCGCCATCAGGGTGACTTGCGGATCGCGGGCCATCGGACTTTTCCCATATTCTTAACGGGCGAAGCAGCGCGTATATTACAGCCGGATTGGACGTCAGCAGGAATGAACCGCACATGAAAAACACGGCAAAGTTTCGGTGCCTTTCATGACAAATCGTTTAGAAATGCCGCCTTCCCGCCGCGTCGTCTGTTCCGGGTGCGGAGCGGATTTTTCCTGTACACAATCGGAAACATGCTGGTGCGCCGAGGAAGATGTGCGGCTGTCGATGCCGCGCGATGGCGAGGATTGCCTGTGCCGCGAATGCCTGCGCAAGGCCGCAGCGCAGGGCTCTCGTTAAGCCGCAAGTCGAAAGAACGGCGCTAAGTCGGCGCCAGCGGCGCGCGTGCGACACCGAGGCTGGCGCGTGCATTCCCGCTAGCCTTCAGCACTTCCTCCAGACGATCGATGCCGGCCCTGATCTGGTCTTCCGACAGCGAGGCGTATCCGAGCAATAGCCAATTCGTCTCGAAATGCGATCCGTCATATTCGTGACCGCCGCCCGATTGCACCGTGTAGACGCCGATATTCCGGGTGCGCGCAATCGCTTTGAAATTATGCGCCGGCATCAGCGACGAAGGCAGCCGCCATGCGATATGGGTCCCGGCTTCAGTGCCGAGGAGATCGACTTCGCCAAAACGCTCACACAACCGGCTGATCAGGGCATTGCGCCGTGAAAAATAGTGCTGCTGACAGCGCCGCAGATGGCGCAAGAAGCCGCCGCTTTGCATGAAGCGCGCCAGCGTTGCCTGCTCGAGCCAGACCTGGCCGTTGTCGAGCAGCGCCTTCGCGGTTGCGGCGGCGTCGACCAGATGCTCAGGGAAAATCGCAAAGCCGGTCCGCAAGCCGGCCCCGAGCGATTTCGAGAAAGTGCCGAGGTAGATCACGTGATCCGGATTTAGCGCGGCCATCGCCGGCAGCGGCGCGCCGTCGTAGCGATATTCGTTGTCGTAATCGTCCTCGATCACATAGGCGCCGGTCCGTTGCGCCCAGCGCAGAATCGAGCGGCGCCGGTCGAGCGACAGCGTCGCCCCCATCGGAAATTGATGCGATGGCGTCAGGTAGACGAGCCGCGCGTTGGTCACGGCCACCGCCGCGGCATCGATCCCGAAGCGATCGACCGCAATCGGTCGCAGCCGCATGTGATGGCTTTCGAACAGATAGGCCGCGCCCTGATTGCAGGGATTCTCCACCGCGATCTCGTCGCCCTGGGAAGCCAGCAGGCGCAGCGCCAGGTTGAGCGCCAACTGCGCGCCGGCGAGGATCACCACCTGTTCCGGTCGTGCCTGAATGCCGCGGGTATTGCCGATATGCTCGGCAATGGCGACGCGCAGCGCCATCAGCCCGCAAGGGTCACCGTATTCGGTCAGGTTATGCCCGGCCGAAGCCAAGGATTGCATGACCAGACGCCGCCAGGTTTTCAGGGGAAAGGCGCGCGGGTCCGTCCGCTGGGTCCAGAAATCGATCGGAATATTCGAGTTGTTGAGAATGCCGTGCTGCCGCCCGGAAAACACCGGCATCCGGCGCGATTCCAATATTTCGGGAAGACCCGCGGCTTCGTCGTTCTGGCTGGTATCGATTGCCTGATCCGGCAGGACGTCGGCGACGAAAGTGCCGATCATCGGCTTGGCGACGAGATAGCCCTCGTTGATCAGGCGCTCATAGCCAAAGATCACCGAGTTGCGCGACACCTTGAGCTGCGTGGCGAGGATGCGCGACGACGGGATCGGCGAGCCAGGCCGCAGAACGCCGCCGACGATCTGCTCACGGATGCGCGAGAAAATCTGCTCTTGCAGGCTTTCGGGGCTGTCGCGGTCAACGGTGATCAGCATGGGGGTCTCGAAATCAGGCCCGTCCAGCAAAGACCAAATCCCGCTCCGCAGCAACCAATTCGGGTCCAGTTCATGACCACTTTCTGGAACCACGCCCAACCGGCAGTTGACTTAAAACCGGTCCGACACCAATCGTCTGCCATTAATCAATAATGAGAGCGGAGCCCATGGCGTCAACCGGTCACTTCCTTAACGACGGCGAAACCATCTTTCCCGAGGAGCTGTTGGCGGCAGCGGCTGCGGCGCTCGATGCGGCGAAGAAAAAGGGCATTCGCCTCGCCACCGCCGAAACCGTGACGGCCGGCCTTGTCAGTGCGTGCCTCACCTCGGTGTCCGGCGCTTCCCAGATCTTCGATCGCGGTTATGTCCTCTACCATGAATCGGCCAAGGCGACGGGGCTTGGCGTGGCCGAAGAGGTCTCCAAACAGCACGGCGCGGTCAGTGCCGAGGTGACGCAAGGGCTCGCGGAAGGGCTGTTGTCGAATTCCGGCGCGGCGGTCACCGTCGCCGTCACCGGCTATGCCGGCCCCGGCGGCGGCAACGCCAAGAACCCCGTCGGCACCATCTACATTGCTGCGGCGCGCAAGGGTGTCCCGCTCCTCGCCGAACGGCACGTCTTCCCCGGAGGCCGCGACAATGTGCGGCTTGAAGCCGTGGCGGCGGCAATCCGCCTGCTGCACAAACAGATCGACACATGAATCGCATTCCGCTCGTTTTGCTGACAGGTTTTCTCGGCGCCGGCAAAACGACGGTTCTCAACACGCTGCTGGCGACGCCGGATTTTCGCGATACCGCCGTCGTCATCAACGAGGCCGGCGACGTCGGCCTCGATCATCTGCTGGTGGAGCAAGGCTCGGATTCCATCACGATGCTGGAAGGCGGCTGCCTCTGCTGCCGCGCCAAGGGCGCGCTGGCGCCGGCGCTGGCCAACCTGATGCGGCGCGCGCGCGAGGAAAGCCTGCCTCCGTTCAAGCGTGTCGTCGTCGAAACCAGCGGATTGTCCGACCCGGCTGCCGTGCTCGAAGGGCTGATCGCGGACGCGTTCTTCAATCGCTTTTTTGAACTCGCAGGCGTCGTCACCGCGATCGATGCGCGCGCGTTCCTGAAAACGCTGGACCAGCATACGGAGGCGCGCATGCAGGTCGCGCTGGCGGACCGGCTGCTGGTGACCAAGACGGACCTTGCGACATCGGGCGAGACGCAGAAGGTGCAGGAGGTACTCGCCTCGCTCAATCCTCACGCGCGGCAGCACTTGGTGCAGCCCGGAGCGGCAACGATGTCGGCGTTCTGGCCCGAAATTCTGGATTTGCCGCGTGCGCTCGCCAAGCCGAACATGATCTGCTCGCCGGAGCCCGCAGCGATCGCGACCGCATCGTTGGCATTCGATGGTGTGATCGAGCCGAACGCGCTCGAAAGCTGGCTCGACCATACCATCAATCTGCTCGGTCCGATGCTGCTACGCATGAAGGCGATGCTGAACATCGCGGACACGGCGCGGCCGACGGTGCTGCACGCGGTTCAAGGGCTGTTGCACCGGCCGGTCGATCTCAAGGCATGGCCGAACGGCGATCGAAAGAATCGCGTCGTCCTGATCGGCCGCGATGTCGAAGAACAGATTCTGGTGGACGCGCTGGTGCGCCTGTCGGCCATCGCGCGACGCACATCCGCCATGCGCGAAGTCTCGCACTAACCAGTCTCGCACTGATTAAATAATCTTTTACCCGCCTTCATGAGTCCAGTCGCGGCTGGTACCATCAACGCGTCATGACGCGGACCTTGGGCAATGCCGGCAAGCCGCCTAGCGTTCCGCCTCAATTGACCAAAGAGGCTTCCATGGCAAAAAAACTCAAGGGCGATATCGGCATCGTACCGGCGCTTGATATCGATTCCCACGAGCATCTTGAGCGCGTCGTGCGCGAAACCTCGAAGCGCGAAGGCGTCGCCGGCTACAAGCTGGGGCTGACCTCGGTACTTCATTTCGGCTTGCGGGAATCGGTTCGCCGCCTGCGTGATCTGACCGATCTGCCGATCGTCTATGATCATCAGAAAGCCGGGCCCGACATGCCGGACATGGCGAAGAAATATACCGCGCTCTGCAAGGAAGCCGACGTCGACGGGCTGATCCTGTTTCCCGTCGCCGGCCCGACGGCGGTCGACCAGTTTGTCGGCGAGGCCATTCGCGCCGATCTGACGCCGTTTGTCGGCGGCGAAATTCCGGTGCCGGACTATGGTGTCTCCGGCGGCGGCTATATGCTGGACGATGCGCTCGATCGCATTCTGGTCCGCGCCGTGCAGAACAAGTGCGATCATTTCGTGCTACCCGCCCATGATGTGGCAAAGATCAAGCGATGGTCGAAGTGGACCGCCTCCAACGTGTCCTCGCCGCTGGCGCTGCTGACGGGCTTTGGTGCGCTTGGCGGCAGCATCGAGACCTCCTTTGCCGCGGCATATGCCTGCAAGCGCCGCTTTGCCATCGTCGGCCGCCTCATCACCGGCAGCCAGGCGCCCGGTGATGCCGCCGCGCGCATGTATGAAGAGATGCAGGCCGTGAAGTCGGCCGCCTGATGATGAAGGCCGCGCTCCCAAAACTTCGCCTGACTCCTTTCATCGACGGCGCATTCGTGGAGTCCAGCGTTGCGGGCGAAGCGCTGTTCGATCCCGCCACCGGCGAAGTTCTGGCGAGCGTGGATGCGGCGAGCCGCGAACAGGCATTGAAGGCGATCGTCGCGGCACGTCGCGCCTTCGACGAAGGCGACTGGCCGCGCATGCCGGTGTTCGAGCGCGGCCAGGTGCTGCGCGCCATCGCGGATGGCATCCTCGCGCGATCAGAAGATCTGGCGCTGCTGGAAAGCGTCAATGGCGGCAAGCCGATCACAGGCGCGCGCCGCGAAGTCGCGGGTGCGGCCAAAGTCTTTCATTATTACGCCGGCGCGATGGACAAGTTTTTCGGCGACACCATCCCGGTATCCGAACCGCTGTTGAACTTTACGCTGCATGAACCGCTCGGCGTGGTCGCGCAGATCACGCCATGGAATTTTCCGCTGCTCGCTGCCGCCTGGAAATTGGCACCCGCACTGGCGGCCGGTTGCGCCAGCCTATTGAAGCCGTCGCCGCTCACGCCGCTCGCCACGCTCCTGCTCGCCGAGATCATTGCCGAATGCGGCGTTCCGAAAGGGATCGTCAATATCTTGCCCGGCGGCGCCGAGATCGGCCAGTTGCTCGCCACGCATGAGGCGATCGACGGCATTTCGTTCACCGGCTCGACCGCCGTCGGCAGCGAAGTGATGCGAGCCGCCGCCGGAACCGTCAAGAAGGTCGCGCTGGAACTGGGCGGCAAGAATGCCTGCATCGTGTTCGACGACGCGGACATCGTGGGCGCCGCCAAAAGCGCGATCGCGGGGGCCTTCGGCAATGCCGGCCAATCCTGCTCGGCGCGCTCGCGCTTCCTGGTGCAGAAATCGGCTATCGCCTCTTTCACCCAGGCGCTGCTCGCTGAACTCGCCAAGTTGCGGCTGGGCTCGCCGCTCGATCCCGCAACCACGCTCGGCCCGTTGATCTCGAGTGCGCACTGGCAACGCGTCGAACGCTCCGTTCGCAACGCCGAGCACGACGGCGCGAAACTCCTGGCCGGTGGCCATCGCCCGGACGATCTGAAGAGCGGCAATTTCTTTCTGCCGACGGTGTTCGGCGAGGTCTCGCCGAAAATGCCGCTCTATAACGAGGAGGTCTTCGGTCCGGTGTGCAGCATCACGCCGTTCGAAACCGAAGCGGATGCGATCCGCAAGGCCAACGATTCCGGCTACGGGCTGAACGGCTCGGTGTGGTCGCGCGACATCGGGCGCGCCTTGCGGGTCGCCAAAGCGGTGCGCACCGGCATGATCACGGTCAATGGACTGCCGAGCGCCAGTTCGACCAGCCTGTTTTCTCCGTTCGGCGGCACCAAGCGGTCGGGCGTGGGCCGCGAACTCGGGATGAGCGTGCTTGCGTTCTACACCGAGGTGAAGACGGTCACCGTCGATCTGTCCTGAGGCATTTGGTCCTCGGAATCGTTTCGCGCCTCGACAAAGCGGTCCCGGGATTGCAGATATAGTTCTAAGCAAGTGGACCCATGGATTGAACGGCCTTTGGCACTTCGCCCTGGTTTTCGGCCTGTTAGCTTTTCAAACTGGTCACAAAGGCGTGCGTGAATGTTGGCTGCGATTGTCGGCGGTACCTTGATCGACGGACTTGGCGGCGAGCCGGTCCAGCGCGGCGTCGTTGTCATCGAGGATGGGAGAATAATTGCGGCGGGACCTGAGCGGAACGTAGCAATTCCTGCCAAGGCCACGCGTCTCGACGCGACAGGCCGCACGATCCTGCCGGGTTTCATCGATTGCCATGTTCACGGCACCTACCGTGCCCGCGACATGCGGCAGCATCTCCTGAATACGCCGACCTACAATGTGCTGCGCTCGATCGACATCTTCCGCGAGACGCTGGCCTGCGGCATCACCACGGCGCGCGACATGGGCGGCGCCGATGCCGGCTTCCGTACCGCGATCGACGAAGGCCTGATCGACGGGCCGCGGCTTCTGATCTCGCTCGGCATGATTTCCCAGACCGGCGGCCACGGCGATTACTGGGTACCCGCCGACATGCGGATCAAGAAACGCGCCTGGTTGCCCGATACCGTGGCCGACGGCGTCGAAGAAATCCGCCGCGTCGTGCGCGAATTACTGATGCGCGGCGCTGATTTCATCAAGATCTGCGCGACCGGCGGCATCACCTCCGTCACCGACAGTTGGGACGAGCCGCAATTCACCATCGAGGAAATCCGGACCGCCGTCGAAGAGGCCGCCGCCAAGCGGCGGCGCGTCGCCGTTCACGCCGAAGGCATCGACGGCATCCGCAATGCCGTGCAGGCCGGCATTCATTCGCTGGAGCACGGCTGGTTCATCGACGAACAGGCCGTCGACAAGATGATCGAGATGAAGACCTGGTGGGTGCCGACGTTGGCGCTGGTGCCGCTCTCGGTCAAGAAGCGCGGCAGCGACAAATCCTGGGCCGGTCATCAGATGGGCCAGGAAGACGTCAAGGATAAAGAGATCTACGACCGGATGCAGGAGCAGATTCCGATCTGGAAAGAGGCCGTGCGCCGCGGCGTCAAGGTGGCGATGGGCACCGACCAGTCGCACCGCCTTCTGGTCGGCGAAAACATGGTCGAACTGGAATTCATGGTGAACTGGCTCGGCATGACGCCGATGGAGGTCATCGTCGCATCCACCAGCAAGGCGGCAGAATGCATCGAGCGTCCCGAACTCGGCGCGCTCGCCGCGGGCAAGGCCGCCGACGTTCTCGTGGTCGACGGCAATCCGCTTGACGATATTTCCGTCATGCAGAAGCGCGACAAGCTCCACCTCGTCATGAAGGCCGGCAAGGCATTTACCAACAAGCTTACTTCGTAAGTCAGAAGGATCGATCCGATGAGACTGAACCGATTCATGATCCGGCCGCTGGTCGAACAGGCATTGCGCGAAGAACTCGGCCCCGGCGACACGACAGGCGGATTTCTGGTCGGCGACGACCCGGTCCAGACTGCGCAGATCTACGCCAAGGGCACCGGCATCGTGTGCGGCCTGCTGCTGGCCGACGAAACCATCAAGCAGATCGATCCGGAAGCGCAGATCGAATACGCGGTGCAGGACGGCGATCCGGTCGGCCCCGGCACCGTATTGTTACGCATCAAGGCGCGCGCATCGACCTTCTTCATCATCGAGCGCAACGCGCTGGACTGGATTCAGCAGATGTCCGGCATCGCGACCAAGACCCGGCGCTACGCCGATTTGGTCAAGCATACCAAGGTGCGCGTCACCGATACCCGCAAGGGATGGCCGGGCCTGCGCATGATCATGAAGTACGCGGTGCGCGTCGGCGGCGCCCACAACCACATCTTCAGCCTCGCCAACTGCATCCTGGTCAAGGACAACCACATCAAGATCGCGGGCTCGATCACCAATGCGATCGAGACGTTGCGCGCCACGGCGCAGCATACCTTCAAGATCGAGGTGGAATGCGAAACGCTCGAGATGGTCGAGGAAGCGCTCGCCTGCGGCGTCGAGATCATCATGTTCGACAATATGGACCTCGACGAAATGAAAGCCGGCCTAAAACTCGTCAATGGACGTGCGATGACGGAAGCCTCCGGCGGCATCAACGAGCAGACCATCGTTCCGATTGCCGAAACCGGCGTCGACATCATCTCGGTCGGCGACCTCACCCACTCGATCCGCGCACTCGACATCAGCCTCGACGTGCAGGACATCAAGCCGAGCGCGCAACGTACCATCCGTCGCTTGAAGGAGGCCGCGCGCTGAGTTCGCTCACTTTCCAGCGCGTTTTGCACGATGCGAAAAGCTCTATGACGAACTCAGCGGCCACAGTGGCCGGCACCAAGCCGGCTGACGCGCGCGATTTGTTCGCGCATGTCGACACCTGGGTGTTCGACCTCGACGACACGCTTTATCCGCGATCGGTCGATCTTCACGGCCAGATGCGGGATCGCGTCGTGACCTTCATTGCCGACCACATGAAAATCGATCGCACCGCGGCAGAGGCGGTCCATCTCGATTACTACGAGCGCTTCGGATCGACCTTGCAAGCTATGGTCCAGTTGCACGGCATCTCACCCAACGACTTTCTGGACTTCGTTCACCAGATCGATCTGTCGGTGTTGGTGCACAACGAGGATCTGATCGACGCGCTGCGGGCGCTTCCGGGACGCCGGATCATCTTCACCAACGCCCCGCGCGGCCACGCCACATCAGCGCTAGAGGTCATGGGCATGGCCGATCTGTTCGACGCCGTTGCGAGCATCGAAGACAGCAACTTCATCGGCAAACCCAACTTAAGCGCCTTCTCGGGCTTTTTTGACGCCCACGGCGTCGATCCTAGGCAGGCTGCGATGTTCGAGGACCGTCCAGGCAATCTGCTGGTGCCGCATGAACTCGGCATGAAGACGGTGCTGGTGGTCGACCCCTTGTTCGAGGATGCCAAGCGTGTGGTAAAGCCAGGGCATGCCGACCTCGTCATCACGGACCTGACGCGATTTCTTCGCCAGCTCGCTAGCACCTAGCGCACGCAGGCTTTTCCGACCGTTTTGAACAGCTTAGCCCGGGCGGCGCGGCCGATCCGGGCTTTCCGCAATTTGGAAGGATACCTTCCGATTTTCCTGCCTGTTGACGCCCGCTTCTCCTC
>Ga0307470_10001032_pt1 | contig 11480 bp, 7 predicted proteins | sample atmos_gasesAM3C__FD_204565 | JGI IMG/M metagenome (GOLD analysis project Ga0307470, IMG submission 204565) | Hardwood forest soil microbial communities from Morgan-Monroe State Forest, Indiana, United States - atmos_gasesAM3C_05 | ecosystem: Environmental > Terrestrial > Soil > Temperate forest... | reverse complement strand
GAGCTTGGCTTCATCCGTATCGGACAGCGCACCGCGCGCCTTGCCCGCGGCCACGCTGAGCGCGGCCAGCACCATCAATTGACAGGTGAACGCCTTGGTCGAGGCCACGCCGATCTCGGGACCTGCGAGCGTCGGCAGCACGGTTTCGCTTTCGCGCGCAATGGTCGAGGTCGGCACGTTGACGACCGAAAGCGTGTGCAACCCCTGCGACTTCGCGTAGCGCAGGGCGGCCAGCGTGTCGGCAGTCTCACCGGACTGCGAAATGAAGATCGCGAGATCGTTCTTGTGCAGCGGCGGCTCGCGATAACGAAATTCGGAGGCGACATCGAGTTCGACCGGAATGCGCGCCAGCCGCTCGAACCAGTATTTGGCGATGTAGCCGGCATAGCTCGCCGTGCCGCAGGCCGTGATCGAAATTCGCTGGATGTCCTTGAAATCGAACGGCAGCTTTTGCGGCAAGGACACCTGTTCCGTTGCCATATCGACGTAGCGTGCAAGCGTGTGGCCGACGACTTCCGGCTGCTCGTGGATTTCCTTCGCCATGAAGTGGCGATAATTCGCCTTGTCGACCAGAAAAGATGAAGCGCCGGACTTCAGGACCTCGCGATTGACGGCCGCATTCTGCGCGTCATAGATCACGCCGGTTTCGCGGGTGAGCACCGCCCAGTCGCCGTCATCGAGATAACTGATCGTGTCGGTGAAGGGCGCCAATGCGATCGCGTCCGAGCCCAGATACATTTCACCTTTGCCATAGCCGATCGCCAGCGGCGAACCGCGGCGCGCGCCGATCAGGAGATCGCCGTGGCCACGAAAAACGAAAGCGAGAGCGAAGGCGCCGCGCAATTGCGGCAACGCCGCCTTCACGGCTTCCTGCGGCGAGGCACCTTTGACGAGATACGAGTTGACGAGATGCACGATCACCTCGGTATCGGTTTCGCTGGCAAACTTCGCGCCTTGCTTCTCGAGGTGTTGCCGCAACTCGCGGAAATTCTCGATGATACCGTTGTGAACCACGGCCACGTTCTCGGTGGCGTGAGGGTGCGCATTGTCTTCAGTCGGCTTGCCGTGCGTGGCCCAGCGCGTATGTCCGATGCCGGTATGGCCTTTGAGCGGGGCCTCTTTCAGCCGCGTCTCCAGATTTTTGAGCTTGCCTTCGGCACGGCGGCGATCGAGTTGATCGCCTTCCAGCGTGGCGACGCCGGCGGAGTCGTAGCCGCGATACTCAAGACGCTTGAGCGAATCCACCAATTGCTCGGCGACCGGTCCGCTTCCGAGAATGCCGATGATGCCGCACATGCGGTTTGCTAGCCCCTGATCGAGAAATCCCCGGCCGTTCTTAACGAAATCCGGTCGGGCCAAGATACTCAATAATTATTGCGGATTGAGACAGTATTAAGTGGAAGGCTTAACAAGCTCCGTTAACTGCCTTTCGGCACCTTGCCGCGGGTCTTGAGCTCTCGGTAGCGCTTGGCGCCGCCCTCGCGGTTGGTCTGCTGGCTGCGCTCCACCGCCATGGCGTCGTCAGGCACATCGCGCGTGATCACCGATCCTGAACCGATATAGGCGCCCTTGCCGATTTTGACCGGCGCCACCAGCGAAGAGTTAGTACCGACGAAAGCGCCGGTGCCGATCTCGGTCTTGTGCTTGCCGAAGCCGTCGTAGTTGCACGTGATGGTGCCGGCACCGATATTGGCGTTGGCGCCAACATGGGCGTCACCGACGTAGCTCAGATGGTTGATCTTGACGCCCGCTTCAAGGGTCGCGGCCTTGGTCTCGACGAAATTGCCGATCTTCGCGCCCTCACCCAGCGACGTTCCGGGACGCAACCGCGCATAGGGCCCGATCGACGCGTTCTTTCCGATCGAGGCCTGCACGACGTGGGAGAAAGAGTGGATGACGGCGCCGTCGGCGATCGAAACACCCGGACCGATGACGACGAACGGCTCGATCGTCACGTCCTTGCCGAAGGTCGTATCCGCCGCGAGATAGATCGTCTCCGGCGCGATCAAGGTCACGCCGGCATCGAGTGCAGCGGCGCGCAGTCGATCCTGCATGACACGCTCGGCTTCTGCGAGCTGTGCCTTGGTGTTGATGCCGCGCACTTCATCCTCGCCGGTTTTGATCACGACAGCCTCCAATCCCAGGTCCCGAACGATAGCAACTGCGTCCGTCAGATAATACTCGCTCTTGCTGTTGGCATTACCGATCTTCTCGATGATCGACAGCGCCTTGCGTCCATCAAACGCCATGATGCCGGCGTTGCAGAGCGTCACTTCGCGTTCGGCCTCACTTGCGTCCGCCTGTTCGCGGATCGCCGTCAAGCGGCCGTTCTCGACAAGAAGCCGCCCATAGCCGGTTGGATCGGCGGCCTCAAAGCCGAGCACGGCGAGCGCTGCGCCCTGATGCAGCGCCGCGCGCAGCCGTTCAAACGTTGCTGCCGAAATCAGGGGCGTATCGCCAAAGGCAATGATCAGATCGTCTGCGCCCCGTGCCAGTGCATCGTGCGCCGCGAGCACAGCATGCGCGGTTCCTTTGCGGTCGCGCTGCACGAAGGTCTCGACATCTGGGCGATATCGTCTGGCTTCATCGCCAACTGCCTGATGGTCCGGTCCGACCACGACCGCAAGCGACGTCCCCTCACCCTTGGGCGAAGCCGACAGCACGTGTGCCAGCAATGACTGGCCGGCGACGGGATGCAGGACCTTCGGCAGGGACGACCGCATCCGTGTTCCCTCGCCGGCCGCGAGCACGATGGTCAGGCTGGTCCTGCCGCTCATCAGAAGTCCCTTTGAACTACTTGCGCGGCGTCGCCGCCGGTGCCGCCCTCATAGAGCGTTTTAGCGTTGGATGGAAACCTGATTCGCGTGCCGCCGGGGCTCGAGGACCGCAGGATGGTCGCCGATTTCCTGTTAATGTTTACCGATTGATTCGGTTGGGGCCTACTGGGGGGCCGAAGACATCTCATGGCGAAGGATTCCGACAAGCTGCGCGGCGGCTTCGACGTCGGCGAGACCGGTGGCGCGCTTTCTGGCCTGCTTGCCGATGACGAAGAACTTGACCGTGGCGCGCTCTGGCGGCTCGGAACCTGGGCGGCCGTCTCGGTTGGTGCAGTTATTCTGGCCCTGCTTGCCAACCAGTCTTCGATCGGCGTGCGGCGCGAACAGTCCGCGTCGGCCGACCTGTTGAAGCAGGCGCAGCAACTTCAATTGACCGCCAGGGAAGGCCAGAGCGAGACGCGGCGATTGGCATCTGCCGTCGATACGCTCAACGGCGATCGGGACCGGCTTTACTCCCGTGTCGCGGTTCTTGAGCAGGGACTGGATTCGGTGACCGGCACCATCGCGCGGCAGAGCCCGGCATCGTCGGCGCCGCCAGCAAATGCAAGCCAGGCCAGTCCACAAGCCACTCCAAGCCAAGGCGGCCCTGGCCAAGGCGGTGCAAGTCAAGCAAGTGCGAGCCAGGGTAGTACGAGCCAAGCTGCGAGTCAGGGCAATGCGGGCGCGACAGCGTCAACCGGCCCTTCGGCGCCGTCCGCCTCGACGTCGCCTCCGCCAGCCGGACCGACGGCCTCAAGCTCCACGGCTACTCCGGCAACGACGGCTTCGGTTGAGCCGCAGGCCCCGGCCGCGAAGTCATCGCCGGCGCCGGTAGTGGCGCCGGTTACCGCAACGGCTCCCGCCGTCGCGGATAAAGCGGCCGCCTCGGACAAAGTCGCAGAAAAACAAGACAAGCAGGCTCCATCAGCAACCTCGCCCGAACCGGGCTCGTCGGCAAAATCGGCGACTGCGCCGCAAGCCGTGGCGACCCAGCCGGCTGGTTCGCTGATGGCGTCAAAATCGCTGATGGGTCCGCCCGATCCCGCGGCCGGAAAGCTGATCGAACCGGCCACACTGCCGAAGATGGCAGCCACCACGGCGACAACCGAAGTCGCAGCGGTGACGCCAAAAGCGCCCGACGAAACGGAAGTTGCGTCGCCTTCAGCCGCGCCCGAACTCCTGGCTTCACGCACCGAATTTGGCGTCGACGTCGGCGGTGCCAATTCGATTCCCGGATTGCGCGCGCTTTGGCGCGGGCTCCGCAAGTCGAGGTCCAATGCGGCGCTGGCCAAATTGCGTCCGATCATCGTCATCAAGGAAAACAACAACGGGCTCGGTATGCAGCTCCGGCTGGTGGCCGGACCAATCAGCGATGCGGCAGCGGCCGCAAAAATCTGCGCCTCGCTGACGATAAGCGATCGCGGCTGTTCCACCGCAGTGTTCGAGGGACAGCGATTGGCCCTGGGCGCCGATGACGTCGACAAACCAGAAGCGAGCAAGGCTGAGGTAGATGACAAGCCCGCAGCGACCGCATCGAGGCAATCGTCCCACCGGCACTACTATTCGTCCAGGCGCCCGAAGGTCGAGGATCCTGCTCCCCCGAAGCCGGAGCCGTCGACCTTGTCTCGGCTTTTCGGCAAACGCGAATAGCCTACGCGAGGCGGAGGCGGCGGGTCGGATTTTCAAATAATCACGATATTGCCGTGAGTTGACGCCGTTTCTTGAGATGCTCTATGGGCTATTTCGAGAATGGCCTTGCGCAGCGCGGCCAAAAGCGTCAAATCGGCCATAGCTCTGCCTTAAGGACTTTGCCGTGAAGAAAACCCCGTTCCGCCTCACCCCCTATCAGGTGCAATGGTTGCTGGTCGTGGGTTTCCTCACCGTCGGCTATGCGATCTATGTGCGGTATATGGCGATCGAGCTTTCGAGCACGTCGCTGGCCTGTGATGCCGGCCTGCAAACCCTGCTCTGCAGGTCGCGGGCGCTCGCGACCACGCTGTTTCGCAATTCGGTTTTTGGCATAACCGCGCTTATCATCGCGGTGCTGCACCTGATCCGGCCATCGATCGTGTTGCTCACGCTCGGCCTGATCGCCGCAGGGTTCGGCATTGTACTCTACAATGTCGTTCTGTCCGGCCTTGCGATCGGCCTGTTCATTTTGGGATTTGCACGGCCCGCGCCCGCCACAGCGTAGCAGCGAACAGTACATAAATCGCGCAGGTCCACAGCGACTGCCAATTGTCCGGACCTTCGTTGAAGCCGATGTAGATGGCGGTCATGACGAAGAGCCCGGCAAAGGTTGCCTCAGCGATGGGACGAACGCCTTCCTTCGGGCGATTGAGCAGGCTCAGCATCGAGAACGGCACCACGGCCATGGTCAGCGCCGCGAAAGGAAAATCCTTGTAGCGGGGATCGAATGCGAGGCCGACTGCGGTATCCGCGCCGATCACCGTCGTGATCGCCAGGATGAGGCCCAAGATCACCGTAGTCCACGGCCGTCCGCGATAGCCGGAAGGGCCGACCAACTCCAGGAAGCTCGGCAGCGATCTGCCCGACATCAGGGCATACGAAGCGAACAACGGCGAAGCGACCCCGGCCGCCAGCAGAAAGCCCCAGAACAGCCAGCCGCCGAGACCATAGCTTTCGTAGTACATCTTGTCGGCAGCCACCCCCAGCAATGCGCCGGCCGACGTGGCTGAGAGGCCGACAGCGATCCAGGAGGTGAAACGGGGGGTCCAGGGTTTACGCCGGAGCGTCAGCCACGCCACAGCGAAAACCAGGACCGAAAGGACCATGCCGGCAGCCATATGCAGTTTCCAATTGGGATAATTGCTGATGGCGATCCCGGGCGGATATTTCAGCGCCCGTTGGACGGAATCGAACAATCCCCAATAGCCGCCCATGGTGCCTTCAAGCTGGCGCTTCCACGGCTGGTCATAGGCCTCGATCAGGTTGACGCGAAAGTTCTGGCGTTTGGCGAGATCGAGAATTTCCGAAACCACGCGCGCCTGATTGGTCCGTGAGGGCAACGCCGCGTCGCGCATCCGCCCTGCACTCGGCCAGCCGGTCTCGCCGATCAGGATTTCCTTGCCCGGGAAAGCCACTTCCATCCGGCGCCGGATCGATTCAACGTGGGCCGCGGCATACTTCGCGCGGATCGGAAAGTCCTCCCAGAATGGTAGGATGTGAATGGTGACGAAATCGACCGAGTCATAAACCTCACGATAGCGCAGCCAGTATTCCCAGACGTCGGCATAGGTCACGGGAACCTGCACCTGCGCTTTGACCTGGCGGATCGTGGCGGCAAGGTCGGACTGGCTCATTTCCCCGCGCAACAGCACTTCGTTGCCGACGACAAGCGCCGTGATCGTTGAAGGGAATTCCTTTGCCAGCCTTATGCCGGTAGCGATCTGAAACGCACTCTTCTGACGATTGCCGCTGAGCCAGATTCCCTGGATGACCTTCAGCCCGACCTTGGCTGCGAGCTCCGGCACCTGATCGAGACCGCTGTCGATCGAATAGGTGCGGACGCAATCGGATACCTTAACGAGCTCGGCGAGATCTTCGGAAATCTGCTCCGCAGAAATATGGGTCGTGGGCGACAGTGGCGTCTGCTCGCCGCGGAACGGCGCATAGGAAACGCACTGAAGCTTGGCGTTGGGATCGATCGGCGCGCGCGCCAGCGAAATTGGCGTGGCAAGCCACCACCACACCGCGGCTATCGAACCTAAGGATAGTATGAGAAGCGCCAGCGGCGTGCGAAAAGAAATCGGTTCCATCCTCTAGTGCGGCAACTCTGACGTTCCTTTCAGTGTTGCCGCGATCTCTTCGAAGGAATGTCAGAGTCCAAGCCACACTAGAATGATATATTTGCTAGTGTCCCTTTGGTTCTGACATTCGTAAGCGTGCCCGCCGCAATATGATACGAATGTTGGTACCGGGACACTAGGCAGGGATCGTCGATTAGCCGGTCATCGGCCATCTGCCAAGAGCGGGAAAGGCCGGACCGGATCCCCTACCTTCGTCGGATTTTACCAAACTACGATAAAGTTGTGGGTTTGCTTGCAAAAATCCAAAATCTCCGTCATGGGATTCCAGCGCGTCTGGCCGCCGCATTGGAGACCAATTTGGGCGGCAAGCGTGACGAGCGGTATCGTATCCGACAGGACCTGCCGAGCCGGAGTTAGGCAAGGACTTGCAAAGAGTTGGGCCGGAACCAGATCGGGGAATTTATGCGTCAGCGGGTGCTTCAGGGTCGGTTTGCGGTGTCGCGTTATTTCATTGTTCCGGGACTAGCCCTGATGCTTGGCTTCGGCAGCGCCCTGGCCCAAAGCGGAGCGCCGGCAAACCAGGATCAGTCCGGCAAGCCTGCCGCGAATGCGGCCGACGCCGCCAAGGATAACCAGCGCAAAACCGACGAATTTGCCGAAGCGGCCCAGGCCATCAATGGCCCAGCCGGTAACCCCGAATGCGTCTGGCTCGGACGTCGCGTCGTACAGCTGATGTACAGGGATGACCTGGATACGGCCTTCCGTCACCTCGATCTCTACGACCGTTTTGGCTGTCCGGGTGGCCACGTCCAGGCGGCCTTCCGCTGCTTTACCCGTTTCCTGCCCCAGATCGACGACAAGGTGCAGAACAGCCTCAGCAACCGCATCCATGCCTGCTGGATCAATCCGAATGCCCAGCCGCAGGCCGCCGCCGCTCAGCCGCCTGCCCCGTCGACGACATCCGGCAACGCCGCACCGGCGCCTGCCGCGGCCCCCCCGGCACCCGCCACGAAATAGCCCGGGAACAGCGGGCGCGCGGGGCTTTGCGCCCTGAAATCGCCATCGCACCATACCAGTTGTCTAATCGCGTGGCAGGATTATCCTAAAGACCACTTTCATGCGGCCGAACCTTGGGGACGGGTTCGCTTTATCCCACTGTGTGTGCCCCTAATGGTTAGTTGCGATGCGCGCCGTCGTCGCCGTTTTGTTCCTAGTTACTGCCGCTCACGCCGCGCTCTGGGGCTTTTTTCAGGAAAAAAAGCAGGCTCCTGACTTTCGCGGAATCCTGCCGAGCGTGTCCTATGCGCCGTTTGAAGGAACTGCGCATCCGGATGTCGACAACATCCCGACTGTCGAGAAGATTCGCGACGACTTGAAAAAGCTGTCGTCGATCACGCGCGCCATCCGCCTCTATTCCTCGACCGGCGGCGTCGAACTCGTTCCGCCGATCGCCGCCGAATTCGGCCTCAAGGTCACCGTCGGCGCCTGGATCGACAAGAATTCCGATCGCAACGAGCGCGAGATCGATGCCGCCATCAATCTTGCCCGCCGCAACAGCAACGTCATCGGCGTCGTCGTCGGCAACGAAACGATTTACCGCGGTGAGCAAAAGCCTGAGGACCTGATCGAGCTGATCAAGCGCGTCAAGAAGTCCGTCAACGTGCCGGTCACCACAGGTGAAATCTGGAACATCTGGCGCGATTATCCGGACCTCGCCTACTCCGTCGATTTCATCGCCGCCCACGTGCTGCCCTACTGGGAATACTTTACCGACACCCAAGCCGTCGATCAGGCGGTCGATCGCTATCAGCTGTTGCGCGATCAATTCCCGGGCAAGCGCGTCATGATCGCCGAGTTCGGCTGGCCGAGCGCCGGCTACAATTTGCGCGGCGCCTTTCCGGGCTCGTTCGAACAGGCCGTCGTGTTGCGCAATTTCGTCTCGCGGGCCGAGGCGATCGGCATGGACTACAACATCGTCGAGGCGATCGATCAGCCCTGGAAATTCTTTGAAGGCGGCGTCGGCCCCTATTGGGGAATCCTGAACGCCGCCCGCCAGCCGAAATTCAGCTGGACCGGCCCGATCGTCAATCCGGACTACTGGAAGCTTGCGACAATTGCGGTGCTCGTTGGCATCCTGATGTCGTTACCGATCCTGCGGCTGGCGCAACCAACCGTGCTGCAAGCGCTGACACTGTCGGCTGCGGCCAACGGCGTCGGTGCCTGGGCCGCGACCGTGTTCGCTTTCTGGGCCGGACATTATTTTGTTTTTGGTTCGGCCTTCGCGCTAACGCTCGGCCTGATCCTGCTGGTGCCGCTGGTGCTGATTGCGATGGCGCGGGTCGAAGAGATCGCGGCCATCGCCTTTGGAAGGAAACCGCGGCGTCTGATCGTCAAGGGCGAGCCGACCGTGCCGGCAACCATTGGCGATAGCGTGAGCTTTCCAAAGGTCTCGATCCACATCCCGGCCTATTTCGAGCCGCCGGAAATGCTCAAGGCGACGCTCGATGCGGTGGCGCGGCTCGACTATCCGAACTTCGAATGCGTCGTCATCATCAACAACACGCCCGATCCGGCGTTCTGGCAACCGATCCAGGATCACTGCCGCGCGCTGGGCGAGCGCTTCGTGTTTATCAACGCCGAGAAGGTTAAGGGCTTCAAGGCCGGCGCCTTGCGCATCGCCATGGAGCGAACGGCAGTCGATGCCGAGATCATCGGCGTCATCGACGCGGATTATGTCGTGGGACCGGACTGGCTGAAGGACCTGGTTCCGGTCTTCGCCGATCCGCGCGTCGGCCTCGTGCAAGCGCCGCAGGATCACCGCGACGGCGACCGCTCACTGATGCACTACATCATGAACGGCGAATATGCCGGCTTCTTCGACATCGGCATGGTTCAGCGCAACGAGGAGAACGCCATCATCGTGCACGGCACGATGTGCCTGATCCGCCGCGCGGCGATGGACATGGCTGGCGGCTGGGCCGGCGACACCATCTGCGAGGACACCGATCTCGGCCTGAACATCATCGAGCATGGCTGGCTGACCCACTACACCAACTATCGCTACGGTCACGGCCTGCTGCCCGATACCTACGAGGCCTTCAAGAAGCAGCGTCACCGCTGGGCTTACGGCGGCTTCCAGATCGTCAAAAAGCATTGGCGTCGCTTCCTGCCCGGCGCGAGCCGGCTGTCGCGCGACCAGAAGCGCGAATTTTCACTCGGCTGGCTCAACTGGCTGGGAGCGGAAACACTCGGCGTCGTCGTCGCCATCCTCAATTTGATCTGGGTGCCAATCGTCGCCTTCGCCGACATCGCGATTCCCGACCGTATCCTGACGCTGCCGATCATCGCAGCGTTTGTCGTCACGCTGGCGCACTTCCTCATTCTCTATCGGCTGCGGGTGCCGGTGAAGTGGGGACAGATGTTTGGCGCCATGATTGCCGCGATGAGCGTGCAGTGGACGGTGTCGCGGGCGGTTGCGCAGGGCCTGATCACCGAACATCTGCCGTTCGCGCGCACCTCCAAGGGCGGCCTGTCGCGGATGTCGATCGAGTTCCAGGCCTTCTGGGAAGCCGTCATCGGCGTGCTGCTCCTGATTGGCGCAGTCGTGCTCGTGGTCACCAACAATTCCAAGCAAATCCGCGAAATCTATATCTTCGCGGGCGTGCTGGTACTCGAAAGCCTGCCGTTCCTCGCGGCGGTGGCGATTGCCATTCTCGAGAGCTCCCGGATCAACTCGTTCAAGTTCTGGCACGACGCCGGCGTGCGCACCGCCGAATTGATCGGACTGCGGCCCGTGGCGTTGCCATCGGTAACCGCGCCGCCACAACCCGTCGCCAGCGAAATCCGGTCGGAAGCAAGTTGAGGCGCGAGCGGGCAAGCGGCGGCTTTTGCTTGCGAGACCCGACCGTTGAGCACTAAGCTGCCGTCGCGGCAGTCAAAAGGGAGTGCGGACGTGGCGACAGGAACGGTGAAGTGGTTCAACGCGACCAAGGGCTATGGATTTATTCAGCCCGACAAAGGCGGCAAGGATGTTTTCGTGCACATCTCAGCCGTCGAAAAAGCTGGGCTGAGCACCCTCAATGAGGGTGCCAAGGTGAGTTACGAAGAGACGGAGAACCGGGGAAAAACATCCGCGGAAAATTTAAGAGTCGGCTAGATGTTTCAAGCCCGCCGGTTCGAACCGGCGGGCGCTTCAGCAATCTGCCGCTTGGCAGCGTCAGCGGCCTTCGTAGAGTCATGGAGGGGCTATCGGTAGCTCGACGCTATCGATCGCCACGGTCCAAAGCCAGGACTAGGTAATTGCAAGAGCGACCAAGCCAGTGCCGAGCAGGACAACGCCTGCAACGGTCAGAGCGAGGAAGCTGTAAGAAGCAAATTCTTCACGCATGGTACACCACCTATCGCGTGCCCCTGCGCAGAGCGAACGACCGTGCCGTTGCACAGTCAAAGACTTCTTTCCCATGAATCTAACTTCGATCCGGGTTGATGCTTTCATGCAACACCGGTTCGAACGGCGGTACGACGGTCAAGCAACCGGCAATCGGTTTGCCAACACAACGCCACACAGGCTATTTGAATCTTCAAAACTTGTCTAAGTGTTTGATTTTGTTGGTGAGCGCGCTGGGGATCGAACCTAGGACCCCTTGATTAAAAGTCACACCGTTAACGCGGAATTACTCTGCTCACCGCACTCGCTACGACTTGGGTGTAGCGGGCATCGTTGTATTCGGAGTCGATCGCATAAAGAACGGCTACAGCGACTAACTAATACGGCTGCAAAGGCTTTCATCAACGGCCTCCCGCTCGAATCAGTATGTATCGGCGGATTCTGGCCAGAGCATCGCGGCTGAAATGCGAAAGGTGCGAGGCTGGGATCCGGCGCTCACAGGAAACA
>Ga0307470_10001031_pt1 | contig 11482 bp, 11 predicted proteins | sample atmos_gasesAM3C__FD_204565 | JGI IMG/M metagenome (GOLD analysis project Ga0307470, IMG submission 204565) | Hardwood forest soil microbial communities from Morgan-Monroe State Forest, Indiana, United States - atmos_gasesAM3C_05 | ecosystem: Environmental > Terrestrial > Soil > Temperate forest... | reverse complement strand
AGGGCGCGATCTCGACCCAGCCGAACGCCACCGCCAGGGCCGGGATCGCGGTCGCCGGCACCCCGACATCGCTGGCTTCGATCGAGATCGGCCTCGAGCCCTACGATCCCAAGCAAGTACACGGGCATACGCTGACGCTCGGCTTAATTCAGCGATTGCTCTCGCAACTGGCCTCTGCCCCCCTGTCCAAACGGGTCGAAATCACCGGCCTGCACCCCGATCGAGCACCGAATATCGTGGCCGGGGTGGTCATTTTGGTCGAGACGATGCGCGCTTTTGGCCTAGGGCAGATCGAAGTGTCCGAGCACGACATCCTCTACGGCACCGCAATTGCCGCTGCATCGGCTCTAGATTGCGGGTAACCCCGTATTCTCAATCCGCGGCAAATACGTGGCCCTGGTGGACAGTCGGGTTTCACAAGGCGCTACATATGGGTCAAGATTGCCCTCGAACCCATAAAAGTTGGTAGCCTCATACATCGAATTACTGGTATCTGCCAAATAGGCAACTGGACGTAACGGACAGCCAGGCAGATAATCCGCACATCGGGAAAGAGGTGGGGCAACCACCACAGACCCGGTACAGGGCTCGGACGATTGCCGCATCATGGCGCCTCCCGCCGTCTGGGCCCATCGAATAAGAACTGGTCCCTGAAGACGTACCCCTGCCCGTCCTGAGGGGCCAACTTGAATCGACCGCCAGCGATGGCGGTCGATTCTCGTTCGGAGCCGGCAGAATGGACTGGCCAGCCAGCTAGTTTTGGCTCCTTCAAGCCAAATTAGACTTGCGCGGGTAGACGACCTCGGGATCGGTGAGGACGTTGACCAAGGTCGGCCGGCCCGATTCGAAGGCCCGCTCCAACGCCGGTCTCAGCTGATTGGGATCGCTGACGACAACCCCGTCGCAGCCCAGCGCCTCGACCACTTTCTCGTAGGGAGTCTCCGGCCGCAGCTCCGCCGCGACCGAGTAGCCGTAGAGGAATTTCATCGGATGATGCTCGAGCGCCCAGATCCCGTTGTTGCCCATGACTCCGACCACCGGCAGACCGTGACGCGCCAAAGTGTCGAACTCCATACCCGCGAAGCCGAAAGCTCCGTCGCCGAGCAAAAGGCAGACCTGACGCTCCGGGTGGGCGAGCTTGGCTCCAATCGCCTGGCCGGGCCCCGCACCGAGGCAACCGAACGGCCCCGGATCCATCCAACAGCCCGGCTCGTAAGTCTCGATGAAACGACCGGCGTAGGAGACGAAGTCGCCGCCGTCGCCGATCACGATCGCGTCGCGGTCGAGCACCTCGCCCAGCTCCTTGTAGACGCGGACCGGATGCAGCGGCGAGCGGCCGTCGTTCAGCTCCTCCTGCTCGGCAGCCCGCTTCTCCGCCTCGACCTCGCGCAGCTGCTCCAGCCAACCCTCCGTACGCCCTCGACCGCCCGCGAGCGACCCGGCGATCGCGGCCAGAGTCGCCGCGACGTCGCCCACCAGATCGATCTCCGGAGAGCGGTTGGCGGTGAGAGCGTTGGCGGCGACATCGAGTCGGATCAGCTTGGTCTCCTCGCCAAAGCTCCCGCCAAAGCCGAGACGGAAGTCGATCGGCACGCCGACGACGAGCGCCACATCGGCCCCCTTCAGACCGGCCCCGCGTGCGCGGCTGAACGCCAGCTCGTGGTCAGCTGGGAGGCAACCGCGGCCCAGCCCGTTGAGGAAGACGGGGATGCCCAGGCTCTCGGCGAGGGCACGCAGCTGCTCCTCGCCATGGCCCCAATAGAGACCGGTGCCGGCCATGATCGCCGGCCGCTCGGCGCCGCCGAGCAGCGCCGCCGCCTCTTCGACCCCCGCCGCGGGCTCCGAGCTGGAGGCCGAGGCGGCCGATATCTCTGCCTCCGCCTCGCTGAAGACGACGTCGAGCGGGTAATCGACGAAGGTCGGCCCGTGGGGAGCGTCGAGGGCGAGATCGAGAGCCGCCGCCGTGCGCGGTCCGATCGCGCTCGTCTCCTTCACCGTCTCGGCCGACTTGACCAGCGGCTCGACGAAGGGCAAGTGGTCGATCTCCTGCAGCGAGCCCGAGCCCCAACGCAGCTCCGGCGCCCGCCCGCCGAGCACGCAGACGGGGGAGCAATTGGCCTGCGCGCCGGCAATCGCGCTGATTCCGTTGGTGACGCCGGGACCAGCCGTCAGCGCCGCCACGCCAACGCGCCGCGTCGCCTTGGCAAAGCCCTCCGCGGCAAAGGCAGCCGTCTGCTCGTGCCGCACGTCGACGATCTCGATCCCCTCCGCTTTGCACCCGTCATAGATCGAGAACAGATGACCGCCGGAGAGCGTGAACAGGTGGCTGACGCCGCGCGACTTCAGCGCCTTGGCAACTATCCGCCCCCCGTGCTCCATGGGCGCGAGACTACCCGTCGAGAGGGAGCGACCGTCCAGTGCCCGGGGCGGGACTCGAACCCGCAAGCCCCCTGAGGGGCAGCGCATTTTAAGTGCGCCGCTTTTGCCAGTTTCGCCACCCGGGCACAGGCGATGGTATCCGGCGCGCTCTGGGTGTCTAAAGCCCGGATAAATCTTTGTACAGACCGCAACTATCCCGTTGCTACGGTGTCCCTATCTGCGAAGACAACGCCTTCCCTGGACACCACCTTCCCACGGAGAGTGAAGCTTGGAGGCATCGGCTCTAACCCACGCCAGTCAGCGCGGACTTCTGGCCCGCCGCTCACCCCTGCTGAAGCTGCAGGGGGACGCGAGGCTGATCGCCATGGCCCGCAGCGGCAACGCCGGGGCCTTCGAGACGATCGTCGACCGCTACCAGGCTCGTCTGCTCGCCTTCTGCCGCCAGATGCTGCGCTCCAACGAGGACGCCGAGGACGTGCTTCAGGAGGTCTTCGTCAACGCTTACCGGGCGATGCTCGCCGACGAGCGCGAGATCAACCTGCGGCCGTGGCTGTACCGGATCGCACGCAATCGCTGCCTCAACCACCTGCGCAAGCCGACCGCCGACGCGCAGGAATCGATGGACATGGTCCCTGCAGTCGAAGCCGCCTCGACCGCGGAGAAGGTCAGCAACCGGGAGGAGTTCCGCCAGCTCCTCGCCGACGTCGGCAAGCTGCCGGAGACGCAGCGCACGGCGCTGCTGCTGCGTGAGATGGACGCGATGTCCTACGAGGAAATCGCCGCCGCGATGGAGGCCAGCGTGCCATCGGTGAAGTCGCTGCTGGTGCGGGCGCGGATCTCACTCGCCGAGGCGAGCCAGGCACGTCAGCTCACCTGCGGTGAGGTGCGGCTGGAGCTGGCCGAGGCCGCCGAGGGCCTGCGCAAGGTCTCAGGCCCGGTGCGCCGCCACGTGCGCGACTGCGACGAATGCTCCGACTTCCGCGCCCAGGTCCGCTCCAACGACAAGGTGATGGCAGCCCTCGCCCCGGCGGGAGCGCTCGTCGCCCTGAAAGGCTTCATCCTCTCCAAGCTCGGCCTCAGCGGAGCTACCGGCGGAGCGACGGGAGGGGCCGGCGCAGCGGGTGCCGGAGCCACCGCGACGGCTGCGACGGCGACCAGCGCCGGCGCTGTCGGCGGTGTTGGCGCCGCTCTCGGCGGCGGCAGCGCAGCCGGCGGAATCGGAGCGGTGGGTGGCGCGATCGGCGCCAAGGCGGTCGCTGGAGTCGTCACCGCCGCGGTGATCACCGCTGGCGCCGTCGAGGTCAATCAGAACGTCAATACGACTCCGACGCCGAAGAGCAACCCCCCCGCACAGGTTTCACAGGCCCCTCTTTCGATCGCGCCGCGGCACGTCGCAACGGCCCCGAAGCCCCAGGCCACCCATCCAGCGTCGACTCCGGTCGAGACGCCTGCGCCGGCGACGACGCCGGAGCCGGCTCCGGTAGACCCGGCGCCGGCTCCTGAAGCAGCTTCCGTCACCGCTGCCGCCGGACAGTCCACCACGGTTGCAGAGGAGGATGGGGGAAGCACCACGCCACATGTCGTAGCGCCGAACATCGCGACGAAATCGCCAACCGCCGTGGCCGGAGCGCCCACCGGCAGCGAAACCGTGGTCGTCACGGTCGGCGGCCAAGCCCCGCCGACCGAAGCAGCGCCCCCGGCGGAAAGCTCGCCGCCGCCAGCCGAAGAAAGCGCGCCACCGGCCGAATCTCCACCGCCGCCAAGCGAAGCGCCCGCCGAACCTTCCTCGTAGACGTACCACTGCCGCCTACGGAGCCTTCCCTCCCTAGCGACCCCTAGCCGAGCCCGATCACTTTGAGCCGGCGCATCAGGCACTTGGCCGCGAACGCGCGGGTGTCCGCGATCGAGAAGCCGAACAGCTCATAGTCCTCGTCTTCAGGCGCCCAGGGCGGTGAGAGCACGCCCTCCGCGGCTGGGACGGATTCCTCCAGGGTGCGCTGGATCGCCTGCTTGTAGCGGTCGTCCTCGTGCGCCTTCTCGCGCAGGAAGACCGAGCCGAAGGCGACGTGACGATGCTCGTCGCGGGCGACGTTCTGGAAGCCCTCGACAAAGCCCGGAAGGGTCCCTTCGCGTTCGTTGAAGTCCATGATGAAGTGCTGGCCGGTGAGCGCCAGCATCCCCTCGATCACCATGTGGTAGAGGGTCACGGCCTCGACCAGCGCCTCGGTGTCCTCGGGCTCGGCCGAGAGGCGATCGGTGCGCTGCTTCAGCATCTCGTCGAAGAGCCGGCCGAAGTTGTCGTTGAGGTGCTCGGAGGTCTCCTCCAGCATCTGCGAGAGACCTTCGGACTCGAGCACGCCGACCTCGCGGTAGAAGCGCTCGAAGAAGCGCACGTGGCGGGCCTCGTCGGCGATCTGCGTGCAGAGGAAGATTTTCTGGTCCTCGGTGGGCGCGGCGCGCATGATCGGGCCGAGCTCCTCGGCGACTTTCTGCTCGCCGATGAAGAAGGAGGAGAGCCCGTACATCCGCTGGAAGCGCTCTTCGGGGTCGATCCGCTCTTGCCAGTCCTCCCGGTCGCGGCTGAAGTCGAGCTCCTGGGTCTGCCACTGCTGGCGCTCCCAGAGCCCGTACAGCTCCTCGTAGGTGAGCAGCTTGATGTCGGCCGTGCGGTCGGCGGCCTCGTTGAGCGCCGGATCGGCGGTCGCCTGGAAGTCCGCCCGCTCGGTCCGCGACTGGGTTCCGGTTGCCTCTTTGGCCTCCATCTCTCCTCCTCGACTCGACTGCGGCGGTCGAGCCGAGACTAGCAGGGATATTGGCCAGTCAGCCAGTTTTTTCTGGCCCCGCTCGCGGTGGGATCAGGCCGTGTGCGTCTCCCCCGGTTTCAGCAGCACGACCTGCGAAGAGGTCTTGGACTCGACCTCCGCCTTGAAGGCACCGCTGTCGGTCGCGATCGGCGGGAAGGTGTCGTAGTGCATCGGGATCACCGTGCCGGCGCCGACGAGCCCGGCGGCAACGGCGGCGTCGTGGCGGTCCATCGTGTAGTGGCCCCCGATCGGCAGCAGGGCGACGTCCAGCGGGTTGCGCTCGGCGATCAGCTTCATGTCGCTGAACAGGCAGGTGTCCCCTGCGTGGTAGACGGTGCGCTCGCCGATCCGGATCACCAGCCCGGCAGCGGTACCGAGCGAAACGCCGTGCTCAGCGCTGAAAGGGGCCTCTTCGGAGCCCGGGGCGGTGCTGGTGTGCCAAGCCGGGACCAGCTTTACCCAGCCCCACTCGAACTCGACCGTACCGCCGAGATTCGGATCGCTGACGTTCTCGACGCCGCGGGCTTCGAGCCAGTTGGCCAACTCGACGATCGCGACGCAGTGGGCGCCGGTCCGCGTGGCGACGGGCACCGCGTCGGCGATGTGGTCGGCGTGGCCGTGGCTGATCGCGACGTGGGTCGGCTCGACCTCCTCCGCGGTCGCCACGGCGGCCGGGTTGTTCGGCTTCAGGAACGGGTCGACGAGCAGCGTCGTCTCCCCCTCCCTCAGCTCGAAGCACGAGTGTCCGTGGAACTTGATCTCCATCTTTCAGCTCCCTCCTTCGGGATCCGGGGCTTCGCCCTCGCTCATCTCGTCTTTCAGTGCCCAGCCGACGGCGACTCCGACCATCATCCCCATCCTCGCCTCCTCGGCCAGGAGGGTTCGCACGGCGGCGATCCGCTGCTCTGGATCGGGGACCGTGGCAGCCTTCAGCGACTCGCTCTCATGCGACTCGCCGAACCAGCCGCCCTCGGCAAGAGCAGCCGCCAGCACCCGCTGCAGCTGTGGCGCCACGCGGGCGACGATCGCCTCCGCCTCGGCGAAGCGATCGGCGTCCGTCAGACGCTCGACAGCGGCTTCCAGGCGCCTGGCATCGGCATCGTTCGCGGGCATCGGTGCTGAGCCTATTGCGACGGGCGCAGCGCCGAGGCGGCAAGCCCCGCAAGGCCGCCCACGGCGCCACCGACCAAGCCGGCGAACACATCGGCGGTCGAATCGAAGATCGGCAGCGCCAGCAGCACCGCCGCGGCGACGGCGATGCCGATCAGGTCGTAGTCCTGGTCGATCGCGTGGTGGGCCTCGGCGCGGCGGAGGGCGAACCAGGCGGCGACGGCACCCAGCGCCATCCCGTTGCCGCCGGCAATGACGACGATGTCACCCTGGGCGCTGGCGATGCCGCTCGCCGCCAGCATCCCCAACGAGCCGCAGGCGAGAAGCAAAACCGCAGTTGGGGCGCTGCCGAGGCGGCGCTCCACCCCAACCCCGAAGATCGCCAAGCCGACCGCGACGACGAAGAGGTAGCCGATGTCGACGTAGGCGAATGGCGCCGTGAAGAAGCGCCACCACTCGCCGTGGAGCGGCACGGTGAGCCCACCGAGGGTGACGAGCGAGGCGCCGCTTGCCTGCTCGACCAGCAGCAGGGCGGCAGAGCCGAGGATCGCGGCCATCGTCGCGTATGGCCGCTGCAATCCAGCGCCGCGGCGCGACGGCAGCTTGATGCGGAAGAGCCGGCTGGTGGGGCCGCGTCGCGGCTTTGGCTCCAGCCCGTCGCCACGGCGCTCCAGCTTCGGCGCCCGCTTGCGCAACCTGGCGCCGCAGTAGGGGCACTCGGTTACGTAGGGACTGACCTCGGAACCGCAGTTCTTGCAGATGACGCTGAGCTCAGTCTCGCTCATGATCAATCGAGGATAACCCCCCTGTCGCGAGCGCTCGACACGCGTCGCCGGTGACATACTGCGGGAGAACCCGTCTTCGAGGAGGAATTGAGCGTGGAGTTGAAGAGCCTGACCGAGCAGAAATCGCTTCTGGCCGAGCTGGCGCCCGGCAAACGGACCCGCCTGCGCCGTCTGCTGTTCGAGTTCGGACCCGGCAATGGCACCCTGATGCTGCTGCCGATCGACCAGGGCATCGAGCACGGTCCGCGCGACTTCTTCCCCAACCCCGCCTCCAAGGATCCCGATTACCAGTTCCGGCTCGCCGCCGAGGCAGGCTATTCGGCCCTCGCTTGCCAGATCGGCATGGCGAGCAAGTACTACCCCGACTACGCCGGGCAGGTGCCGTTGATCCTCAAGGTCAACGGCAAGACCGACATCCCCTCCTCCGCCAAGGCCTTCTCGAGCTGCAACGCCAGCGTCGAGGACGCGGTGCGGCTCGGTGCCGACGCGGTCGGCTACACGCTCTACGTCGGCTCGCCGCGCCAGGACGAGGACCTGGCCCAGCTGCGCAGCGTGCGCGAGGACTGCGACCGCTACGGGATGCCGCTGATCGTCTGGTCCTACCCGCGCGGCGAAGCGGTCGAAGGCAAGGGCGGCCCGAACTCCTTCTACGCGATCGACTACGCCGCCCGCCTGGCGATGGAGATGGGCGCCGACGTGGTCAAGCTCAACATGCCGAAGATCGATCCGGAGAAGGACAAGGACGCGCAGGCCCCCTACAACGAGATGGAAGTCGACCAGCCCGAGGCGATTCGCCAGTGCGTCGAGTCCGCCGGCCGTGCCCTGGTCGTCCTCTCGGGCGGCTCCAAGGTCGATGACGAGACCGTGCTGGGCCACACCCGCGAGATCATGCAGGCGGGCGGCAGCGGCGTCATCTTCGGCCGCAACGTCTGGCAGCGCGAGTGGAACGAGGCGCTGGAGATCATCGCGCAGATCAAAGAGACGCTGCTGTCGAACGTGCGCCGAATTCCGTAGACGTCCTATAACCGGCGCATCTCGGGGTCTTCAGTCGGTCGAATCGGGTCACGCACGGGAGTGCGCTCCCCTCACCGCCCTCCCTGCATCCCCCGACCTGCTTGGTTCTAGGACGTCTGGATGAAAAGGGAAGTCATCGGAAGCCTCATCCTTTTGGCCATAGTCGCACTCGTCGTGCTGCGGCCGTGGGAGGAGGATCCGGATACCGGCCCGGCGGCGGTCCTCGCCGAGGTGGTCCGGGTTGTCGACGGCGACACGATCGAAGCCCGCATCGGGGGCGAGGTCGAGGACGTGCGGCTGATCGGCGTCGACACTCCCGAGACGGTGAAGCCGGGGACGCCGGTGCAGTGCTTCGGACCGCGCGCTTCGCACTTCACCAAGGAGCGGCTCGAAGGCAAGCGGGTGCGCCTCGTATTCGGCGTCGAGAGGCGCGACGTCTACGGGCGGCTACTGGCGTACGCCTACCTCGGCGATCGTTTCTTCAATCCGATGCTCGTCCGCCGCGGCCTCGCCCGCTCGCTGACGATCCCGCCCAACGACCGCTTCGCGCCACGCTTTCAGCGCCTGGAGCTGGCCGCCGCCCGCGCTGGGCGGGGTCTCTGGGGAGCGTGCACGCCGTGACGATCGTCACCCTCGAGCCCTGCAAGCGCTCGTGCGGCTTTGCTACGGTCCGCCGCGGTCGCCGCGCGACCACCTCATGAGAATGCGCCAGAGCATCAATCAGTTCGAGGTTGCCTTCGAGCAGGAGACGACCTTGGAGCGTCGCCGCCGCGAGCAGCTGCGCCGCCGCGCCGCAAACCGGTCGCGGGAGCGTCGCATGACGCGCAACGAGCAGCACGGCAAAGTGCGCTTCAGCGTGCTCGCCGTCTGCCTGACCGCGACGGTGATCGTCGTGGTCGTCTCGATGTTCGAGGCGCTGTCCTTCCTGATGGCCTAGGACGGTCGCGCACCGTGACTCCGCGGACCAAGGTCGAGGTTGAATAGACTCGCGCGCCGATGGCACGACGCTCACTGAAGCCACAGCTCAACCAGATCCGCGCCTGGGTGCGACAGGGTCGTACCGACGCCTGGATCGCCCACCAGCTCGAAGTCTCCGCCTCGGAGCTGCGCGAGTTCCGCAAGCAGCACGACCTCACGCCCGACGGCGAGGACGCCGGCAGCGCCGAAGTCGATCTCCGCGACGAGATCGAGGCCGAGGTCGAGGCGGCGACGGCCGAAGAGGTCGCCGAGGCAGAGGAAGATGAGCCGGAGGAAGACGAAGGAGACGAGGAGAAGCCCGCTCGCAAAGAGGGCAAATCCGACGATGGCGACGGAGACGGCGAGGAGAGCGGCGCGCGCCCACGACGCAGGCGGCGACGGGGCAGGCGCGGTGGCCGCGGCCGGCGCAAAGAGCTCGAGGCGACCTTCGACCACGGCGAGCGGGATGGCTACGGCCTCTGGCTCGATGCCGCGGTGAAGGACAACCCCGTCTACGCCGAGCACTGGGCCGGCAAGCGCGAAGTGACCGTCCGCATAGACGCGGATCAGATCGTCATCCGTCGAGCGGGCGAGAGCGGCCCCGCCGACGAAGGCGACTCAGACGAGTAAACGACTGCCCGTCTGACCAAGCAGAGCAAGGACGCAGGGAGCGTGGTGTGCTCTGCACACGAGCGACCGAGGACGCCGCTATGCGCCGGTCAGACGGGCAGTCGTCGGCCGCCGGCGAAGTCGGTGGCGTTGCGAAGATAGAGCCAGAAGGCTGCGTCGGCGAGCGAGCGCGAGTCAGCCCCCAGGCCGGAGGCGGCGTCCATGGCCACCTGCAGGCACCAATCGGTGCCCCGCCCGTAGAGCTCCGCAAGCTCCGCCGCGGAGAAGGTGGGGCCGATCCGGCGTCGCAGCTCGTCTTGGATGGCGGCGACGACACGGTCGGCCTGACGACGCTCTCGCGGCTCGTCGATCGCACGCAGCGTCCGCAAGCCCTCCTCCCACTGGAAGAGCGCGTTCTCGAGCGGATAGGTCATCGCCGGCCAGGGTAGCGCTGCGGCGCAGTGGCGAGGACTAGGAGACCGGCTGGCGCGGAATCTGGCGCAGCGGGGCGTTGCGCGGCCCGCAAGCGCCGGGGTCGAGTCGCCCCCTCACGCGCCAGACGGTGACCGGCCCGCTGCGCTCGATCGGGACCACCGCAGGCTCGCCGCGCAGCCACGCGGACTCGGGCGATGAGACCGGCTCGCCGGGCTCGATGAAGTTGAGGAACGGGGACGTGATCAGGTAGTCGAGGTCGGCGGCGTTTACCGCGGCGCGGAACTCGGCGCAGCTCGGAATCGCGTTGAAGGCCCCGTGCGGGCCCTCTGCCCCTAGATAGCGCACGCGGTTGGAGAGATCCGTCCCGTAGAAGCCGTACTCGAGGAAGCCGGCCGTCGTGCCTGCGAGGCCAATGCGTGCGCCGGAGACGTCGCGGGCCCACCTGTAGGCGGAGTCGAGATGCATGCCAGGGATGCTCGTATCGGGATCCCCGTTGAGGAAGCGATCGCGCAGGTAGTCGCGCTGCACCGGATAGCCGATCGCGACGATCAGCAGGCCCAGGGCGGCGAAGCCACCGGCAGTTGCAAGCTTGGACAGCCCCTGGCGCCGTGCGAAGAGCAGGGCGGCTGGGATGAGCACGAAGAGCAGTGCCACCAGCCAGCCAAACAGCCGGTCTGGGTCGCGCATGACTGCGTCGGATCGGTCAGTGACGATCAGAGCCGCTACGAGCATCGCGAGCAGTAGCACCGTGCCCGTGGAACGGGAAGGGGGGTGGTCCGGTCGGGCGCGGCGTCCTGTTGCCCCCCTTCCCGTCATGCGGACCTGGAACACAGGAAGCAGCGTCAAGCCCGCCAGAAGAGCTGGGACTGCGTAGCGGAGGTTGATGCCGAAGCCCTCGGGGGCGCCCTCGGCACCGGCGGCGCTGAGGGGGGTGAAGAGGTAGGCGAGCATGCCGAAGAGGGCGACGCCGCCCATTCCGCGCAGAACCCTGCTCCGGCCCCATATGAGGGCCGCCACGCCGCCGGCGATCGCGCCAAGGACGACCAACGGCCATAGCAAGCCGAAGGCTTCGTGCAGCTCCGGCCCAAAATAGTCGCGCCAGATGCTCGTGTCGGTCGCGTAGTGGACGATGCTGAAATCCGGCCGGCCTTCCTGCAGCCGCTCCGGATGCGGCAGCGAGATCGGCCCGAGATGCTCCAGCTGGGGCAGTGGGTTGCCGGAGATGACGAGGTTGCGCAGGTACCAGTAGCCACCCCCCGCAAGCCCCGCCGCGAACCACCAGCCGGCGGCGGCCCAGCGCCGGCCAGTGGGCGCCAGGACCACGATCGCCACGGTCAGTGCCGCAGCCATCGCCAGGGCGGTCGACTTGGTGCCTACCGCCATACCGGT
>Ga0307470_10001030_pt1 | contig 11496 bp, 12 predicted proteins | sample atmos_gasesAM3C__FD_204565 | JGI IMG/M metagenome (GOLD analysis project Ga0307470, IMG submission 204565) | Hardwood forest soil microbial communities from Morgan-Monroe State Forest, Indiana, United States - atmos_gasesAM3C_05 | ecosystem: Environmental > Terrestrial > Soil > Temperate forest... | reverse complement strand
CCATCGTGGCGGCGAGCAGGATGAATATCCGACGTCCGAGATTCTGGCTCACGCTCAGCGCTCCTGGAGCTTCGGCATGACGCGGCCGGCGAAGAGCTCGAGCGTCCGCGACGCCTCCGCGTGGCCGATGCCGCCGAAGTTGATCTGCATCGAGGGCTCGAATTCCCCGAACACGTCCCGATAGTAGCGGAGCTGCTCGACGACGTCCTCGGGCGTGCCGATCAGCGCCTGGCGGTCCTGCAGCATCGACTCGAGGGTCGTCGCGGCGATCGACTCGACCATCTTGCCGTAGCTCGCGTACTGGGCGGCGTCGTGGCTCGCCCACGAGGCCACGGCCTCGCCGAAGACCTCGATGTACCGCTCGACGCGCGGGCGCGCGCCCTCGACTGCCTCGCGACGCGTCTCGGCCATGTAGCAGTGCAGCGAGCTCTGCACCTGCTCGGCACCCGGCGGGTGGCCGGCTTCGCGCCACGCCTCGCGATAGGCGCGCACCATGTCACGCACCCTGGCCACGCCGCCGACATAGGGGACCATCATCACGTTATAGCCCCGGCGCCCGGCCCAGATGAACGACTCGACGGAGGCCACCGAGGCGATCCAGATGGGAGGATGCGGCTTCTGGAGCGGTCGCGGGTTCAGGTGGACGTCGCGGAGCTGGTGAAACTTGCCCGCATAGGACACGCGGTCCTCGCTCCAGAGCCGGGTGACGATGTCGATGCCTTCCTCGAAGCGGGCGCGGCTCTCGTCCATCGAGACCCCGAACACCTCGAACTCCTTCGGGATGAAGGCGCGGCCGAAGCCGACGTCGAGCCGGCCGTTGCTGAGGTTGTCGAGCACCGCCAGCTCGGCGGCCAGCTTGACCGGGTGGTTGAATGCGGGAATGACCGCGCCGGTGATCGGCCGGATCCGAGTGGTACGCGCGGCCACCGCCGCCAGGAACACCACGGGGTTGGGCGAATGCCCGCCGTAGTCGAAGAAGTAGTGCTCGACGGTCTTGACGGAATTGAAGCCGAGCTGATCGGCGCGCTCGGCCAGGCGCAGGCACTGCGCGAAGTACTCGGCCGTCGAGTAGTCGCTCGGCCGGAACGACGGAAAGAAGTTGAGGCCGAACTTCATCAGCGGGCCGCGACCGGGTCCGTCCGCTCGGCGAAATGCGGCATCACTTCCCGGGCGAAGCGCTCCATCGCCCGGAGCGTGTCGCGGTGGCCGAGCTCCCCGAAGTTGAAGTACAGGATGACCTCGGAGATGCCGCCCTCCTCGCACCGCTTCAGTACCTCGACGCAGTGCTCGACGTCGCCGGTCACGATGCTGCGGTCGCTGACCTGATCGGGCTTCATCGCCCGGAGCCGCTCGACGATGTCCACGAAGTAGGCGATGTGGGGCGGCGCCGTGCGCCGGTCGCTCGGGAAGATCGGCAGGATGCTGTGCAGGTAATGGAGCAGGCGCTCGCGCGCGCGGTCGGCCTCGTCGCGGCCGTGGGCGACCGACACGAAGTAGCTGCACATGACCTTGGGGTCGGGGTGGCCGGCCTCGCGGGCCATGCGCTTGCTCTCGCGCGCGGCCTCCTGGACCGAGCCGAACAGCATGGCGGCCGCGAACGGCGCGAAGATCGTGTTGACGCGGAGCCGAGCCGCCAGCTCGATCGACGGCTTCGAGAAGCACGCCACGTACACCTCGGGGTGCGGCTGCTGCACCGGCCGGGGCACGATCGTGAGCGGCTCCGGCGTCGAGTAGTAGCGGCCGTGGAACTCGAAGGGCGACTGCCGCCACGCCGCCATCATGTACGCCATCTGCTCGTCGAAGACGGCGCGGCTGTCCGCGAAGTCCGCACCGAACGGCGTGTACTCGCCCTGGTCGTAGCCGCGCCCGGCCGAGAACACGGCGCGGCCGTTGCTCAGGAGATCGAGCAGGTTGAACTCCTCGACCATGCGCAGCGGGTGATTGATCGGCAGCACCACCGTGGCCGGCCCGAGCTTGAGCCGCTTCGTGCGGACGGCGACGTTGGCCAGGAACATGGTGGGCGAGGGCAGCACGCCGAAGCGGCCGAAGTGATGCTCGGGAACCCAGGCGCTGTGATAGCCCATCGCCTCGGCCTCGACGCACTCCTCGACCACCTCCAGGAGGAACTGGTTGGGATCACGCCGGTTCGGACCGTACGCCGGCGGGTTATCGGTCAGCGTGAAGTAGCCGAACTTCATGGTGCCCTGTCGGTCGCGCGCTCTTGTTTGTAGGCGCGTCTCGGCCGGCGGGGCCCCAGCCCCGCGACGGCCTGCGGCGCGAACTACCCCAGCGGGCCCTGATAGACCTGATCGACATACGTGTCGGAGAGCGGCTCCAGCGTCTCCGGCCACACCGCCGGCACCGCGCGCCGCTCCGAGGCCGGCCGCACCTTGCCGTCCCAGCCGACCTGCTCCATGTAGTAGTAGAGCTGGACGCAGTGTCCGTCCGGGTCGAGGGCGAACGCCGAGTAGTCGATGCCGGGATAGAGCTCGGGCGGGATCGAGTCGACGAACGTGACCCCGTTGGATTTCAGGTATGTGACAGCCTCGCGCAGCTGCGTGTAGCTCCCGACCTCGGCGCCGAACGACATGCAGGTCGTGTGCTCGGAGAGGCCGAGCGTGCGCCGCAGCTCGCGCGGGAAGAGCCCCACGCTGTGATGCTCGGTGCCGGCGCGCAGGAAGACGCAACGGGCGCCCCGATAGACCGTCTCTTCGCTCTTCACGAAGCCGAGGTGCTCGACGTAGAACGCCTCGGCGCGCGCCACGTCGGCGACGAACAGCCCGACCGGCCCGATCTTCGTGATCTTGAACGGCCGCGGCAGGAGCACGCCCTCTACCTCGTACGTCTCGGCCGCGGCTTCCCGCGTGCGATTGCCGCCGAAGACGTCCATGCCCTTCTCGAACGCCTCCGCCACCTCGGCGATCTCGGACACCTGCGGCAAGGACGGCTTCTCGCGGAAGCCCCGGTAGTACATCTCGGTCGGCTTGCTCAGCTGGTTCCAGCCGATCTGCTCGATGCCGTAGTAGAGCTCGATGGTGTGACCGTCCGGGTCGTACACGTAGACGTGCCAGTTGCTGCCGGGCATGTCGCGGCCCACGCGCTGGATGGGAACGCCCAGCTCCTGGAAATACGTGTGGGCGTCCATGATCTCCTTCAGGCTGCCGCACTGCCAGGTGATCTGATTCACCGTCACCTCGGGTGCGAACTTCCGGTCGGGCCGGTGGTCGAGCACACGCTTGTTGAACAGCACGAACGCATGGTGATCCGTCCCGTAGCGCATGAAGTAGCCGCGCGTGTCGCCGAGGTCGCCGCTCTTCGGCGCCCACGGCATCTTGCCGAAATCGAGGATGTCAGAGTGCCGGAAACCGAGGAGCCGTCCGTAGAAGTCGAGCCCCTCGGTCATCTTGACCGCGTTGAAGCCGAAGTGGCCCAGCCGGCGGATCTTGAAGGGCCGCGGCATGAGCACGCCACCGACGCTGTACCGAGCGGAGCTAGATGCCATTGTCGTCCTCCTCGAGTGTGAAGGCCGGGCTCAGCCCGCGCCTTTCTCGATTCCGGCAGCCCGGTCGACCGACGGCGAGCCCGGCCCCATGAACACGACCGCCAGGGCCAGGACGCCGAGGGTCAGCACGAACTCGAAGCCATTCTTGCTGATGAAGAACCCGTTGGCCAGGTGCACCTTGAACAGGGCGACCGCCATGTCGATGGCGAGCCCGGCGGCCCAGAAGCGGGTCAGGAACCCGAAGAAGACGCAGATGCCGCCCACGAACTCGGTGATCGCGACGACCCACGCCAGGGGAACATGCGGCTCGATGCCCATTCTCTGGAGCGTGCCGGCGAAGCCGGTGACCCCGCCGCCGCCCAGCACCTTCTGCGCTCCGTGCAGCACGAAGACGACGCCCAGGAGGAGACGCAACATCAGGACGGCCAACCGCTGCAACCCCTCGAGCCGCTGTGGCACGGATGCCCTCGCTTTCCATCGGGCCGATTCGGGCCCGAGCTCTGGGTGCGTACGCTGCTCGACGATGCCCCGGACGGCCCTGAGGATGCCTGCGTCGAGGCCCTCGCCGCAACGGTAATCTGGGCGATCATAGCGCCGTGAAAGGCAAACGCCTCATGGCCGCCGTCCTGATCGTCGCGCTTTCGGTGAGCGGGGCAGCGTTCTGCGCCGACGAGGTCGAGGTGGAGCTCGTTGGATTCCTCGGTCATCTCTCGGCTGGAGGGGTGCGCCTGCCTCCATCCGCCGCGACCACGGCGCGCCTTGAAGTTCCGAACGAGCAGGGAGGCGCCAGGGTCGCGTTCACGCTTGAATTCACCCCGCGTACGGAGTTCGCGCGGGGCACCGACCGCCTCCGCAACGATCAGCTCGTCGTGGTCGAGGGCGTGCTCGGCCCGGGCCGGCTCTGGGTCCGCCGCATCCACGAGGTCGACATCGCCGAGTACGCCGGCCGCCTGGCCCTCCGCGACGGCTCCCTGGATCTGCCCGTGGCCGCCGACCGCCTGGTCGAAATCGTCCTGGACGGCACCACGACGCTGCCGGTGACGTTCCTCCTGACGCCCAGGACCAGCTCGCGCCAGTCGAAGCTGAACGACGGCCAGCCAGTAACAATCGCCGTAGTCACCGGCCGCCGCGTCGTCGTCGCCATCGAAGCAACCCAACCCCGCTAAACCCGCGCCGACCGAAGCGACGCTGACGGCCGGCGCTGAGCCGCCGCCGCAGCTTCAGCGCCAGGCGCCCGACCAGCGCTCGGTGGACAAGCGTGGAAACTCCACGGGTAATCCGCAGCGGGGAGACGGGGAGCGGTCGGAGCCGGAGCTGGTTGGGGTCGAAGGGACCCGTTCCCGAAAAGCGCGCGGCGGACAACCCGAGCCGGGATGGAGCCCAGCCGCAAAGGAGCAGCGAACGCGTGCCGCGTGGTCGTCTCGACCCCAACCAGCTCCGGCTCCGACCGCTCCCCGTCTCAGCGCGCCGTGGAAGAATCGGAAGCGAGAAACTCGTGGATGATACGTAAGAAGTCGTCGAGGCGATCGTGATGCAGCCAGTGCCCCGCGCGCTCGATGCCAACAACGCGAGCGTTGCGGAAATGGCGCGCGCGCCCGTCCTCGGAAGGATTCCCCGCGCGACTCTCCTTGCCGTAGAGCAGGAGCGTCGGGCACTCGATCCGCGACCAGAGCAGCTGGATGTCACGGCCGCGCATGTCGTAGGGCGGCCACGCCCGCACGTAGTTGTCGAACTTCCAGCTGTAGGTGCCGTCCTCGTTCTGATTGACCCCATGCACGGTGAGGTGCCGCGCCTGCTCGGCCGTCAGGTGCGGGTTCTCCTCCTGCATGCGCCGGAAGGCGTCCTCGATCGACGGATAGCGGCGGGGAAGCCGGCCGGCGAGGTTTCGCTGCTCGCCGATCCATTCCTCCATGCGCTCGACGATCGTTTTCGAGGCCGCCTGCGCGAGCCACGCCGGCGGAGGCCCCAGACCCTCGATGGCCACCAGCCGGGTCACGCTCTTCGGATGGATGCCGGCGTAGCGGAGGGCGATCTGGCCGCCGAGGGAATGAGCGACGATCGTCACCGGCGCCAAGCGCTGCTGGTGGATGAGCTGGGCCAGATCGTAGATGTAACCCGCGAGCGTATAGCTGCCGTCGGTCGACCACTGGCTGTCGCCGTGCCCGCGCAGGTCGGGCGCGATGACGTGCCAGTCGTCCCGGAGCGCTGCGGCGGCCCAGTCCCAGTTCCGGCAGTGATCGCGCCCGCCGTGCAGGATGAGCAGGGGCGGCCGCGTGGGATTGCCCCAGTCGACGTAATGCAGACGAAGGCGCTGCGAGAAGAAGGTGTGGGACGTAGGTCCCGGCATGCGGCCGGTCATGGGTCCGTTCCCATGCTACTTCCTGCGGGGCGTGACGACCAGCGCGTTGGGCACACCCCACCCGCCCGGAAGCGACAACGCCAGGGTAGGGAGCCTGACCACGAGCTGTGTCGATGGGCCCCCGTCCAGGTTGAGAGCATCCCGACACCCGAGGCCCTCTTTGTCGAGCGGGCTAGCGAGAAAGCGTGCGAAGGCGGTGGTCTCGACCTTCGTCGTGACCACGAGTACGACGGTGTTGCCCTCTGCGCATACCGCGGTTCGTTCCGCGAGCTGAGGCTTCAGTGGCTGCACCTTTCCCTCGACCACGAGGCGCGGGAGGCCCTGGACAACGAGGCGATAGGCCAGAGGATCGTTGACGTCGGCCCCGAGCACGATCCGCGCCTTCTTGTCATCGATGACGAGAGTGCCCCAGCTCTGCCGCCGGCCCTTCGCGATGAGTTGTCCGTCGTCGACGGCCAGGCCCATCGTGCGGCCCTCCGTGTCGAAGAAGCTGGCGTTGACGGCGACGACAGCGCTGTAGGGTGTCACGATCTCCGCGACTCTACGTCGTACCGTAGGGCCTCCGGCGGGGATCAAGCGGAGCTCCACGACGTCGAGGTCGATCTTGAACGCGTGGCCGGAAAACGGCTCAGTGTCTTGCTGCTGAATGTGGAACGTCGTGTGGGCGATACCCGGCACCGCCGCCTGGAACCGTGACGATTCGGCGTTCGCCGCGATGACATCAACGCTTGCCGTCAGGAACATCGGCAGCAGATAGAGGACGACGCGGAGACCTCTCATCCTTTCGCAGGAGGACGAGATCATCCAGCGCTCAGCCGACCGAGTTGGTGGAGCTCGTGCTGCTAGGGGTACGCGTTGCCCGCATCCTGCAGCGCCCGCAGCCCAGCATCGACAATGGTCGATGCGTTGGCGGGCGGTGCTGTCCCTTCGCCGCCGTAGGCGTAGTAACGCGGGACCACACCGTCGTCGAGTCGCGCGATCAGCTGCGTGGCGCGTTCACCGACCAGCAGGAGCACGCGCCGGGTCGGGCAGGCGTTGGCGACGCAGGCGGTCGCCGCGATGTAGTCCTTTCCCTCGACGGTGACCATCCGGAGCGGCCCGCCCTTCTCGAAGAACGCTGCTGCGCCGAGCGGGATCTGACCCTGCCCCTGGGCGGCCGGCGTCCAATCGGCCCCGAAGAGCGCGGGGATCTTGTCCCGTAGCTCCGGATTCTGGAGCATCTCGCTCACGGTTCGACCGTAGGCTAGCGCCCGGGCGTCGGCGGGTCGCGTCTGAGCTGACATCGCGGCGGAGGAGCCCGGGGCCGGCGGGGCACATGCGGCGGCTAGGACGACGATCAGAGCACAAGGCCATCCTTTGAGCATGGCCCAGATTATAAGCGGACTTCCGTTCCCGGTAGAGACGCTAGGGTCGCCACGGCGCCAACCCTATGTGTGCTAGCATCCCTATCTCGTCGAGCTCACGGATAGGGAGCACGCGAGGGAGGAAGCGATGGGAACATTCCGGTTGTACGCGGGTTCCGACCAGCAGGCCCACATCGAGAAGATCGACCTCAAGGCGAAGCCTGACTGGCTGAAGGGACTTGCTGCGAGCCAGATATCGTTCAGAGAGTGGCCGGCCGGCCAGTTCCTCGACTGGCATCCGGCACCCCGCCGCCAGTTCGTGATCATTCTCTCGGGACAGCTCGAGATCGGCCTGGGGGACGGCTCCAAGCACGTGTTCGGCCCCGGTGATGCCCGGCTCGTCGAGGACACGACGGGCAAGGGCCACACCACGCGCGTGCTCGGCAACCAGATCTGCGTGACGGCGACCGTTCCTCTGGCCTGAGCCTCGTCAAACCACAAAGGAGCCCGGACATGGCCACCAAGATCGTCTTCATTCCCAAGCAGCCGGACGCGATCCTCGACATGGCGAAAAGGCTGACGCCTCCCGGCTTCGAGCTGGTGGTGGTCGATCAGGACACCCCGGAGTTCTACGAGGCGATCAAGGACGCGGAGTACGTCATGGGGCTCGGCCGGCCGATCGCTGGCGAGTTCTTCCGGTCGGCGCCCAAGCTGAAGCTGGTGCAGCTGCTCAGCGCCGGCTACGACCGGGTCGACATCGAGTCGGCGCGCAAAGCGAAGGTGTCCGTGGCCAACAACGGCGGCGCCAACGCGATCGCGGTGTCCGAGCACGCGATCTTACTGATGCTGGCCGTCCTCAAGCGGTTGGTGGTGTTCCACAACGACGTGGTCGCCGGCAAGTGGCGCGTGGGCAACCACTTCGACTCGCGAGTGTTCGAGCTGCACGGCAAGACGCTCGGCATCGTGGGCCTCGGCAACATCGGCAAGAAGGTCGCCCGGCTCGCGCAGGCCTTCAGCATGAACGTCCTCTACTACGACACCGTGCGGCTTACCGAGGACCAGGAAGACGCCCTCGGCGTCCGCTTCGTCCTGTTCACCGAGCTCTTGCAGTCGGCCGACATCGTCACCCTGCACGTGCCGCTCGACGAGAGCACACGCAACCTCATCGGCGCGCGGGAGCTCGGGATGATGAAGAAGACCGCCATCCTCGTCAACACCTGCCGCGGTCCGGTCGTCGACGAGTCGGCTCTGCACAAGGCGCTGACCAGCGGGCAGATCCTGGCGGCCGGCCTCGACGTGCTGGTGGAGGAGCCGGCGAAGGCGAACCACCCGCTCTACGCCCTGAAGAACGTGACCCTCACGCCGCACTCGGCGGGGCCGACCTGGGAGAACTGGAACGCGCGGTTCCGGAACGGGTTCGACAACATCCAGCGCGTCGCCGCGGGCCGTCCTGCCAAGTGGGTGATCCCCGAGCTCCTGACCCCGCCGGGGATGTAGCCGTGGCCGACGCGGGACAGGCGCTCGCGGATCGAGTCGCCCTCGTCACCGGCGCCGCGCGCGGCATCGGCCGCGCGACGGCGCTGGCGCTGGCGAAAAGCGGCGCGCACGTGGCCGCCGTCGACCTCGACGAGGCGGCCGTCAAGCCGACGGCCGACGCGGTCAGCGCGCTCGGGCGCAAGGGACTCGCCCTCGGCGCCGACGTCGGAGACCTCAAGAGCATCGACGGTATGGTCAAGCGGGTCGTCGACAGCTTCGGGCGGATCGACGTGCTCGTGAACAACGCCGGGGTGACCCGGCGCGCCTACGTGATGGACCTCACCGAAGAGGACTGGGACCGCATCATGCGCGTGAACGGCAAGGGCGTGTTCTTCTGCCTGCAGCGCGTCGCGCGCGAGATGATCCCCCGCCGCAGCGGTGTCATCGTCAACATCGCGTCCATCGCCGGCAAGGGCTACGCGGGCGCGTCGAACGTGATCTACGCCGGCAGCAAGGGCGCCGTCATCAGCATGACGCGAATGTCGGCGCTCCAGCTCGCCCCGCACAACATCAACGTCAACGCGATCTGCCCTGGCACGACCGTGACCGCGCTCTCGGACGCGAATCTGAAGACGCGCGCCGCTGACGAGGGCGTGACGGTGGAGGAGATGACACGGCGGCGCAACGCCGCCATCCCGCTCGGGCGCGCGAACGAGCCCGAGGACATCGCGGCCCTGGCGGTCTTCCTAGCCACGCCGGGGGCGCGGAACATCACCGGGCAGTCGTTCAACGTGGACGGCGGCATCATCTTCGACTGAGCGCCGGGAACAGGCACCATGGCGGACACGCCGGACCTCTTCGAAGCCATCGCCACGCAGCGGGCCCTGCGGTACATCCGGCCCGATCCAATTCCCGACGCCCTCGTGCGCCGCGTGCTCGAGGCCGGCACGCGCGCGCCGAGCGGCGGTAACTAGCAGCGGTGGCGCGGCTCGCCGAGTGACATCAATCGTCTATCCGGCCGTGCAGAACATGCTGCTGGCGGCCCGGGGGCTCGGGCTCGCCAGCGTCTTGACGACGCGCCCGCGGCGCGGCTTCGAGAAGGAGATCAAGGAGAAGCTCGGCATTCCCGAGAATGTCGACACCGCCGCGCTGCTCCCGCTGGGTTACCCGGCGCCGCAGAATCGCTACGGCCCAACCAACCGTCGACCGGTGGAAGACGTGACCTTCGACGAGCGCTGGGGGCAGCGGTGGGAAGCGCGCCGGTAGCGCAGCGCCGTCCTCAGAGAGACGCGATCAGCCGATCGAGCTCCGGGTAGTCCTGCCGGGCTTCGCCGATATCCGCCCGCAAGAGCGCGAGCGCTTCGGGCACGTACTTGAGGAAGTACCTCTTGCCCTTCACCTCGGCCAGGAAGCCGTACGCGCCCAGGGCCTGCATGTGGCGCTGCAGACGACAGCCAACGAGCGTCTGCCGGAAGGCCTTCTCGTCGAACGCCGGGCGGTGGGCCTTCATCTCGCCCACGTAGTAGCCGAGCAACCGCTCGCGCACCGCGTCGTCCAGGTGATGGTACGGGTCCCACAGAATGGAGGCGACGTCGTAGGCGGGCGGCGCCATGCGGGCACCCTGATAGTCGATGATCCGCGGCACGCCGCCGTGGATCATGATGTTCTGACACTGGAAGTCGCGATGAATGATCGACCTGACGGCCGCGTTCACCCCTTGCGCCAGGCGATGGAGCGCCGCATCGACCGCGGGCCGGTCGCCGATCGCAAGCTTGCGGAGCCCGACGACGAAGCGGTCGAGGAAGTAGGTGGTCTCCCACCGGAAGTAGTCGTAATCGAAGATTCGCGTCTTCAGCAGCGGGCATTCCGCGACGCGATCGGTCGCCGAGGTGTGGATCGTCACCAGGCTCTGCATGACGGCTCGGTAGATGCTCTCGATGCCCGCCGTGTCGCGAGGCAGCTTCAGGTACGCGTAGAGCGAGGTGTCGCCCAGATCCTCGAACAGGGCCCGCTTGCTCGCGCTGTCGGACGAGAACATCGCGGGCACCGGGACGGCGTGGCGAGCGAAGAACCCGGTGTAGGCGAGGTGACGCTCGAAATCGGGATCCTCGGGGCGACATTCCATGAGCACGGCCGTGCGCCCGCCGTGCTGCACGCGGAAGTATCGCCGGTCCGAGCCGCCGAGGCCGATCAGGATCGCGTCCGACCACGCGGGCGAGTCCGAGGTGGGCGCCGCGGCTCGCGCCTTCGCCGCGGGGACCCCGAAGTGTGACGCGAAGAGCGGATCGCTCAGGGCGACCCGCTTCTTCTCCGCCGCGTGGAGCGCCGGCTGCATGTCGGCTTCCGACAGGGCGATGGTGTAGTCCGGCCCGACGATGCGGTTTTCGTGGCTGCCCGAGACGACGGCGCCCGGCAGGAGGATGCAGTTTCTCAGCCGCGATCCGTCGCGGACCTCGGTGCGCGATTCCAGGACGACGTAGCCATCGATCTCCAGGCGCCCGCAGCGCGCGGTCGCCGAGCGGTAGACCATCTCGCCGCGCTCGCGGAGCGCGTCCAGCACGCCCCTCGCGTAGGTCGCGGGATCGCCGACGTCGTTCCAATAGGCGCCGGTGACGTCGTACGCGCGGACCTTGCGGCCGGCCTTGGAGGCGGCCACCCAGGCGACGGTGGCGTGCGAGACGCCGGTCGGGAGAAACGAGAGGATCTCCGGCGAGTAGACCGCGATGCCCGTGTAGGCGACCTTGTCGGCGACGCGCGCGGGATCGGGCTTCGAGGCGCCCGGGTTCTCGACGTCCAGCACCTGGCCGCGCTCGTCG
>Ga0307470_10001029_pt1 | contig 11508 bp, 11 predicted proteins | sample atmos_gasesAM3C__FD_204565 | JGI IMG/M metagenome (GOLD analysis project Ga0307470, IMG submission 204565) | Hardwood forest soil microbial communities from Morgan-Monroe State Forest, Indiana, United States - atmos_gasesAM3C_05 | ecosystem: Environmental > Terrestrial > Soil > Temperate forest... | reverse complement strand
CGGCTCACCTCGCCGTCGGCGGACTTGCCGCCTTTGCGATTGTGGAGTCGATGCCGGAGCCCGTCGACAGCGCAGCCCCCCTGCCCGACACGCGCGAGGTCGACGGCTGGGTCTACTCGAGCCTGCCGGTCGACGCCCTCGTCGAACCAGACTCGATCCGGGTCCGGCGGCTGCGCCAGACCGTCTCGCCGCAGGGAGAGCTCGAGGAGGAACTGCACGAAGTCGGCCTGCGTGCGCTGGATGCGGTGACGCTCGAGGGCGAAGCGCGCAAAGCCGGCCTGCGCCCAGCCGGTCGCCGGCCCATCCCCCCCACCGACGCACACGTCGGCTCGACCGTCGTCCTGCTCGAGAGGGAGGCCTGATGGAGCTCCGCGTCCTCGCCCTCTATCCCGACCAGATGAACATCTACGCCGACCGCGGCAACATCCTCTTCCTGCAGCGGCGCTGCGAGTGGCGCGGGGTCGGCTTCTCCTACGCGGCCGCGGGACCCGGTGAGGGGCTCGACCCCGCCGCCCACGACCTGATCTACCTCGGCGGCGGCCAGGATCGCGACCAGCGCGCCGTCGCGGCCGACATGGTCGCGAGCAAGGGCGAGGCGCTCGGCGCTGCGGTCGCCGACGGCGCCGTCCTGCTGGCCGTCTGCGGCGGCTACCAGCTGCTCGGCCACAGCTACCAGCTCGGCGAGGAACGCCTGCCCGGCCTCGGCCTCGCCGACCTGGAGACGGTGCGCGAGCCGGGCGAGCGGCTGATCGGCAACGTCGCGATCGAGGCCGACCTCGGCACCGGCCCGCAGACGATCGCCGGCTTCGAGAACCACGGCGGCCGCACCTACCTCGGCGCCGGCGCGACCCCGCTGGGGCGCGTCCTCCGGGGCTTCGGCAACAACGGCAAGGATGGCTTCGAGGGCGTGCACCGCGACAACCTGATCGGCACCTACCTGCACGGCCCCCTGCTGCCCAAGAACGCCTGGCTGGCCGACCGCCTGATCGCCCTCGCCCTGGAGCGCCGCTACGGCGCTCTCCCCCAGCTCGATCCACTCGACGATCGGCTGGAGCTGGCCGCGCAGCGGTGCGCCCGCGAGGTCGCGCTAAGCAACTGAGTAGCCCCGGAGCTGTTCGGGTAGTAGTGAGGATGCAGCCTGATCGAAAGCACGCTCTTCCCTTTCTGGGGTTGCTCGTCGTGCTCGCGACTCTCATCCCAGCCCCATCATCGGCGAGCGCCGCGCCGAGCTGCGCCGAAGGGCCGCAGACCGTCGGCAACACGATCGTCGGCACCCCCTGCGACGACACGATCCGAGCGCCGCGCAGCATCACCACCGTCAACGGCGAAGGCGGGAACGACACGCTCTACGGCCAGCGGGGCAATGACAGCCTCAACGGCGGCGATGGCGAGGACCGGCTCTACGGCGGGATCGGCGACGACCGCCTGCGCGGCGGGGCCGACGACGACCACCTCTCGGGGGGCTTCGGCGCCGACTCGCTCGATGGCGAAGGTGGCGACGACTTCGCTCGCGGCGACGCCACGATCGACGCGATCTCAGACACCGGTGGCGGCAGCGACACGCTCAGCTACGCAACGGGAGTGACGCCCGGGCTCTTCGACAGGCCGGGCGTCTCCGACTACGACGGGTTCCCGGCCGGCAGAGACGGCCGCGGCGCCTACGTCAACCTCCAGACCGGCCTGGGTGACAACGGGCTCGCCCCCAGCGGCGGCGGAGTCGACGAAGACCTCGAAGGCACGAGCTTCGAGGTCGTGATCGGCAGCCCCTTCCCCGACTTCATCGTCGGCACGTCGGACGACGAGACGATCTACGGCGGTGGCGGCGCCGACGTGATCATCGGTGAAGGAGGGGATGACACGGCCTACGGCGGCGCCGACGGCGACAGCTGCGACGCCGCGACCGCGCTCGAATGCGAGACGAGCAACGAAGAAGTCGAGCTGCGCGACCCAGGCGCCATCGCCGTCGGTTTAATGGCGCCGCAGTCCGGCGAGCCCCCAGCCGTTTACCTGACCGGCAGCGACGAAGACGACGAAGTCACGGTCAGCTATGCAGCCGGCGCCGTTACCTTCACCCTCGGAGCCGGATCGGACGGCGGCTTCGACACGAGCCCCTCGGCAAGCGGTGGATGCGGCGCCCCCGCCGCGGGCAAAGTCACCTGTCCGGCGCCCACGGCGCCGGACTCGATCGTCCTCGCCGGCCTCGACGGAGCCGACACCCTCTCCCTCTCCGGCTTCGACTCCCCGGCGCTCGCAGCGACATCGGTGGTCCTGCTGGGCGGCGCCGGCAACGACAAGCTGAGCGGCAGCCTGACCGAAGACGCCCTGGTCGATGGCGCCGGCGCCGACACGGTCGACGCCGGCGGACGGGACGACGCGGTGCCGAACAACGAAGGGGCAGACAAGCTCCACGCCGGTACCGGAGAGGACCTCTTCATCTCCAACTCGGTCTGTGACGGCGACCTGCTCGACGGCGGCGCCGATCGCGACAACGCCAACTGGGCCAACTTCAACGCGGCGATCGCGATCGATATGGGCGCCAAACGGGCCGGGCTGGTCGGGTCGGGAGGACTGCCGCAGTGCGCGAGCAGCCCGCTGCTGACCACCCTCGAAGCGATCGAGGACGTCGAGGGATCGAGCCTCGACGACACGATGATCGGCGACTCGGGCGACAATCAGCTACTTGGCCGGCCCGGCCATGACTCCTATTTCGCCGCCGCCGGCAACGACTCGATCCTCGCCAACTCCGGCGACGAAGACCTGACGATCGACTGCGGCGACGGCTTCGACACCGCCCAGGTCGACCATCCGCAATACGGCGACCCTGCCCCGGTCGGCTGCGAGTCGGTCGACGAGCGCGACCCGAACAGCTTCCGCCCGCCCGACACGCCGCCGAACCCGAACCCGCCCGTGGAAACGCCCCTGCCCGAGGGCCCCACGCCGCCACCGCCACCCAAACCCCGTCCTCGGCCGACGCCTGACGTGAAGCCACCGGGCACGAAGCTCGCGCACCGCCCGCCGCAGATCCTCTTCACCTCCAGTCACCGGCGCACGGTCAAGCTCGCTTTCATCGCAACCGAGCAGGACTCCTCCTTCCGCTGCAAGCTCGATCGTGGGCGCTACGTCAGGTGCCGCTCGCCCCGCCTCTACAGGCTCGCCCTGGGCTGGCACACCTTCCGGGTCTTCGCGATCGACCGCGCCGGCAACCGCGACCGCTCTCCGGCCCTGCTCAAGCTCCGGATTCAGCCTCGCTAGGGGCCGGGCGAGGCTGAAAGTGGGGAAGGTCGGCGACCGAGAGCAATGCAGTCCGGCCCCTTTTGGCGTTGCGGAAGATCGCATGGAGAGCCAACTGGTCATAGGGCGTCAACTCGTCCGCTTTAGCCGCCCGCTTCACCTTCGCTGCGTAGACGAAGGCCGCCACGTCCTGCAGGGCGACGTCCACGTCATGGAACTCGTCGGCCGAAAGCCTGCCGGTGACCAGCTCGAGGTCTGCGGTTGAAATCGGAGCGACGAAGATCTTCTGTGGGAGCCGTGAGTAATGGCCCTGCTTCAGCGAGTAGCGGGCATTTCGAAGGGCGACGGTGAACCGGCTCATCAGAACCCGGGCGGCTCCGCGCGCCTCTTCGTCGAGGCGACGCTCCACCCGCGTGTTTTCACCGTTTTGGTTGACGACCGTGGTGACGACGCTGGCGCTTCCGGCGATCAGGCCGCCGACGAGCACGGCTGCTGCAGTGATCAAGGCAGTACGAAAATTTTCACTCACTCAGAGCGAACTTAACATCAGCGGACGTCGTCAGCGCCCGCTGGAACCGAAGCCGCCGTCGCCGCGAGCGGAGTCGGAGAGCCCCTCGACCTCGACCGGCTCGGCGAGGGCAATCGGCGCGATCACCAGCTGAGCGATCCGCTCGCCAGGCTCGATCCGGAAGACTTCGGCGGGGTCGGTGTTGAGCAGCAGCACCCGCACTTCGCCGCGGTAGCCGGCGTCGATCAGCCCCGGGCCGTTGACCAGGGAGATCCCGTGATCCCGCGCCAGCCCCGACCGCGGCAGCACCAGTCCGGCATGCCCTGCCGGAATCTCCACGGCGACCCCGGTCCCCACGCTCCACCTCTCCCCCGGCCCCAGATGCGCAGCCTCGCAGGCATAGAGATCAAGCCCTGCATCACCCTCGTGCGCGCGGCTCGGCACCCGCGCCTCGTCCTTCAGCTTTGCGACCCGTAGCTCCACGGCGCGCACCCTACAGCGCTGGAACTACGCGGCGTCAGCGGTGCGCAGGTCGTCGAACCGGTGCATCTCGGCAACCGGAACGCGGGCTCGCACGAGGACTCCGTCGCTGCGCTCGGTCCGCTCGAGATCGCCCGCGAGCTCGTGCAGCTCGTGCAGACGCGCGCCCTGGCTGTAGGGAACGAGCAGCTCAACCTCGGCGAGGGTGTCCTCAAAGGCTTTCTCGACCCGCTCGCGCAGCTCATCGATTCCCTCGCCGCTCAGCGCCGAGACGAGCACCGCTTCGGGGTGGCGCATCAGCGCCTCCTGGCGGTCGTCGGCGTCGAGCAGGTCGGCCTTGTTGAGGACGAGCAGGCGAGGCTTGTCGCCGGCGCCGATCTCCTCCAAGACGACGTCGACCGCGGCGAGGTCCGCAAGCCGCCGCTCCTCGGGCGCCCCCACGTCGACCACCTGCAGGATCAGGTCAGCGAGGACCGTCTCCTCCAGGGTCGCCTTGAACGCCTCGACCAGCTGGTGAGGGAGCTTCTCGATGAAGCCGACGGTGTCGGTGAAGAGGAAGTCGCGACCCGAGAGCGGCACGCTGCGCGTCGTCGGATCGAGCGTGTGGAAGAGCCTGTCCCCGACGCTGACCTCCGCGCTGCCGGTCAGCGCGTTGAGCAACGTCGACTTGCCGGCGTTGGTGTAGCCGGCGAGGGCGACCCGGGGCAGCGAGGAGCGCTCGCGCCGCGCTCGCATCACGCCGCGGTTGGCCTCCAGCCTGCCGAGGCGACGGCGCAGCGCCGCGATCCGGTTGCGGGCGAGGCGGCGGTCGGTCTCGATCTGGCTCTCCCCGGGGCCCCTGGTGCCGATGCCGCCGTCCATGCGGCCCGCGCCGAGGCGCTCCAGGTGCGTCCAGAGGCCCCGCATGCGGGCCATGTTGTACTCGAGCTGCGCCAGCTCGACCTGCAGCTTGCCCTCGGCCGAATGGGCGTGGTCGGCGAAGATGTCGAGGATGACCGCGGTGCGGTCGATCACCGGCACCCCGAGCGTCGCCTCGAGGTTGCGCTCCTGGCGCGGCGCCAGCTCGTCGTCGCAGGCGACCAGGTTCGCGTCGCAGGCGGCGATCTGCTGCTTCACCTCGGCCAGCTTGCCGCGACCCAGGTAGCGGTCGGGATCGGGCGCATCGCGCTGCTGCAGCGCCTCGCCCGCGGTCGCCACCCCGGCCGTGCGCAGCAGCTCCTTCAGCTCGGCGAGCGGATCGTCGTCCTCCCCACCCCTGGAGATGCCGATCGCCAGCGCGCGCTGGCGCGCACGCGGGTTGGAGACGCCGGCGCCGTTTGCGGCGTAGTGCGTCTGCTTGCTGCGCCCGTTCCTCGATCGATCCACTCGACCTGATTGTAGGCGCCGGGATTTCCCAGATAGGCTTCACGCCGTGAAGGTCTTCGTGACGGGCGGAACGGGGTTCATCGGCGGCAACGTCGTGCGCCAGCTGCGCGCGCGCGGCGACGACGTCGTCTGCCTGGTGCGCAGCCCGGAGAAGGCGGCGAAATTGACCGAGCTGGGCGCTCAGCTGGTCAGCGGCGACCTCGGCGACGCGGACGCGATGCGCAGGGGCATGGACGGCTGCGACGCCATCGTCCATGCCGCCGCGATGTACGAGGTCGGGATCCCGAACAAGCAGCACCCGGCGATGTGGGAGGCGAACGTCGCCGGCACCGAGCGGGTGATGAGCGCTGCGCTCGAGGCCAAGGTGCCCAGGATCGTCTACGTATCCACCTGCGGCGTCTTCGGCAACACCCATCGCAAGGTCGTCGACGAGACCTACGAGCACCCTGGCAAGGAGTTCACCTCCTACTACGAGGAGACGAAGCTGGAGGCGCACCGGATCGTCAAGCGGATGATCGCCGAGCAGGATCTGCCCGCGATCATCGTCCAGCCCGGTGGCGTCTACGGCCCCGACGACACCTCCCAGGTAGCCGATCTGCTGAAGGAATTCTTTGCCGGGAAACTGGTGCTGATGCCCTTCCCCGAGCTCGGCATCTGTCTGACCCACGTCGACGACATCGCCGGCGGCATCCTGCTCGCCGTCGACAAGGGCAAGCTCGGCGAGATCTACGTGCTGAGCGGCCCGTTGACGACGATGCGCGAGGCGATCGAGACCGTCGCCGCCGCCAGCGGTCGCAAGGCCCCCAAGCGGGACATGCCGGTGGCGCTGATGAAGGCGCTGACGCCGATCGGGCCGCTGGTCGGCAAGATGTTCGGACAGCCGCCGAACCTGCGCGAGCTGATCTCCTCGGCCGACGGCGTCACCTTCTGGGCCAGCCACGAGAAGGCCAGTCGCGAGCTCGGCTACGCGCCGCGCGGCATGGAGGAGGGCCTGCGGCAGACGTTGGAAGCGGATGACCGCTTCCCCGCCCCCGCGGCCGCCTAGCCGCAATCCTCTCGATGCGCGTAATCGACACGATGCACCTCGGCCGGCCGCATGTGATCGGTTGCTGGCAAGTGGGCGAAGCGTTGGTCGACCCCGGGCCGGAGTCCTCCCTACCGACCCTGCTCGAGGCGCTTGGCGAACAGCGGCCGCGAGCGCTGCTGCTCACCCACATCCACCTCGACCACGCCGCGGCAACGGGCGCGCTGGTGCGCCGCTGGCCCGACCTCGAGGTCTACGTGCACGAGCGCGGCGCCCCGCACCTGATCGACCCCTCTAAGCTGCTCGCCAGCGCCGAGCGCCTCTACGGCGATCAGATGGAGAGGCTCTGGGGGGAGATCGTGCCCGTGCCCGAGGCCAACGTGAAGCCGCTGGCCGGCGGCGAGCGCGTTTTGGGCATGCGTGTGGCCTACACCCCGGGACATGCCTCGCACCACGTCTGCTACCTGCACGAGGAGAGCGGCACCGCCTTCGTCGGCGACGTCGCCGCCGTTCGCCTGCCCGGCGTGGACCTGATCGTCCCCCCCACGCCGCCGCCCGACATCGACGTCGAGACCTGGGAAGACTCGATCGCGATCGTCGAAGGCTGGCAGCCAGAGCGTCTTGCGCTCACCCACTTCGCCGACGTCGAGGCACCCGCCGAGCACCTGGCAAAGGTCCGCGAGCGCCTGCGCGAGGAGGCCCAACTCGCCCGTGACCTGCCTGAGGACGAGTACGAGGCGCGCCACCGCGCGCTGGTCGCCGCGCGCGCCGAAACGGGGGAGGCAGCCGAAGAGCTGATCCAGTGCGTCCCTCCCCAGTACCAGTGGCGCGGCCTCGACCGTTACTGGAGCAAGCGTTAGTTTCTTCCTCGCCGGGTATCCATCCGGCTCCTGTCACGTCCCCAGAAGAGGAGAAACCGACTTGAAACGGAGATTCAGTCGCGTCCATCGTGTTGCCCTTACCTGTATCGCTGCCACGATCGGCGCAACGGCGCTCGTTGCGTGCGGCAGCAGCGATGAGGAGACCCAGACCCTTACCTACACCGTCACCGACGAAGGCAAGGCTTCGAAAGTCGCGGGTCCGAAGAGCGCCGAGGCCGGAGTCGCCGAGATCACGCTGAAGAACGAAGCCAAGCGTGGAAACGACCTGCAGTTGATCCGGGTCGAAGGCGACCACTCCGCGCAGGAGGTGGTCGAGGCCTTCGGCAAGGCAAGCGAAGGCCAGCCGTTTCCGGACTGGTTCCTCGCCGGCGGCGGCGTCGGCGGAACCGGGCCCGGCAAGACCGCTACGGTGACGCAGGTCCTGCAGCCCGGCACCTACTACGCGCTGAGCACCGAAGGCCGCCCCAGCCCCGAGTCGCTCGCGGTGGTCGAGGTCAGCGGCGAGGAATCCGGGGACGAGCTGCCGGAAGCCGACGCCACCGTCACGGCGGTCGAGTACGGATTCGACGCGGAAGCGCTGCCGTCGGGGAAGATCGAGGTGGACTTCGAGAACGACGGAGCTCAGCCTCACCACCTGCTCGCCTCGCGCCTGATCGGCGACAGCACCGCGGCCGACGTCGAACGGTTCTTCAAGACCGAAAAGGGCAAGCCCCCGCTGCGCGAAGAAAACCAAGCCACCGCCGTGATCGAAGGTGGCGAAGGCCAGACCGTGACCCTCGACCTGAAGCCGGGCCGCTACGCCTTCTACTGCTTCATCAGCGACCGCCAGGGCGGTCCTCCCCATGCCTTCAAAGGCATGGTCGACGAATTCGAGGTGAAGTAAGGGCGAAGCTCAGCGACGCGCGGCACGCTCCCATGCCGCGCGTTCGCGCCACTTCCGCATCACGTCCCCCGGCGGGAAAGTGCCGCCGTCGAACAATCTGCGCTCGCCCAAGCGTCCAGGCAGCTTGACCGATAACGGGGGATCAATGATGCCCTGACAGGTGTAGAAGCCTGGAGGCAAAGGGGTGAGCAGAATAGTCATCACCAGTCTCCTCCCAAGCTGTCGAAAGGCTGGCTTGCGGGCGCGAGCGTTTTGGCTCATTCCGCTGGCGCACGGGCCCGGTCCCAGATCCACCCGAATGCGCTTCGTGTTCTTCCCGAGGGGGGGCTGATCGGCAGTCAGAGTCCACGACACAGCGAAAAGCTCGTGAAGGACCGTCGTCGGAGTGCAGTTGCCGTTACCGGCCAATTTCCACCCGTCGCCATTGCGTTGCAGAAGTACCCACTGCGGGAAGGGGGAGGAGAGTGCACCGCTCTCAAACACTGCCTCAGCCTCGTCTTCGGAGACAAGGCGCCAGTGGTCCTGAGGGAGTCCAAGCCAGGCGAGCTCCGGATTGCCGAGTACATCCCGCAATGCGACGTCGGACGGGAGCGAGCCCAACTCTGCTTCCGCCGGACCGCTGAACGCGGCGAGCGGATCGAAGACGCTGTAGCACGAGGCCTGGAATGGCCAGTCGGGCCATTCCTCGATTGCCGGATCAGATCCAGGCGGCGGGGTCGCCGTTGCAGGAGTTGCCGCGATCATCGTCGCCGCCACAAGCGCCGCAAGGTACAGCGAGAACCGCATTAGTACCTATTCTATGCGGAGGGTTCGAATACCGCTAGGCCAGGTGCTCGCGCATCCGCTCGACCGCCTCGCTGATGCGGTCGTCGGGCGTCGTCAGGGCGATGCGGAAGAAGCCCTCCCCGCTCGGCCCGTACATAGAACCCGGCGAGACGACCACCGCCGCCTCTTCGAGCACCAGCTCGGCGAAGGAGGTCGAGGTGTGGCCGTCCGGCACGGGGGCCCAGACGTAGATCGTCCCCTTCGGCGCGCTCACGTCGACGCCGATCTCGCTCAAAGCCGAGACGACGAGGTCGCGGCGGCGGGCGTAGGTCTCGTTCATCCGCTCCAGCGGCCCGGCCGGCCCCTGCAGTGCCGCAACCCCCGCCTTCTGCACGGCCTCGAACAGGCCCGAGTCGACGTTGGTCTTCAGCCGCCAGTAGGTCTGCACGGCCTCGGCGTTGCCGAGGATCGCGGCGCAACGCCAGCCGGTCATGTTGTAGCCCTTGGAGAGCGAGAAGACCTCCACCCCAACCTCCTTGGCGCCGGGGGTGGCGAGGAAGCTGGGCGCGACGTAGCCGTCGTAGGTCGTCTCCGAGTAGGCGTTGTCGTGGACGACGAGGATCTCGTGCTCGCGAGCGAAGGAGACGACCAGCTCGAAGAAGCCCTCCGGCACGACGGCGCCGGTCGGGTTGTTCGGGTAGTTGATGAACATCAGCCGCGCCCTGGCGGCGACGTCCGCCGGCACGGCGCCGAGGTCGGGGGCGAAGCCGAGCTCGGGAATCAGCGGCAGCAGCTCCGGCGTCGCGCCGGCGAGGATCGGTCCGCCGGTGTAGACCGGATAGCCGGGGTCGGAAGCGAGGGCGACGCCGCCGGGGTCGAGGAAGGCGAAGCAGAGGTTGTAGATGCACTCCTTGGCGCCGATCGCCGGGATCACCTCGCTGCCGGGGTCGATCTCGACTCCGAAGCGCTCGTCGTAGAAGCGCGCGAATGCCTCGCGGAAATCGTCGCGGCCGCGGTTGCTCGGGTACTGGTGGGTGGCGGGGTCGGCGACCGCCTCCTGCATCGCCGCGACGATGTGCGGATAGGTCGGTTCGTCGGGATCGCCGATCCCGAGGCTGATCACGTCGATGCCGGCAGCTCGCTTCTCGGCGATCCGCCGCTCCAGTTCTTGGAACATGTACGGAGGCATCGCCTCCAGGCGCTTTGACGGGTCTGCGATCCCCACGGGCGCGGAAATCTAGTCGTTGAGGACGGAGAGCGCCTGCAGCAGCTCGGCCGAGAGCTCACCTGAGCAGATCGGCTCCGCCCAACCGCTCAGCCGCACGCCGAGGTCATCTGAGATCTCGACCTCCAGCTCCCCCCCGTCCAGCTCGACGGTGATCGGGCTTGCTGCGCCGCGCAGGAAAGCAGTTACGGCGGCACCGCTGGCGCCCGTGCCGGAGGAGAGCGTCTCGCCCACGCCGCGCTCGAAGATCCGCGCCCGCACCCGGCTGCCGTCGATGCGCAAGAACGAGACGTTGGTGCGATTGGGGAACAGCCGGTGGCCTTCGATCCCGGGACCGACCGCCTTCAGGTCGAGATCCTCGACCCCGTCGCCGACCTCGATCGCGCACTGCGGGTTGCCGATCGAGACGTGCTGGAAGTCCCACTCCCGGCCGGCGGCGACCAGCGTCCCCTTGCCGTCAGGGTCACCCGACGGAAAGTCCTTCGACGCCGTCGAGGCCCTCCCCATGTCCACGCTGCAGGTTCGCTCGGAGGTGATCGTCGGCGTTATCGGACCGGCGGCAGTCCCGATCGTGAAGGTCTCCGCCTCGGTCCAGCCGTGCCGCCGCAGGTAGAGAATCGCCTCCCGCGCCCCGTTCCCCGACAGCTCGGCCTCGGACCCGTCCGGGTTGAAGATCCGCAGCTCAGCAACAAACTCGGGGTCCGCGCTGCGCGAAAGCAGCAACACGCCATCGGCGCCGATGCCGAAGTGCGGATCGCAGATCCACTTCGCTCGTGAGGGCGTCAACTCCCAAGGGAGCGCATCCGCCTCGACGATCACATAGTCATTCCCCAACGCCTGCCACTTCTCGAATCGCATGCGCGCCACCCTACCCAGACGTGCCTCAAGTTAGAGGCCCCTATGGGTACTTGACTTGAGGCACGCCGGTGAGGCTTGGGTGGGCGGCGATCTCGGCGGCGACGTCGGCATCGGCGCGGTTGGTGCGATCGATCGCGTGGAGGTCGGGGATCTTGCGCATCCAGGTGAGCTGGCGCCGAGCGTAGTTGCGGGAGCGCCTCTTCATCCGCTCGATATCGCCGCCGAGCAGCTCGTCGAAGCCGAGCGCCTTGCGCGCGGTTCGCGACGGACCGAGCGCTTCCGCCCGGC
>Ga0307470_10001028_pt1 | contig 11520 bp, 12 predicted proteins | sample atmos_gasesAM3C__FD_204565 | JGI IMG/M metagenome (GOLD analysis project Ga0307470, IMG submission 204565) | Hardwood forest soil microbial communities from Morgan-Monroe State Forest, Indiana, United States - atmos_gasesAM3C_05 | ecosystem: Environmental > Terrestrial > Soil > Temperate forest... | reverse complement strand
AAAAAGTATGGGCACTCGATATTCCCGTCGAAGAGATGGATATCAATGAACTGTTATGGCACTTCGATTTTCCTTTTCATTGGCACGATGGAAAACAATATAGCCTCAAGCCCTGGGATACAATTAATGACCCGGCAAGATTTAAGGAAGAATATGAACGTACAATGAAATGTAATTTGGAATATCCTATCGACATCATGGAGAATAAAGGCAGGTGGCTCATTTTAGATGGACTTCATCGGTTGATGAAATCATACATTCTGAAAATCGATAAAGTAAAAGTCCGAAAAATTCCAAGAGCTGAAATCCCTAACATAGTTCGAATGAGGCAAGGGTCGTGAATAGTTTTACAAGGAGCTTGAGGCTAAAAACTTGCCGCAAAAAATTGATTATCGATTGAAGTGCTTTAAAACAAAAAAGGCCATACGGCCTTTTTTGTTTAATGAACAAGTGTTCTTACTTTGCTGCCATCGGCATTGCCGGTTTTTCCATCGCGCACATCTTGCAGTTGCTCTTGTGGGTCACAACTTCGAAGATTGCCGAGAGACCAACGAGGATGTAGATGATCATTTCGAGCGACGGGACGCCGCCGAAAATTGCGTGTACCAAGTTGAAGTTGAACACTACGAGAAGCCAGTTCAATCCTCCGATAACAAGGAGGATGAAGGCGATCATGTGGGTTATTTTCATTTGAGTGAGAGCTGATATTCCTCGACCTTTCTATATCTATATTCTAACAAAAGGGGTTGGCGCCGAGGCGATGTATTTTAACCAGCGGGAGGAATAATCTCATATGCCGAAAGATGCGCAACATCGACATTTTTCCATCCGTCCACGCGAAATGTAGTAACCCAGCCTGCCCAAAGTGCCGCTACGGTATATTTTCCTGTCGAAATTCCATCTTGATCGACCCACTCGCTATAAAGGCGAAAATTATTGTTTGGTTTTCCGGTGTCGTCGTACGGATCGGTGTCGAGATAAAGAAAATTTTTCGTGCGGCTGGCATCCTTTTCGAGAAACGAAATTATTTTTATCGCGACCCATTCGTTTTCTTTTACCGAATAATCGAAATTTCTGCCGATTTTTATAAAGTCGTAATCGGGATGATCCAGTTCTTTAAACGCGCTTGCCTGCAGTCCGCCGTAGGGAACTTGCATTCCTACGCAGCTCGAACGGGGATCGTGCGCGCCCGTGTGAAGGCCGCCGCGAATGATCCAAGAGATTGAGGTGTGCGTGTTGTTGTAATCGCGAAAGCGCACATAGATTGTCGCTTCAATATTTTTAAAATCTTTTTCGCTTCCGATAAATCCGTGCTCGCGGGCGCCATCGCGCCAGGTATATTTTGGCCGACCGGGAGATTTTATATAGAGGCGGATGGTGAGGCCATCCGGCGTTCCATCCGCATATTGTATGCGCTGTCCCGCAACGGTTATATAAGGAATTGTTTCGCCTGCATTTTCCACCGGTCGCTCGCTTGCTTCAAAATGGTCGGCGTCGATTGCGTTCGGATTTTGAATATCGAGAAAAAAATTGGTGCCCGTCACATCGGGTTCGAAAAGAAGCTTGATGTTGTCGGGCGTGGATTTCATATTGAAATATACTCCGAGAATAGATTTATGTTTCGCGAAAATCAAAAGCCCCGATTATTCGGGGCTTTTTCGGCGGGTATAGAGCAAACTTATTTAGCCCGCTATCGGCTTTATTTTGAAGGGTTTCAAGAGGCCGTAGAATTCATCTCCTTCGAGCGTTTCATTTTGGATGAGCGTATCCGCAATTTTCTTGAGCGCCGCTTTGTGGGATTTTAAAATCTTTTCTGCGGTTTCGTACGCATGCGCGAGGAAGCCGTGCACTTGAGCATCAATGTCTGCGGCAACTTTTTCCGAATAATCCCGCTCGGAAGAAATTTCGCGGCCGAGGAATATCGTTTCTTCGCTCTTGCCGAAAACGATCGGGCCGAGTTCGCTCATGCCGTACTTTGTGACGAGTCGTCGCGCAAGGCTCGATGCTTCTTTAAGATCGTTCGATGCGCCGGTCGAAACATCGCCGAAGGTGAGTTTCTCGGATGCGTATCCACCCATCATCATGGCGAGATCGGCCAGGAACTGGTTGCGCGTCTTCAAGTGCTGGTCTTCGGCGGGAAGCTTCATGGTGTATCCGCCGGCGAATCCGCGGCTAATGATGGAAACTTTCTGCACGGGGTCGGCATCTTTCACCGCGGCGGCAACGAGCGCGTGGCCTCCTTCGTGGTAAGCGGTGATTTCTTTTTCTTTCGGAGAGATAACGCGACTCCTGCGTTCGGGGCCAAGAATAACCTTTTCCGCGGCCTCAAAGAGTTCCGGTTGGCCAATCAGTTTTTTGTTGTGTCGCGCAGTTGCGATCGCTGCTTCGTTCATCAAATTTGCGAGATCAGCACCGGAGAATCCCGGAGTGCGGACGGCAACTTTGCGGATGTCGACATTTTTCTCAAGAGATTTTCCTTCGGCGTGGATTTTCAAAATCGCTTCGCGGTCGTTCATGTCGGGAAGGTCGAGGATGACGCGGCGGTCGAAGCGGCCCGGGCGAAGCAATGCGGGATCAAGGACATCGGGGCGGTTCGTCGCGGCGAGGACGATGACGCGCGTATCGCGGTCGAAGCCGTCCATCTCGACGAGGATTTGGTTGAGCGTCTGTTCGCGTTCGTCGTTGCCGCCTCCCATGCCCGCGCCGCGCTGGCGGCCGACGGCATCAATTTCGTCGATAAAAAGAATTGCGGGAGCGGCGCGTTTTGCAGTCATGAATGCATCGCGCGTGCGGGAGGCGCCTACGCCGACAAACATTTCAACGAACTCCGATGCGGAGATATAAAAGAAGGGAACATTGCTTTCGCCGGCGACGGCGCGGGCGACGAGCGTCTTGCCGGTTCCCGGCGGTCCCATAAGGAGGATTCCGCGAGGGATTCTCGCGCCGAGGTCAAGAAACTTTTTAGGATTTTTTAAGAAATCCACCACTTCTATTAGCTCATCTTTTGCTTCTTTGAGTCCGGCGACATCTTTGAACATCACGCGATCTTTAAAGGTAGAAAGACGCAGGTTTGAACGGCCGAAACTGAAAGCCTGGTTCACGCCGGTTTTTGCCTGGCGGAACATGAGCCAAAAAGCGAAGCCGATAACGAGCAAGGGAAGAAGCGTTGGGATTAAAATACCCGCCCAGAATTGAAGGCCCGACTGATCTTGAACCTGAAGGTCGACGGCCTGCAGCGCGTCGGCATTCACGCCGAAATTTTTAAGCGTTTCCGATATTCCTGTTTCTGATTCTTTTTGCGCGACTGCGAGCGTGCCGTCTTTGAGCGTTATATTCAGTTGATCGCCGGTCACTTTAATCTCTTTCACGCTGCCGGAATTGATTCTCGAAGCGAGATCGTTCAGGCTGAGCGTCTGCGGCATTGTTTGCGGGCCGATGAAGAAAGAAAATACGAGTGATATGACGATAAGCGTCATAACTGCCCAAAGAATGTTTTTAGTGAGATTGGACATGTGAATATTAATTTTTTCTGATTATATCAATTTTTTAGAGAACCATCAAACGAGGCCAGGGGCCTGTCTTCTTTGTACGCTGCCGGACGAGCAATAGTTTCGTGGTAAACGGCGCGTGTGCGGTGCATATTGAAAAAAAGCGGAAAGACGTGTAGATTAAGGACGCGGAGTTGGATGGAGACATTGGTGTAGTGGCAGCACTGCAGTTTGTGGCACTGCCGGCAGGGGTTCGAATCCCCTATGTCTCCCAGCGACGATATACAACAAACCTCCTTTGTCTCAGCGGGCTCTCTTAAGCCTCGACAAAGGAGGTTTGTTGTATATCGTCGCCACTCGGTCAGGTATAAAGAGTCGAGGACGCGACGTTCGAATCTCCCCCCATTTCCGTCATTTAACGTTTCGGCATGCTGGTGCGTTTTACTCATGTGGAACCTTGTTAGCGCCCTCCGGGGCGATCCGAAAGAATCGAGAGGGAAGAACAGCAAAGAACTGGGGCTCATTTCCGAAAAGTTTCGAGATCAAGGAAAAGTAAATGCCAAGAAAAATGGAGAACGGTGTTCTTTTTGGCGCGTTGGTCCTTCGGGGCCTTCGCAGGAAAACCGTAAAGGAAAATCCTCATCGCATAGGCGTGGTGAGGATTGACCGCAACCTTGTGCAAGCCGACATTCTTGGTCTTGCGCTCGTGGGCGCGTTTGGCATTGATCGGGCGATTGAATTGTGCAAAGATGCCCGCGAAGATTTCGACATGCTTGCGGGACTTGCCGCAGAGTGTCTAAAAATAAATAACAAACTGCTAAAAATGATCGGGCGGGAATATTGCGGAGCTCATGGAGAGATTTCCGCCGAGGCAATCGCCCGACGGTTGAAAGAACATAAGAAGCTTTGTTTCAGGGGAGGCCAAGCTTGATGAGAAAATTGCTGTCAGCGCCCAGCGGAAGGGAAATCGAAGACGATTTTTCTGCTGGGCATTTATTCGAAGTCGGTACAGGAGCGTAGTGGCTTCGGACGAATCTAAAAAAAAGAATAAGGATGATGTATACTCAAGGCATGAAATATCCCACTCTTCAAAATGATGATCCAGAAGTTTTCGATCTTATTCGCCGAGAAGAGCGCAGGAATAAGGAAGGGCTTGAACTTATTCCTTCCGAAAATTATGTATCCGAAGCGGTACTTGAGGGCAATGCAAGCATTTTTACCAATAAATATGCAGAAGGATACCCCGGTAAGCGATATTATGAAGGCAATGAAGTGGTGGATGTATTGGAAATATTATGTCAGGAGCGCGCGCGGCGTGCATTCGGCGCACAAGGATACGGCATTAATGTTCAACCGTATAGCGGTTCGCCGGCGAACATCGAAGTTTATTCGGCGATACTTGAATATTCCGACGTTGTGCTTGCCATGGATTTAAGTCACGGAGTGCACCTTACGCATGGCGCGACGGCAAACTTTTCGGGAAAAAATTATAAATTTGTTAATTATCGTTTCGATCCTGCGACCGAACAGATCGACTATGATCTGATGGAAAAAATGGCGGTTCAACACAAACCGAAACTTATTTTGTCAGGCTTCACGGCATATCCGAGAAAAGTAAATTTCGAGCGTGTTCACGCGATAGCAAAAAAAGTGGGAGCTATTTCTATGGCAGATATTTCTCACATTGCCGGGTTAATTGTTTCGGGGGTTCACGAGAGCCCATTTCCATTTACCGATATCGTAACGACGACGACGCACAAAACGTTGCGGGGTCCTCGTGGAGCAATTATTTTTTCAAAACCGGAATATAGCACAAAAATTGATAAAGCGGTTTTCCCGGGAATGCAGGGCGGGCCTCACGAACACACGATTGCCGCGCTCGCGGTCGCATTGAAGGAAGCAGTCAGTCCGGCGTTTAAGGAATATTCAACCCAGACGGTAAAAAATGCCGCCGCACTCGCTGATGTTCTTATGGCCGGAGGGTTGAAACTCGTTTCAAATGGAACCGATAATCATCTCATCCTTGTCGATTTGCGTCCCTTTGGCATCGGCCGGGGATACATTGTCGCAAAAGCGCTTGATGCCGCGCGGATTTATTTGAATAGAAATGGGGTGTTCGACGATCCTTCGTCTCCTTTTTATCCTTCTGGTATTCGCCTTGGAACGCCGGCACTCACAACTCGGGGAATGAAAGAAGACGAAATGAAACAGATCGGAGACATGATCGTTCGAGTCGTAAAAGAATTTGCAGTTATTGATTTGCCTGAAGATAGGGAAGCTCGTGGTCAAAAAATAAAAGATTTTTTGGCAAAGCTCCCAACAAACTCTTTAATCAAAGAGCTCGGAGAGCAAGCGAAAGATCTCGCAATACGATTTCCCGTTCCGGGCATCGAATAACGAACGAGTAATAAGCGATGGATAAAAGAATAGCGCACCTCAGAAAAAACGATCCGATCCTCGGCGACGTGATTAAAAAATTGGGAATTCACAAATTCGTCGAGGAAGCGAATTATTTTAAGTTGCCGAAGCGGCCCGACCATTTCCGCGCGCTCGTGAGAGCGATTATCGGCCAGCAGCTTTCGACAAAGGCGGCGGCAACGATTGCGGATCGATTTATAAAACTTTTTTCTCCGGGTGGCAAAAAATTTCCCTCGCCGAAAGATGTTCTTGCAATACCGGCAGCGAAAATGCGAAAGGCCGGACTTTCTCGAATGAAAGTAAGTTTCATAAAGGATCTTTCAGGAAAGGTTCTTGATAAGACCGTTGATTTAAAAAAGATTCATGAGTGGACGGACGAAGAAGTGATCGAGCATCTGGTGCGCGTGAAAGGCATCGGTATTTGGACCGCGGAAATGTTTTTGCTTTTTTCATTGCGTCGCGAAGATATTTTTTCTTACGGCGATCTTGGATTGCGCAACGCGATTCAGAAAATCTATAAATTGAAGAATCCGCCGACGCTTGCGCAGGCGGAAAAGATCACGGCAAAATGGAAGCCGTATCGCAGCCTCGGATCGCGCTATCTTTGGGCGAGCCTCGACACAGAGTAGGTTTTTGGAGCACAATAGGCATATGGTAATTGACGGCAAAAGCATTGCGGCGAACATCGTGGAGCGGTTGAAAGAGCTTCCGAAGGCGGAGAAGTTTTTTGGTGCCGTACTCGTGGGCGAAGATCCCGCACCGATTAATTTTTTGAAACAAAAAGAAAAAGTAGCCAAAGAACTTGGCATAGAATTCCGTTTGTACAATTTGCCTGCGGGAATCACGACCGATGAGCTGCGTCACGAGATCGGCCGTCTTGCGCAGCCGAAGCATTGTGGTGGTTTCATCGTACAGTTGCCGCTCCCGGAAAAAATTAACCGGCATTATGCGTTGAATGCGATACCGAAGGAAAAAGACGTCGATTGCCTCGGCGAATCCGCGCTCGGTGCTTTCTATACCGGCCGCAGCCCGATCGCTCCGCCGTCCGTCGCGACCGTCGAGGAAATTTTAAAACTTGAGCACCGCAATCTGCGCGACCTTACGGTCGTGATGGTGGGTGCGGGATTTTTGATCGGAAAGCCCGTTGGATTCTGGCTGCAGAACAAAGTTGCGGAGTTGATCGTGCTCGACGAGCACGTGAAAGATTTACACGCAAAGATAAAAGAAGCCGACATCGTGATTGCAGGTGCAGGGCAGGCGAATTTATTTACCGCAAAAAATTTGAAAGAAGAGACCCTCGTCATTGATTTCGGGTTCAATAAAATTGATGGGAAAATTATCGGAGATTTTGATCCGGCCGGTGCGGAAGAAAAAAATATCCATTACACACGGACGCCCGGCGGAACAGGGCCGGTGCTCGTGACAAAGCTCTTTGAGAATTTCTATTTGCTGAATAAGGAGAAGTGAATTAAGGGAGTCTCACGTCGTGAGTTGCTATAGTGCGCGCTGAGGGGAATCTCACGCGCTCACTACGTTCGCTTTTCGGAACCCTCGGATCCGAACGAATCGCGTCAGAATGCGATTCCTCCTACACGGGAAACCAAATGGTTTCCCGACCCCTTCCTTTGTTCGATTCCCAGCCTAACAAACAAACAAAAATGCCGGAACAAATCCGGCATTTTTGTTTGCGGGTGCGCGCTGAGGGAGTCGAACCCCCGACCCACTCGGTGTAAACGAGTTGCTCTACCGCTGAGCTAAGCGCGCCGATTCCTACCAATCTTACTTATATTTGAGAAAAAGAAAAGCCCGCCATGATGCAGCGGGCTCTTTGTGCGCGAGCGGTATGTACGGCTTTTGAGGGATTTAATCCCTGAATCACCTCCATTCTCCGATCGGCACGGTTATTGTTTTTTGCAAGTTTGGCGCTTGCTTCTTGGTAAGGGGCGTCGCGCTTGTCTTCCTGCTATCCACCGCTTAGACTTTCGCATTAGTGTCCCTTCAAAAAACTTTCTAATTTCAGTATAGGGCTTCCCGGGCGTTTTGTCTTGTGGAAAATTGCATATTCTTCGAGGCGACGTATCATAGAGATATGATCCTCCGAAAAGCCGAATGGTTTATTTTAATAGTGGCAGCGATCGCTTTTATTACGGGAGCTTTGGCATATCCAAATGTTCCGCCGCTCGTCGCATCGCATTGGGATGCCGCCGGCAACGTGAACGGCTATATGTCGCGGGCATGGGGAGTGTTTCTTTTTCCGATCATTTTTCTTGTTGTTTTCGCTATTTTTCTTATTATTCCGCGCATTGACCCAAAGAAAGAGAACATCGCGAAGTTCCGTAAATATTTCGATCACTTCATCATGGGATTTGCCCTCTTCTTCTATTATGTATATCTTTTGTTTCTTGCGTGGAATATGGGGTATCGGTTCAATTTCGCGGTCATGCTTACACCCGCACTTGCGCTGCTCTTTTATCTTATTGGCGTACTTTTAACGCACACCGAGCTTAACTGGACGATAGGGATCAGGACGCCGTGGACGATTTCGAGCGAAGCGGTTTGGCGGAAGACGCACGATGCCGGTGGCACCGCATTCAAAGTTTGCGCGGCGATTGCTCTTGTCGGAACATTTTTCCCGGGATTTTCAATATGGTTTGTGCTTGCACCGCTCATCATTTCAATGATCGGGCTCGTCACATATTCCTACGTTTTGTTCGAGAGAGAAAAGAAAGGTATCAAAATTTAGCACGGTTTCATCCGGGAAGGAAAAATATTTGTCGGGCCGCTGGGAATTGAACCCAGTCTACCTGCTCCCAAAGCAGGCGTACTGCCGGTATACGACGGCCCGTTCCTGATGTGTTAACGAATGTTTCTGCGCCGCTTGCGTTTCACGTCTCTTTAAACTATCTTATTTCTGTTCTAGAATCAATCGAAAGCACGAAATGCCCTCGTAGCTTAATGGATAAAGCAGGACTCTTCTAAGGTCTTGATGGGGGTTCGATTCCCTCCGAGGGCGCATCGTAGAGATAATGACCTAGGTGGCCATCCTGCTTGCACGACCAAATCACCAATTTACTAATGCCGTATTTAAGCTAAGATAAAAACATGGAAAAACTTCCGGCCGACATCAGAGAAAAGCGGAAAATGCTCCACCACTTTTTGGCGGCACTCGCGTATAGAACACAAAAGGCTATCCGCAATGCACCAAAAGAGTTTTATGAATTTGACGCCGGTTCGCAGACAAGAACGCCACACCAGCTTATCTGCCACATGACGAATGTCTTGGGATATGCGCGAACATTTTTTATTGGGGGAGACTTTTCTTCCCGAAAACCTTCTGATTGGGAAAATGATGTAAATGCCTTTCACGCCATGCTTGAAGATTTAGGAGAACACCTCAATTCCGAGAATCCACTTCAAAATACAACTGAAGAAAAAATGTTGCAGGGACCCTTTTCTGACGCCATGACCCATGCAGGGCAACTGGCGATGCTCCGCAGGCTTGAAGGGTCGCCCATTCCTCCAGAGAACTTTATAAAGGCGAATGTAGACTCGGAAAATTTAAGTTCCCATCAGGCCGATCCTGCCAGCCCCGACAAGATATGGCCGGAAGCTCCGCAAGAAAAATAGGCTCCGCGACCGAGGTGCCTCAAGCCAAAGGAAGAGCTTAAAAGAACACTTACGGTGCTTTGCGCTTTATGAAAAGTGAATCGAATGCCGGAGGATATATTTGTTAGAATCTATAAAACATGGATAAAGATACCTATTTCGTGGCGGTAAAAATCTTTTTCGAGCGCGACGGGAAGCTTCTTATTCTAAAAGATAATTTTGGCGATTGGGATTTGCCGGGAGGAAGAATCAAGAAAGATGAATTCGAAACACCGATGGATAAAATTATCCAGAGAAAAATTTCGGAAGAACTCGGCGATAGCGTGGTATATGAAATTGGCGAACCAATTGTTTTCATGAGACACGAAAGGAGGGAGACGATCGAGGGAAACCCTATGGTGAGAATTTTTGCGATAGGCTATTCGGGGATTTTAAAAAGCGGAGAAATAAAAACTTCGGATCGGCACCCCGAGTTCTTATGGGTTGATCCTGATCATTTCAAACCCGAAGATTATTTTACTGGCGGTTGGCTGAAAGGAGTCCGAGAATATTTAACCAAAAGAAAAGTCTAATATTCTCAGTGTGCCGCGGGAGGGAATTGAACCCCCGACGCCAGCCTCTTCAGGGCTGCGCTCTACCACTGAGCTACCGCGGCAATGGAAAATCCAGAATTTAGGATAGTGGATTTTGGGAAAGAAGTAAAGAAAAAACCCGCTTTGTGCGGGTTTTTTCCGAGTACGTTATTTCTTGAGTTTCAATCCGATTCTCTTTTCGTCGGGCTTGATCGAATCGATCACGAACGAGTGCGTAGCGCCGACGACGAGCGCTTTCTTCATTTCGTCCTGTCCGCCGAATTCGGAAATGTGGACCATGCCCTGTAGGTCTCCGTCGAGCGCAACCACTGCGCCGAACGGGTTGAATTTGTAGACGCGGCCTTCAACGGTGTCGCCGGTTTTGAAGTGATCGCCGATTTTCTGCCAAGGATCTTCTTTGAGTGCCTTGAGCGAGAGGAAGACCCGACCTTCTTTGATGTCGATAATTTTTGCTTTGATCTGATCGTTTACTTTAACGAGCTCTTTCGGGTTGTCGATCAATTTGTAGTCGAGTTCGGAAATGTGGATCATGCCTTCAATTTGCGGGTTGTCGGTGAAGCGTACGAAAACGCCGAAGTCTGCGGTGCCGGAGACGAGACAGTCAACGATCTGTCCGACGGTGTATGCGTTCAAGAGTTCTTTTACGTTTGCGGAAAGGACTTCGCGTTCGGAAACGATAATTTTATTGCTCCGGGGATTTACATCGATGATCTTAACATTCAATTCCTGTCCGACGAATTTCTTGAGTTCGTCCGCAATTTTCTGGCGGTCGCCATCGGGAACTTTGGGATAGTGTTCAAGCGAAAGCTGCGAGACGGGGAGGAACGCTTTAAGTTCTTCGGCAACGATTGCCATAAGTCCACCGGCGTTTGCCGCGGCGATTTTTGCTTTAATGACTTCGCCGCTTTCGGCGAGTTCCTTGGCCAGTTGCCAAAGCTTTTGCTTGCCCGCTTCCGAGAGCGAAAGCTCGATGTTTCCTTCCTCGCCATCGAGGGCAACGATCTTTGCCTGGAGCTTGTCGCCGATCTTTAAATTACGAACAGCTTCTTTTGCATTTACGATTTCGGCTCCATAGACGATACCGATACCAAAGCGGCCCATATCGAAATAGGCTTTTCGGGGAAGTTTTTTAAGGAGTGCTACCTCCACGACGCTGCCTTCCTTCGGCCAGTCAGATGTCGAAAGTTCTGGCTTGAGGGTTTGCGCGGTCGCGGTCGGTTTGTTTTCTTCGTTTTGCGGCATAAGGGTGATTATAAGAGGAGATTTTGTTAAAAGCAAGTGCCTTGTGCCGCTCTTTTGTTTTATCGGGTCGGGTCGTTTTTTACTAAAAACGCCGCCCGGCATTTGCTTTTAACTGGTTCTCGTCTTTAAGAAAGAGGATAACATTAGCTCATTAAAATTCTATTAAAAATGCC
>Ga0307470_10001027_pt1 | contig 11527 bp, 8 predicted proteins | sample atmos_gasesAM3C__FD_204565 | JGI IMG/M metagenome (GOLD analysis project Ga0307470, IMG submission 204565) | Hardwood forest soil microbial communities from Morgan-Monroe State Forest, Indiana, United States - atmos_gasesAM3C_05 | ecosystem: Environmental > Terrestrial > Soil > Temperate forest... | reverse complement strand
ATTTTTTTGTATTAAGCAAGCTCAGCACGAAGAATCCTGCTGCGGTCACGACGACGGTCGGCCCCGGGTCGAGGCCATAATGATTTGCGATGAGAAATCCTACGAGCACCGAGAGTACCGAGAGCGCAACCGATGCGATCAAAAATTTTCCGAGCGTGTGCGTGATCTGCCGGGCCGCGGATGCGGGAATAATAATGAGCGATCCCACGAGGAGCGCGCCGAGGAAGCGAAGACTCGTAAGGATTGCGAGGCCGAAGAGTAAAAGAAACCAAAGGTTCACCGCGTCTACATTTACACCGCTCGTCGCCGCGAGTTCCGGCGAAAAAAGTCCGATGATCAATTTGTGGCGCAGAAGCCAGAGTGCGAGGAGTACGCCGAGGCTCACGACGACGCCGAAAATAAATTCGTGCGAGGACACCGCGCCGAATCCGCCGAAGAGCGCGTCAACTAATTCCTCTTTTGAATTGATGAGGAGTGCGCCGAGCGCGACCGAACTGGCGAACATCACGCCGATTGCGGCTTCCGCGGAGAGCTCTGTTTTTTTCTGAAGGTTCCAGATTATTAAAATGCCGATGAAGAGCGTGAGCGCGCCGCCCGCGAGGGGATTGATATGCCAAATGACGGCGAGGCCGAGTCCCGGGATCGCGATGTGCGACATGACGTCGCCTGCGAGCACCGTCCGTTTCATGAGCGCAAAGGCTCCGACGAGCCCTGCAGCTGCGGCGCCGAGCACCGGCAAAATAATTCCGTACAGTTCGTTAATGTTCATCGTGCATGTGGTGATAAAATTTTGTCGGTCCGCCGTAGAGTTTTTCCAAATTTTCTTTTGTGAGCGCGTCGGCCGGTTTTCCAAAGCAGATTCCCGATTGGTTGAGGCAGAGGACTTTCGTCGCATATCGATACACAAAACTTAAATCGTGCGAAACGAGGATGACCGTGATGCCGAATTCATCCTGAAGGCGGTGAATCAATTCGTAGACCTGCTCTTCGCCGGGCTTGTCGATGCTCGCGGTCGGTTCATCGAGGATGAGTACGGTCGGTTTGCCGAGCAGCGCGAAAGCGATGAGGCCGCGCTGGAATTGTCCGCCCGAAAGGTGACCGACGGGGGTGTCGAGGATTCGTTCGTCGAGCGCAACCGATTTTACTATCTGATTGATATCTTCTTTTGTTGCATGCAAAATGGCGGCTTTTGCGTCAAAAAGATTTCTGAACGTGATCGGAAGGTGCCGGTCGGCATCGATTTTTTGCGGAACGTAGCCGATGCGTGCCTGCGCGCTCCATTGCATGGTTCCTTCATACGGCTGCATTCCAAGAAGCGCGCGCAAAAACACGCTTTTGCCGGCACCGTTCGGGCCGATGATCGCGAGTGCGTCTTTTTCTTCGAGCGAAAAACTGACGTTCGTCACCGCCGGAACGCCCTCGAAGGAAACCGAAATGTTCGAAACATTGAGTATTTCTGCCATGGAGTTCTCTATTATTATACAATTAAAGAAATACCGCCACCGATGCCGCAAAAGAACTATAAAGGAAAGCTTGGGAATAAGATATTTTTTCTTATGGCGCTTATCGGCGTCGTGCCGCTCGTCGTCGCCGCCGGACTCACGGAATACGTCGTTACGAACTCCCACCGCGACGACGTGGCAAAGCTCGAGTCTGCGGTACTCCTGCAAAAAGGGATTGAAATAGAAAATTTTATAAATGGAAGCATCCTTTCGCAAACACGGGTGCTCGTGCCGTTCACGCAAAGCATAAATGTTGCGACGTCCGCGCAGGCGTTTGTTTTAAAACAGACGTTTGTCGCACTGCCGTTTTTGGCATCGGAGTCGTTCGTGAATTTGTCGGGTATGGAAACCGCGCGCGCCGACCGGACGCATCTTGACGGTTATCCCGCAAGCGCGTTGCAGGATATGAGCGGCACGACTGCGTTTCAGCAGGCGAAGCAAGGGCACTCTTATATAGGCCCCGTTTCTTACGACAGCAATAATACGCCGATGGTCACGTTCGCTTCCGCTGTGCAAAGCGACACCGGAGAAATTATCGGCGTCGTCATAGGCAGCGCGTACTTGAGTAATATTCAGTCGATCGTCGCGAGCGGACAAATCGGCAACACGGGCTATTTATATCTCGTCGATCAGGACGGCAACATGATTGCCGGCGGCATGGGCTTTGCCGGTAAATCCGGATCATCAATCACGGCATCGCTTTCGATCGTCAAAAAAGTTCTCGCGGGCGAAACGCTTACGACGCCCGAGACGCAGATGCGCTACGTGAGCGCGGAGGGCGAGCCGGTGATCGGCGCGGCGATTCCGCTTACGGATCATGGAGCATGGGGACTCGTCGCCGAATGGCCGGCGAAAGAAGCCGACGCCGTCGTGAGCGCACTCCTCGTGCGCGACGTGATCGTCCTCGTGGGCGTGCTCCTCGCCGTCATCATCCTTTCGATACTTGCGACGCTCTTCATTACGCGGCCGATCAAAAAACTCGAGAAGGGAACCGCGCACGTTGCCGAGGGAAAATTCGACGAAGGCGTTTCGATTGAAACGGGCGACGAACTTGAAGAGCTCGGCGAGTCGTTCAATAAAATGGTGATGGGCCTCAAAGAACTCGAGCAGTTGAAAGATGAAATCGTTTTCATCGCCGCGCACGAACTTCGCACGCCGGTCGCCGCGATGAAAGGATATCTTACGCTCATCCTCGAAGGCACGACGGGCGACATCACCGAAGGCACGCGCGATTACATTACGAAGGTGATCGCTTCGAACCAGCGCCTCATTCAGCTCGTGAATGATTTGCTCGAAGTTGCGCGTTCGCAGGCGGGCAGACTCACTATTAAGGTGGCGCCGCTCGCGCTCGCCGCGCCGATCGGTTCGGTGCTCGATGAATTGAAAGCGCTCGCCGATGAAAAGGGAACGAAGATGGTCTATGAACCGCCGGCGAATCTCCCGAATGTTTTGGGCGACGGCGATCGCATTAAAGAAGTCGTGATCAATCTTGTAGGAAATGCCATTAAATATATGGGCGGCGCGGGAACGATCACGATTACGAATGAGGCGAAGGGGGATGAGGTGATCACGCACATCGCGGACACCGGCCTTGGCATGTCGAAAGAAGCACAGGGAAAATTGTTTGAAAAATTCTATCGCGTGCAAACCGATAAAACGAAAGACATCACGGGCACGGGCCTTGGGCTGTTTATCGTGAAGCAGATCGTGGAAAAAATGAACGGACGAATATGGGTGGAATCGGAAGAAGGGAAAGGATCGGTCTTTAGCTTCAGTCTGCCGATTGCGAAATAATAAAAAAGAAAAACCGCAGACTTTTTTAAGGTCTGCGGCGACGCTGATTATTTCCAGCCGGTGTTTGGGATCCAGGTGCAGAATGCAAGGAGCACTCCGATTATGGCGAGGGCGATGAGCCATCGCAGGAAAACGTTTTTTGTCGTGGCGAAGAGAGAGCAGAAAAGCAGGAAAAAAATTAACGCTTCAACCCCTGCCGCTTTTGAGATTTCTCCCAAATGAGCGCTCGCCGTCGTCGGTTGTCCGGCGCCATGGATGCGCCGCAGAATGATCTCCGCGCGGTTAGCCCAGAATGCCCAGGCGACGGCGTAGAGTCCGATCGCACAGGCGATCACGGGAAGCCGTTGCGAAAACGGAATTTTTTCTTTTGTAACTGCGGATGCCATATGCACCCTCCTTATATATGATTGCGCCCGGCAGGCTGTATATATATTACAGCAAATATTGATATTTGTCAATATTTGGGCCTTTGCAGGGGTAACGAAGCGCCCGCCGGCGGGGTATTTATTTTTTGTACTGCTTACGCGTACGAAGGCGCCGCGGGCATAATCCGACGGCACTTGATTTTTTCTCCACTTTATGGTAGAACTGTGGAGCTAGTTTCCGCACCTTTACAACATTTTTTTCCCGGCACTTTTACATTTTCATTTCGTTAAAAGCGTCGAGAAAAATAAAATAACCAGAATGTATGGCGGCTGTTTCGACAGCTTGCGATATATTCTTTTAAAAAAACGGATGTTTAACATAATCCGCAAATTTTTTGTTTCACGGCGTAAACGGGCGGCAGTTTCAAAAGCGATCCTTTTGAGCTTCATGCTCTTGAGTCTCGTTGTATCGCGTACGAATCTTGTTATCACGTCACCTACGGTGAGCGCGGCGGCAGGAACGTTTACGATTGCGGCGGCTCACGCTGATGATTCAACTTCTTCTGACTCGAACATTTCAAGCGACTCTTCCGACAACTCGTCGAAGAGCGGCGACGACATGAACGGGAAAGGAGATAACGGAGATAACAATCAGGGTAACGGTTCAAGTACCCCGGTCTATTATCCTTCGAGCACTCCTGCCGACAACGGCAACCACGATGGTGGTGACGACAATAATCACCACGACGAGTGCGACGACAGCAGTCATCACCACGATGACTCATCGTTTTCGGGTTACAACATTAAAAACGATATCAGTGACAGCAATCACGACAATGACAACAATTGCGTGACGAAGCTCACTGTTATTGTAAATGTCGTGAACGCGGGCGGCGGAACGAATTCCGCTTCCGACTTCACCGTGCATGTTACGGGCACGAACGCGACCCCTGCATCATTTTCCGGTTCAGCCACGGGAACGCTTGTTACCCTTGGCAACGGAACCTATGCAGTGACCGAAGCTTCGAGCACGAACTACACGACGACATTTTCCGCCGACTGCTCCGGCACGGCTTCCGCGAACAGCGTAAAAACCTGTACGATCACGGATACCTTTAACGGATCAACGGGAGGCGGGGGAGGAAACCCTGGTTCGATCACCATTTGCAAAGTGATTGAGAATGCGAGCGGAACGATCGTCGACGGTTCGGCGTTTCCGGGACAGACCTTTGCGGTCGCCGGCATCGCCACCGTTCCGTCGTCCACGCCCGCAGGAGCAGGACTTCTTCCTACGGCTACCTTTGCGACGCCGCTTTCGCTGAACACAAAATTGTTCGGCTACGCAGCGGCAAACAATGCGCAGTGCGTAAATTACAGCGGCCTTGCCTTGGGCCATTGGTACTACGGCACCGAATCACTCGCGACCTCGTCCGAGTGGGCGACGCCGAAGTACAACGACCAGGACACGGTGACCGCATCGAGCTTGGCTAACTTCTTTTCCTACAGTCCCGAACTCTTTGACGCAACGTCATCGAACGATGCTGCAAGAAACACGAATGCCGACGGAGATATCAATCTCACGGCGAGCCGCCCGACGCGCCAGCTGATCGTTTTAAACCAGTTCATCGGGACTGCGCCGACCTCAACGCCGACTTCGACCGTTCCCTCCGCCGATATTTCAATTGCGAAAACGGTGGATAACGCGAATCCGAGCGAGGGCGGCACGATCAACTACACGTTGACCGTAAAAGCGTTCGGCCCTGCGACTTCAACCGGAGTCGTGGCGTCCGACACTTTGCCCGCGGGACTGACGTTCGTCTCTGCGACCTCGACTGCCGGAACTTTCTCGACTTCCACGGGAACGTGGACGTTGGGAAACATGGCGGCGAGCTCCTCGGCGAATCTTGTTCTTACGGCGACCGTGAACACGGGAACCGCTGGACAAACGATCACGAACGTTGCGACCGTTTCTGAAAATGCTTCAACGACGGATCCGAATTCATCGAACAACACCGCGAGCGTACCGGTAACGGTCGCCGGCGGCACGGGCGGTGGAGGCGGAACTCCTTCGGCTGATATCTCGATTGTGAAGACTGCCAATGTCACTTCGACAACCGAGGGCGGTGCGATCAACTACACGTTGACCGTCACTGCACTTGGCCCCTCGACTTCGACCGGCGTTGTCGCAACCGACACGTTGCCGGCAGGACTCACGTTCGTTCACGCAACCACGTCCCGTGGAACATTCTCCAGTTCAACTGGCGTTTGGACCATCGGCGACATGGCGCCGAGTTCGACCGCAACCCTCACGATCGCCGCACAGGCGAACGCGGGTACGGCAGGACAAACGATCACGAACACCGCAGACGTCCTTGAAAACGCGAGCACGACCGATCCGAACCCGGGCAACAACACTTCAAACGTCCCTGTCACCGTCGGCACGCCGACCGGTGGCGGCGGAGGCGGACCGGTGGCTGACATTTCAGTCACGAAATCCGTCGACGCTTCGAACCCGAGCGAAGGCCAGACCATCAACTACACGGTTACCGTGAGTGCGCTTGGCCCGGTCACTTCGACGGGAGTAGTGGCGAGCGATGTGTTGCCTGCGGGACTCACGTTCGTTCATGCAACCACGTCTCTCGGATCATTCGCGACTTCCACGGGAACGTGGACGCTCGGTGACATGACTCCGAGCTCCTCGGCGACGCTTGTGCTCACGGCTACCGTGAATGCGGGACAGTCGGGGCAGACGATCACGAACACCGCGACCGTTTCGGAAAACGCGACGACGACCGACCCGAATCCTTCTAACAACACTGCGAGCGTACCGGTAACGGTCGCCGTGGGTGGTGGCGGAGGAGGCGGAGGCGGTAATCCTCCGACCGAAGGCTGTGGCAACAACTGCCCGACCGTAGGCGTGGGTGGGGGAGGAACCCCGATCCCGCCGGGCGGCGGTGGTGGAGGCGGAGGTACGGTTCTTGGAACGAGTACGACAAGCACTCCTCCGGGAGTGGTCCTCGGCGCAAGCTGCGGCATCTACCTTCGCGAGTACATTCACCCGATTCGTAAGGACCTCAACAATCCCGACGAAGTGCGCAAACTCCAGATTTTCTTGAACCAAAATCTTGGATTGAGCCTCGCGGTGAACGGTGACTACAACGATGCAACCATCGCTGCGGTCAACCAGTTCCAAACGAAGTATCACATCGAAGTATTGGCGCCGTGGGTTCCCCATGGATTGCCGAATGAGTTCACTCCGACGAGCTACGTCTACAAGACGACGCAACGCTGGATCAACCTCATCATGTGCTCCGATCTGAATCTTCCGATTCCGCCCTTGCCCTAAACGGCAATGGTTGGATCACAAAAAGCGGCCCGCAAGGGCCGTTTTTTGGTGCGTGGAATTTGTGGATGTTTGCATGAATCTTGACAAATATATATTTTACATGTATTATAGGAAACAGACAGGGTAGCGTTCAATTCATAATTTTCGAAGGACAGGGAGGAATTCTCATGATGATCTCGATTGTCGTGGTGTTCTTGCTGATGCTTGGTGTTAGTACGGCGATCGATTGCCTTTTTGGACCTAAAAAGAGACATTCCATCGTAAAGAATCTTGTTGCGGCCGTTCTCGCCATCGGCATTTGGAAATTCTGGGAGAGTTTGGGATTTGCCTTGAATAAGGAAAGCACCATATTTCCCTTGCTCTATCTTTTCTCCTCTTTCGGTGGCGCATGTTTAGGTGACCTGTTTCGGTATCTAGGGTGGTTTCACCGCGAATGCGAAGCGGAGGACTTTTGTGGGTAATATCTTGGGCGTCCTATGTAATAAGGGACGCCTTTTTCTTTGGATATTGCATTCATTTTATGAATATGTTATAATATAGTTAATGGAAACGGCGCAAAAAATATTTAAGAAATATTTCATCCCGCATGTGGATAATGATCATCAGCCGCATCTTCTGCGGCCGCGGACCGTCTGGTTCGTTTTGATGGTCGTCATCGCCGCGCAGGCAGCGTTTCTTTTCGGATCGACCTACCTTGCTCCGCACTCAAGACTCTTCGGAGAGATTCTCGTGAATGCGCTTGTTGATGAAACGAACCAGAGCCGGACCGTGAATAATCTTCCCGCGCTTAAAGACAACGCGTTGCTTCAGGCCGCTGCCCAAGACAAGGCGAACGACATGGTGGCGAACGGCTACTTTGCCCACACGAGCCCCGCGGGGGTCACGCCGTGGTATTGGTTTGAGCATGTCGGTTATGGATTCTCGTATGCGGGAGAAAATCTTGCCGTGAATTTTGTGAACTCCGAAGACGTGACAAACGCATGGATGAATTCTCCCGGCCATCGCGCGAATATTTTGAATGGCGACTTCACGGAAATCGGCATGGCGACCGCTCAGGGGATGTATCAGGGACGATCCGCTATTTTCGTGGTGGAGCTTTTTGGTGCGCCCGCCGCGCAGCCGATTGCGTTTGTGAATGCCGCAGCCGCCGCAGAATCTCCCGCGGCAAAGCCGGTTGTCGTTCCACCCGCGCCGGTGGCAACTGCTCCTGCTCCAGCCCCTACGCCTAAGCCGGTGACGAAGCCGATCGCGAAACCGACGCCCACTGTTCCGACGCCTTCGGTCGTGACGGTCGTCGCAAGCACCTCGCTCACCGAGACGTCTTCGCAGCAGATTTTCGTCGCCGTGAAAGGCGCTGAGACTTCGAACGTTTCCTCGTCGGTGCCCGCATCCGTTTCGACGCAGCCAGCGACCGTTTCCGCAAATGGCACTCCTTCGCTTATGCCGGTTGTGCAGCAGGAGAGCAGCGTGTTCCAGGCGCTCTTCGCCAATCCCGCCGCCGTCGCAAATTATTTCTATCTTCTTTTGATGATTATCTTTGCGATCACGATCGGCATGCACGTATTCGTGAAAATGGAATTCCATCATCCGAAATTAATTTTTAGCGGGCTGCTCGTTATTATCGTGACCGGCGTTTTCATCCTCCTGAACCAGCATCCGGGACTTTTCTCCGCGACGATTTTATAAAAGAGGTTTTCAATATAGGCAGGCATAATCTCGGCGTTATTGACTTTTTGCAGTTATATATTATAATTATAACAGTTTTGCGGCTGTTTGCCGGAAGGAGTCGTAATGAAATTCTGTCATTTGGTGTTAATTGCCCTCATGGGTTCGCTCATGTTTTTTATTTCTGCGCAGGGACAGGCATCAAGTCCGGCGTCGACAATCACCGCCGCCGAATTTGATGAGTTGATGTTCAGGGCAATGTTCGGGCTTCCAAGTAATGACAAGAACGCCAAGCTTGTTGTGGCGTCTCACTTGGGCGCATTGGAATATTCCACGTGCACATGGGTGACGCGCGCGCACAAAAACCCAGAGGATCTCATGTGGCAGGCACATGAGAAAGCATGGGTTGAAAGTCTTCGCGCTGAGCTCGAAGTTGCACAGAAAAAAGGTTTCGGTTTGAAATCAGCGGAAAGTTTTCTTCAGCTGTATATGAAGAGTGTTCGGGAAGGTGGCGTATTCACCTGTAGTGCCGAATAGTCTTCAGTGTTCCGACGGCCGTTTCGCATCGCGGGCGGCCTCTTTTATTTGGCCATTTCGTGGATATTTGCGTGGCGTGATGGTTTCATTCTAAAATCCAATCAACCCATACACCCGTTTTACAATGCCGTCCTCCACAACAGAACTCATCAAAAGCAAGCTCGATGTCGTCGAATTTTTGCGCGGTTATTTGACGCTCACGCCCGCCGGCAGAAACTTCAAGGCGCTCTGTCCGTTTCATCACGAAAAATCGCCGTCGTTTATGGTCTCGCCCGACCGGCAGACATGGCATTGTTTTGGCTGCAGTTTGGGCGGCGATATTTTTACATTCGCGATGAAATACGAAAATTTGGAATTTGGCGAGGCGCTGCGATTGCTCGCGGAAAAAGCGGGCGTCGAATTACGTCACGAAAATCCGGCGGAATATAAATACACGGGATTGCTCTACGATCTGAACGATCAGGCCAAAAACTTTTTCAAAAAGATGCTTGCCGCCGCGCCCGTCGCAAAAAAATATCTCGCCGAGCGGGGCCTTGCCGAAGAAACGATCGCCGAGTTCGAGCTCGGCTGGGCGCCGAATGAACCGGAAGGACTTTCGATGCATATTCTGAATGGCGGCGCGGCGCCGCAGGATTTGTTGCAGGCCGGGCTTTCTATAAAGACGGAACGCGGCATGATGCTCGACCGGTTCCGCGGCCGCATCATGTTTCCGATTCACAATCATCTTGGAAAAGTGGTCGGTTTTACCGGACGGATTTTGCCGCAGCTCGATCAGGGAAATATGGGCAAGTACGTGAACAGTCCCGAAACGCCGATTTTCCAAAAATCGAAATTACTCTACGGATTTTGGAAAAGCAAAGACGGCATCCGTGAAGCGAAGTCCGCGTTCCTCGTCGAAGGGCAGATGGATTATTTAATGAGCTGGCAATCGGGCGTGAAGAATGTGATCGCAAGTTCGGGCACCGCGTTCACCGCGGAACATTTGCGATCGATTCACCGGCTCGCCGAAGAATTGATTTTGAGTTTCGATAACGACGCCGCCGGATCCGATGCCGCCGAGCGCGCGATCGACCTTGCGGAAGCGAACGACTTTACGGTGAAGCTCGCGGTGTTTAAAGATTTTAAAGACGCCGCCGATGCCGTGCAGGCCGACCCTTCAAATGTGAAGAAGGCGATTGCCGCCGCCGTTCCCGCGCCCATATTTTATTTTGAAAAATATTTGCCGAATGGTGCGGTGGCGGTTGAAACGCGGGAAGGGTTGCGTAACTTGCGCGCGGTACTTGTAAAATTAAAAAATATCGCGAGCCCCGTCGAGCGGAATTTCTGGATCAAGGAACTTTCAAAACGAACGGGCGTGAGCGAAAAAACACTCGAAGAAGAGTCCGCGCGTTCAACTGCCGTGTCCGCGCCCGTCCGGGAGATAAAAGAGAAACAGGAAGAGATTGCGAATAAGCCCCGCGCGCCGCGGCGGGAACTTATCGTCGAGGAACTTTTTATTGCCGCGCTTTCAAAGAATGATTTCGTCATCATTGAAGAGTGCGTGCAATTTTTGAACCCGACACAGAAGGAAATTTTCGAGATTTTGAAAAGCGGAAAGCATAAAAGCGAGGATCCCGCGCTCGATGAAACGATCGGCGTTATCATGCTTCGCGCTTCGGGAAATCTCGAAAAGGAAGAGATCGAAAATCTGAAAGCGGAACTTGCGAAAGAGTACTATAAAGAGCGCCGGCAAATTATTGTCCAGGCGATAAAGAACGCCGAGGTGAAGGGGGATGATGAAGAATTAAGTGCGGCGATGCAAGAATTAGCCAGTTTGCCCACTGAGCGGCAAGATTCTTAAAAGTTGGCCGGAGTATGAATTTTGATTTTATAAAAATTTAATGTGCGGCGTGGTATTCATAAAGGCAGGGAAATACTTGCCGAAATGTAAGAAATAATAGATAATGAGGTATCAATTATAATGCCTCCCATGAAGCGAAAGGCAAAGAAGTCCCCTAAAACAAAGAAAGCCGGGAAGGCAAAAACAAAACCTTTGAAAAAGAAGCTTATTAAAACTGGCGCAAAAAAATCCAAAGCATCATCGAAGGGCAAAGATAAAGGAGTTTCCAAGCTTGAAAAAGCGCTTAAAATTCACGCATCCGAGGTCAATGAACTGATTGAGCGCGGCCGGCCGCGGGGTTTCGTAACGGATAATGAGATTCTTTATTACTTCCCCAAGATAGAAGACAACGTTCTTCTTTTGGACGAAATTTATGACCGCCTCGAAAAGGCGGGTATTAAAGTCATCGAAACGAGCGCCTTGATCGATTTTTCGAAAG
>Ga0307470_10001026_pt1 | contig 11535 bp, 9 predicted proteins | sample atmos_gasesAM3C__FD_204565 | JGI IMG/M metagenome (GOLD analysis project Ga0307470, IMG submission 204565) | Hardwood forest soil microbial communities from Morgan-Monroe State Forest, Indiana, United States - atmos_gasesAM3C_05 | ecosystem: Environmental > Terrestrial > Soil > Temperate forest... | reverse complement strand
TGATGCAGGACTCGTCGAGTTCCAATCTCATCTTCTCGGTGGCGGAGCAGATCGCCCATCTGAGCACGCGACTCACGTTGCGCCCGGGCGACGTGATCGCGACGGGCACGCCGGCGGGTTGCGGCGCCGCGCGCGGCCGATATCTGAAGCCAGGCGATCGCGTGCGCGTGGGGGTGGAGGCGGTGGGCGAGATCACCAACGACTTCGCGTGACGCGCTGACAATGCCCGGCCGGTAATAGCCGCCATAGCTACTCGTCATTCGTCGCCGACTTTCCTGCGCGCTAGTCTAATCAGCAGCAAACAATGAAGCGCCTTCGCCCATGAAAGCGGCCGTTTGAAACGCGGAACGCGGGCGATCGCAGATGATAAGTCGAATAGTCATTTTGCATGGGGGAGGGCGTACGATGTTGACTCAGTCGCCGCGCTACGATTTCCAGCCTTTCAAGGATCGGCCGCCGGTGCGCTTCCCCAAGGGGGAGCGCCTCGCGGTGCTGATCTACGTGAACATCGAACACGCTCCCTTCGGCGCGACGGCCGCCGCACACGCCATCTACCCGGGAACTACGCAATTCAGCCCGGACGTTCTGAACCATGGATGGCGCGACTACGGGAACCGCGTCGGCCTGTGGCGCATCGCCGAGGCCATGGATCGCCACGGATTTCGCGGCACGGTGAACTTGAACAGCGACGTGTGCCGCGAGTACCCGCAAATCATCCGCGAGGGCAACGATCGCCGCTGGGAGTGGGGCGCTCAAGGTGACCGCAACGGCTCCGTACCGACGCTCATGGCGGAGGATCAGGAGCGCGATTTCATCCAGCGCAATCTCGCCATCATCGAAGAGTCGACCGGCACACGGCCGAAGGGCTGGTTGAGCTGGGCTCTTGCCGAAAGCCTGGTGACGCCGGATCTGCTTGCGGAAGCGGGCATCGAATATGTCTCGAACTATGCCCACGACGAATTGCCTGTTCCGATGCGGGTGCGCCGCGGTTCGCTCATCACGATGCCGTATACGCTCGAGATCAACGACGTGCCGACCATCATGGGAAAGGGCGCGTCGGCGGTGGAGTTCGGAGGCATGATCCGCGACCAATTCGACGTGCTGTATTCGGAGGGCCGACAGCGGCCGCGCGTCATGTCGATCTCGGTGCATCCGTTCATTTCCGGACATCCGTTCCGCATGAAGCACATCGAACCCGCTCTGGCATACATCGCCGGCCATGCGGATGTCTGGCTGACGACCGGCGGCGAGATCAACGACTGGTATCGGGCGCACTACATGAAGGCCTCCGCGTGAATGGCGCATCGGACTTCGAAGCGCGCAAGTGCGGGCGCGGGGTGCGCGATCGCGCCGCGACGGCTTGCGAATCTACAAATAGATGGACAGGGGGATACATGTTGCGACACATTCTGGCATCGATCTGCGGGCCGGCCTTGCTGGTGGCCGGGCTGATCCGGCCGGTGCTGGCGGACACGGTGATCGACGCCGACGCGTTGGCGGAAATCACGGTCACGGCCGAAAAGCAAACGCAAAATCTGCAAAAAACTGCCGCCGCGGTCACTGCGATTTCCGCGGACACGCTGATCGAGGCCGGCGTCGGCAATCTCATCGAAGCGGAGAAGCTGGTGCCGTCGGTGCGCTTTCAGGCGGAGGGCGACAACACCCAGGTGTTCATCCGCGGAGTCGGCGCCAATCTCGACTTCCCGAACGTGGAGCCGAACGTCGCCTTCAACTTCGCCGGCATCTACCTGCCGCGCGAGGCCGACAGCGCCGCGTTCTTCGACGTGCAGCAGCTGGAAATCCTGCCGGGCTCGCAGGGAACGCTGTATGGCCGCAGCGCCATCGGCGGCACGATCAATCTTACCCCCACCAAGCCGGGCTTCAACGACGAGGGGGATGCGCTGCTGGAGGCGGGGAATTATTCCGCGGTGCACGTCACCGTCACCCAGAACGTCAAGGTGTCGGACAGCGTGGCGCTGCGTGCCGCCGCCGACTACACCCGCAACAGCGGCTTCATGGTGACGGGCGCGGACTCGAAGAACGATCCCAGCTTGCGGCTGTCGGCCATCATCGACCCGAACGACCGCTTGAGCGTCTACCTGTGGGCGCAGGGGGCGCAGAAGAACGGCTATCACTCAAACCTGGTCAACAAGGGCACGGATCCGGCAACGGGCAAGTATTGCGAGACCTGTTTCTTCTACGGCAATGCCTGGGACGACACTCGGACCGGCAACTATGCCGCGCCCTTCGGCCTACCTACGCGTGAGCGGGACCACTACAAGACGTACATGGTGGGCGGACAGATCGACTATCAATTCGACGGCGCCACCTTGAGTTATCTGCCGTCCTATCTGTATCTGGATTCGGTGCCGCTGTATTGGCTGAGCGCAATCCAATCGTCGAATACGGCGCACTACAACCAGCTGACCCAGGAGCTCAGGCTCACCGGCACCAGCGGCGGTCCGCTCAAGTGGCTGGCCGGATTGGGGTACTACAATTCGCGCAACAGCGGCACGGAGACGCTGTTCACGAACCTGCCCTTCGTCTTCTACCAGACCAACGTCGATGCGGATCGCCTGGCGGGGTATTCCGCTTTCGGTCAGGTCACCTACAGCCTCACGGACACGTTCCGCCTGACCGGCGGCGGACGCGCGAGCTCCACAAAGCGAACCGCCCATGGCTTCGAGGTCGTGGCACTCGGCGGATTGCCCTACGACTTCGACAAGACCTACAATCATTTCGACTGGAAGGTCGGGTTTGAACAGGATCTCGCTCCGAGAGTCATGGTCTACGGCACGGTCCAGACCGGCTATCAGCAGGGAACCTTCAATGCGTTGCCCAATACGCCGACCTTCAGCAATGCCGTGCAACCGGAAAAGCTGGTGTCCTATACTGCCGGCATCAAGACGCGCTGGCTGGACGACCGGCTGCAGATCAACAATGAGATCTACTACTACGACTACCACAACCTCATCATCCAGGCCTACGACATCTCCGCGCCCTACAACATCATCTTCAACGGCAACAAGGTGGGCATCCGCGGCGATCAATTGGACGTGCTGGCCAAGGTCACCCAGCAGGACCAGGTGAATTTCAACTTAGGTTACTCCCGCTCGCGCAACAAGGACGTCATCGATCCCACCGGACATAACTACGATGGTCTGTCGCCGCCGTATTCGCCGGACTGGACTGCGGAAGCCGGGCTCACCCACACGATGCCGCTCGGCGACGCCAACATCCGGGTGCACATCGACTGGCGGTACGAGAGTTCATGGTTCGCCGACTATGTGCACAACAAGGGCACCCAGCAGGTGCCATCGAACAAGGGTGACGCGTCGGTCACCTACGATGCCTCGATCTGGACCGCGGGTCTGTGGATCAAGAACATGACCAACCGGGCAGTGATCGCCGCGACCGCCGCCGCCGGCATCCCGGGTCCCGCGACCGCCTACCTCGACGACCCGCGCACCTACGGCGTGCGATTTACGGTCAAGTACTAGACGTTCACAGACTGCGGAGGACGCCCCGGTGAAATCAACGAGCAGCACCATTCCCGCGCCGACCCCACTGTCGCACCAGCAGATGATCGAGGCGCTGTGGACCCGGTCAGAAATCGAGCAGGTGATGCTCAACTTCGGCCGGGCGCTCGATTTGGGCGATTGGCCGCTGTATCGCAGCTGCTTCGCGGACCGCTTCCGGGTCAACTTCGAACGGCTCACCGGCCAGCCGGAGGTGTTCGTCGATGCCGATCTATGGACTCATTTCGCGAAGGTGATCTTGAGTCCGGTGCGGCGGTTGCACCAATACTCCAATTTCTCCGCGCACGTCGACGGCGACCGGGCCGATGCGGTCATCTACATGGTGGCGCGCCATTGGAAGGCGGTCGACAGCGGAGCGGCGGAGTACACTCAGAACGGCTGGTACGAAAACAGCTTCGCCCGGATTGACGGCCGGTGGAAGATCACCCGGCTGCTGCACACCTATCAGTGGGTGTCGGGCAACGGGGGACTTTTCGACTTTTCCGACCCCGAGCTTCAGGAAGTCATGGCCAAGGTGTTTGCGAAAGACAATCGCGTCGACAAGGCCGGGTAGTTCCACACGATGAAGCGCCTCATGCTGCGGGCGATTCTCGGCGCGCTGCCGCTCGTCGTGCGGCGGGCCGCCCGCCAGCACCGCGCGGTGCGCGAACACCTGAAGCGCGGCGAGTACGTGGTCCAGGTCCGGCTGCGCGACGGAAGCGTCTGCCGGCACTTCGTGTTTCAGAGCGGCACGGTCAACGGCTTCTGGGGGCGGCACGCACATCCCACCACCGACATGGCGTTCGTGAACATCGACAGCGCGCTGGCGCTGGTCAAGCCCAATCCCGACTATGCGGCGGTCATCGATGCGCTGAAGAATTTCAAGGCCATGGCGGCGGGCGCGGACCGCTCCACCGTCTGGTTCGGCCAGCTGATGCACCTCGTCACCACGTCCGGCTGGGCCTACGGCACACCGCAACGCGACGGGACGATACGCTACACGAATCTCACCAATGGTGGTCCGCTGTACGTATTCGTGCGCGACGGCAAGATCGTGCGCACGACACCGATCGATTTCGATGCATCCGACGCAGCCAGCTGGGTCATCAAGGCCCGCGGGCGCACGTTCTCGCCACGCCGCACTGCCACGGTCAGTCCGCATGCGCTCGCGATGAAGTCGCTGGTGCACTCGCCGTCGCGGCTGCTCCATCCCATGCGCCGGGTGGACTTCGATCCGGCGGGCGCGCGCAATATCGGCCAGCGCGGCCTCTCCGGCTACGTGCGCATCAGCTGGGACGAAGCCTTAGGAATCGTCGCCGGCGAAATTCTGCGCATGAAGCAGGAACACGGGCCGGGCGCGATCGCCATTGCGCAGCCGGCGCATCACCAGTGGGGGAACATCAACTACTGGCTGAGCGCCCTGTACCGCTTCGGCAATCTCATCGGCCACACCAAGGTAGCCTTCAGCCCCATCAGCTGGGAGGGTTGGTACTGGGGGGCGATGCATCACTACGGGAACAACATGCGGCTCGGCGTTCCGGGCTTCTACGGTACCGCGGAGGACTGCCTTCAGCATGCGGACATGATCGTGTTCTGGTCCAGTGATCCGGAGTCGACCGGCGGGATCTACGCGGGATTCGAAGGCGCCCAGCGGCGCCTCTGGGCTAAGGAACTCGGCATCGAGTTCGTGCACATCGATCCGGTGCTCAATCACACCGCGCAGATGTTGGGGGGCAAGTGGCTGCCGGTGCGGCCGGGCACGGACCCGGCGTTGGCAATCGCCATCATGCACGAGTGGGTGGCCGATGGACTCTACGACGGGGACTACGTGGCGCAAAAGACCACCGGCTTCGAAGAATGGCGCGAGTATCTGCTTGGCGCCGCGGATGGGATACCCAAGACGCCGGAATGGCAAGAGACCGAGACGGGCGTGCCGGCCAAGGACGTGCGCAGCCTGGCGGGCCTTTGGGGCCGGCGCAAGACCTACCTGGCGGCGGGCGGACTCGGGTCGGGCTTCGGCGGCGCGTGCCGCTCGGCCACCGGGGCGCAATGGGCGCGCTGCATGGTGATGATGATGGCGATGCAAGGATGGGGCAAACCGGGGATCAATTTCGGCAATCTGCAACTGGGCGTGCCGATGGATCTCAATTTCTACTTTCCTGGCTACGCGGAAGGCGGCATCTCGGGCGACGTGACCCATACCGGCAGCGCGCCCCACAACTACGTGCGCATGCCGCACGTGCTCACCATGAATCCGGTGAAGCAGTCCATTCCGCGGCAACGTCTCGCCGATGCCATCATCGACGGACAGGCGAGCGGGTACGCCTGGGACGGGTTCTCGCTGGAGGGGCAGTTCGCGCGGTTCGACTACCCGGCGCCAGGCCATTCCCGCATGCACATGTTGTATCGATACGGATCGTCGTCGCTCGGGACCATTCCGGGTTCGGGCCGGTTGATCGAAGCCTATCGACATCCGTCGCTGGAGTTCGTGGTGAACCAGTCCATCTGGATGGAGAATGAGGCGCAATTCGCGGATGTGATCCTGCCGGCCTGCACGTCGCTCGAGCGTTGGGACATTTCCGAGTGGGCCAACTGCGCGGGCTTTCTGCATCATGGGCAGAATCAGGTCAATCACCGAACGGTAGTCATTCAGCACAAGTGCATCGAACCGCTCGGCGAATCGAAATCCGACTATCAGATATTTCTCGACATCCTGACCCGCTTGGGGTTGGGTGCCCTGTTTTCCGAAGGTGGCTGCACCGAACTCGACTGGTGCAAGCGAATCTTCGACTCGTCCGACCTGCCCCGGGTGGTCAGCTGGGAGCATTTCCTCAAGAAAGGGTATTGCGTGATTCCTCCGGGTGCACCTGCGACGCAGGCGCCGGTCGACATGCGGTGGTTTGCGGAGGGACGAGCCAAGGATGTTCCGGAGCCCATTCCCTTGCCCGGCCAATATGCGGACGAGTTCGGCCGCGGCCTGCCGACGCAATCGGGCCGCTTCGAGTTCGTCCCGCGGTCGCTCAAGCGCTTCGAGGCGCAGGATGCGGACCGTGCGGCGGTGAACCGCTACATTCCAGCCTGGGAAGGCGGTCGCGCCGCGGCGAATCCGCGGCTGCCGCTGCAGCTCATCACCGGCCATCCGCGCTACAGCTTTCACACCTATGCGGACGGCAAACAATCGGCCGTCAGCGACATCCGCGACCATCGCGTGACGATCGGCGGCGTGGCCTACTGGATCGTCCGCATCAGCGAGCCGGATGCCGCGTCGCGCGGAATACTGCACCATGACTTGGTGAAGGTGTACAACGCGCGCGGGGCGGTGCTGTGCGCCGCCGATGTGACCGCCACCTTGCTGCCGGGTGTGCTGGGGGCTTACGAGTCGAGCGCCGACTATGAACTGATCGACACGCCCGAGGGACCGGTCGATCGGGGCGGCTGCCTCAATCTGCTGACGCCGCCGCGAACCATGACGACCACGGCGGACGGAATCGCACCGAATTCATGCCTAGTCGAGGTACAAAAATGGATTCACCCGATGCGGGCGGCGTCATGAAGAAGTGGGCGCTCCGGGTCGATGTGGCCAAGTGCATCAACTGCCACAACTGCGTCCTGGCCACCAAGGACGAACACGTCGGCAATGATTTTCCGGGATATGCCGCTGCCCAGCCGGCCCATGGGCATGAGTGGATTTCCATCGAGCGGCACACCCGCGGCAGCGGGACGGCGATCGACGTCACCTATGTGCCGAGGATGTGCAATCACTGCGACGATGCGCCGTGCATCAAGGCGGCTGGCGACGGCGCGGTCTACAAAAGGCCCGATGGCATCGTGATCGTCGACCCGGTCAAGGCCCGTGGCCGCCGCGACCTGGTCGATTCCTGTCCCTATGGGGCAATGAGCTGGAACGCGGAGGCGGCCGTTCCGCAGATCTGGATCTTCGATGCGCACCTGCTCGATCAAGGCTGGGCTGCGCCGCGCTGCGTCCAGGTATGCCCCACGGGAGCGCTCGAGGCGATCCACGACTCGGACGAGGCGCTTCGCGAGCTTGCGATCCGCGACGATCTGCAACCGTTGCGTCCCGAGCTCGACACCCGGCCGCGGGTGCTGTATCGCAATCTGCTGCGGATCCGCAGCGTGTTCTTGAGCGGCAACGTGGTGGCCACTCGGCAAGACGGCAGTAACGTCAACGTCGAGAACGCGACCGTATCGCTCGTCGCCGGCGCCGGCGACGTCCGGCAATCGAACACCGATGCGTTCGGCGACTTCAAGTTCGATGGCCTGGCGCGCGGCAGCGGCGATTATCGGCTGCTCATCGCGCACGACCACTATGGCAGCGCCGAGCGGGTTGGCTCGCTACTCGATTCTGTGCATCTCGGCTCGATCGAGTTGCGAGCACGGGTCTAGTAAAACCCTGCACAGGGGAATACGCGTCGGCGGTCGTGCACACCCAGCCATAGCGCGCACGCACACCCCGTCGCGAGTGATTGTCCAACGCCGGCTGGCGCGACAGCGGTCCTTCTATCTTCCTGGTCAACTCGCGGAGTGCGACTCCGGCTTCGCCTTCCTTCAAGATCGCAACGATCTGTGACTCGGTAAACGTAGACTTCCCCATGACATCCCCCGTACCGGGAGAGTCTACTATTTACCTGTATCCGAGCCGGGGGAGCCTACGATTTCGATACGCGGTTAGCTCTTTGCGCCGGCGGTTCGAGGAAGCCGCCATTCTCCGAGGGATCGGCTGTCACCACCGCAAGCAATTGCTGTTGCAATCATCGCGACCTGCTCGGATGTTAGTTCAGTGCTATACGATGGTATTTTTCGTTGTCTCCCTAAACGTCTCCAGCTTAGGGCCGTATATCTTTGGTACAAGCGGCGTCCCTGCAACCGTGATCCCGAGGATGACGAGTGGATGTCGGGACGCTAGCCGACGCCCTACCGATCCGATCGATCCATGCCTGCCGAGTATGTCCGTCAGGCTTACAAAGTCTTGGCTCCGGCGCCCCAGAATAACTTAGATTCCACTTGGAAATGTGGCTGGCGTTTTTCTGGCAGGAAAGATGCCCGAGTTTACGAAATGTCGCCGACCGCTGGGCGCGTATCTAGGAGAACTGAATCTTGAGCACTCCCGTTGTCTTGATTACTGGCGCCTTGACCGGCATCGGCCGAGCGACCGCGGTCGCCTTTGCGAAGGAAGCGGCCCGGCTGGTCATTTCGGGTCGCGACGAGGTGAAAGGGAAGGCCTTGGAGACCGAGTTACGAGGTCTGGGAGCGGAGGCAGAGTTCGTCATCGCGGATGTTCGGCAGGACAAAGCAGTAAGTAACCTCGTCGACCGGGCGGTCGCACGTTTCGGCCGGCTCGACGTAGCCGTGAACAACGCCGGCACCGAGGGAAAGCCCGGGCCGGCGACAGATGTGTCCGCGGAAACCTATGCCGCGATGTTCGATACCAACGTCCTAGGAACCCTGCTCGGGTTGAAGCACGAACTGCGGATCATGCAAGCGCAGGGCAGCGGCAGCATCGTCAACATTTCCTCGACGATGGGTGAGCGCGGAGCGGCGAACTTCTCACTCTACGCGGGAAGCAAACACGCGGTCGAGGGTATTACGAAGTCCGTCGCTCTCGAGGCTGCCGCTTACGGTGTTCGCGTCAATGCCGTGGCCCCCGGCCCGACCGACACGGCAATGCTCGACCGTCTGACCGGATCAGCCGAGAAGAAGGCGGCATTCTACGCGGCCGTTCCCCTGAAGCGCGGCGCTTCGCCGGCAGAGATCGCCGACGCGATCGTCTTCGTCGCGTCGGGCAGGGCGACCTATATCACCGGGCAGATCATACGGGTAAATGGGGGCAAGACGGCGAGCTGATGGTGCGCCTCCGCCGTCCTGTCGTTCGTCCAGTCACCAAAGACGTTCACCCCTCGAAGGTCTTCTTACCCATTTGAATTCGCGCGGGGTTTAATACGAGACGACACGTGATTGTGCGTAAACCTCAGATCAGTTCCGTATCGGCCGCATTAATCGCGGGCGCAGCGGGCGTCGCCGCCGAGCGTTCATTCGAGAGCCAGCCGATCACAGCCGGCACGAAGAGATCAGAGCGCGACCAGCCGTCGTCAATCCGACCCCCGGGTGCGCGGCGTATCAGCAATTGAACCCCGATTTCTGCCTCAAGGTCGCGAATCTGTCGACTAAGAGAAGGCTGCGCCATGTGCAGCCTCTACTCGGCTGCCGCCGTAAGCCCGTCTCGCTCGGACTTGGAGTCGCCCTCACGCACTCATGCTTGCCCTCACAGAGACCAACTCATACCATCTGCGGAGGGCGCCGCTCTCCGTAGGAATCGGCAGGTTGAGCGCCTTTGTCGCGAAATCTATCGTGACGACAGCGGTAATGTCGGCGGCCGAGAACCTATTTCCGGCAACGAAGGGGCTCGAGGCCAAGCGCGCATCGAGATCTCGGTAGAAATTTGCTACTCGCAGGCGCCCACGCTCAACGAGTGCGGAAATCTGTTCGTAGGCGTGCGGTCCGGCGATCGCGCGTTGCTTGAGGCTCGCCGCGCCGTTGCGTACAGCTTCCATGACTGGCGTGAAGCCCTCGAGTTCCATCTGCCGCTCCCACATGGTCGTGAGCGCTCTCTCCGCAGGTTGGGTCCCGTATAACGGCGGCTCGGGATAGACGTCCTCCAGGTATCGCAAGATAGCCGGGACTTCGCCGATCGCGGTGCCGTCCACCAGCATCAGAGTAGGGACCACTCGACGCGGGTTTATATCCGCATATGCCTCCGAGAACTGCTCCTTCGCGCCCAGATCCACCGGCACCATCGGCATGCAGATACCTTTCTCGGCGAGGAAGATCCGGACGCGCCGGGAGTTAGGTGAGCCGTTAGACTGATACAGTTTGAATTCGTTAGCTTTCATAGCTACATGTCCCTTCAGTGGTGTCAACGCGACTTCCGTCAGACCTGCGCCGTGCCGCCATCCACGAACAATTCGATGCCGGTGACAAAACTCGAGTCGTCCGAGGCCAGAAATACCGCGGCTTTGGCAATTTCATCCGCGCTACCCACGCGTCCCATCGGAATGCCGGCGACGATTTGGGCGATGGCCTGCTTCGGAAGCGGGGCCAAGATCGGTGTATCGATCGTGCCGGGACTGATGACGTTAGCGCGGATCTTGCGATCCTTGAGTTCCATCGTCCAGGTGCGGACAAAGGAACGGATCGCTGCTTTGCTGGCAGAGTAGACGCCGAACGCGGGTATGCCTTTGACCGTGGCGATTGAGCCTGTGAGGATAATGGATCCGCCGTCATTGAAGAGCGGCAGAGCCTTTTGCACGGTGAACAGCGTGCCTTTGACATTGACGTCGAAGGTCGTATCGAAATGAGCCTCGGTCATAGCATCCGTGGCCAAGAATTCGCCGACGCCCGCATTGGCGAAGACAATGTCGACGCGGCCCTTCTGCGTCCTGACGATCTCATAAAGCCGATCGAGGTCCGGCAATTTGGCGACATCACCCTGCACGCCCGTGACACGGGTGCCGATCTCCCTCACCGCTGCGTCGAGCTCGCGCTGGCGACGACCCATGATGAACACATAGGCGCCTTCAGCCACGAATCGCTTAGCCGTTGCCAGTCCCATACCTGAGGTGCCGCCGGTAATCACGGCCACCTTGTTATCGAGCTTCTTCATCGTTTCTCCTCTCTATGTTCCTGTATGCGGCGCGGCGCCTAGCGCCGCCGGCCGGTCTCTGAACCGACTCATGCGGCTCATGCCGTGTGATGGTGACCCGTGATTCGAAGGCTGAACTCACGCTCCAAATGCATCTCTGCGGACGAATCGGAAGGTCGGTTAAACCTTGTAAACCGTGGGGCTAAAGTACCTAGGGCTGGCGGAAATGAGAAAGACTTTGTATGGTTGAGGTATGCTTTAGAGGTATGACTTGGTGAACTATGGAGCTCCGACACCTACGTTATTTCATTGCCGTGGCCGAGGAGGGCAGCCTAACGGTGGCAGCCGAAAAGCGACTTT
>Ga0307470_10001025_pt1 | contig 11535 bp, 10 predicted proteins | sample atmos_gasesAM3C__FD_204565 | JGI IMG/M metagenome (GOLD analysis project Ga0307470, IMG submission 204565) | Hardwood forest soil microbial communities from Morgan-Monroe State Forest, Indiana, United States - atmos_gasesAM3C_05 | ecosystem: Environmental > Terrestrial > Soil > Temperate forest... | reverse complement strand
GGGCTGCCCGGTTCTGGCGTCGGAGACCTGCGCACTCGACATCATCGGCGCCAAATATGTCCGCGACGTCGAGCCCGGCGAGATCGTCGTGTTTGACGAGCGCGGCGCGCAAAGCCATAAGCCTTTTCCGCCCAGACCACCGCGCCCCTGCATTTTCGAGTACATCTATTTCTCGCGGCCGGATTCCATCGTCGGTGGCCGGTCGGTCTATGACGTGCGCAAGGGCTTTGGCGCTGAACTGGCCCGCGAAAGCCACGTGCCGGTCGATGTCGTGGTGCCGGTGCCGGACTCCGGCGTGCCGGCCGCCGTCGGCTACAGCCAGCACTCCGGCGTACCGTTCGAGCTCGGCATCATCCGCAACCACTATGTCGGCCGCACCTTCATCCAGCCGACCCAGAGCATTCGCGAATCCGGCGTGAAGATGAAGCACAACGCCAATCGCGCCGCGATCGAAGGCAAGCGCATCATCCTGATCGACGATTCATTGGTGCGTGGCACCACCTCCAAGAAGATCGTCCGCATGATGCGCGATGCCGGCGCCCGCGAGGTCCACTTCCGGCTTGCTTCGCCGCCGATCCTCTATCCCGACTACTATGGCATCGACCTGCCGGACCGCGGCGGCTTGCTGGCGGCGACGCACAATCTGGAAGAAATGCGCGAACTGATCGGCGCCGACACGCTCGCCTTCCTGTCGGTCGACGGCATGTACCGCGCGATGGGCTATCCCGGGCGCGATCCCGCCAACCCGAAATTCTCCGACCATTGCTTCACCGGAGCGTACCCGACGAGCCTCACCGACCAGGACCACGTCGAGCCGCAGCCGCGGCAGCTGTCTCTGCTCGCTGAGGCGAGTTAGCGGTCGTCCCCGCGAACGCGGGACCCATAGCCACCGGCCGTCGTCGTCCAGACAGGGTTGGACATAAGCGCTTTCCCACATCATAACCTTCACGGCGTATGAGTCCCTGCTTCCGCAGGGACGACGTCAGAGTTTTTGCGAAAATGACCAAACCCCTCGCCGACCGCATCGCTCTCGTCACCGGCGCCTCGCGCGGCATCGGCTATGCCACCGCGCGCGCGCTTGCGAAGGCCGGCGCGCATATTGTGGCGGTGGCGCGCACGCAAGGCGGGCTGGAAGAACTCGACGACGAGATCCGCAAGGATGGCGGCAGTGCAACGCTGGTGCCGCTCAGCCTGACTGATTTCGACGGCATTGCGCGGCTCGGCGCAGCCCTGCACGAGCGAAACGGCAAACTCGATATTCTCGTCGGCAATGCCGGCGTCGCCGGTCCCTCTTCGCCGCTCGGCCATATCGACATGAAGCCGTGGAACGACGTGATCGCGACCAATCTGTCGGCTAATTTCCAGTTGATCCGCTGCATGGAGCCATTGCTGAAAAAGTCCGACGCCGGCCGCGCGGTGTTCATCACGTCAGGCGCAGCCAACAAGGCGACCGGCTATCTTGGCCCCTACGCGGCCTCCAAGGCTGCGCTCGAAACGCTGGCGCGGGTCTGGGCCCAGGAGACGGCATCGACGCCGCTTCGGATCAATCTGTTCAATCCCGGCCCGATCCGCACCCGCATGCGCGCTGCCGTTTTCCCCGGCGAAGACCCGATGACCCTTGATACGCCGGAACAGGCGGCCGAACTGATCGTGCCGATGTGCCTGCCGTCGTGGAACGAGAGCGGCAAGTTTTTCGACTATCCGACACGAACGCTGCTGAGTTTTCGCGGGCCCGCTTAGTCGCCGACGCCCTAACCCACCTTCTCCTCGGCGGACTTCGCGCCGGAGAGGGTCGCGGCCGCACCGGCAAGCGCGACCAGCACCAGCGCGGATGCCAGAAAGAACGGCGCGCCCGGCAGATGCAGCGGCGTTTGCGGGCTGATGAAGTAGGCAAAGGTCAGCGTAAACACAAACGGTCCCAGCAATTGCGAGATGCTCTGAACGCTGGTCGTCGCGCCCTGCAACTGACCTTGCTGGTCGGGTGCGACGCGCTTGGTCATCAACGATTGGATCGCCGCGCCCGAAACGCCCCACAGCGACATCACGGGAATTCCAAGCCACGATAGCGGCCCGGTGGGCGCGACGGCGAAGATCAGGAAGCCCGCGGCCCCGCAAACGAGCGCCAGCTGCAGCGCCAGGCGCTCGCCGAATATCCGCACGATCGGCCCGATGAAGACGCCCTGCACCAGCATCGCACAGATGCCGACCATCGCAAGCGTCACGCCGACAGTCTTTGAATCCCAGCCATATCGGTAGGTCGCATAGAGCACGAAAATCGACGGCAGCACCGCGTGCGCGAGCTGCGCAAAGAAGTTCGACACCGACAGCCCGGCAAGAAGCCGGTCGGATCGGAGCAGGCGCAGTGCGCCGACCGGATTGGCGCTTTTCCAGCGGAAGGGCGCGCGGCGATCACGCGGCAGCGACTCCGGCAAGATCAACAGGCCATACAGCGTGTTCGCAAAGCTCAACCCTGCCGCAACCCAGAACGGCAGCCGCGGATCGACATCGCCAAGCAAACCGCCAACGGCAGGACCGACGATGAATCCGGCACCAAACGCCGCGCCAACTTTGCCGAAGACCGCCGCGCGCCGCTCCGCCGGCGTGATGTCGGCGATATAGGCGAAGGCGGTTGAAATGCTGGCCGATGTGATGCCGGAAATCACCCGGCCGACGAAGAGCCAGATCAGGGACGGCGCGAGCGCCATCAGAACATAGTCGAGCCCGAGCCCGAAATTCGACAACAGCACGACCGGCCTGCGGCCAAAGCGGTCCGACAGGCTGCCCAGGATCGGCGAGAAGAAAAACTGCATCAGCGCCCAGGCCGTTCCGAACACGCCAAAGATGCGGGCCGCGCGCGCTGTGTCATTGTCGACAAAGCTTTCGACAAGCTTCGGCAGGATCGGCATGATCAGCCCAAGCGCAAGCATGTCGAGCAGGATCGTGATAAAGATGAAAGCGACCGCGGCACCGCGTCCCGACGACATTGCGGGCGGCGTGCCGACGGCGCTTGTGTCGCTCATGACGGCCGCTTTCGCTTATGCGCGAAAGGATTGGCCTTCTCGCGCAGAGAAATCCGCACGGGCGTACCCGGCAATTCGAATTCTTCGCGCAGCGAATTGACGAGATACCGCAGATAAGATTGCGGCACGGCATCCGCGCGCGAACAGAACAGGATAAAGCTCGGCGGCCGCGCCTTGGCCTGGGTGATGTAGTTCAGCTTCAGCCGGCGGCCGGAGACCGCCGGCGGCGGGTTGGCGTCGACCGCCTGCTCGAACCAGCGATTGAGCGCCGCGGTCGGCACCCGCCGATTCCAGACGCCATAAGCCTCTTCGATCGCGTGCATCAGCCGATCAATGCCCTCGCCCATCAGGCCCGACACCGCGACCAGAGGCGCTCCCCTGACTTGCGGCAGCAAGTGATCGGCCTCGGTGCGCAAAGCGGAGATCGCGCCGGGCTTCGTCTCCATCAGATCCCATTTGTTGACGGCGATCACGAGCGCGCGGCCCTCGCGTTCGATCAGGTCGGCGATGCGCAAATCCTGTTCTTCGAACTTGTTTTGCGCATCGAGCATCAGCACGACGACCTCGGCAAAGCGCACCGCGCGCAGGGCATCGGCCACCGAGAGCTTTTCCAGCTTTTCCTCAATCCGCGAACGACGCCGCAGTCCTGCGGTATCGAACACGCGAAAGTCGCGGCCATTCCAGTTGATTTCGACCGCGATGGAATCGCGCGTGGTGCCGGCCTCGGCGCTGGTCAATAGCCGCTCCTCGCCGAGCAGACGGTTGATCAGCGTCGACTTGCCGGCATTGGGACGGCCGACGACCGCCACCCGGATCGGCCGGCGCGCCAACTCCTCGTCGCTCTCGACGATCTCCTCATCGCCATCTTCGTCTTCTTCCGCAGGTTCCGGCATCAAGGCGCGCAGCGCGTCGTAGAGGTCGCCCATGCCCTCGCCATGTTCGGCCGAAACCTGGATCGGTTCGCCGAGACCAAGTGCGTAGGATTCCATCGCGCCGATTTCACCGTGCTTGCCTTCGCTCTTGTTGGCGAGGAGCATGACCGGCTTGTTGGCGCGACGCGCATAGTCCGCAAAGGCACGGTCGCTCGGCGTCAGTCCGGCTCGCGCGTCGATCACGAACATGAGCGCGTCGGCAAGCCCGATCGCGGTTTCCGTCTGCTCCTGCATCCGCGCGGTGAGCGATCCCTTCGCGCCTTCGTCGAGTCCTGCGGTGTCGATCACGGTAAAATGGAGATCGCCGAGCCGTGCTTCGCCTTCGCGCCGGTCACGCGTCACGCCCGGCGCGTCGTCGACCAGCGCGAGCTTCTGTCCGACCAGACGGTTGAACAGCGTCGACTTCCCGACATTGGGTCGGCCGATAATGGCGATCGTAAAGGACATCAGGGATCCGGACGCGCGGGAAAATCGAACGATAGCCTTCGGCTACCAACGGAACCGGTCTTAGCCGAATGCCCGCATCAAGCGCTAGCGCGTAAATGTACCGCCCGGAATTGGCGCCGGGAACGGCGCGGCGGATTGCTGGGTGGGTTGGGCCTGCGGCCCGCCGGATTGCGCGTCGGCTGGCTGATCGGCCGGCGGCGCTGTGGTGCGCTGACGAACGATTTTCTTCTTGGGCGCGGGCGGTGCGGCCGCCGAGGTGTCTTCTTCGGGCACTGCGGAAGGATCTGTGCTGGCCGTTGCTGCCGCGGGCTGCTTGCTCTTCTTGGCGGCGTTCTTCTTGGTTTCAGGCGGTGGAGGTGGCGGAGCAGCCACTGCCTGCGCATTCGGATCCGGCTGGTCTTGTGCGCCCTTGTAGAGGGATTTCGGAACGCCCTGTTCAAGGCCCGGCACCCCTTCGGGGAATACCGGCTTACGATCGCCCGGCACCTTCTTCTTGGTGTCGATCCAATCGAACCAATCCATCGGATCAAAGCTGTTGACGCTGCTGCCGCAGCCGGCAAGAGCACCGGACAGCGCGACGAGGACAGAAGCGGCGATCAGACGTTGCAGGCGACGCATGGTCGATTTCTCGTTCAACGTTTTGCCGTCGTCAGCTTTTGGCGGCCGGTGGAAGCAACGCTTGGAGCGCCTCTGCCCGCTGACGCATGGCCGACGGCGTCTCGCCATCGTTGGCAATCATATCCAGCCACTGCCGAGCTGCGGTGGCGTCATTGGCGCGCCAGGCCGACAGGGCCAGCAGTTCACGCGCCGTATGACGGAAGGTCGCATCCGGTTTGGCCGCAGCATCGAGTCGCTGCAGCATGTTGGGATAAGTTTCGGTGTCCAACAACAGTCCGGCCGCGCGAATCCGCGCCAGATCCTGCTGTTCGGTGCCGATGCTACGATCAGCCGCAAGTTCGTCGTACATTTTAGCGCCGGCCTTCGGGTCGCGCGCTGCAACCTCGCCGGCTGCACGCAAGCGCGCCAGCATGCGGTAACCGGCAGGAGCCGTGGTCGCGAGCTTGTCGAAGGCCGCTTCGGCCTCCGTGCTCTTTTTCTGCTCGGCAAGCTCGATTGCGGCCTCAAAAGCGGCGCCGGCCTCGGCTGCTTTCTGGGCTTCCAGGTATTCATAGCCGCGCCAGCCGCCCACAGCAGCAACGACCAGAATCGCGGCGGCAATGATAAAGATCGAGTACTTGTCCCAGAGCTTTTTGAGCTGCTCCCGGCGGACTTCCTCGTCAACTTCGTCAAATAATTCAGACACTTAGAGATACCCCATCCCGGCCTGGCGCGCTGGGAACTGACCGGCGCTGTTCATCTGCCCCTCGATGGCGGCCGCGTTACCCTAGCGATATGGCGGTGGCAAGGCAAAGCGAGCCCGGTCAAAGCGTTAACAGTGCTGTCCCGAGGGGTTGTCCGCCCTTCGTCACCTGCCAGGGCCGTGCTTACGCCTTTGCCTTCATGCCGTAAACATGCTCCGGCCCCGGGAAAGCACGGGAGCGAACATCGGCCGCATAGCCCTGGATCGCGGCCTCGATCATCGGACCGAGGTTGCCGTAGCGACGGACAAATTTCGGAGCCCGCGGCGACAATCCCAACATGTCCTCCAGCACCAGCACCTGGCCGTCGCAGGCCGCACTCGCGCCGATCCCGATCGTCGGAATCTCGATGTCTTGCGTGATCTTTCGCGCCAAGGGCTCTGCGACCGCCTCGACCACGACCGAGAAGGCGCCGGCCTGAGCCACCGCAAGCGCATCGTTTTCGATCGGCGCCCAGCTTTGCTCCTCGCGTCCCTGGGCGCGGAACGAACCCAGCGTGTTGATCGACTGCGGCGTCACGCCGATATGGCCCATCACGGGTATGCCCCGCTCGACCAGGAATGCGATCGTCTCTGCCATCCGCGCGCCGCCCTCGAGCTTGACTGCGCCGCACTGAGTCTCCTTCAAAATCCTCACGGCCGAATGAAAGGCCTGCTCCCTGGAGGCTTCATAGGAGCCGAAGGGCATGTCGACGACGACAAGCGCATGCTGCGAGCCGCGCATCACGGCTTGGCCCTGGAGGATCATCATGTCGAGCGTCACCGGCACGGTGGTCTCGAATCCGTGCATGACATTGCCGAGGGAGTCACCGACCAGGATGACATCGCAATAGCGGTCGACGAGCGCTGCAGTATGGGCGTGGTACGACGTCAGCATCACGATCGGCTCGCCATTTTTGCGCGAGCGGATCTCGGGAGCCGTTTTGCGCTTGATCGCTGCCTGAACCGACATGTTTTCTAAACTCCTACGACGGGGACGCCGATCACGACGGGATGGAACGCGAAGGCGAGCGCGAGATAGACGACTATTCCGATCGCAACCGCGATCGCGTCATTGCCCCAGCCGCCGACCGGAATCGGTGGGCCGCCGGCATCGGAACGCCGCTTGAGCGAAATGCGATCGAACACTGCCCAGCCCAGAAACGAGCCGAACAGGATGATCGAGCCGAGATCGCCGTTGGCAAGCAAATGCGCCGCCGCCCATAATTTAACGCCCGCCAGCAGCGGGTGCTTGAGTGTCGTGTAGATGTGCCCACGCAGATAAGACGCCACAACCAGGATCACCGCAGGCAACATCAAGGCGAGCGTGATGTGCTTGAGGATAACGAGCGTCTTCGGAGACACCGATCCCTGCCATACGTCAATCATCCCGGCTGCGCGGTAATGGCCAAAGCCCCAGGAGATCAGTACGATCCCCAGCACAGACACCAGCGCGTAGACGAGCTTATAGCCGCCCTCGCCCATGGCCGAGACGACGCGGCCGCGGAGTTCGCGCTGGGCCGGCAACGTATGGACGCCGAGGAACAGGGCAAGGCCCACGATCATCACCGCCAGTCCCATCGCATCCCCTCCGCATGCCCCTTTTGCGGGCTATCCGGTACACTGTCACAAGTTGCACGGCAATGCAGGAGATGGTGACGCGAGCCCGCGCCAGCAAGTCGAGGGGGTTACGGCGTGGCCTTCTGCTTGTCGATATCGCGGTTATCGACGTACCGGATCGCGATCGGCCGCCCGGCCAGGGCCCCGCCGAGATTGCCGGTGAACTTGAGCGGCACGCAGGCATCGATGGAATCGTTGATCGCCTTGAAATAGGTCTCGCGGACCTCGGAAGGCACGCCGGCGGTGGCAAACGTCAGGCGCGGCGGGCCGATCAGATCGCCCGACCGCTTGAAGCTGAAACGCACCGTCATCTGCATGCCCTCTTTCGCCGCATCGCCTTGCGGCGGCGTCCAGCAAGAGCGCAAGGCGGCGAAGAGGTCGCCGATATTATCGAGATCGTGGTCGGGCTTCTGATATTTTGATGCGTCTTCCTCCGGCGGCTTGCTCTCGACCGTCAGCTGAAGGTTCTCGCCGTAGGGATAGTCGATTTCGGGAATGCAGGGGCCATGATTGAACACGCTGCAAAAGTACGGCGTGCACGGATGGTGGGACAACACGCTACACGGCTCATGAGAAAACGGTATGGGATTGATGCGATGCCATCGTCGGGCCTCAGCACTTCCGTCTGACGACAATCCCGCAGCAGCAACGACGAAACAGATAGCAATACGAGGGAGCATGCTTGTATCTTCGGAAGCAGAACTTGAAGGAAGTATAACGCGAAAATGCGAAGAAGGATCGGGGTTGCCGGCAGCCGGCCGTTCACATCCTCGCGTGCACCGGCATGGCCTAGGCGTCACGCCTTCTTTTTCACGTCCTTGATGCTGGAGAAGACAATGCCCTCCGCACGCTCCTTGGTGTAGCCGAGATAAAACTCGTTCTTGGCGAGGAACACCGGATCGCCGTCGACGTCGTCGGCGACGCCGGAGCCGTTGGCCGCAATGAATGCATCCAGCTTCTTGCGGTCGTCGGAAGAAATCCAGCGCGCCAGCTGGAATTCGGAAACCTCGAACTCGACGGGAAGCGAATACTCCGCGTCGAGGCGTGCTTTGAGCACGTCGAGCTGGAGCGGACCGACCACGCCAACCAGCGCCGGGGCGCCGTCACGGGGCCGGAACACCTGAACCACGCCCTCCTCGGACATCTGCTGCAAGGCTTCCTTGAGCTTCTTGGCTTTCATCGCATCGGTGAGCCGGACGCGGCGGACGATTTCCGGCGCAAAGCTCGGTACGCCGACAAAGGTGATGTCTTCGCCTTCGGTGAGCGTGTCGCCGATGCGCAGGGAGCCGTGATTGGGAATGCCGACGACGTCGCCGGCGAAGGCCTCGTCCGCAACGGAACGATCCTGAGCAAAGAAGAATTGCGGGCTTGAGAGCGGCATGGTCTTGCCGGTGCGCACGAGCTTCGCCTTCATGCCTCGGGTCAGTTTGCCGGAGCAAAGCCGCGCGAACGCGATACGATCGCGGTGATTGGGATCCATGTTGGCCTGGATCTTGAAAACGAAGGCGCTCATGCGCGGCTCTGCGGCCTCGACCTTGCGCAGATTACCTTCCTGGGCCCGTGGCGGCGGGGCAAAGCGGCCAAGGCCCTCGAGCAGATCGCCAACGCCAAAGTTGCGCAGCGCGCTGCCAAAATAGACCGGCGTCAAATGGCCCTCGCGAAACGCCTCGAGCTCGAACGGCTTGCAGGCTTCAGACACCAGCGCGAGCTCGTCCTTGACCTCGGCGACATTGAGATTGGCATTGTGGTTCGCCAATTCGGCGATGTCGATCTGCTGCGCCGCGCCGGTCTTGGCGCCGCCGCCTTCCAGAAGGCGCACACCACCGGTGGCAAGATCGTACGTTCCCAGAAAATCGCGGCCGCGGCCGACCGGCCAGGTCATCGGCGTTGTATCGAGCGCCAGCGTCTTCTCGATCTCGTCGAGGAGCTCGAACGTATCCCGGCTCTCCCGGTCCATCTTGTTGATGAAGGTGATGATGGGAATGTCGCGAAGGCGGCAGACCTCGAACAGCTTGCGGGTGCGCGCCTCGATGCCCTTGGCGGCGTCGATCACCATGACCGCGGAGTCGACTGCCGTCAGCGTGCGATAGGTGTCCTCGGAAAAGTCCTCGTGGCCCGGCGTATCGAGCAGATTGAAAACGAGACCATCGAATTCGAACGTCATCACCGAGGTGACCACGGAAATCCCGCGCTCGCGTTCGATCTTCATCCAGTCGGAACGGGTGTTGCGCCGTTCGCCCTTGGCCTTGACCTGTCCGGCGAGATTGATCGCGCCACCGAACAAAAGCAGCTTTTCGGTCAGCGTGGTCTTGCCGGCGTCCGGGTGAGAGATGATGGCAAAGGTGCGCCGGCGTGCAACTTCGCTCGCGAGCGGCGATGAAGGTGACGAATCGGTGCTGAGGGCGAGATCGGACATCGGCGAAGCGTTTGGCAGGGAAAACGGGCTGGATCAAGGAGGTCAGGCGCTCCTTCATATAGGCAATGCGCCAACTGCCTCCAACCGCTGTTGTCGACCTACCTCAACAATATTACCAGCCAGTAAGCCACGGCCGCGACGCCGGCAGCGGCCGGAATGGTGATCACCCAGGCATAGACGATCGAACTGGCCACGTTCCAGCGCACCGCCGAGACGCGACGCGCAGCGCCTACGCCGACGATAGCCCCGGTAATGGTGTGCGTGGTCGAAACCGGAACTCCGAGGAACGTCGCAAGGAACAACGTCGCCGCGCCGCCGGTCTCGGCGCAAAACCCCTGCATCGGCGTCAGTTTGGTAATTCGCAGCCCCATGGTGCGGACGATCCGCCAGCCGCCCATCAGCGTGCCCAGCGCCATCGCCAACTGGCAGGCAAGCACGACCCAGAACGGCACGTGAAACTCAGCGCCGAGCTTTCCTTGCGAATACAAGAGAACCGCGATGATGCCCATGGTCTTCTGCGCATCGTTGCCGCCATGGCCGAGCGAATAAAGCGAGGCGGAAATGAACTGCAGAATCCGGAAGGCGCGGTCGACCGCAAATGGCGTCGAACGAACCGAAGCCCATGACACGATCGCGACCAACAGCAGCGCCAATATAAATCCGACCAACGGCGACAAGACGATCGCGAGCAAGGTCTTCGTGAGTCCGCTCCAGACCGCGGCCGAAAGCCCCGCCTTCGCCATCCCTGCTCCGACCAGGCCGCCGATCAGCGCATGCGAACTGGAGGACGGAATACCCAACGCCCAGGTGATCAGATTCCATACGATGGCGCCGACAAGCGCCGCAAAGATCACGGACACGTCGATGATGCTGGGCTCGATGATGCCGGTGCCGATCGTTTGCGCAACGTTCAACCCGAACACCAGGAAGGCCACGAAATTGAAAAATGCCGCCCAGAACACCGCATATTGCGGCCGCAGCACGCGGGTCGATACGATCGTCGCAATCGAATTGGCGGCGTCGTGCAGTCCGTTGAGAAAATCGAACAGCAACGCAACCGCAATCAGTCCGACCAGAACAGGAAAACCCAGCACGGCGTCCACTTCGTTGGCCCTGCCCTATACCTGTTCGATCACGATGCTGCTGATCTCGTTGGCCACGTCGTCGAAACGATCGGCCACCTTCTCAAGGTGATCGTAGATTTCGGCCCCGACGATGAAATCCATCGCGCTCGCGTCGCGGTGTTTCAGGAACAGCTCCTTCAGACCGATGTCGTGGAGATCGTCGACGCGGCCCTCCAGCTTGGTGAGTTCTTCAGTGATGGTTGTCAGCAATGCCACATTACTTCCGATCGCTTGCAACAATGGAAGTGCGCGGCCGACGAGTTCGGAACACTGGACAAGAAGTGTTCCGATCTCGCGCATCGGCGGCTCGAATGTGCGAACCTCGAACAGCATCACGGCCTTCGCCGTCTGCTGCATCTGATCGATGGCGTCATCCATCGCCGTGATCAGGTTCTTGATGTCGCCCCGATCGAATGGCGTGATGAACGTGCGCCGGACCGCCGTCAGCACTTCGCGCGTGATATTGTCGGCATCGTTCTCGAACTGATTGACCCGTTGGCAGAACACCGGCGTCTCTTCGCCACCCTGAAGCATGCCCTGCAGCGCGAGCGCGCCCTCGCGCACAGCCTGGGAGTGTTTGGCAAAGAGATCGAAAAAACGCTCTTCCTTCGGAAGGAAGGCGCGAAACCAACGCATCAGC
>Ga0307470_10001024_pt1 | contig 11543 bp, 10 predicted proteins | sample atmos_gasesAM3C__FD_204565 | JGI IMG/M metagenome (GOLD analysis project Ga0307470, IMG submission 204565) | Hardwood forest soil microbial communities from Morgan-Monroe State Forest, Indiana, United States - atmos_gasesAM3C_05 | ecosystem: Environmental > Terrestrial > Soil > Temperate forest... | reverse complement strand
CCAGACAGAAGATGTCAGTCTCGCGTCAGCCGGTGGCAACAGCACTGAGTCGGCCCGGATCTCGCGCGATCGTTGCTCCGCGGCATCGCCTCGCACTCGCTGCCGTGGCCCGGATTGCCTGCATCGTTGCCGCTCGCCAACGGGCCTTTTGCAAGACACGGGCGGCGCCGTCGGCGAGCCGTACAAATTATTTCATTCATCGCGGGTCGGGATAACGCTGAACCTACCATCCGGCAATCTCTGCAGACCCCAGGACGAGGACCCCCCAAACCGGTGGTGGCCCATTTCCAGATTCGGCCCTCGCCATTGGCGGATTGAGCGCTCGCACGAAGGAGCGCCATGTCTCACGCTCGCCGCGATCGCATGCGGCGGACGGTTGCATCGAACAAGAGGCGGGCCACTCGAATGCCGCTGCCCAAATCCGTGACCGAATCGCGGCAGCGTTCCTGAATCGCTTCATCCAGCACCACGTCCTCTCCGCCGAGCGCGCCTGCCATACATTGAATTTCAGCGGCTCGCTGCACGGTCCAGAGCAGCGCGAAGGTGGTGGGGATATCGCGCTCGCAGACCGCGACCCCGTGGTTCCGCAGCACCAGCACATGCTTGTCGCCGAGGCTCGCCAGCATGCGGCTGCGCTCGTCGGCGTACAGAGTAATGCCTTCGAAATCGTGATAGCCGACGCGGCCGTAGAATTGCGCGCCGTAAAAATTATTGTGATCGAATCCGCCGCGCTTCATGGCGACCGCCGAGACCGCGGTGGTGTGCGTGTGCGCGACGCAAGCGACATCGGGTCGCGACTCGTGGATTGCGCCGTGCAGCGCGAAGCCGGCCGGATTGGCGGGATGGTCGGACGGTTCAATCAGGCGGCCATCGACCCCCACCTTGAGCAAGTTCTCCGGAGTAATCTCGCTGTAGTTGAGCCCGAAGGGATTGACCAGATAGTGGTGTGCCGCCCCGGGCAGCCGTACCGAAATATGGTTGAAGATCATTTCCGTCCAGCCGAGAAAATCGACGAGATGATAGAACTCGGTGAGTTCGCATCGCAGGCGCCACTCCTCGGAGTCCATCAAGGATGGGGACGAGCGTGTCGGCATCATATCGCGGCTCCTGTCATTCGCTCGGTCGCGGGACCCTAAACGGCGGGATCGCAGGGTATTATACAGAGGACCTCCTCATCGAACAGGAAGCGCCATGTCCCGACTTTACGATCTGACCCGCATGCGCCGGCATGGTGTGCTGGGAATACTCGCGGCGCTGCCGTTCGCGGGTCTGGGCAACCCCGCTGACCCGCCCATGAGCGCGGAGACGGCGCATCGCGCCGTCACGCCGCTCAAGGACGCGCCGTTCGTCCAGGACGACGATGTCAAATGCCTGAAGAGCGCGCTCGAGACTGGGGACCCGGACAAGGGTCCGTCAACCTTCCTCCTGAAGGCGCCGCCCGGTTGCCGTGTGGCGGCACATTACCACACGGCCGAAGAACAGCTCATCGTGATCCAAGGCAGCGTATTGACCGGCATGAAGGGTATGCGCAGCGTGACGCTCACCGCCGGGGGCTTCGCCGTCATGCCGTCCAAGGCCGTTCACTCGTTCAGCTGCGTCGGTGCGGACGCCTGTCTCATGGTCGTGACGTTCAATCAGAAATACGACATCGTGTGGGCCGCGCTGAACTCACGCCCATGAACATGTCCGTTCAATCGGGCCGCAAGGCCGCGTTGACCTTCATCTTCGTCACGGTGCTCATCGACATGCTGGCCTTCGGCATGATCATTCCCGTGCTGCCCATGTTGGTGCAGAAATTCGTGGGCGGCAACGCAGCGCGCGCCGCGGAAATGTACGGTGTGTTCGGCACTGCCTGGGCGCTGATGCAATTCATCTTTTCCCCGGTGCAGGGGTCGCTCTCGGATCATTTCGGGCGGCGTCCCGTCATACTCATCTCCTGCGCAGGTCTGGGTCTGGATTTCATTCTCATGGCGCTGGCACCGAATCTCTGGTGGCTGCTGGTCGGCCGGGTAATTTCGGGCATTACCGCGGCGAGCTTCAGCACTGCCGGTGCGTATATCTCGGATGTGACGCCGCCTGAAAAGCGCGCCGCGAGCTTTGGGCTGATCGGTGCCGCGTTCGGCATAGGATTCGTGCTGGGACCGGCGCTTGGCGGTGTTTTGGGCGCCATTTCCCCGCGCCTGCCGTTCTGGGCCTCCGCCGCCATGGCTTTGGCCAATGTCTGCTGGGGCTTGTTCGTCCTGCCGGAATCGCTGCCCAAGGAGAGGCGGGTGCCTTTCTCCTGGAAGAACGCCAATCCGCTGGGAGCCCTGAAGCTGCTGCGCTCTCACCCCATGCTCACCGGTCTCGCAGGCAGCTATTTCCTGATGAATTTCGCGCATGGCGTGCTGCCGAGCACCACGGTGCTGTATATGCATTTTCGCTACGGCTGGGATACGCGTGCGGTGGGCATCCTGCTGGCCGGCGTGGGTATCTCATCGCTCATCGTTCAGGGCTTCCTGGTAAAGCCCATGGTGAGATGGTTCAAGGAACGGCGTGCGCTGGCATTGGGTTTGGCATTCGGCGCGGCGGGCTTCGCCATCTACGGTCTCGCACCCACCGGGCCGATTTTCTGGATCGGCGTGCCGGTGATGGCCCTGTGGGGTATCGCCACGCCCTCGCTGCAGACCCTCATGACCCGGTTGGTGGACCCTACTGAACAGGGCCGATTGCAGGGCGCGCTGGCGAGCCTCGTGGGCCTGGCGAGCTTGATCGGTCCCACGGTATTCACGCAGACCTTCGCGGCGTTCATCAGCACACACGCCGACTTGGGCCTGCCGGGTGCACCCTTCTTATTGGCGGCGGTCCTGATATTCCTGGCCATGCTGTTGGCCTGGCGCACCACTCAGCCGCTGGCGGCTCGCGCGGCGACCGAACCCGCCTAGCCGTCGAATCACCTGGCCTCACCCCATTCGGGGAACGCACGCAAGGCGTCCACATAATTGTGGATGACGTCCGTGTGCGCATCCTCCTGCCAGCCGCCGGGTACGGGATTGACGGATAGATCGCGCGGACGGCCCAGTTCGTCGACCGAATAGAGCGTGAAATCCAGCGCCTGCCGAGCTTCGGCGGCCAAGGGGGCGGACCCGGTGGCCTTCGCGTACAGCGCCAGCACGGCCCCGTAAGTCGAATTGATGCCGCCCCACGCCTGCCTGTCCTCATCCTGCTCGTGACAAACGGCGATGCCGAATTCTTCGTGAGTGAAGCTGCCGCGAACGAAGTCGATCAGCGTGCCGGAACCGGCCTGCCAATCGGGATCGAGCAATTCCCGTCTCTCGAGCAAGTACCGTGCAAGATTGAGGGGCGCCCACGCCGTGCGGTTGGTGGGCGTGTCGTGATCCTCGAAGAACTGAGCGAAGAGCGAGCCGTCGGCGGCGGCGTTCGGAATTTGGCGACGCCGTATCCAATCCCACAACGAGCGCCGCGGAACGGAAAACTCCTCGTACCCTCTAGAGAGCAGCGCGTCGTACAACCGCAGAATATAGGTCATGTTCCCCGACACGGGGCCTCGGCCCTCGCCGTTGCGATAGTCGGCGCGAAAAGGCCAGGGAGAATGCGCCGCATCGCCGTCCTGTTGATTCGCGGCCAGGACGCGGGCGTTTTGCAGTGCCTGTTCCAGGTACCTGCGCTCGCCCACTGCGCCGGACAGCAGCGCCAATGCAAGCCCTGCGATGCCGCCCTTGTCGGGCTCGATCTCATACGGGCGGTCGGCTTGCGAGCCGCAATCCGCCGGCTGAGGGAACTGATCTCGCTTGCCGGTCGAGCGGGTAAACTTGGGGTATGCGCCGGAATCGGGCGTCAGCGTTTCCTTCACAAGATAGTCGCCCATCGCTCGCGCCGTCTTCAGATACTCCGGATCCCGCTCGCCGCGTAATTTATAGAACTTGAGGTAGGAGAGAATGCCCATCCCGTTCTGAGTCGCCGGGATCGAGTCCGTGCGATCCGGAATAGGAGTCCAGTCGCCGTCCAGAAAAGTCGCCAACACGAAGCGGGGATATCCGCGTTCCGCCGGACACCGCTGGTAGAAATTCATCTCTCGATCCAGGACGTCGTTCCACGGCGCCCACGGTCTTAGCTGACCCAACGCATCGAAGCTTGCCGTATGGCCCGCAATGATGAGTGGCTGATGAATTGGACGGCCTGGCATTATGTCTTGACTCGCATGCGCTCCCTCAGACGGCATCGAGCTCCGCATAATGCCGAAAGATTCCCTCCTCGTTGAAGGGGATTCGCCGCGGAGAAGCGAGGTAGGCGGCAATACGCGGGCGTTCTTGCACTCTGGAGTGCAATGCGGCGAGCCTCCGGTATTTGCGCGCAGCCCTGATCATTGCGCGCGGGAAAGCATAGTTCAGGCCCGTCATGACTTGAAACATCGACAGATCCGCGTACGTCAGTCTGGCACCGACCAGATAGCGCTCCCCGCGAGCATTCTTCGCGAGAATCTGCTCGAAGTAACCGAGGAATTTGGGCGCCCGGTGCTTCAGAAAATCCGCCGCCCGGAGGCGCGCCTCCTTCTTCTGATCCTCGTAATAAAGGCTCGCCGCCACCGGGTGATGGGTGTCGTGTATTTCGCCCACAAAATCCGCCATGGTAAGTTGCAGTTCGTGCGTCCATAGTCGCCCGCCCTCGTCCTTCGGCGCAAGGCCGTGACGAGCGCCGAGGAACTGCAGAATGTTGGCCGTCTGGCCGATCAGGAGTCTCCCTGCCTTGAGAAACGGCGGCGCGAACGGCGGCCGTTCTATGTTGCGGCCCTCCAGAAAGCGCAGGAGCGCCGCGATTCCGGCCCCTTTGCCGGGTTCGCGCGCGACATCCCGATAGCGTGCGCCTGCCTCCTCGAGAGCCAGTCGGACGAACTCCCCTCGACCCTGAATCGTCGGCCAATAATAGAGCTGATAGTTCATCGCTGGCATAGTGTATCGGCACTGATTGCAGATCGGCTAGACTGGAGCCACGCATGACCAAAAAGCGCACCATGAAATCGGACATGGTCGGATCGGATCACTACGACCCCATGAAGGAACCGCGGTACACCGAAATCGCGACTTTCATGCGGGCGCCGCTGGCGCGATCGCTCGTGGATGTCGATATCGGCTTGATCGGCGTACCGACGGACCTCGGAGTCACCAACAGACCCGGCGCACGGCATGGACCCCGTGAAATACGCAATTCATCGAGTCTCATGCGGAGTTTCAATCTCGCGCTGGGAGTGAATCCGTACGAGCTCTGCCGGGTCGCGGATCTCGGCGACGTGCGTTTGTCGCATCGGTACGATCTCGAAAAGCAGGTCGAGGAAATCGCGGCGTTCTACCGCCTGGTTCACGCGGCCGGCGTGCGGCCGGTCAGCGCGGGGGGCGACCACTCGATCACCTACCCCATATTCAAGGCGATTGCCGCCGATGCGCCCATCGGCATGGTTCACATCGATGCCCACACCGACACCTGGGGCGAGTTCTTCGGATCGAAATTCACTCACGGAGCCCCGTTTCGGTTGGCCGTCGAGGACGGATTGCTGGATCCGAAGCGGACGATTCAGATCGGCATTCGCGGCGGGCAGAATTACATGGACGGCATCGAATTCTCTCAGTCCCACGGCATGCGCGTGGTGTTCATGGAGGAGTTCGCGTCGCTCGGGGTCGAGCGCATCGTCGAGGAGGCCCGCCGGGTGGTGGGCGACGGTCCCACGTACATTTCCTTCGACGTGGACGGGCTCGACCCTGTGTATGCGCCGGGCACCGGTACGCCCGAAATCGGCGGCATTACCACCTTGGAAGCGCAGCGCCTGTTGCGCGGACTTCGCGGACTGAATCTCATCGGCGGCGATGTCGTCGAGGTTGCCCCGCCGTACGATCAAACCGGAAACACCGCCCTGGTCGGCGCCACCATGATGTTCGAAATTCTCTGCCTGATCGCGGACCGGCACTTTCGCGTCGGCAGCCGGCCGCCGACCGTCGGAGCTCAGTGACCCGCCTTAGGTCTCACAGTTCCCGGTCGAGCGGCAGCAGCTCCAAGAAATTGACCTTCAGTCTCTGCCACTCGCTGCGCGCGGGCTCACGCGGGTACTCGACCATGCGGCCGTCCTTTTCGGTCCGCCACACCAGGCGGGACGATTTCCCCGGCGCGTCGCCCGGGATCAATCCCACGATGTAGCACTCACTGGGCTTGACCATGGCCTCGAAGCGACGCGCCGTCTGTTGCGCAAGTTCCGAACTCTGGATGATCAAGCCTATTTCAGTATTGATGCGTTTCGAACGCTGATCATAGTTCATAGAACCGATGAACAGCTTTTGGCGGTCGAAAACATACATTTTTCCATGAAGCGCGTAGTTGCCGTAGCGTGACACCTTCACCGTCTCGCCGCTGCCCCTGACGCTCCCGAGGAGCGCACGCACCTCGTACAGCTCCACGCCCTCCTCGAGCAGCGGAACTCTATAGTGATCATAGCCCGCCTGCGCAGCGATTTCAGTGGTCGACTCGAGCGAATTGGTGAGAACGCGCACGTGCGCCTGGCGCCGGCGCAGATCTTTCAGCAACTGCAGTTCGTCGGGGGCGGGTATGAAATAGGGCGTAACCAGCAGAAACTCGGATTGAACGTCGCGAATCGAATCGAGCACGCCTTGTGCGATCAACCGGCCCGGCAATGCGCCGCTGATCACGCGTTTCTTGTCGGGACTGTCATAGACCACTTGGGCGTGCGCCCACACCAGCGGCAGCCTGCCGGAGGTGATTCCACCGAACGGCTCGCCGGTTTTGAGCAGGGACGCGTAGTCGATCGGAGCCACCTTTGGCGGCTCGGCTCGTGATCGGCGGCTCGCGCTCTCGTGCTCGGTGCGCGCAACCATGCCGGTCTCCGGGGACGGCGCGGTGCGCTTCAACGCCCTGGCGGGAATCGCCAGGTCGCTGTTCCAGAACTCGTCGAACGTGCCGGAGAGTTCGCCGACAATCGGCCCGGCGGTAAAGACATCGTCATCCGCGAACTGGGACTCAGGATCGATCTGAAAGTATTGATTGCCGATGTTACGGCCGCCTATGAGCGCCACCGCGTTGTCGGCGAGCAGCAGTTTATTGTGCATTCGATAGTTGAGCCGCCGCGCGTGGAAGGCAAAATCCAGTTTTCTCAAGAGCCGCGAGTGCCCCCGATAGTCAAACGGATTGAAAATTCGCACCTCGACGGACGGATGGCCCAGAAGCCGCAGTATCTGCTCGTCGCCGGCGATCGTTTCGCCGTCGTCGACGAGCACGCGTACGCGCACCCCGCGATCTGCCGCACGCTGAAGGCCGTCGGCCAGCATGCGGCCGGTTTCGTCACCGCGAAAAATATAGTATTGAAGATCGAGAGTTCGTTGAGCGGCATCGATCAACTGCATTCTGAGCTGGAATCCGTCCACGCCGATGCCGACGACGCGAAAGGCCGAATAACCCTCGTGTTCGCGCTCGGCGCCGGCAAACTGCTGGCCAAGGCGGGTGTCCTCCGGGTGAGCGAACGCCACGGATGCGGTCTTGGGAAAATCCGCACCGGGCGGAAGCCCTGCACAACCGCAGAGTATTGCCAGGGTGAGCAACGCCGCGGCATGACGGCTGACGCCCTGATGCGGAGCACTTCGTTGGCCGATCGCCGTTCTTCTTATTGGCATGCGCACGCCATGGTCCGCCTGTGGTTGCAGCCAATGCTATTATTATTCGCCGTGAACGTCTGTCGGCGCTTACGCCCTGGCCGCGGCAAGGCCGGGCGGAAGCGCGACCCCACCGATCAGCGTGCAAGATCGATGCCGCCGCCTCGACCCCCAACCGCCTCGACCCCCCAACCGCCTCGACGCCCAACCGCATGGTCCCGCGATTGACCCGGACTATTGCACTGATAGAGAGCGCCAATTTGACTTAGGCTCGTTCTGAGGTCTACCTTGCCCGGTGGTATATCTGTTGGTTCCGAATTTTCAATCGGAAGGAGTGAGCCGTGAATCTGAAAGGTAGTAAGACGGAGAAAAATCTCAAGGACGCATTTGCAGGCGAATCGCAGGCGAATCGCCGTTATTTGTACTTCGCGGCCAAGGCGGACGTCGAAGGCTTCAATGACGTGTCCGCGGTGTTCCGTTCCACTGCCGAGGGTGAGACGGGCCACGCCCACGGACATTTGGAATACCTGGAGGCGGTAGGCGACCCGGCCACCGGATTGCCGATCGGTGCAACCTCGCAGAATCTCAAGGCTGCCATCGCCGGCGAAACGCACGAATACACGGACATGTATCCCGGCATGGCCAAGAGCGCCAGGGAAGAAGGTTTCGGCGAAATTGCCGATTGGTTCGAGACGCTGGCCAAAGCCGAACGATCGCACGCGAATCGTTTCCAGAAGGCGTTGGATAACCTTTAAACCCATCCTTGGTTGCCGCCGGGCGGCCACCTCGAGCGGGCTCCGTTCCGGGAGCCCGCTGCTATTTCGGCTGGGAGACGAACCGTGTCGGACGCGGAGATCAAGTCAGGCCGCGAGGGCAGTCTGGAAGCACCCACCCGCCATGCCCTCGGCTGGCAGGATCCCCAATTCTATGACGCCGGTGCGCTGCAGAAGGAACTCGAACGAGTCTTCGATATCTGCCATGGCTGCCGCCGCTGCTTCAATTTGTGCAATTCCTTTCCGACTCTATTCAGTCTCATCGACGACTCGAAGACCGGCGAGCTCGATGGCGTAGATAAGAAGGCCTTTGGGCAGGTGGTCGACGAGTGCTACCTCTGTGACATGTGCTACATGACCAAATGCCCATACGTGCCGCCGCATCCGTGGAACGTCGACTTCCCCCACTTGATGCTGCGCGCCAAAGCGGTGAAGCACCAAGGTGGCGGGACGCGCTGGCGCGACAAGGTGCTAAGTTCGACGGACCTGGTCGGCAAACTCGCGGGCATTCCCGTCGTCGCCGAGGCGGTCAACGCCGCGAATCGCAGTGCGGTGGGGCGCAAGCTCCTGGACGCCGCGCTCGGCGTGCATCCGGAGGCGCCCGTGCCTCCCTACCGGTCCGACACGCTGCGCAAACAGGTCGCCAAGCGCAGTAAGCCCACCGTCGCAGCGCAGGCCGCGGGAGTGACTCGCGGTAAGGTGGCGCTGTTCGCCACCTGCTACGGAAATCGCAATGAGCCCGAAATTGGGCTCGACCTCATCAGAGTGTTCGAGCACAACGGGATCGAAGTTGCACTGGTCGAACAGGAAAGTTGCTGCGGCATGCCCAAGCTGGAACTGGGCGATCTGCAGGCGGTTGCGGATTTGAAGGCCAAGAACCTGCCCCCTCTGCTCGCCATGATCAACGAGGGCTACGATATCGTCGCCCCCGTCCCCTCGTGCGTGCTGATGTTCAAGCAGGAGTTGCCGTTGATGTTCCCGGACGAACCCGACATCGCCAGGGTCAAACAATGCATGTTCGATCCGTTCGAATACTTGGCGCTGCGGCACAAATCCGGACTGATGCGCACTGATTTCGCCCGGCCTCTCGGCAAAGTCGCATACCACGTCGCCTGCCACTTGCGGGTGCAGAATATCGGACTCAAGACTCGCGACATATTGCAGCTGATTCCCGGAACCACTGTCGAACCCATCGAACGATGTTCGGGCCACAATGGCACCTACGGCGTCAAGCGGGAGTTTCGCGACACTTCCATGAAGATCGGCAAACCGGTGATCCAGCGCGTGCAGGCGAGCGGCGCGGACTTTTACGCAAGCGATTGCCCGATGGCGGGCCATCAAATCGAGAGCGGTTTGCAAAATGCGTCGCCGCCGACGCATCCCTTGACGCTGCTGAGAATGGCCTATGGCCTGGAGACGACACCATGAAAAAATTGTCGCGCCCGGATCTCATGAGCCTGGAGCAGTACGCCTCCGAACGGACGCGGCTGCGCAGCGAAGTCATTGCGCACAAGCAAGTACGCAATGTGCAAGTCGGACCCAACATGACCTGGTGTTTCGAGGATTACATCACCATACGCTATCAAATCCTCGAGATGCTGCGCGCCGAGCGGATCTTCGAGAGCGACGGTATCCAAGGCGAACTCGACGCCTACAATCCGCTCATTCCCGACGGCAGCAATTGGAAGGTCACCTTACTGCTGGAGTTTCCCGACCCCAACGAGCGGCGCGTTGCGCTCGAGAAATTGATGGGCGTCGAGGATCGCTGCTGGATACGGGTGAGCGAAATGGAACGGGTATTCGCGATCGCCGACGAAGACATGGAGCGTACGAACGATGAAAAGACCTCGGCCGTGCATTTTTTACGCTTCGAGCTCTCCCCCTCGATGGTTGAAGCGATGAAAAGCGGCGCTTCCCTGAGCATCGGCGTCGATCACGACAATTATCGCCACGTGCAGAGCCCTCTGCCGGCCCGGATTCGCGACTCCTTGGCCCGTGATCTCATTTAGCTCAAAAAAATATTGTAAAAATAACAACTTACCCTACGTCCGGAATCTTCGGTATCGTGTTCAGTCAGTAAGTTCTAGGGACACCTGACATGAGGACATCAATATGACCGCTCGGACGGAGTCGGCCAGCTCGATACAGCCGCGCTCTGGGACTGAAGGCGCAGCTCTCGTGTGGCTGGACGCCTTGGCGGTCGGTCTTTGCACTCCCGAAGCATTTTTGAATGCAGTGCACGAACAAGCCCAGGCGGACCCTGACGAGAGTTGGGAAGTTTTGTCGCTGCTCGACCAGTATTACCGCCGCGGAAAAATAAAAGCCGAACTCTTCCACTCGCTCAAGTCCCGTCTCGAAGGGTCGGCACTCGGCGGCGATGAGGAGGTGACACCGGACGCGCGACCGCAGGCCCCAACCCCGGCGCGGCCGCAGGCCCCAACCCCGGTTCCGCCGCCACCCTCGGCAACGGCGACCACCGAAACGCTGACCGTCGTGCCGACCGTCACGCCGACGTCCGTTACCGCACCCGCCGCGGCGACCCCGGGGAAGGCGTCAACCGCTTCGCGCCCGGCGCTGAGAGAAGTCCGAAGGGAAGTGGCGATCGGCGACGTGCTGCGTGGCCGCTACAGGATACGGGGAGTATTCGGGCAAGGCGGCATGGGCACGGTGTTCGACGCCATCGACGAGTATCGCGTCGATCGGCCCAGCTCCGGGAAGCGGATAGCGATCAAAGTTCTCCATACGGCGGTTACCCAGCGAGACGAACTTCTCGCCGAGCTGCAGAGCGAATTCCAGCACCTGCAATTGCTGTCCCATCCGAACATCGTTCGAGTGCATGAATTCGACCGCGACGGCGACAACACCTTCTTCACGATGGAGCCGCTGATCGGTGCGCTTCTCAGTCAGGTCATAGGCGCAAGAAACGCGGTTGCCTTGCCGCGGCCGTACGCGCTGGCCATGATGCGCGACATCGGCGCCGCTCTTGCCCATGCCCACTCGCGCGGCATCGTGCACGGCGACGTCAACCCGCAGAATATCTTCATCACGAATGACGGTGAATTGCGGGTGCTGGACTTCGGCGCCTCGCACAAATTGCTGCGGAATGCCGGTCGTTCGGAAC
>Ga0307470_10001022_pt1 | contig 11575 bp, 10 predicted proteins | sample atmos_gasesAM3C__FD_204565 | JGI IMG/M metagenome (GOLD analysis project Ga0307470, IMG submission 204565) | Hardwood forest soil microbial communities from Morgan-Monroe State Forest, Indiana, United States - atmos_gasesAM3C_05 | ecosystem: Environmental > Terrestrial > Soil > Temperate forest... | reverse complement strand
TCACGATTCCTGGATCGCATCCTCACCCATTAGCGAATGGCGCCGAAAGCGCTGTTTATCGATCAGCCAGAGGGAAATACGCATGAGAAAGACTACCAGCGATGCGCTTTCCGCCGACCGTCGCAGCTTCCTGTCCGCAGGTGCAGTGGGTGTCGCCGCACTCCTCGCGCCATCGCAGGCCAAGGCAGCGGATGCAGGCGAAGACACGCTCGACAAGATCAAGAGCTCCGGCGTGTTCAATATCGGCGTGCGCGAGGCGGCGCCGCCCTACGGCTTCAAGGATGCGAGTGGCGAATATCGCGGCTTCGCGACGGACATCGGCAAGGCCATCTACGACGCGGTCAACCAGGAACTGGGCGGCGCGATCAAGGCGAACTACGTTGCCGTGACCAGCCAGACCCGCATTCCGCTGCTTCAGAACGGCGCAATCGATCTCGAAGCGGGCGCGACGGTCATGACCATCGGCCGCTCCAAGGTCGTCGATTTCAGTATTCCCCACTTTGTCACGAGCACGAGCCTGCTCGTGCTCGCCAGCAGTCCGATCAAGGTCGCCGCCGATATGGCGGGCAAGCGCATCGGCATTCCCCAGGGCGGCCTCGAGGCCGCCCTGTTCCGTACCGCCAACGAGGCCGGCACGTTTACCAGTGCGGTGAAGACGATCGGCTTTCCGGACCACAGCCAGGGCGTCACGGCGCTCCAGACCGGCACGATCGACGGATATAGCAGCGACGAGCCGATCCTCTACGATGTCGGCCGCGACCCGTCGCAATTTCGGATCGTGCCGATGAAGATGAACGCAGCCACCCAGACGCTGCTCGTCCGGCCCGGGAGCTCGAAATTCAAACGCATCGTGGACCAGACCATCGCGCGGCTCTGCGGCACCGGGGAATGGGAGAAGCTCTATCAGCGCTATTTTGGCGAAGGCGGCTTCAAGATGCCGCTGCCGGAAGCGGGAAAAGTGCTGGTGCAGATGAATTCCTGGCCGGCGTGACCGCCGTCTTCCAACGATTTTCGCCCGAGCCGACGAGAGGTGCCGAGCTGGAATGATCGACTGGTCGATTCTATGGCAAGCGCCGAATGGCAGAACCTTGCTTGAAGCGCTGCTTCTGACGTTTCAGATCGCCGCGATCTCATGGGGGTTGTCGCTGATATCAGGGATCGGCATCGGGCTCCTGAGAGAAGCTCCCATCGCGGCATTGCGCGTCGTGGGAACCGTCTATGTCGAGATATTCAGGAATATCCCGCTGCTCGTGCAGCTCTTCTTCGTTTACTTCATTTTCCCGCGCATCCTGCCCGGCTTCGCCAAGCAGGCGCTGTTCGACTACGGCTGGGAGGTCGCGGCCTCCATCATCACGCTGTCGCTTTATAGCTCGGCCAAGATCGCCGAACTCGTCAGGTCGGGGTTCAATACGATCGGCGCCGGCTTGCGCATGGCGGCGGCTTCCAGCGGCCTCACCTGGTGGCAGTCCCAGCGTCATATCTTCCTCAACCTGTTGCTGCGCACCATCACGCCGGGCCTGGCATCGGAATTCGTCACGATATTCAAGGGCTCTTCATTGGCCATGGCGGTCGGCGTCGCCGAGACGACCTATGTGACACGGCAGCTCGGGACCGAGACGTTTCAATGGTTGCCGGTCAACGTCTACGCGAGCGCCGTCTATCTGTTCTGCGCCTGGGCCATCGCCGGCGTGATGCTGCTGGTCGAGAAGCGCGTCGCCGTTCCCGGACGGATCGGCGGCTGAGAGATGCAGGAATATCTCTCCATGCTTTCGGCACTCGTCCGCTACAACGTCACGCTGACGCTGCTGGCGGTCGCCATCGCGCTTCCGATCGCTTGCGCAGGCGCCTTCGCCAGACTGTCACGCATCCGCTGGATCGCGCTTACCATGCGGGTCTACGTCAATACGCTGCGAAGCATGCCGCTGGTGATGGTCATGTTCTGGGTCTACATGATCGCCCCGATGATCAGTGGACGGTCGCTCTCGGCCTACTGGTCGGCCTTGATCGCCCTGACCTGCTTTGAAGTGGCTTACTTCACCGAGATCGTTCGCTCGGGCGTGCAGTCCATCTCATCGAACCAGTTCGCAGCGGCGGTTGCGACCGGATTGTCCCGGTTTCAGGCGGCGCGCTACGTCGTGATCCCGCAGGCCTTGCAGCGAATGTTGCCCGCGCTGCTGACGCAATCGCTGATCGCTTTTCAGGATTCCACCATCAGCAGCATCATCGGGGTGCCGGAAATGCTTCAGGAGACCACGATCATCAATGCGCGGGAACAGGCACCCGTCCACTATTACGTCCTGCTCGCGCTTACATTCCTGGTGACATGCTACGGAACGAGCCTGGTCGTGCGTTACGTGGAATCGCGGATGCGGCTCGGCGTTCATGCGCGAAAATCATAGGAAGGTGCACCCCTTCGGCGACCGTCTTGATGTGAGCCGCGCAGGCACCGAAGGTATTCTCTTGACACACCGATTTATGAGTGAATACTCGCTCACATATCTGGCGCCGGCGCGATGCCCCACCGGCTGCCCAAAAGAACCGGGATTTGAGAGGACGCAGAGGTGGCGGCAAGCGAGGTCCCGACCAGGCTCTTCGGAGCGGCGCAGACGAAAGCTTTCGTCGCGCAAGGTCTGTGGATCGGCAAGACGGTCTATCAGTTGCTCATCGAGGCTGCGGCTCGGACGCCCGGGAAGACCGCGATCGTCGACGGCCCGCATCGATTGACCTACGCTGAAGTCGTCGAGGCGACGCAGCGGATCGTCACCGTTCTGCGGAAGGCGGGGATTTCGGCTGAAGACATCGTCGCGGTCCAGCTGCCGAACTGGCGGCAGTTCCCGTTGATCGAATATGCGCTGGCGGCCATCGGAGCCGCCTGCATTCCGCTTTCGCCAATCTATCGCGGGCGTGAGTTGCAAGCGATTTTTTCGGTCGCCCGGCCGAAGGCGCTGATCGGCGCGCGCCAGTTCCGGGGCTTCGATTATGCGCCGCTCCATCGAGAGGTCGCCGGTCGGTTTGGGATCGAGCGCCGCTTCCTGGTGGGAGCCGCAGGCGATGATGATTTTCTCGATTTTGACCGGCTATGGGCGGAAGCGTCACCCGCTACCGAAATCACCCCCGTGGACGCCTCCAGCCTGTCGGAAATCGCCTTCACCTCGGGGACAACGGGTGAACCGAAAGGCGCAATGCACAGCCACAACACGAATCTGTGCCCGCTTGTATCGGTCGCACGCCGCTCCGGACTTGGTGCGGATGAAGTCATCCTGATGGCCTCGACATTCGGTCATCAGACCGGCTTCTGCTACGGCGGCCAGTTGCCGATCCTGCTCGGCGGAACGCTTGTGCTGATGGACAGCTGGAACGGCGAACGCGGGCTGGAATTGATCAACCGCGAGGGCGTCACCTGGATGATGGGCGCGACGCCTTTTCTGCAGGACCTCGTGATGGCCGCCGAAAAGCGCCAACAAGCCTCGATCAGCCTGCGCAATTTTCTATGCTCCGGGGCGCCTATTCCCGGCCCGCTTCTCCAGCAAGCGTATGAACGCCTCGGCTGCAGGATCACAACAGGCTGGGGCATGACCGAGGTCGGTTGCGTGACGCTGACCAGCCCCGGAGATTCGGTGGAGCTGATCATGTCAAGCGACGGTCATTGCCTGGACGGAATGGAGGTCAAGGTAATCGATGCGGCGGGCGATGCCATTGTCGATGAAGAGGGCGATATTCTCTGCCGCGGCCCATCGCTGCTGGCGGGCTATTTCGCGCGCTCGGAACTGACCAAAGCGTCTTACCGTAACGACGGCTGGTTCGTGACCGGTGATCGCGGGGTGCTCTACCCCAACAACTATCTGCGGCTCACCGGCCGCAGCAAGGACATCATCATCCGCGGCGGTGAGAACATTCCGGTCATCGAGATCGAGAACGTCATTTATCGCCATCCGAAAGTCGAGATGGTCGCGCTCGTCGCGATGCCGGATCCGAGGTTACAGGAACGTGTCTGCGCCTTCCTCGTGCTCAAGGAGGGGCAACAGATGAACCTGCAGGAGCTTTGCAGCTTCCTCACGGCCGAACAGGTGGCGCGCCCATTCCATCCCGAGCGCATCGAGATCCGGGACCGGCTACCGATGACTCCGAGCGGCAAAATCCAGAAATTCGCGCTCCGCGAAATGATCCGGCAGCAGATCGCGGCCGAGAAAATGGCGAACTGATATGGCAAGTGGAATATCAATCGTCGGCATTGGCGAGACGCCCCCGGCACGCCGTTCCAACGCAAGTCTGCGGTCGATGGTGGTGGACGCGGTCCTCGCCGCCATCCTGGATGCGGGCCTCACGCCGGCGGATGTCGACGGCATCATGTCCGACTCCATCATCATGCCCGTGACCGTGCCGCACGACTATGTCGCGGGCCAACTCGGCATCACGCGCACCTACGATGCCACCATTTCCTATGGCGGCGCCGCGATGATGTGCGCGCCGTTGCTCGCTGCCCAGGCGATCAAGAGCGGTCTCGCCAAAGTCGTGGTCTTCTATTTCGGCGTCGACTGGGGCTCGCGGCCGGGAGGCCCTTACGGCTATCACAGCCTCTATCCGGCCAAAGGCGTCTTCGAGCAGCCCTATGGGTACTCGGGCCAGCCCGCCTATTTCGCGATGATGGCGCGGCGCTATCGCGAGACCTACGGCCTGCCGCAGGAACATCTCGGTCGGATCGCGCTGAACCAGCGGCACAACGCGCTGCTGAATGGCCGAGCCCAGGTGAAAGCCCCGCTCACGCTCGAGGGCTATCTGAACGGCCGCCCGATTGCCGATCCGCTGACGCTCAACGATTGCTGCGTCATCACCGACGGCGTTGGCGCTTATGTGATGACATCAGACGATCGCGCCGATTCCTGCGCCAGGCGCCCGGTCCGCGTGCTTGGCGCCGGCTATGCCGCGGAGGCGATCACGGCCGACGACGTTTTCTCGCAGCCGGACCTGACCCGCTTTCCGGCCGTGCAGGTGGCGATGGAGCGCGCGCTCGCATCCGCCGATGTGACGCGCGACGATATCGACTTCGCCGAGATCTACGATTGCTTCTCGATTTCCTGCTTACTTCAGCTCGAAGGACTGGGCTTCTGCAAGCGAGGCGAAGGAGGCGCTTTCGTCGCCGAAGGCCACACCGCGCTCGATGGGAAGCTGCCGGTCAACACCCATGGCGGTTTCCTCTCCTACAGTTATCGGCTCGGCATCGAGCATGTGCTGGAAGCGGTCCGGCAGTTGCGTGGCGAAGCCGGCGCGGCGCAAGTGAAAGATGCATCGGTCGGCCTCGTCACCGGATTGTCCGTGCCCGAATACGGCGCGCTGTTGCTGGGGAGGGCTTAAATGATTTCCGCTCCAGAGGTGATGGCGGAGTTCCGCCCGTTCTTCGAAGCCACCAGCCGGGATCATCTAGCGTTTCCGCAATGCGAGGAATGCCATCGCTTCCATTGGTATCCACTGCAACGATGTCCGCATTGCACGAGCCCAAGGCTGACCTGGACGAGGGTCGCGAAACGGGCAACGCTCTACAGCTGGACGATGATCCATCATCCCTTCACGGAAGCCGATGCTGCGCGTGTGCCTTATCTCGTCGGTCTCGTGGATCTGGTGGAAGCAAAGGGTGTGCGTCTCGTCGTGTCAATCGATCGGCAGCGCCTGCCTCAACTCGCGGCCGGATTGGCAGGTGGGCTCACCATCGAGCACAGGCCCGGAGAGCTGGATCGCGTAGCGTTCACGCCGGACGCGTCGCGATGACAATGACGTTCGACGGCAAGCGCGTCCTCGTTACCGGCGCCAGCAGCGGCATCGGCGAGGCCGTTACGACTGACCTGTTGGAGCGCGGCGCTCAGGTGATCTGCGTAGGCCGGAAAAAGTCCGGCCTGCAAGACATCGCAGACAGATTCCCCGACATGGCAATTCCTCTCGCCGCGGACTTGTCCTCTGCGATGGCGATCGAGACGCTGGTCGACGCGGTCAGGGCAATGCCCGGCGGTTTGGATATCCTGGTGAACAATGCCGGGCACAATGACGGCGGCAGCACGGATTTCGCCTCCGGAAACCACGCCGATTGGAACGACATCCTGACCGTCAATCTCGGCGCCATGATGCAGTTGACGCATGGCCTGATCCCTTTGCTGCGAACGCGGCCGCCCGGTCATGTCGTGAACGTCGGGTCGATCGTGTCGCGCATGTCGGCGCCCAACATGGCCGCCTACATGGCCTCGAAGCACGGCGTACACGGATTCTGCGAGGCGTTGCGCGCGGATTACGACGATGGCTCGCTGCGGGTGACGGAAATCCTTCCCGGCACGGTGCGCACCGGTTTTGCCGAGCGCCGGTGGGGAGGACGCAGCGAGGCCGACGCCTTCTACGACCGCATGCCGTCGCACTTGACGGCAGACGACATCGCGCAGTCGATCGTCTGGGCTCTCGGCCAGCCGGCTTCCGTGACCATCAACGAGATTGTGGTCACGCCGACAAGACGACGATGATCAGGCCTATTTCCCGACGGTCGAACGCCTTCGGGCCGGCCGCTTCTGCGATGGCTTTTCGGTACCGTCCTCCAGCGAGAACTCTGCAAGCACGTCCTTCCATTTGCCCTCGGTCGAGACGACGGAGCGCAGCAGATTGTCCAGCCCCGAGCGCAGATAGTTTTCCGGCTTGCGCCGCGGCGAGAACCGCCAGGCGTTGAGCGACCAGTTATAGACATGCATGACGACCTGGTAGGTCAGCATCTCGACATCGACGGGGCGGAAAGCGCCGGCCGCGATACAGGCCTCGATGCAATCGCTGATGATGCTCGTAGAGGCCTTCTCGAGGCGCTTGAGCTCCTCGATCTGATCCCGGCCGAGCGATTTCGACTCCCGGACGCCGAGAATCGACGACTGCCGATTTTCGATGTCGATACGATGATAGTGCTTGAGCGCGACAAAGAAGCGGCGGAGCGGATTTGGTTCGCCCTGGATCAACGCCGGCAGCTCCGACAGAATCCGGTGACTTGTCGACTGGATCGCCTCGAAGAGGATGTCCTCCTTCTTGGCGAAGTGGCGATAGATCAGGCCAACGCTGAACGCTCCGTGGCGCGCGATGTCTTCCGTGGTCGTGGCGTGAAAGCCTTTTTCGATGAAAAGTTCCGTCGCGATCTCAAGGATCATCGCGTGCCGGCGTGTGCGCCGCTCGCTCGACCGTTTCTTGCCGGGCTGAATGGCGGCGTCCTCTGCTTCGGTAGTTACTGCGTGCGGCATTGCTCTGGCTCGTCTTTCGAACTATCGGGGTTCGCGCGAAATGAAAAGACGTTCCGGTTGCGTATGCGCAGATATGCACGGCCTGAGCATTGGCCGTTCTGCAGCCGCGTCAATCGGACACCCCCTCAAACTACTCAAAGATGAGCGAGTATACACTCATTTTTCTTGCCCGGGTCTTAGGCGGGTGCCATGATCCCTGCAAAAGATAAAATCAGGGAGCACGTCATGGCGGGTTGGAAGCAGTGCGCGTTTGGCCTGTTGTTCGGTATCGCGCTGGTCTCTCCGGCCGCTGCCGACGACGACACGATCAGGATCGGCATCCTCAACGATCAGAGCGGCCCCTTCGCGGATTTCGCCGGCCCAGGCTCGGTCGTTGCCGCACAGCTCGCCATCGACGACGTGGGCGGCAAGGTCAACGGCAAGCCGGTCGAATTGCTCGTCGCCGATCATCAGAACAAGGCCGATGTCGGTTCCAATATTGCGCGCAAGTGGCTCGCATCCGGTGTCGATGCGATCGCCGATGTGCCGAATTCGTCGGTTGCGCTTGCGGTCAATTTCATCGCGCGGGAGCAGAACCGGGTCTATCTCGCCACAACCGGTGTGACGACGCGTTTGACGGGTGATGCCTGCTCGCCCACGACCGTGCAATGGGCGATCGACACCTGGGCGATGGCTAACGGCGTTGCGCAGGGCATGGCCGACCAGGGAAGCAAGAGCTGGTATTTCATCACGGCCGACTACGCATTCGGCGTCGAGATGGAAAGGCAGGTAACGGAATTCGTCAAAGCAGCCGGCGGCAGTGTCGCGGGATCGGCTCGCCATCCTATCAATGCCAGCGACTTCTCCTCTTTCCTGCTCGGAGCACAAGGCTCGGGCGCCAAGGTCCTCGGGCTTGCGACATCAGGCGCGGATATGGTCAACCTCGTCAAGCAGGCACGCGAATTTCACCTCGCCGAAAGCGGTATGAAGATCGCGAGCCTGGCGCTCTACATCACCGACGTTCACGCGCTCGGTCTGGAGCTTGCTCAAGGGCTCTATCTGACGAGTGCCTTCTATTGGGATTTGAACGATCGGACCCGAACTTTCGCCAGGCGCTTCTCGGACAAGTTCAACGGCAAAAAGCCATCGGTTTTCCAGGCCGCGGTCTACTCCGCCACCCTTCACTACCTCAAGGCATTGCAGGCCGGCGCGCCCGCGAAGGATGGCGCGGCAGTGGTGGCAAAGATGAAATCCATGCCCACAAACGACGATGCCTTCGGAGAGGGCTCGATCCGCCGGGATGGCCGCAAGATTCACCCGATGTACGCGTTCCAGATCAAATCGCCGAGCGAGTCCAAGGGACCATGGGACTATTACAGACTGGTCGGCACGATTCCCGCGGACAAGGCCTGGCGGCCGATCAGCAGTGAGTGCGAATTCGCCAAAAAATCCTGAGAACCACACGCGACCGAATGCCGGGAAATCAGACGTGAGCGCCGCGACGACGGATCGTCTCGAAGCGAGAGCTGATCGCGACCGGCGACGAACCGCGTTGGTGGTCGGGCATTCCGGGAGCACTGGTCGAGGGTTGTTCGAATATCTGTCGAACAACGCCGACTGGAACGTCGTCACGCTCGGCAGACATGCAAGCCAGGGGCGCGGTCCTCATCTCGCCGTCGATCTCTATCGGGATGACGTGAAAGCCGTCGACGTGCCGGAACTCGCCGACGTCACGCACATCTACAACTGCGCGCGCGTACCGGCGGCGGACCCGGAAAGCGAGCGGCAATCGAACCTGATCCTGCTCGACCGTCTTCTCGATCTGGCTGAGCGCAATTGCGACCGGCTCGAGCATGTCTGCTTGATCCACGGGACGAAGTGGTATGGTTGCCACAAGGGCCCTTATCGCACGCCGGCGCTCGAAACCGACCCGCCTTGCGATGACCCGAGCTTCTATGCCGTCCAGCAAGAGCTGATCGTACGCCGTCAATGCGATCGCGATTGGACCTGGAGCGCGTTGCGACCGCACACGATCTGGGGCTTGCCCGCCGAACGTAGTGGTAACAGCATCATTATGCTGATCGCGGCTTACGCCATGCTGATGAAGGCGGCCGGAGAGCCGCTCCACTTTCCGGGACCTGAGAAGACGTTCTACAAGCTGTCGCAAGCGACCGACAGCGACCTTCTCAATCGCGCCATGGAATGGGTCGGGACGACGCCGGCGGCAGCGAACCAGGCCTTTAACGTGACCAATGGAGATTTCTTCCGGTGGGAGCGTCTATGGCCATCGGTCGCCGATTTCTTCGGGATGGATTGCGGCGAGGTGCGCCCATTGAAGCTGGCGGATGCCATGCCGAGCCTGGAACCGCACTGGGCGACTTTGGCGCGGAAGCACCAGTTGAAATGCGACGATCTGCGATCCGTCGTCAACTGGAGCTATGGGGATGGCATTTTTGGGCTCGCCTGGACCGATATGTCGTCGACAACAAAGGTTCGCCAATTTGGCTTTTCTGACGCGATAGACTCCGGCGAAGCCCTCTTGAAGTTCCTGTCTGAATTGCGAACACGGCGATACATCGCCTGAATCGTTCGATTGCCGCAGTTCAGCCCGCAGCCGGCAACACTGTCTCGGCCAGCTGCTGCCAGGGCCGCTGCGACGAGGCAAGACCGATCAGCCTTCCCTGGATGAAATCGCAACCCCAGTCGCGCAGCATCGAAGCCGCTTCTTCGTCCTGCACCCATTCGGCAACCGTCTTGATGTTGAGCCGCCGCGCCAGATCGATCAGCGTCTGCACGAAGGCGCGGTCGTCGGTGGAACGCGCGATGTTCTGCACGAAGGCGCCGTCGATTTTCACAATGTCGACGCCGAGCTTGCGCAAATTGCGGAACGAGGTGTAGCCGGCGCCGAAATCGTCGATCGCGATCCGGCTGCCGAAATTCTTCAAGCGCGTGACGAAGCCGCGGACATCGTCGACGTCCTGGATTGCGACCGTCTCGGTGATCTCGACGATCAGCCGCTCGCCTGCGCCGGGATGCGCGCGCATCAGCGACTCGATCGAGGTCCACCAGTCCGGATCCATCGTGGTGTCCGGCGAGATGTTGAGGCTGAGCTGAACGTCAGGCGACGCCGCCAGTTCCGCCACCACCAGCTCGAGCACGCGGTGATCGACCAGGCGGATCAGCCCGAGCCGTTCCGCCACCGGCACGATGTCGGGCGCCAGCAGCACCTGGCCATCGTGCTGCTCCATCCGGACCAGGCACTCGTAGAAGGCGGCACCACGCGCGCGGGCATCCACCACCGGCTCGAACGCCATGGTGATGCGGCGATCGTTGAGCGCGGTGACGATCTCGTCGGTGACGCGAATATTCACCCGGCGCTGGGCATCGCGCTCGACATTCGGACGCCACAGCGAAAACGAACCGGCGCGTCGGCTCTTGGAAGCATCGAGCGTTTCCTGCGCGCGGTTGATCGCTTCATCGGCACTGCGCGCATAGCGTGGCACGGCAACGGCGCCGATCGAGGCCGTCACCGAGACGGGACCGGATTTGGTCGGCACCACCTCGTCGCGAATGGCGGCGAGGAACCGTTCGGCCGCAACGCTCATATCGTCGACGGTGCAGTTCTTCAGGACCAGACCGAACTTGTTGCCGGAGAAGCGGCCGAGCACGTCGCCGCCGCGCAAGCGAATGCGAATGCGTCCCGCCACTTCCGAGATCACGGCATCTGCGACATCGAAGCCAAACGCGTCGTTGATGCGCGCCAGATGATCGATGCCGATCAGCATGAAGGCGCAGCTGGTGCGGAAGCGAACGGCTTCCTCGATGATCTCCGCAAGCGAGGCGATCAGATGCGTGCGATTGAGTTCGCCGGTGAGGGGATCGTTCTGCGACAGCCTGACGAGCTGCTCGTCACGGGCATGGCGTTCGTTGTTGATCCGGATAATGCCGTGGGCGCGCACCGGCTTGCCGTCGGGACCTGCAAACCAGCAGCCGGTCTCCTCGATCCATTGCACCGGCGCCGAGGTCGTGGCCCGCACGCCATATTCCAGCCGGTAAGCCGCGCCGTCGGGGCCATGGGCCGTGGGTGAGGCCACCAGCGCTTCGGACCGAACCGAACGATTGGGCTCGATCAGGTTTGAAAACTCGCCACCGCTGGCGAGCCGCTCGAGGGGAATATCGGGAAAAACGTTCGTAACGTGCTCGCTCCAGACCAGCTGGTCCGAGGCGATATCCCAGACGAAAGCGGCCTGGCCGAGGGAAGCGAGGATGGCTGAAGCCGGGGGGAGGACTGCGTTCACGGTCGCCTCGTTTCGGGACAGGCTTCGACTGTTGGGTTGCGCCTG
>Ga0307470_10001021_pt1 | contig 11575 bp, 9 predicted proteins | sample atmos_gasesAM3C__FD_204565 | JGI IMG/M metagenome (GOLD analysis project Ga0307470, IMG submission 204565) | Hardwood forest soil microbial communities from Morgan-Monroe State Forest, Indiana, United States - atmos_gasesAM3C_05 | ecosystem: Environmental > Terrestrial > Soil > Temperate forest... | reverse complement strand
TGACGAGTACGGCGGTCGCCGTCGCGGACTTCCAGGGCTATGTACATTGGCTGGACAAGTCCACCGGCGAACTCGTCGCGAGGGAGCGTGTCGCGAAGGAGCGGATCACCAACTCGCCGGCGGTGGTCGGCGATACCGTCGTCGTGCTGACCGACAAGGGCAAGTTGGCCGCTTTCCGCGCAACGCCCAAGGCCGCTGCTGCCGCCGCGGCGCCCGCGCCGCGCGTTGCGGAGCCTGCGGCGACCCCTGCCGCGGCCCCAACGCCTCCTGCGGCGGAGCCTGCGGCAGAGTCCGCAGCGCCCGCTGCCGCGCCTGAACCTCCTGCCGCGGAGCCCGCGCCGCCTCCGCCGACGCCCTAGGCATCGTGCTTCCGGTAGTCGCATTGATCGGTCGACCGAATGTAGGCAAATCGACCTTATTCAATGCCATGACCGGCACCCGCGACGCATTGGTTGCCGATCTGCCGGGACTTACGCGCGACCGGCAATACGGGTTCGCGCGGCGCACCGAGGTTCCCTGCATCGTCGTCGACACCGGCGGCCTGGTTGAAAACGCCGACGTGATCGAGAGTCTCATGATCGCGCAAACCGAGCGCGCGATCGGCGAGGCGGATCGGCTCATCGTACTGGTGGACGGCCGTGCGGGCGTTACGCCGCAAGATCAATTCGTGGCGCAGCTGGCGCGCCGCAGCGGCAAGCCGGTGTTCTTGGCGGTCAACAAGACTGAAGGATTCGACCCCGACGTCGCCGTGGCCGATTTCCACCAGCTTGGATTGGGCGAGCCGCATCCGATCGCGGCCGCGCATGACCAAGGCGTAATTTCGCTGCTCGAGGCAGCACTCGCCGGGTTGACGCCGGACCCGGACGACGGTCCCGAGACGACCGGCATCAAAGTAGCCGTGATCGGCCGCCCGAATGTCGGCAAGAGCACCTTGATCAACCGGCTGCTCGGCGAGAATCGCATGGTGGCGTTCGACCAGCCCGGCACCACGCGCGACGCCGTACTGGTGCCGTTCGAACGCGACGGCGAGCGCTACACGCTGATCGACACCGCCGGTCTCAGGCGCCGCTCGCGCATCGAAGAGGCGGTCGAGAAATTCAGCGTCATCAAGACTCTGCAGGCGATCGAGACCGCTCACGTCGTGGTCTTGGTGATGGACGCGCACGACAATGTCGCCGAACAAGATGCGAGTCTATTGGGCACGGTCATCGAACAAGGCCGAGCCGTGGTGCTCGCCGTCAACAAATGGGACAACATTCCCACGGAACAGCGCGACCTGATTCGCCAGCAAATCGAACAGCGCCTGCAATTCGCCGATTTTGCGCCGCTGCATTTCATTTCGGCGCGCCACGGCAGCGGTGTCGGCGAGCTATTCGCCGCCGTGCGCAAGGTGTATGCCGCCGCCACCCGCGACATGGGCACCCCGGAATTGACGCGGGTGCTGGAGGCGGCGATCGAAAGCCATCAGCCGCCGCTGGTCAGCGGCCGCCGCATCAAGCTGCGTTACGCCCATCAGGGCGGCCGCAATCCGCCCGTCGTCGTCATCCACGGCAATCAGACCGATCACGTGCCGGACGCATACCGCCGCTATCTGGTCAATGTCTACCGCAAGGCGTTCGATTTGATGGGCACGCCGGTCCGCGTCGCGTTCCGCGGCGACGAGAACCCGTTCGCCGGCAAGCGAAATCCCCTGACGCCCCGTCAAGTGCGCAAGCGCAAGCGGCTTATCCAGCGCAACAAGCGCTAGGCCTTTATTTGCTAGACTAAGCTCCAAGTCGGCGGGCGGCGTAATGGCGGGATGTCCAGTGCTGCAATTCAACAAAACCAAGGTCTTGCGCATTTCCGCGGTCCTAGCGTTGCTGGTCGCGCTGTACGCGCTGGCCGGGTTCGTGCTGGCTCCCAGGATTCTGCGCTCGGCGTTGATGGAAGACATCCCGAAGACCATTGATGCGACGCCGACGGTCGGTGAAATACACGTCAATCCCTTCCTGTTTCAACTCGAAATCAAGGATTTCTCGTTGGCGGCCCCCGGCGGGGAGAAACTGCTCGGCTTCGGACGATTGTTCGTCGATTTCGAGTTATCCTCGATCTGGCATCGGGCGTATTCGTTCGCCGGCATCGATATCGATGCCCCCTTCGTGAATGCGATCGTGGCGCACGACGGAATTCTCAATCTCTCGCGCTTGAAGCCGAAAACGCCGCCGGCAAAACCGCCGGAGAAGACACAGGCTGTACCGGCCGTCCGCATCGGTTCGTTCAACGTCAGACAGGGACTGGTGACGTACCAGGATCTCAACCGGCCGACCGAGTTCGCGGCGCGGCTGGAACCGATCAATTTTGCGTTGGTGAACTTCACGACCGGTGCCGAAGGCGGCCGATTCACCTTCACGGGGTCGTCCAAGCTCGGCGAGCGGATGGAGTGGCACGGGCACTTGTCCGTGCAGCCGATCGAATCGGACGGCGAGCTTCGAATCGATGGATTGCAGGTGCACACGATTTGGGAATACCTCCAGGACCGTCTGAATTTCGCGGTCAATTCGGGCACGATCGATCTCAACGCGACGTACAAGTTCTCGTTGCGGGACGCCGTCGACCTGCAAGCGGCGGTATCCAAAATCGCGGTCAACGATCTTACCGTGAGGCCCAAGGGCGGCGGCGACGACTGGGTTACGGTGCCGTCGCTGCTGGTGAGCGGGACCACCGTGGATCTCGCGAAACGGCAGGCCCACGTCGATTCCGTGGCGCTTTCGGGGGTCAAGCTGGTTACCTGGCTCGAGCGCGACGGATCGTTCAATTTGCTCAAACTGGCGCAACCGCCGCCCGCGCCGCCCGCCGCCGCAGCCCCTGTGCCGCCGGCCACTGCAGCCGCTGCGCCGCCGTCCTCCGCAACCCCGCCCGCCGCAAGCCCGTCATGGAATGTCGACTTGCGCGAGATCGAATTGCGCGAAGCGAGCATTTCGGCCGAGGACCGCAGCACTTCGCCGGCGGCGAAAGTTTTGTTGGCGCCGCTGTCGCTAAAGGTCGACGGTGTGAGTTTGGATCTCGCCAAGCCGGTGACTGTCTCCCTCGACACGCGCATCAATGATGCCGGCTCGTTGAAGGTGAGCGGGGATGTCACGCCGCAGCCGTTGTCGGCCAATGTGTCGTTGAAACTCGACGACGTCGATCTCAAGGCGTCTCAGCCCTACATCGCGCAGCACACGTCGATGTCCCTGATCAACGGACGCTTGAGCGGCGACGGTAAAGTGCGCTACGGCGCAAAGAAACCCGCACTCGAGTTCGCCGGCAATATCAGCGTGGCGGATCTCCATACGGTGGACAACGCGCTGCACGACGACTTCATCAATTGGGATCGGTTGGATGTGTCGGGGATCGCGTTCCAACAGGGTCCCGATCGGCTCGAGATCCAACAGGTGGTGGCACGCAAGCTGTACGCGCGCGTCATTATCGAGCCGGACACCAGTTTGAACGTGAAGCGAGTGTTGGCGGGTCCCGGCGCGACGGTGGTTGCGGCGCCTGCTCCGGGCGGCGCGCCTGTGGCGGCGACGGCGCCGCTTCCCGTTGCACCGCGCGGCAAGGCCGCGTCCGGCAAGCCTGCGTCAGGCAAGGTTGCCTCGAGCAAGGCCGCCGGCAGCGCGCCGCCGGCGGCGGCATCCGCGACGATGCCGATGGCAATCAAGAAAATAGTGTTGCACGCCGGGCAGGCCAACTTTGCCGACCTATCCGTGCAGCCGAATTTCGCCACCGGCATTCAGAGCATCGAGGGAACCGTGCTCGGCCTGTCGTCGAAGGCAAATTCTCGCGCGAAAGTGGATATACACGGTGCCGTGGGTGCATTTTCACCGGTGGACATTACCGGCGAAGTCAACGTGTTGAGCGCGGCTCTCTACACGGATTTGGCGTTGAATTTCCGCAACATGGAACTCAGTATTTTCAACCCCTATTCGGGGAAATTCGCCGGCTACAACATCACCGAGGGCAAGCTCACGACCGAGCTGCACTACAAGGTGGAAGGGCGCAAGCTCGACGCCCAGCATCACATCACCGTGGATCAGCTTGAATTCGGCGCCAAGACTGCGAGTAAGGACGCAGTTTCTCTGCCGATCAAGTTGGCGGTGGCGCTGCTCAAAGACCGCCACGGCGTCATCAATCTGGATATTCCCGTGAGCGGTACGCTCGACGATCCGACATTCCGGCTCGGACCCATCATTTGGAAAGTCTTCGTCAATATTCTCGAGAAGGCGGTTACCGCACCGTTTGCCCTGCTCGGCTCCTTGTTCGGCGGAGGCCCGGATTTGCAGTTCGTCGATTTTGGGCCGGGGGCGGCGGACTTGGATTCCGCCGCCGCAGACAAGATTCGAGCCATGGTCAAGGCGTTGAACGAACGACCACAGCTCAAGATCGAGGTGCCCATTGCGTGGGTCAGTGAACTCGATCGCCCGGCATTGGTCGACGCGCGGTTTTTGACGCAGGTTCGGGAAGCGCGGTCGGGTAAAGGCGGCCGCAATAAATCGCCGGCTGCCGCGCCGGACTTCGAGCAACTGGATGCGCCGGCCAAGGTGGAGTTATTGACGCAACTGTATGCAAAAGACATGGGCGGCGAGCCGACATTCCCGCAAGAGGTCGCGAACCTCAAGACGAAGCCGGAACTCGCGGCGGCCAAGACAGATTTTCTAACGAAGGCATTGCACGAGCACATTGCAGTCACCGTCACAGACGGCGACCTTACGGCCTTGGGGCAACAACGCGCCACGGCCGTACAACAGGCCTTGTTGACGGACACTCAGCTCGATCCTGGGCGAGTGTTTCTGGTAGTCAACGACAAGGCGAAGAATCAAGACGGCAGGGTTCGCCTGGAATTATCGTTGAAATGATCGAGGCGCCGGCCGGACCGGGGATGGCAGCGGCGCCGCGCCTCATTTCAATGCATCGCTTCGACGGCGACGCCCGCATTCGGTGCAAAGATTGCGGGAGTTTCCGCACGCGGAGCGCTAACCCGCTGATCGCGTTCAATTCCTCACGCGTGGCACAGGCGGTGCTTGTTCCCGAACCCGATCCGGTACACCGGCCGCACAATCAACACCCAGCGACTTCAGCGAAGGATGTCAGGCAATGAAGCTCATCACGGCGATCATCAAGCCATTCAAGCTTGACGATGTTCGACAGGCCGTCAGTGAAGTGGGGGTGCAGGGCGTCACCGTGACCGAGGTTCGCGGCTTCGGCAGGCAGCGCGGCCACACCGAGATCTATCGCGGAGCCGAGTATGTCGTGGAGTTCGTACCGAAGACAAAAATAGAAATCGCGGTCGAAGATGCGCTCGTCGATCTCGTGATAGAGGCAATTGCCAAATCAGCTCAGACCGGGAAGGTTGGAGACGGAAAAATCTTCGTCTTCGATCTGGCGCAAGTCGTGCGGATCCGAACGGGCGAGCGCGACGCGAGTGCAATTTAGCGTCGGTTCGATACCTTAGCTACTGGTGTGGCACGGGACGCCAGCGCCATTTGACTCCAGGGGGGATTGCATCGATGAGTAAACTGTCCCGATTGATTTTTTTCGGCGCCGCGGCGCTGTCGATTCAGAGCGCGTGGGGGGAGGCGCCCGCTCAGCCGACGTTGATGGATGCGGACAAGATCAGCGCCGGCGACACCGCGTGGATGCTGACGTCCACCGCGTTGGTGTTGATGATGTCGATACCTGGGCTGGCGTTGTTTTATGGCGGCATGGTGCGCAAGAAGAACGTATTGGCGACGCTGATGCAGACCTTCGCGATTACCTGCCTGGTCACGCTTCTCTGGTGGTTGATCGGCTACTCATGGGCCTTCACGCCCGGCAGTCCGTTCCTGGGCAGCGCGAGCCGCGCGTTTTTCAACGGCATGACCTTCATCCATGACCCGACCAACCGGCTGTCGGTATCGCATCTGGCATTGACCATTCCCGAGTCGGTCTATGCGATGTTCCAGCTGACGTTTGCGGCCATCACGCCGGCGTTGATCGCCGGCGCGTTTGCCGACCGGATGAAATTCTCCGCGATGCTGGTGTTCATGGCTGCCTGGTCGCTGCTGGTGTATTCACCGATTGCGCACATGGTGTGGGAGCCGACCGGCTGGCTCAGCAAGGCAGGAGTGCTGGACTATGCCGGCGGCACGGTCGTGCACATCAATGCCGGCGTTGCGGGTCTGGCCAGCTGCCTGGTGCTCGGTAAGCGCTTGGGCTATGGCAGGGAGGCGATGGCGCCCCACAACCTCACGCTGACGCTGATCGGCGCTTCGCTCTTGTGGGTGGGCTGGTTCGGCTTCAACGCGGGTTCGGCGGGAGCCGCCGACGGCCGCGCCGGCATGGCGATGCTGGCGACTCAGATGGCCACCGCCGCCGCGGCGCTCGCCTGGGCGTTCGCCGAATGGGTCAGCCGGGGCAAGCCCAGCGTTTTGGGCATCGCATCCGGCGCGGTTGCGGGCTTGGTCGCCATCACGCCGGCGTCGGGCTTCGTGGGTCCGACCCCGGCCGTGGTCATCGGTATCGTGGCGGGGGTCCTTTGCTTCATTGCAGCAACCTCTCTGAAGCACGTTCTGGGATACGACGACTCCCTGGACGCGTTCGGCGTGCACGGCATCGGCGGGATCATCGGCGCGCTGCTCACCGGCGTATTCGCCAGCAAGGAGATCAGCGGTTTGGATGCCTCGGTGCTCGCCCAGTTGGAAGGCGTCGCCGTGACCGTCGTGTATGGGTTCGCGGCGAGTTTCGTCATCCTGACGGTGATCGACAAGACCATCGGGCTGCGGGTCACGGAAGAGCAGGAACGCGAAGGCTTGGATATCTCGCTGCATGGGGAAAGTATCGAATAGCCCGGGATGGGAATAAACTACGTGCAAATTCGATCGACCATCTGCAGCGACACGGGTCGTCAAGGAGCATGACCGAACTCAAATCGTGAGACCGCCATCGCGGAACGGACCCGATCTTCATCGGTCTATTCGACTGGCGCGTCTCGCCTGATCGCAACGGAGGATCCGATGTTCGAGAACAACGATTTTTCCGAGCAGCCGAAAATTCACACCGTCGGTGTGTTGCCGATACGCCGGCCCGTAGAATATTACCAAGAGCTCAAGGCGAACGATCCGGCCGTCCACGCCATGACCGATTTCACCAGCAAGTTCGCGATCACTGTCGCTCCCGACCGACAAATCGATGCGGCACTGGCCGATATGGCGAGGCTGAGCGTGCGCTCCATGCTGGTGGTGCGGGCCGACTGCGTCATCGGCCTCATCACTTCCTACGATATCGAAGGCCCGCGTGCGGCGCGATTCGCCGAGCGGCTTCAGCTGACCCGACGCGCAGATATCACGGTGGGCGACATCATGACCGAGTGGGAAGATCTGCCCAGCTTGGACTGGCACACGGTTCAAACGGCGAGGATCTCGGACCTGCTCGAGATATTTGCGGGCGTCGGCGTGAGACATTTGCTGGTGGTCGAGAGCGACGAACGGGGCGCCGAAGTGGTGCGGGGACTCATATCTCGTTCGCGCATCGAGCGGCAGCTGCACCGAACACAACTGACGCCGCGCGTCGATCGCCGCCGCCGCGGTTCGCCGGACGAATCAATGAGGAAGGCCATGATCGGCAAAGAAGGTGAAAAGCCGGAAGCCTGACGCCGCCCGTACGCCATCCAAGCGGCGCGCTCGCGTCTGCGCCGGCCGCACGCGGCGAGGCCGATCGCCTCGGGCCGGCGGCGGACGCCGGTCCGTCCGTTTTTGGCGACAGTCCCCGCGCTGCGGCTTTACAGCCCTGGGAAAACGTGATCAAAGTCTCACTTCACGATCGATTATGCCAGGTAGTCTCGCACTGCCCGGCTCAACGACCACCCACGGAGAGACTTGAATGAGCAATCCTTACAACAGTGCGACCGAGCGCGCTTCAATCCTCGGCCCGACATTGTATTTCAAGGGCGATTTGACCGCCGAAGAGGACCTGTTGATTCAAGGGCGCGTCGAAGGATCGATTACCCACACTCAGCGTTTGACGGTCGGTCCGCAAGGCACGGTCAAGGCGAATATTCGCGCGCAGCTGATCATCGTCGAGGGAACGGTCGACGGCGACTTGCAGGCCGAAAAATCCGTGTTCGTGAAAGAGACGGCGAAGGTTTGCGGCAACATCTTTGCGCCCACCGTCAGCATCATGGAGGGCGCCAATTTCAGCGGCAGCATCGATATGGACGGCAAGAAGGCCGGCCAGCTGTCCGCCAAGCAGGATGCCGCGAGCCCAAGCCCACGGCCCGTCAAATTGTCCGGCGGTGCTGGTTGACAATGTCCTGGTTCAAGAAACCTCTCGATGGAGATGCCCCCATGATGAATACCAATTCAAGCGGCCGTGCGGCTGCGCCCGAGCCCTCCGCGACGCGCCCCGAACCGCGCGAACCGCGCACCGAAACCCGCATCGAACCCCGTCCGCCGCAGCCGCGGGCGCCTGAACCGCGGGCGCCCGAAGCGCGGCTGCCGGACGCGGCCCCGCGTGCGTCCGTATTGGGTCCCAGTTTGCGATTTCGAGGCGAATTGTCGGCGCAAGAAGATCTCATCATTCAGGGCAGCGTGGAAGGTTCGATCACGCACACGCAGAGCCTGACGGTGGGGACCGACGGCTCCATGAAAGGCGATATCCGTGCGCGTGTCATCATCATCGACGGCAAGGTCGAGGGCGATCTGTATGCCACTGAATCGGTGAACGTCCGCGCCACTGCGAAGGTCAAGGGCAATGTTTTCGCCCCGCGCGTGGGGATCACCGAAGGCGCGTTCTTCCAAGGGCAGATCGAGATGCAGCCGTCGGGAGCGGCCGTACAGGAGCACAGCGCGCGGCTGCGCCAGGCCGCATTGGCGCCGTCGTTGGACGGACCCGCCGTCGATCACATGCTGGGGGCGAGTTGAGCCGGGCGCGGCGAGTCAAGGCAGGAACAAAGCGGGATCGACCCAGGCGCGGTTGAGACTGAGGCCCCAATGCAAATGGGGCCCGGTCGCGCGCCCCGTCATGCCGACGGCGCCGATACGAGTCCCCGCCGCCAGGCGTTGTCCCGGTTTCACGTCGACGGCACTCAAGTGGCAGTACATGCTGATCAGGCCGCGGCCATGATCGACGAACACGGTGTTGCCGTTAAAAAAATACTCGCCGGTGTCGACCACGGTGCCGGCAATAGGGACCAGCACGGGGGTACCGCTGGGCGCGGCGATGTCCATGCCGCTGTGCGGGTTGCGCGCCTGGCCGTTGAAAATTCTGCGCGAGCCGAATGAGCTGCTGCGCGGCCCGGGCACCGGCTGCGGCATGCGCAGGGATTCCGGCGGCGGTTCCGTCCACTGGCTCAAGGCGCGGTCGATGCGGACCTTCTCCTGATTGACCCGTGCGAGATCCGCGGCCGACAGATCGACTTGGCGCGGCGCTACTTTCAGGGACTGGCTGGCGTATTGCTTGTTGCCGACCGAATATTCGATGACCTGTCTGCCATTGGTTCCGTGCACGATCACCTGCCGCATTCCCAGCGGCGCCGACAGCGGGATGCCGATGACCGCCACCCACGCCGCATCGTCCGGCAGCACCAATGCGCGATGCCCGTCCGCGTCGACGTAGGGCAGGGACGGACCGGCGGAATCCAGCCGCAGGATCTTGACGCCGCCCGGCACGGCATTTTCATTCGGCAGATTAGGCGGCCCCACGGCCAGCGCGGGGACCGAGGCGCTGAGCGCCCAGGCTACGGCAATGAGCGCCGGCACGAGTGGAGCCGCCGGCCGGCCCTCGCCGGCGATCGTGATCCCCCGGATCACGAGCTTCCTTCGACCTTGGCGCGAACCCTGCCTTGCGCCAACCGTGCTTCGATGATGGTACCCGGCTTCGCCTGTGCCGCGTTGCGCAGAATCGCGCCGCTTTCGACGCTGACGATGGCATATCCACGCTCGAGCGTGGCGAGCGGACTGACGGCATTCAGCGTGCGCATCAAGGGCAGCAGCTTTTCGCGTCTCGAATTGAGCGCATTCCGCCACACGCGATGCAGCAGCAGATCCAGATTATCCAGCCGCAACCGCTGCTGCGCCAGGCGCGTCGACGGGCTCACCTGCGCGGCCCGTCCGGTCAACCAACGCAATCGCTCACGGTGCTCCTGCAGCCGGCGCCGCAGCGCGCGGACCAAGCACTGTTCGAGCTCATCCAAGCGTTGCGCCTGCGCGCCGAGGCGCGCCGCGGGGCTCACCAACGCCGCGCGTCCGGTGAGCCAGCGCAGACGCTCGCGCGGCTCTTCGAGCCGGCGGCGCATGCAGCGCTGCAGCCGCGCATCGAACCGCACGAAGGCATTGAGCCATTCCCCGGCATCGGGAACGGCAAGTTCCGCGGCCGCGGAGGGCGTCGGTGCGCGCACATCCGCGGCGAAGTCGGCAATGGTGAAATCGATCTCGTGACCGATGCCGGTGATCACCGGGATGGGCGAAGCCACGATTGCGCGGGCCAAGCGCTCGTCGTTGAATGCCCAGAGATCTTCCAGGGAACCGCCGCCTCTGCCAAGGATCAATACATCGCATTCGGCGCGGCGGCCGGCTGCCTGGAGCGCCGCGATGATTTCCGCCGCCGCCTGCGCGCCCTGGACGGACACGGGGTAGATGAGCACGGCCGCCGCGGGAAAGCGCCTCGCCAATACGTGCAGAATGTCGCGGACCGCGGCACCCGTGGGCGAGGTGATGATGCCGATCCGCCTGGGAAGGCTCGGCAATGCGCGTTTACGCTCCGCGGCGAATAGGCCCTCCGCGGCGAGTTTGGCGCTCAGTTCCTCGAACTGCCGTTTCAAGGCGCCGAGGCCCGCATCCTCCATATGATCGACGATGAGTTGGTACTCGCCGCGCGGCTCGTAGAGCCCGATCCGAGCCCGAACCAGCACTTTTTGACCATCCCGCGCCGTGAAGGTGCACAACATATTTCGCTGCCGGAACATGGCGCAGCGAACCTGCGCGGCGGCGTCTTTGAGCGAGAAATACCAGTGTCCCGAGCTGGGTCTTGCGAAATTGGAGATTTCCGCCTCCAGCCACAGGCTGCCGAAGCCCCGTTCGAGCAGCACTCTGACCTCGCGGTTGAGCCGCGAAACACTGTAAATATCGCGCTCGGGACGCGCCGGGAGGGATGCGGTTTCGGCTGACACCATGGGCAAATGATAGCGGTTTACCGCGCGGCAGGGGCAAGGTACAATGCGCCGCCTCTTAGATGAACCTGTGAACGCTACCCTATGCGTATTCTTGAAGAGGCACTCACATTCGATGACGTACTGCTCGTGCCGGCTTATTCCGAGGTCTTGCCTCGGGACGTGTCGCTGGCAAGCAAGCTGACACGGGAAATCGACGTCAATCTGCCGGTGATCTCCGCCGCGATGGATACGGTCACCGAAGCCCGCCTGGCCATTACCATTGCCCAAGAGGGCGGTATCGGCATCATCCACAAGAACATGTCCATCGACAATCAGGCGCGCCAAGTCGACCGCGTGAAGAAATTCGAGAGCGGCGTGATCAGCGACCCGATCACCGTGAACCCCGACATGACGATTCGCCAGGTTATCGAG
>Ga0307470_10001020_pt1 | contig 11576 bp, 16 predicted proteins | sample atmos_gasesAM3C__FD_204565 | JGI IMG/M metagenome (GOLD analysis project Ga0307470, IMG submission 204565) | Hardwood forest soil microbial communities from Morgan-Monroe State Forest, Indiana, United States - atmos_gasesAM3C_05 | ecosystem: Environmental > Terrestrial > Soil > Temperate forest... | reverse complement strand
GCGCGCCGATCGTGAGCTCTATGAAAACCCGAACATTCCAACTGGCCCTGGGCGCAGACCACGGCGGCTTCGACCTGAAGGAGTCGCTCAAGACCTATCTGCGCCAGGAAGGGCACACCGTCCACGATCTCGGCACGTACAGCAAGGATCCGGTCGACTATCCACGCATCGCAAAAGCGGTCGCCGATCTGGTCGCAGCTGGGAACGCCCGCTTCGGAATCATGGTCGATGGTGCTGGCATCGGTTCGGCCATGACCGCCAACAAAGTGCCCGGGATTCTGGCCGCGGCTGCATACAATGAAACACTTGCACGAAACAGCCGCGAGCATAATGATGCGAATGTTCTGACACTCGGAGCGGGTCAGGTCGACGTCGAGACCGCCAAACGGATCGTCGACGTTTTCCTCGAAACGGAATGCACGGCGGACCGGCACCGCGCGCGGGTGAAGATGATCCGGCAGATGGACAAAGGAGGGCGTGGAGTGAGCTCGAGGGATGCAGACTTGTCAGGTGAAGATATTGCGCGGATCGCGGATCGCGTCCGCCAGCTTCTCCAGCCCGGCGGCTCCGCGTCACCAGCGACGTTCGTCATTCCTCCCGACCAGCTCGTCAAGCTGATCGATCACACCCTGCTCAAGCCGGAAGCCACTGCCGAAGACATCGAGAAACTCTGCCAGGAAGCGGCGAAATTCGGCTTCTATTCGGTCTGCGTGAATCCCACCTGGGTCGCAAAGGCCAAGGCGCTGCTTCGCGGAACCAAGGTCAAAGTCTGCGCTGTCGTCGGCTTCCCCCTCGGCGCCCAGTCCTCCGAGATTAAGACGCTCGAGGCACGGCGCGCGCTGCGCGAAGGCGCGCAGGAAATCGACATGGTCATCAACATCGGCGCGCTGAAGAGCAAGGACGACAACCTCGTCGCCCGCGACATCCGCGGCGTCGTGGAAGTCTGCGATGACGCGCGCGCCGTCTGCAAAGTCATCCTCGAGACTGCGCTTCTCACCGATGAAGAAAAAGTCCGCGGCTGCCTGCTTTCCATGAAAGCGCACGCCGGCTTCGTCAAAACCTCGACCGGCTTCTCGAAGGCGGGTGCGACAGTTGAGGACATCGCCCTCATGGCGCGCACCGTCGCGCCGCGTAAACTCGGCGTCAAAGCTTCCGGCGGCGTCCGTACCTATGCCGATGTAATCAAGATGGTGCAGGCAGGCGCAACGCGCGTCGGCAGCTCCAATAGTGTCAAGATTCTGGAAGAGGCCACCCAGATGGCCTCGGGGAAGAGGTGAAAGTTGGCCGAGCTTCGCTGCTACGTATTCATTGACAGCCTGCAGCCGCAGTTCGCGTCGTTCCTCGGAACCGTCGCGCAGGGCTTCCTTCCGGTGCCGGGGCAGGCGGCGCTCTTCGTCGAGATCGCGCCGGGCATGGACATCATGCGCGTCACCGACGTCGCGCTGAAGGCGACCGACGTCAAGCCTGGGATGATGATCATCGAGCGCGTCTACGGCATGCTCGAGCTCCACGCCGATTCACAGGCCGATGTTCGTCAGGCCGGCCAGGCTATTCTCGACATGCTGAGCTTGAAGGAAACGGACCGCATCAAGCCGGAGATCACTTCCAGCCAGGTGATCCGCAACATCTCCGACTATCACACGCAGCTCATCAACAGGACGCGCCATGGCGACATGATCATCCCCGGGCAGTCGCTGTACGTGATGGAAGTGGCGCCCGCCGGCTACGCGGCGATCGCTGCGAACGAAGCGGAGAAAGCAGCCAACATCAATATCCTCGAGGTACGGGCGTTTGGCAGTTTCGGGCGCGTCTACCTCGGCGGCGAAGAACGCGACATCGAAGTCGGATACCGGGCGGCGGAGCAGGCGATCGAATCGATCGCCGGACGCGCCGGACGGCCGTAAGAACCAGAGACAAGAGACCAGAGATAAGAGACCAGGAATCGAGAACAGAACCAGAACCAGAACCAGAAAGAATCAGCAGAACGCACAAGGGACTCCCTAGCCCCTAGTCTCTGATCTCTTGTCTCTGATTTTAAGGAGGAGTAACGCATGACAGACGCACTGGGCATGATCGAAACGAGGTCTTTTCCGGCGGTGGTCGAGGCCGCTGACGCAGCGGTGAAGGCAGCGCGCGTGGAGCTCGTCTCCTATGAGAAGACAGGTGGTGGTTATACGACGATCGTCATTCGCGGCGACGTTGCCGCCGTGAAAGCGGCGTGTGATGCCGCGCAGACGGCGGCAGGACGCGTCGGCGACGTGGTCACGGTGCACGTGATCGCGCGGCCTCACGACCAGGTCGACGTCATCATGCCGCTCGGCCGCACCTCGGCACCGGCAACACCTACTCGCGCGAAGAAGTAGCAGGACCAACGTCCATGCAACTCGCGAGAGTCGTCGGTACCGTCGTCGCCACGCGGAAAGAGGACAGCATGCAGGGGCTCAAGCTCCTGGTCGTGCGCCCTCTGGACGAAGAAGGCCGCGAGAGCGGTAACGCCATCGTGTCTGCTGACGCCGTCGGAGCCGGTCCGGACGAGATCGTACTGATTGCCGCGGGCAGCTCCGCCCGGCAAACCGCGGTCACGGACAAGCGCCCCGTCGACTCGGTGATCCTGGCCATCGTCGACAGTTGGTACGTCGGCGATGCCGTGAAGTACAAGAAGTGAGTAGCCCGGGAAGTGAATAGCCAATGAGCCGCCTGACCGATCAGGAAATCGAACAGATCGCGCGGCGCATCGCCGCCGACATGGGCCGCGTTGCCGCGGAACAGCCGCCCGCCGTCCAAGCGCAGGCGACGGGACTGGGCGTCTTCACTACGGTCTCGGATGCCGTGAGCGCCGCGGCCATCGCGCAGAAGGAATTCGTCGCGCTCAAGCTCGAGCATCGCGCCCGCATCCTCGAAGCGATGCGGCAATCGATGCGCGAAAACGGCGCGATGCTGGCGAAGGCAGCGTTCGACGAGACCGGCTTCGGGCGATATGAAGACAAGATCGTCAAGAACCGCCTCGTCACGGACAAGACGCCGGGACTGGAAGATCTCGCTCCTATTGCAACGACCGGCGACTACGGCCTCGCACTCATCGAGCCAGCTCCATTCGGCGTCATCGGCGCGATCACCCCGGTTACCAATCCGACCTCCACGATCATCTGCAACTCGATCGGGATGCTCGCCGCCGGTAACAGCGTCGTCTTCAACGTCCATCCGTACTCGAAGAGCTGCAGCATGCAGACGATCGCCCTCCTCAACAAGGCCATCGCGGCCACGGGCGGGCCTCCCAACGTCATCTGCGGCATTGCCACCCCGACGATCGACTCGGCCCAGGAGCTGATGAAGCATCCCGGCGTCCGCCTCGTCGTCGTGACCGGTGGGGGAGAGGTCGTCAAAGTTGCCATGGCCAGCGGCAAGCGGGCGATCTGCGCCGGCCCGGGCAATCCGCCTGTCGTGGTGGACGAGACCGCCGACATCGACCAGGCCGCGCGCGACATCGTTCTCGGCGCCTCCACCGACAACAACATCATCTGCACCGACGAGAAGGAGACGATCGCCGTCTCGTCGATCGCCGACGCGCTCATCGCCTCGATGGGACGGCAAGGCGCCATCGTCATTCCGCGCGAGCGGCTCTCCGAGCTGGAGAAGGTCGTCTTCACCGAGATGAAGGGCCCGCGGCAGAAAGCGTGGATCGATAAGAGCCTCGTCGGCAAGAACGCCAACGTCATCCTCGCCAAGATGGGGATGAACGTTCCCGACTCGGTGCGCCTCATCGTCGTCGAGGTCGATGAGAATCATCCGTTGCTCTGGACCGAGCAGATGATGCCGGTCATGCCGGTCGTTCGCGTTCCCGATGCGAACCGCGCCATCGACCTTGCCGTACAAGTCGAAGGCGGAAACCGCCACACCGCGGTGATGCACTCGAAGAACCTCGACAATCTGAGCCGGATGGCGAAAGCGTGTGACTGCTCGATCTTCGTCAAGAACGGCCGTTCGCAAGCCGGCCTCGGGCTCGACGGCGAAGGCTACTGCTCCTTCACCATCGCCAGTCCCACCGGCGACGGTCTGACCAGTCCGCGGTCGTTCTCGCGCTGGCGCCGCTGCACACTCGTTGGCGCGTTCAGGATTACGTGATGCCGAGGACTTCTGCTCTTGCCGTCCTCGACTTCGCGGACATCCCGGCAGGCGTTTGCGCGGTCGACGCCATCCTGAAAAAGGCGCCGATTGCGTTCGTGCGCGCCGGGACCGTGACGCGCGGCCGCTACCTCGTCGTATTCGGCGGTTCGACCGCGTCGACTGCCGAGTCGCTGGCAGAGGCGCTGGGAACGAGCGGCGAGGCAATCATCGATTACACCTTCCTGCCGGACGCACATCCGTCGCTCTTCGACGCGGCCTTCGGTGCGCGCCGTAAGGTCAACGGCTCGCTTCTCATCATCGAGACCGAGACCGCGGCTTCGATCGTTCGCGCGGTGGAAGCGGCGCTCAAGGGAACGCCGGTCGAGTTGATCGAGATGCGCCTCGCCGACGAAGGGTTGGCGGGCAAAGGCATCGCGCTGATGGCGGGAACGCTGCACGACGTCGAATACGCGGCGATCCTGGCGGCGAACGGAGTCGGTGTCGATGCTCCGCCACCTCGCGGCTTCTCGCATCGCCTGATCGCCGCGCCGCACGAGATCCTGGAACGCGACATCGCCGCGGTCACGCGATTCGACATCGCACCTCTCCTCGAGCTCGACGGGGAGGCCGGCTGATGCTCCTCGGGCGCGTCATCGGTCAGGTCGTGTTGTGCATCGTCACGCCGGGACTGGAAGGCATCCCGATGCTCATTGTTCAGCCGCTGGATAAGACGCTCAAGCCGAAAGGCAAGGCGATCGTCGCCGCCGATGCCACGCGGATGGCCGGCCCGGGCGAGCTGGTCTCGTACGAGGGCGGACGTGAGGCGGCCATGGCTCTCGATCCCGCATTCGTCCCGGTCGATCACGCCATCCTGGCCATCGTCGACGGAGTCAGCATCACATGATCCTCGGGCGCGTCATCGGCGAAATCCACGGCTCGATCAAGCACCCGTTCTACGAGGGCAAAAAGCTGCTGGTGATCGAGAAGACGTCGCCATCCGGAGCCTCCACCGGCGACTATCTCATCGCCGCCGACTCGGTCGGCGCCGGCGCCGACGAGCGCGTTCTCGTGCTCGACGAAGGCAACGGCGCGCGCCAGGTATTCGACTCGAAGGATGGCCCGGTCCGCTCCGTCGTCGTCGGAATCATCGATGACATCGTCATCTGAGATCGCGGCGGTTTTCTCTGTGTCCTCTGTGTCTTTGTGGTGCATGTCTTTCCCACCACCTTCCAAAAACATGCAGACGCGCGAGCCAGTGCGACGTAAGTTCGGTGCTGTCGCTGATCCGAAATTCTGCAGCGACCCAGTGGGCGCACTCTAGCGCGCCAGCCCGTTGCGCCGGCCGAGCAACGGGCATTTTTTTATCCGGTCCTTTGCATCTGATGCGCGACGAGCGCCAGATCGATCGTCGAGATCAGATCGTCCGCAACCTGGGAAGTCCTGATCGTGCGCACCTGCGGCACGGCGCGGCGGAGAGCATCGACGGAGTGCGTGACGACGAGCATGACGACGTTTTGATCGTGCCGCGCTTCGATCCTGCGCACGAAAGTGATTGCCGCGAGCGCCGGCAATTCGACGATCAGGCCGTCGACGTGGTTGCTGCCGGCGATCTCCACCGCGATGGTGTCGTCGTCGATCCTGCTCACCATGTAGCCGGCGGAGCGGAGCAGCGACGCGGTTTCCGATGAGCCGGGATCAGCTCGGAGGAGCAGATGCGGTACGAGTTGGGTCACTGAATGCCGTCCTTTCCCGCGCGATGCGCAGGTAGCGATGTTGTTTGATCAATGTCTTGACGCGGGCCACGATCTGCATCGTGTCGTCCGACTTCGGGATCACGCCATCGGCGCCGAACTCCTCGGCCTTTGCCGCCAACTGCGACAGCGGCAGGCCCGAAAAAAGAACGACCATGGCGTCCGTTTTCCGGAGCAGGCGTTCCCGTCCCAGCCGGAAAAACGATTCGCCGGACAGCGCTCCAAAACTGAGATCGAGCAGAATCAGGTCGGGATTGGCGTCGCGGATGACCAGGGGCAACGTGATCATCGAATCGTGTGTGGTGACATCAAGCCCTTCCGCTTCGAGCAGGGCTTTCATCCCAGCCAGGATTTCGATCTGGTCATCGACGATGAGCACGCGGCCGCGCGGCGGATTGTGCGCGCTCATCGTGCTGCCGCCTGTGTGCGTCGAACCAGTCCGGCCAGCAGTTGTGGATGCACCGGCTTGATGAGGTAATCGTCGATCCCGTATTTCAGCCTCGCTTCGTTCTGATAGCGCGTGTGCTTGTAGATGGCCGTCATCAGGGCGATGTGCGGGTGGTAGTCAGCGTCGATCCTGCGGATGAAGCGGGAGATCTCGAATCCGTGCATCTCCGGCAGCAGCCCATCGACGAGGATGAGATCCGGCCGGAAGTCGCTGGCAATCCGGATGGCCTCGTAGCCGCTGCTGGCCGTCAGCGCATCGATGTTCATGTCCCGGAACGCCTCTACCAGCGAGGCTCGCTGCCTTCGTTCATCCTCGACAATGAGTACGGATGGCAAGGTTGCATCAACCGGAAAGTATGGAAGGTGGTTGGGAACTGCGATCTCGGCAATGCTCATGGTTGCTACCCCTTTCGCTCGTGGATTCAGGGTAGTAGTGGTCCAAGGTCGCTGCCATTTCCACGCAACGAGCTAAATTGTTGCAAGCGCAGAGGAACAAGGCATTCTGGCGTCGTTCCGCGCCGTGCGATTTTCGGAGAAGTGTCCGGAAATGGGACGGGGGGCTGGTGGGTGGATGCCACTGCGGCGGTGCGAGTGAAGCCTTCTCCGAAATGATGGGAAGTTCCGTAGTCGCAGCGCGGCATCATCCTCGCGCCTGCTCCGACTCCCGACTCCCGAAACACGGCTCCCGATCAGCAAGTTTCGAAAGGTCAAAAAACGTGACTGGTAGCTGTCAGGCGACCTGCGTATTGTGGCGTCGTTCCATCAATCAACCCATGCGCTGCGATCGCCCACTGCAGGAGCCCGCCTCACCGTTCATTCGGAGCGATGGGGCCTCGCTTCATGAAGAGGTCGTCGACGCGCTGGCCCGCATCCTTCTGGAAGTGGACGAAGCGCTGACGCTTCTCGACGGAGAGGAAGCAAACCGCTTCCTCTGGATCGAGCCGCACCTGCGCAACGTATTCGACGAGATCAATTCCGTGATGTTCCGTTTGACGGATTAACAATGGCACCGCGCGTTTTGCGCGTATCGTCAACGGCTTCGGATCTCCGACCCCCGACCCTCGACTCCCCACGCCCCCGCACGCAGCGTTCTTGCGTTACCTGCGTAAGGCGCGCCATACTGACCGCGCCTCCCCATGCCTGCCGAATTGACTCCGCCTGACGAAGCAACTGCGCCGTCACCGCCGTTGCCCTGCATCGAGCCACCCCATCCTCCCTTGCCGGGACAGGAGGCCTTCGCCGAGATCTACGAGAGTCACGCGCGGCTGATGCGGCTCATTGCCGTGCGCGACTTTCGCGTGCCGTTCGCCGATGCCGAAGCGGTCGTGCACGACATCTTCATACACTACTTCAGCAACCCGGGCGTCGTGCGGGGTGAGTTGAAGCCGTACTTCCGAGGAGCGGTGAGGAATGAGTGTCTCGAGTATTGGCGGAAACGGCAGCGCGAGCAGACGGTCTTTTGCGATGCCGGCGACGTCGAGCACGCCTCCTCGGACGAAGACGCCCTGATGTCGGACACGATTGCGGTGCGTCTGGCCGTGGCCGAGACGATGGCGCGCCTGCGGCCGCGGTGTCGCGACGCCCTGCGCTGCTTCCACTACGAAGGGAAATCGATGCGCGATGTGGCCGCGGAGCTCGACGTCGCGCCTCTCTACGTCCGCCAGCTCCTCCACCACTGCCGCAAGGCGGCCCGTGCCATCTTCGAGTCCATCACACGGGTGGCGTCATGACCCACATCGACGATGATGCCCTTGCGGACTACGCACTTGCCGATGGACGCAACGGCTCTGCGTTTGCGCCGATCGCCGGCCACCTGAAGGAGTGCGAAGAGTGCCAGGCACGCTACCGCCGCGTAGCCGCCTTCTTCGACGCCCTGACGTCGCCCGACATGTGGGAAGTCGCGGATGCAGGCGCCGCTGTTGCCGCGAACCAGCGCGCCATTCTGGAGTTCGCGGCGCGCTCGCAAGAAGAGTATGCCGAGGCGCGCAGAGCGCTTGCTCCGTTGCTCGCGGACACGGTCGGCTTCATCCGGGAGCGCATCGAGCGTCACGAGGAGTACCGGACCGGCGGAGCGGTACGCGTGTTATCCGAGGCTGCCAACGATGCCTGCGAGCGCAACCCGCTGCACGCGCGAAATCTGGCCGACGCCGCCGTAGTCATCGCGGAGCGCCTCTCCACGGACGACTACCCGCTCGACACCGTTCATACGCTGCGCGGTCTGGCGTGGAAAGAGCGAGCCAACGCGCTGCGGTTCCTGGCCGAATATCCGGCCGCGCTCGATGCCCTCGATCACGCCCAGCGCGAATTCTCCCGCCTCGGCCCGCACGCCTTCGAGCTGGGCAACCTCGCGTATATCCGGGCCGTCGTCTTCACCTACATGGACCGCCTCGGCGAAGCGACAACGCAAGCGGTTGAAAGTGCGCGGATCTTTGCCGCGTACGGCGACAAAGAGCGTTGGATGCGTGCGCGGAGCGTCGAGGCGGGTGTGCTGTTTTACCGAAGCGAGTTTGTGGAAGCGGCGCGCGCCTTTGAGCAGTTGCGCGCGTATGCGGAGTCGAAGGGCGACGAGATTGAGATGGCACGACAGTCCTACAACATGGCAACGTGTTTCCTTGAGTTAGGCGATGCCGCGCGCGCCACACCGCTCCTGCTCGATGCCCGCCTGACTTACGCAAAAAGAGAAGTGAGAACAGAGGTGGTTCGAGCCGATTGGAAACTTGCCGTCCTTGCTCGAGTTACCTGTCGATTCGAAGAGTCCATCGCTCAGCTCCGAGCAGTGAGGAAGGCGAGCGAGGACCTTGGCATGGCAGACGAGGCTGCGAATGTCACGCTCGATCTGATGGAATCACTTCTACTGACAGGCCGGAGACAAGAAATTGTCAAACTATGCAACGATGTCATGCGTCACTACCGAGGAGCAGGGAAACTGCGTCAGGCTCTGACCGCGGCTGCATACCTAAAAGAAGCTGCGACTGAGGGCAGCATCGGCGTGAGAGCAGTGCAACATGTTCGCTCATTCGTCCAACGTCTGGATCGCCAGCCAGACCTGCTTTTCACTCCGCTTCACTCCGATTAAGTTCCTTCCAAAACATAAACATCCCTTTACGCTCTTTGTACTAGGGGCGCCCTCCAGAAGTACCGGCTAAGCCGGTTCCAGGAGGGGTTATGCAAGGTGTGTCCAAACTTGCCGTGAGGTTTGCCGCTGTTTCCATTCTCGTCTCAGCACTACTAGTTCAGCCGGTGATGGCCGCATCCAACTCGGTCGACGGAAGCTCGTGGCGGACGTATCTCAAAAGGCTGGTCACGCGCATTCTCGATACAACCGACATCAGTTTTCCGCCAGGCTGATCGGGATTCTGATGTCAGGCTGGATAGAACCACCGAGGCGGGACGCCTCGATGGCCGCGGGCGAGACGCCCACACTCCTCAGCGCGTAGTAAAGGAGTGCGGTCGTCTCGACCGCGGGCACTCGGGCGTCCTCGCCCGAGGGCTGTCGGCGGAGGTGCAACGTTCGTCGACATTCTTGCTTGCGTGAAATACGGCTTCTGCATCGCAAACTCCAGGGTTTATGAGTGGCGTACCGAACACCTCATCAATGTGATCGCGGTCGTCGCGCTCGTTCGCATCGTTCGGCGTGAAGCTACCCGAGCCTATGCGGTACTTGTTGCTGACGATTTGCGCGCTGAACCACCGTCGGGCGAGGACGCCCGACGGGAGCAGACAGGAATGTCTGCTCTACGATGCAAATGCGCGGGCGCGCCTTCGGACGCGCCCGCGCGGGACTTACTGCACGAGTGCGGTTACTTGCTCTTTGGATCGGTCGTCGATGACGAAGATGTCACCGGCGAGGACTCCTCAGAAGCTTTAACCGCGGTTGCCGGTTTCGGGGCCGGCTTGGACTTGGACTTCCGCACGCGCTTGGCCAGGGCTTTTCCCATGGCGTCGACGTGAGGAATGAGATCGGCCGACTCGGGCCGTTTGGCCAGACGCTTGGCCAGAGCGAAGGTTGTCAGCGCTTCGCTTCCAACCGTGTTCATGGCCTTGGTGACACTGTGCTTGACGAAGGAAGTCAGCGCTTCCAGCTCGTCACCCACCGGACCGTATGCCTCGGCAAAGCTCTTCAGATCGGCATTCCGCGCGAGATCCTGGCCACCTCCTCGGACCAGTGGCGCGTGGCTCTTGACCGCCATCGACGTCAGCTCGACAAACTCCGGCGGAACCGAAGCGGCTTGCGACAGCCGCCGGCGTGCGTCTCTGGTCTCCGGGATTGCCAGATTTGGGATCCTCTCCCTCATGGCCCGAAGCTCTTCGACGAGCGCCAGCGCGGAATCGGCATACGACTCCTGTGGGGGTGTAACGGGTACTTCATTGGATGAAGACATAGTCCCTCCATAGTCAACTCAACTGCTGTGATCGAAGCGAGCAGGTTGCGATGAAGGCGGAGCACGTCCTCGAACGATGCGTCTTACTGCCTCGGCCACGGTCAGACAAATCGACCGTTGACGCCGGACAGGAATGCGGTTGCTTTCACGGGCGAGCAGGTCGGGCGGAATGCATGGCGCCCCGCTCCTTCGAAGAACGATGACCGCCTTCCCCGCATCCGCCGTTTGCTCATCGATCGGGATGGTGATGGCGCCGCTCTCCACGGAATCGGCCAGCCAGGTGAGGGTGTCTTCAAACCGGCTGGAGATCGCGGACAACTGTTCGTAGGCGACGACCCAGCACACGGATGCCTCGATCACCTTCTCCGGTGCGTCGAGGGCAACTTTGGGGCATTGCTCCGCGCGGTCCAACACATCGCGCAGACCGGCTCTGGCGCGGTCCAATTTCCCGGCGGCATCGGACAGCCAGAACCCAACGCGTCGCAGATGACGCGATGCCCGGACCGGCCCCTCTGCCGCGAACCGTTCCGAGGCTTCGATGACTCGCAGGGAGGAGTTGATCAGTTGGAACGTGCGATCGATCGCCCGCCGCGAGCGGCGGAAGGGGCGCGTCCACGCCCGGCGCCGGCCGCGATCCGACCCACACGAGCGCCGTGCGCCCACCCGCGAGGCGCTCGTATCCTTCCCGGAGTTGCTTCCGGTGCGTGCGCTTTCCACAATGTGTCCTATGTCTACTTAGACGAATCAGCTTTTCAAAAGTTACGGGCGTATAGCAAAGTCACGCAAAGTGGTCTGCGATGCGGACGCTGAACGTACCGTCGATCGCCCGATGCCAGGCACACGTGTTCTTCCCGGAATTGCCTGAGTCTGCGCTTTCCACAACTTCTCCCTT
>Ga0307470_10001019_pt1 | contig 11577 bp, 10 predicted proteins | sample atmos_gasesAM3C__FD_204565 | JGI IMG/M metagenome (GOLD analysis project Ga0307470, IMG submission 204565) | Hardwood forest soil microbial communities from Morgan-Monroe State Forest, Indiana, United States - atmos_gasesAM3C_05 | ecosystem: Environmental > Terrestrial > Soil > Temperate forest... | reverse complement strand
GTGTCACCGGCGGACTGGGTTGTGGTCGTCGGTGAGCCGGGCAGAGCGACCGACGACGGGATGGATGCGACGACAGCTCCGGTGGTCGGGCTGATGGTGAGCGTGCCGTCCGAGTTCGAGATAGAGGTGACGCCACCGGCCCCAGCTACACCCTGGAAGCCCTGATTACCTTGTGTCCCTTGGAATCCTTGTGCGCCCTGAGCACCTGTCGACCCCTGGAAACCCTGAGAACCCTGGGCGCCTTGGGGTCCTTGCGCTCCAGTCGAACCCTGGGAGCCCATCGAGCCCTGCGCCCCCGTCGTCCCTTGGAACCCCTGCGTCCCTTGTAATCCTTGCGGTCCCTGGGCGCCCTGCGCACCGCTACCACCCGCTGCTCCCTGGGCTCCCTGGGCTCCTTGATTGCCCTGGTCTCCTTGATTTCCCTGACGGCCCTGGTTCCCTTGCGCGCCTTGCGCGCCTTGCGCGCCCTGGGGTCCGGTTCCTCCCGACCCCTGAGGACCCTGTGTTCCCTGGGGCCCCTGGGGGCCCTGTGATCCGCCCCCTCCTGATCCTCCGCCTCCACCGGCAAGGCCTCCGGTGGTCCCGGCCAGGGGACTCATGTCACATCAAACCGGTGTCGCCGTAACGAGATAGAGGACAGCTGCACCCTGAGTCGAACCGGGGTCGGCCCCAGTGTTGGTGCCATCCTGGGATACGACAACCTTGATGGGAGCAGCTGCGGTGAACTTGGCCGGGAGATAACTGGATCCGTTCGTGACTCCAAGCGGCGCCCAACCGACCGATGCGCCAGACACCGCATAGTCCAGACGCCCGTTATTCAAGTCGTCAACGGTTGCAAGATGAAGAGTCTGATTGGCGATCAGTATCGCGAGCCCGAGCCCTGCCGTAGCGTCAGCATTGGCTACCGTCATGTCGATGGGCGTACCACCACCGGCACCGGAGTAAATCCCTGCATTCTTGCCCCCGAGAAACTGACTGAGGTCACCTTGCGGCGTCGTGCCGTCCCATGCCGTGTCGATCTCGAACCACGCGTCCAGAAACACGTCACCGATGGTCGGCGTGTAGACGGCGTGCCCCGTCAAGATATTCGGGGTGTTGAAGGCGAATGGGAACTTTCGGACGATAGCCGCGCCCGAAGCTCCGCTTCCGGCTGGTCCTTGGGCTCCAGTGTTTCCTTGATTCCCCTGAGAACCCTGCGCGCCACCGGAGCCTTGAGTCCCCTGATTGCCTTGCGTGCCCTGGTGCCCCTGGGTTCCCTGCGTACCTTGAGGACCCTGCGGTCCTTGGACTCCGCCCGAGGCGAACCCACCTCCACCCGCCAGTCCACCTCCGCCTGATGCAATCGGCATTACTGCCTCAGAGCAAGTAGGCCGACGTTAACCGTGCTCGAGCCGACTATGCCGTAGAGCGAATCTGACCCGACAGCGTTGTAGTTGATCGTCGTCGGGCCGGGGACCGGGCAGCCGGTGCCCGTCGTCACGCCTGACCCGCCCAAAATGACCGTTGAACCCGACGGGATCGAGATCAGCAGAGGCAACGAGTCACCCGCCTCATGGGCGGGGAAAATGTTGGTGGCCGGGTTACTCAGCGTCTCGTAGGTGGCCTGGTCAATGACCTCGAAGATCAAGGTGGCTCCGGTGCCGACGACCACCTGTTGACCCAGCGCTGCCATGGTCCGAATCCTAACCCCCCCGCAAGGTGGGAGGGCGGAGGCTGGCCGAGAGGGCGGACCGGCCCACGTCGGCTTGGCGGGCCAGCTTGTTCTTGAGCATGTTCTTCTTCATGGCCTCATGGCGGGCCTGGCGCTCCCGCTGCTCTTGGAGGTACTCGTCCTCGTTCATCTTGCCCTCGTAGGTGACCCAGATCGACACCGTGCCGTCGTCCTCTTTGCCGGTCTCGACCTTCCATTTCTGGTAGGGGTCGTGGTTGCGAAGGGACCGGACGATGTTGTTGCGCTTCCAGCCTGCGTTCTTGGTGTCCATGCCCCGCGCCACCCGGGCCCGGCGGCCGGGGAACTTGCGCATAGGGTTGAGCCGCCGCCACCAGATGTCCGAACGCGTGTTCAGGGGCATAACCCGGGTGGGCTTCGGATAGTCCCACTCAATTAAAATGTCCTCGGATTCGACCTTCTCGAACATCAGTCCTCGTCCAGGGCCGAGGGGTCCACGTCCTCCCATTTGGGTCTGCCGTTGGACTCGGGGCGGGGCCGGTCGACCACGGGCTCCGGATCGGGGCGCGCTGCCTCGGCGGCCTCGGTGATCGCGACCTGGGTGTCCACCGCGGCTCGGACGTGGGCCTGTCCGCGGAAGCTCGCCGTCTCGTAGAGCCACAACCACAAGGCATCGACCACGACATCGGTGAACGAGTGGATGCCTGGCAGGCCGCCCGCGATGGCGTCTTGGACCGCCTGACGCTGGACCTCGGGCACTCTGACGGCGGTTTGGGTGGTCGGGCCGGCGAGAGCCGGATCGCTCTGACGGGTGTGGCGCGCCCTCACGACCATTGCCTTTTCAGGTCGATCGGGTCAGGGAGATGAACCGGCGCGCACGACTTGCACAGCTTGTCGGAGGCGGTTTTGGGGGTGAACCATCGGCCGCACTGTCGGCACGCTTTCATCACCCCGCCAGTGTATACCGTGGGGTACGGCTTGCCTAGATGGGTGCTGGCGGGGGTGGCGGAGCCGTCTCGGCGGGGGCCTGGCCAGGGTATTGCTGCAACAACTGGTTGTACAAATCCGACAAAGCCTTAGGGCTGACCTCGTAGTCGGCGTTCTGGGGGTCGGGGACCGACGACAGCGGGGCGATGGTCGAGAAATCTCCCGTCTGGAAGGCGTTCTGGGCCGCCTGCGATGCCACATGGTAGCGGTCGAGCTCGGTCTTGGCCGCGATCTGCTTGAGGTTCAGGTGCTGGACCTGGGCGAAGGGGACGTTGAGGGCAGAGAAGATCGTCTTGGCGAAGCTGTTGGGGTTCGTGGCCGCCAGGTTGCGGTACTGGCCGCTGAGGTTCAGAGCGGCGTCGAGGGCGCTCACCTGGGGGACGATCTGCTCCAGCGCGGTCAGGGGAGTTCCTTGGGCGCCTGCCGTCTCGATGCCGTAGAACTGGTCGTAGGTGACCTTGGGGTACAGCGGGTTGCCCCCGAAGATGATCGAGGGGTCGACCACGGCCAGGGGAGCCGAGAGGACCGGGTTGAGGCTGGACAGGACTCCCGCCAGGGTGGCGTAGTTGGCCACGTCCCTGAGTGGGTCCAGGGCCCTGACATCGACGGCGGTGACGTTGCCCTGCACGTCGGGAGAACCCAAGAACATGAGGAACTGGAGACGCTTGGGAAGCCCCGAAGCCACGTCGTTGGAGTTCTGGGTCGCCATGACCGAGAGCATCTGGGCGCGGAACGGATGGTCAGCGGGGTAGCTCATCACGAAGCTCAGGATGTGCTTGGTCCAGCCGTAGAAGGGGAACACGTTGGTCAGCACGTTGCGCTCGAGCGGCGTCATGGCTTTGAGGTCGCCCATGACGTGAAGGCTGTGCTGCTCGGCCTCATGACGGGCCCGCGCCATGGACATCTCGGTCACTTCTCCCGTCTCAGGGTCCTTGAACGTGCCCTTACGGATCGAGTTGTTCAGATGGTCGACGTACGCGATCGACCGTTGGAACGACGAAGCGAAGTTGGTCACCTTAAAGTTGAGATCCGAGACGGCCTTGAGCCAGTTGACCGGGTTGGCCTGTGACAGCTTGATCCCCTGGACCTTCTCGATGTGCTCCTCGGCCAACCAGCGCGTGGCGTCCATGCCCATCTTCTGCATGTAGGCCCGGCCCGCCGTTGCTCTTTGCGAGGTGGCGATCTTCTTGTACTCGACGGGGTCCAAGCCCCGCTGCGCTGCGCCCTGGAAAGTTTCACGTGGAACGTCTCCCCCGCCTTTCATGATGTTCCAGGCTTCGGGGATGGCCGACAAGGCTCTCGGGGACAGGTGGAGCGCCAGCAGGAACGAGCCGCCGAAGACGACGTGGGCGGTGTAGCGCGGGGAGAGACCCAAGATGGCGAAGCGGAACAGGCGAGTCGGCTTGTTGATGATCCCCTCCATGGGGAACTGGCCCTTCTGGAGCATCGTGTCGAGTGACTTGGAGATACCGCGGGGCATATACATCTCGTTGGACCACTTGGGCAGCGTCCAGCCGAAGGTCGATTGGGGATCGAAGGGAACCATGTTGAAGTTCTCCGACATGATGCGCGCCGCCACGTTGGCGTAGTTCTCCGAGGCCGGGTCGTAGCGCACCAGTTCGTCGTGGAACTCGGGCATCTTCATCAGCGAGGTCTCGGCCTCTTCGCGCGAGATCAGGTGCGGCGAGAGGACCGAGTCGGCGTACTCGATAGTGGCGTCGCGCTGCAACGCTTCCTTGGCCGCCAAGTGGATGGACGCCAACACATCGTAACGGGTCGGCTGGTCGCCCAGCTTCTTCTCGTGCGCCGCTCGGATTCTCCGAGCGAGTCCTTTGGACTGGAGGTGGATGCCGTAGAGACCGGTGTCGGTGTCGCGGCCCTTCAGCATGGTGGAAGAGACGTGCGGGACCCAGCGCACCTCGAAACCCTGCTCGCGCATCTTGTTGGCCTGGTCCACCGCAGAACGGTAGATGGCCTCCATCTCGTCCTTGGTCATGATCGCGACGCCAAGGGGCGCGCCGGCCATGCGGTTGACCTCGTTCTGGAGCAACTGGGCCATCTTGGTCGGGTCACGCTGGAGTTGGTCGATCTTCTCTTTGGCAAAGCCACGGTCGCGCAGCTCCTTGGACATCTCCTCCATGCGTCCGAACTTGCGACCCTCCTTGATGAGGTTCTCGATGAAAAGCTGTTGGACCACGTCGACCCAGTCACCGGTCGGGTTCTTCCACACGGCGTTCCCGAAGTCGCGGCGGGCCTTCAAGAATCGTCTTAGCTGTGGGCGGATGCCGTCGTACCCCGGACCGCCCTTGGAGCGCGCGTAGCCGTGGAGCCTGTCGTAGAACTTGGTCGCGGCGTCGATGCGCTTGATGGCGTAGCGGTGGAGGGCTGTGATGTCCTGGCGGACTTCGACGAAAGCGGGGTCGATGGTGGCGTCGATGGCGTGGACCCCGTGGCCCGACAGGGAGGACAGTGCCACCCGCGTCAGCTCCTTGACCTGGCCGTAGTCCTTCTCGTTGACCGCTTTGGTGATCGAGTCCATGATCCCGCCCTCGCCCGTGATCGGGTCGACCGGGCCGAACAGCCAACGTGCTTGCTTGCCAATGTCGATGGGGACGTATTCGGGAGAGACCCGACCTCGGAAGCTGGTCGACTCGCCCACCTTGGCCCGGTACGTCCCCTGGAGGTACTGAGCGCGCTCGGAAGCCTTTTGCCAGTCCTGACCGAACTTGGGCATGACCCGCGTCGCCATGGTGTCCCACTGGCGCATCGACTCGGTGATCTTGTTGGCCGGGTCCATGGCCGCCACGAGGGTGTCTTGGGCGTCACGCAGCTCCTTGGAGGCGTCGAGGACGGTCGTGGTCTGCCCCGCAGTGTGACTGAACCCGGTGGAACCGTCGAGGCGCGTGAAGGCCACCGTCTGACCGGACGCGAGGGCCTGGTCCGAGACCCACTGGCGGGCTTTCTCCACCGCGCCATACGCCGTGCGGACGTTCTCGGGGATCGAGTCGTCGAACATGATCTGGGGGACCGACTTGCCCTTGGTGGCCGGGTTGGAACGGTCGACCAGTTGGCTCACCATCTGCTGCTCGTCGGGCTTGAGATTGCGCATCGCCTCTGCCGCAGGTCCGATGACGGCCTGCTCGTACTGCGTGTGCTCGTCGTTGAGGTTCAACATGCCCTTCATGAGCCCCGAGAGCGTCTTGCCCATGCCGGTGTGCGTGGTGATCCAGCGGTCGAGCGCGTCGCCGATGGTGGTCGGCTTGGGCGTGCCGTCCTGGGAGAGTTCGTGGAGCTGTCCGGTGGACGCGAAGCGGTCGGCGAAGGGGGTGTCGGCCAGCTTGGTCGAGAGGACCCAGCCCTTGGCCATACCCGGCAGCGAGGCGTCACGGAACTGCGAGGTGGTCATCCCCACCCGGTCCGCCATCGACGCCACGCGCGACGCGTCAGCCCCCGCTTCGATGACCCGGCCCGCCGAGGCGAAGGGGGCCACGTCGAGGAACCCGACCACCGGGTGGGAGAGGGCTTCTCCTACCCCGCCCTGGGCGATCTCCCCGGCCACGTAGACGCCGGGGAGCCACGACAGGATCGAGTTCTGGCCGTTCAAGCCTGCCGCGGCTTCGAGCCCCTGCTTGATGTTGCCCTGCGCGATGTCGGCGAGCGGTGTGATCCACGTCGACGGCTTGGTGATGGCGCTCTTGACCGTGTCGTAGATGTTGGTGACCAGGTGGTTGGGGGCCAATCCGGTGAAGATATTGCGCAGGTCACTGACCGTGTTGCCCAAGATGTTCGTCGGGTTGGGCTTGTCGCCCGGAACCGGCGTCACGTTGTTCGGGTTCGACGCGGCCAGGATGGCCCGGGTCGCTTCGGCGTTGGACATCGGAGACTCGCCCGCGAGCAGGCGCGCCGAGTCCATCTGGTAGATGGGGTAATACGAGTTCTTGTTGATGCCCTGCGATTGCGCCCAGGCGACCCGCTTGTTCCAGTTCGTGGCGAAGCCCGCCAGTTGCGACTTCTGGACCACTACGGGCCGCCAGTTGTACCTGTGCTAATCGGCACCGTCCCGCTTGTCCCACCCTTAGCCGCCTTGCTCGGCGTCGTCAGGGTCGGCGTGGACAGGGCAGAGGACGCGTTGGGCTTGGACAGCGGCAGGCCGATATTCCCGAGCACCGTCTGTAGCCACGAAGGCGTGTTTGCCGTGTTCAACCCGAGGGCGGAGGGGCCGTAGGAAGGCGAGGAGGCCCGGTAGGCGCTCTCCGAGATCAGCTCGTTGAGTAGGGTGGAATACGGCGCAGCGCCGAGCGTCTCGGCTTCGGCCGGTCCCATGGCCCCGATGGCCCCCGCCATCCCCAGACCACCCGCCGCCTGGGCGTTGCCGAGCTTCTGCTGGGCCGCGGAGACCTCCCCCGCCAACGGAACGGCCGGCGTGGACCCCACGAGTCCCTGCATGGCCCCCTGGACCGAGGCTGGGAGACCGGCCGTGAGGCCCTTGAGGTCGCTCTGTGCGGCCCCCTGAGCCTCTGCTTCGAGTCCGGGTGTCTCGGCACCACTCGTCAGGCTTTGGAGTTGCTGGACCTGCCCCAGGTACTCCTGGGCAAGCTGCTGGGCTATCTCGGTGAACGGTGAAGTGGTTGCCTGCTCTGGGGTCGGCAGGGCAGTGTCGGCCTTCTTCTTCGCCTTGGGCTTGGGTTCGGCCGGCGCGGCCGAGTGGGGCTCGTGGCCACTGAACCCCGCCGTCATGGCCTCCACCGGGTGTGTCAGGGCTTGGCCTATGGGGCTGTACACGTCCTGCTGAACGGCGTTGGCAATGTCACCGACTACACCAGACCCTCCGCCGACCTTGGGGCTCGTGTAGTTCTGCCCGTGTTCCTTGGCCGCCGTCTCGAATTGGGCTGTCGACGCGTTCTTAGGCAGGCCGAGGTAGTCGAGCAGGGACTTGGCCTGCTTCTCGGTCTTGCCCCCCGACATGATCTGCTCGATGGCCGATTGGGTCTTTGCCATCACCCCACCCCCGAGAACAGGCTGTTGAGGTTCATGCCGTTCTGCATCCCCTGGTTGATGATGGCCGAACCCGGCACGAGGACCCCGGCCTGGCCCTCAGCCGAGCCGAGCGCTCCCAGTTGGTTGCCCTGCTGGGCGAGGTACTGGGTGTAGAGCTGCTCAAGCCCGCCCTGTTGGCCGAGTTGGCTTTCCCCCTGGCCGAACTGGGAGATGAGCTGCTGGTACGAAAGACCGTTCTGCGCGGCGGCGAGTTCGAGGTTCTGCTGGGAGCGCGCGATGTCCCCCGCCGAGTATTGGTATCCGGCGATCTCTGACTGCTGGCCGAGCGCGGCGTTCTGCTGGGCCCGGGAGATGTCGGCCTGTTGGAAGCCGTATTGCTGCTCCTGGGCCCCGACCTGTTGGGCGTGGCCCTGAGTGTTGAGCGTGCCCCCGATGGCGCCCTGCGATGAGAGGGCCTGCATGGCGAGTTGGTTCTGGGTGGCCGCTTCGGCCTGCTGCTCAGGGTACTGCTGCTGGCTGAGCGCGTACTGCTGTTGCTCGATGCCCTGTTGCTCTTGGGTCAAGCCCAGTTGGGCGGCCAAACCCTGGCCTTGAATGGCGTTCTGGCCCGCGGTGATCCCGAGCCCCGCCTCTCCGAGGGCGAGCTGCTGGGCGTTGTACTGGGCGGACTCCTGCGCGTTGGGCCCGACCATGCCTATCTCGGCGAGAAGCTGCTGCATGGTGAGGCCGCTCTGGGCGATCCCCTGCGCCTGGCCGGCCAGGATCTCCGACGATGCCGTGGGCGGTTGGTTGCCCGCGATCTGTTGGGCCGTCGAGTTGCCCATCTGCTGGGGTACGGGCTGAGAACCAGCCGTGGTCGAAGAGGCGTTGTACGGGCTCACCAGTCACTCCCCCCGTAGCTGCCGATCGCCCAGGGCGGCCACTGACCTTGGCCCGTGCTGAACGTCCCGGCCTGGTCTTGGAAGGTCCCGGTGACCATAATCATGTCGTTGAGCTTCTGCTCGTAGAAGGCGAAGGCGTCCTGCCAGTCGGGTTCCTTGTCCTTGCGCTTGGCAAGGTAGATGGCGTACTCGACGGCGAGGTCTTCCCAACCCGGGATGGTGTCGAGCTGGTCCCCATCGGCCACCGCGTTGACGACCTGGCGGTAGTAGAAGCACTGGAGCTCGCCGTCTTGGGCCGGGACCGGGAACAGGCGAATAGTCAGCGTCGGCGGCGAAGCCGTGGTGCGGCCCGGGTTGTTCCAGAAGGTGAAGATCTCGGGCCACGCTGCTGGGAACTGCTGGTAGGTCCCCCACGCCTGGTCGGCCTCCTGGTAGCCCATGAAGGTCAGGGGGTAGATGAACACTCCGGTCGAGGGCACGAACTGAAGGCGGTAGATCTGGTACATGTCGGTCGGGGCGGGGTAGTTCTGCGTCTCGGCCGTGACCGGGATATTGACCATCTGACGCAACACCATGGCCCGACGGGCGATGTCGGCACACCCCTGGTTCAGCCAGTTGTTGAGCTGGGCGTCGGTCCAGAACTCGGCGGTGGCCTCGTCGATGAGGTCGCGCACAGCCGTCCTCGCCTGGGCCAGCGTCATCGTCATGAGCGGATTCTAGGTCTCACGGGGTGGAACTGTCTGTGATTAGACCAAGAGCATCGAGACCACTGAGGACAGAGGCCAGAGCGGCGTTGCCTCCTCGTGACCCCGTGACGTTCGGCTTGGTGACGCCGGGGTTGGTGCCGAAAAACCCGATCTTGGAACCAATAATGTTGGAGATGAGCGTCGTGACATCGCCCGAGATCTCAGCTACCCCCGCCCCGGCCGTGGCCAGTCCGAGCGTGGTATGCAACCCGCCCCCGTCATTGACCGTTTCAATGAGAACCTGTCCGTCATTGTTGGCGATCAGAATGTCTCCGGACTCGGATATGATCGTTATCTTTCCCGTGAACGCATCGACCCGAAAGTTGTCGCCCGTCAGGTAGTTGGTGGTCCCACTGACGAAGAAATACCCCCTCTGTACGAGACCTCCTGGGGTCGTCGTCTCACCGGGCCCGGTCAAGGACGCGTAGAAGCCAATGCCTTCTAGTTGTTTTGCCCATTGCTCAATGGCGCGCATGTCGATGCCGTACTCGGGTTGGGCCTGTTTGTTCGAGTCCTTTTTCGGTATGAGCAACTGGCGCAGCTTGCCCATCAGATCGCGCCTTTCATGGCCCGCGTCTTGATCCCAATGTCGATGGAGTGGACGTAGGGGGCGGAGTAGCCGCTGGTCGAGTTGTCGCCGTTGAGCGTCACGATGAGGTTCTGGAGCCCGAGAGTCGACGCGCCGAAGTCGAAGCGGTAAAGCGTCGGGTCGGCCCCGATGGCCACGCCCGTGGTGGTCCGAGATTCGGACGTGTTCTGGTCCCCGATGGTGACGGTAAGCGAGGCAGTTCCCACGACCGGCGAAGGGTCCGAGACCCGCACGATCACCTGGACCACGTCGATGAGACGGGTGGCATTGGGGACGGGGTCGATGGGGAGGCTCTGCCACTGGTAGTGCGGGGCCGGGACCTCGTTGTCGAACTTGTAGTACCAGTTGCGATTGAGCCCACCAGCCGTTCCAAAGCGGATGGGGGCCGAGTACATCTGGTTGCCGAAACGACCCGGTGACCACCACCACATGGTGTGGCCCGGCACCGAGCCGCTGCCCTTGCTTTCGGTGGGGTAGAGAACCCACCATCCCCCCGTGTCGGGGTTGTACATGAAGTTGTTGGAGAACAAGAGCCAATCCTGCCAATGCTCGACACAAAACCCGTAGTTGTTCGACTCCAATCCCGTGCCAGTCGTGGCGTCGTAGAAGTCGTCGCGCAACTGCGGAGAGATCTTCTGGCTCGTATTCCCGCCGTTCCACAGCCACGCGCCGCGCTGCTCTGAGCAGTAGACGAGACCGATCTGGGACGCGCACGCCTTACCGACAAAGTCGCCTACGGACTGGATACCTGGCAGTTCGAGCACCGAGGACGGCTCGAAGATGTCGCCGTAGAGGGCGATACCCCCGCCGTACTTCTTGATGAGCATCAGCTCTCCTACGGAGACCGATCCCCACGCGCCGTACCCCCAGGGGACCTCGGCCCCGAGAATGGTCATCTGGTCGCCGTAGGACGAGGACTGTGGTGGGTCGGTGAAGTTGATGTTCTCGTTCGTGGTGATCCCGCCGCCGGCCGGCCAGGGGTAGTTGACCCCGGCGAGGCAGAGAACCCGGTTGCCGTAGGCGATGACCTGGCCCGTGGTCGATGAGGCGCCGACAATGAGGTCCTGGACGGCGAAGGTGGTGGGAGCCAGGATCGGCGGGTAGATGTAGAGGTGGCCGTTGTTACCATTGGCGTCGGTCGACACCGCGCCGGGGAACACCAACTCTGGCGGAGGATTCCCCGTGCCGCCCACGTTCATGCGGGTCCACGCCGGGTACGGCGCCCCGAAGATCCCGCCTCCGTTAGTCGCCGAAGTCGAGTTGAGGATCTGGTTGATACCCGGGGCCCCGAGGGCGGGGACCACGGAGTAAGCCGAGACGTAGTGCGTCGTGCCGTCGTCGCCCTCCCAGATGATGACCAGCTCGTCGTTTATGTCGTCGAGCCCGGGGTTCACGATAAAGCCGGTGATGAACGCCTCGGTGAGCGACCCGCCGAACCCGGTGGGATAGACGCCGGTTTCGACCAAGGCCGGTAGGGGGCCCAGCCCGCCCGAGGGAAGGGACGCGCAGCAGAAGGTCTCGTCAGCGTTGGCCGCTCCGAGTGGGGCGGGCACCACGATGCCGTCGACCGAGATATAGGAGCTGTCGTAGCAACCGGGGGAGAACTCGTCGATGTGGACCCAATGGTCGACGTTGCGGGGGTCGGTGGCCTGTCCGTTGGTGATCTGATTGGCCACCCGCCAAGCCTAAGCCAGCAGGTCGCGGATG
>Ga0307470_10001018_pt1 | contig 11580 bp, 10 predicted proteins | sample atmos_gasesAM3C__FD_204565 | JGI IMG/M metagenome (GOLD analysis project Ga0307470, IMG submission 204565) | Hardwood forest soil microbial communities from Morgan-Monroe State Forest, Indiana, United States - atmos_gasesAM3C_05 | ecosystem: Environmental > Terrestrial > Soil > Temperate forest... | reverse complement strand
CGCTTGCGGCTGCACTCTTCCTGACGGGAGCCGCGGCATCGGCCGCCGGCACGCCGTCGGCCGTGACCGCCGCGGACCGCCAGTCCACTCACGACACCTACAGCGATGACGAAGTCGCCAAGGCGGCGTCGGAATTCTTCAGCACCGGCGCGAAGGATTTATCCGACGTATTGGCGAAGGTATTGAAGGAAAAAGGGCATCCGGTGGCGATCATCCGGGGCGAGGAGGCGGGCGGGGCGGTCGGCGTCGGCCTGCGTTATGGCCGAGGCGAGCTCGTCTTCAAGGGCGTGCCTGCGCACAAGGTGTACTGGCAGGGCCCGTCCATCGGATTCGACGTGGGGGGAAATGCGGTCAAGGCGTTCATACTGGTGTACGACCTGCCGAACGTCGCAGCGCTCTACAAGCGGTTTCCGGGCGTCGAAGGGAGCCTCTACTTCGTCGGCGGGTTCGGCGTCAACTACGTGCAGCGAGACGGCATTGCACTCGCACCAGTACGCTTCGGCGTGGGCTGGCGCTTGGGGATAGCGCTCAGCTACATGAACTTCTCCCAGGAGAAGCGCTACAACCCGCTGTAGCCATAACTGCTTGCTATACCAGTAATTGCGGAATCAAGTATCGGCCCGCCGCGCTTCAACGCGCGGCGGGCCGATGAATCGTCCCTTCCGGCAAAGGCGAACCCTAGCCTGCCGGGCTGCCTTCCACTTGAATCTGCAGCTTCACTTCCTGCTTGAACCCGTACTTGTCGCCGAAGTTGACGCCGAAATCGCTGCGATTGAAGGTGGTCGACGCATCCGCGCCGCACACTTCCTTCTTGGACATCGGGCTCGGTTTGCAGAGAAAGGAATTGATCGTCAACGTCACGGGTTTGGTCACACCGTGCATGGTCAGAGTACCCTGGGCTTCCGCGGGCGATGCGCCGTTGAACTTGGTGAACTTGCCGGTGAACGTGGCCGTGGGAAACTTCGCGACGTCGAACATTTCCGCTGATTTGGCGTGTTCGTTCAATTTCGGCATGCCGAAGTTCACCGAGCTCATGTCCACCGTCACGTCGATGGAGCCGGATTTCGCATCCTTGTCGTAAACGACTTTGCCCGAACTCTTCTCGAATTTGCCGCGCCATACCGACAATCCGCCCATGTGGTCCGCTTCAAAGCTAGGATAGGTGTGCTGGGGATCGAGGACGTAGGTGACCGGCACTGCGAACGCACTCGCGCTCGCGAGCGCGGCCATTGACGCCAAAACAATACGGTTCATTGAAGGCTCCTTGAAGACTCTGGGTATAATTTAGTTGCCGCGATCCGGCGATCTCGGGGCCAAATCATAGCCGATATGACCCGAATTCAAATTTTTATCTGCGATTTTCACGTTTTAAGGACCCAACGATGGAACTATTGGCCGCCGTTCAAACACGTTCTTCCGCCGCGCGCTTAGGGGAGCCCGGCCCAAGCCCGAAGGACCTCGACCTCCTGTTGGAGGCGGCTGCGCGCGCTCCGGATCACGGCCGCCTCAAGCCCTGGCGCTTCATCGTGCTCGACGGCGCAACGCGCGAAGCCTTCACGGCCGCGGCGGCGGAGGCCAAACGAGCGCGGTTGCCGGCGATGACCGAGGAGCAGCTTGCCGTGGAGCGCGAGAAATTCAACCGCTCGCCGACGATCCTTGTCGTCGGCTGCGCGGTCAATCGCGAGCAATCCAAGATACCGGAGATCGAACAGGTAGTGGCGGTGGGCGCCGCCGCGCAAAACCTGTTTCTCGCGGCGCACGACTTGGGCTACGGGGTCATGTGGAAGACCGGCGCTGCGGCCTACGATCCGGCCGTGAAGGCGACCGTGGGCCTTCGGCCCGATGACCACATCGTCGCCATCATGCACCTCGGCGCGCGATTGAAGTAGCGGGTGGCGCGGCAAACGAATGGCCGCGCAGCGAGACCGCCTTTACCAGCGCCCAGGCGGGCAGTCCCGGCTGGAGGGCCAGCGCGCGCGTGGCCGCCTTGGTCACTCGCGCCATGATCGCGGTCCCGCCGATGTCGATGGCGACCAGATCTGAATCCGTGTCGTCGCTCGCCACCGTCGTGATCACGCCGGTCAGAATGTTGCGCACGCTCAGATGCTGCGGCGCCTGCGTCGCAACGATGAGATCCCTGGCGAGCAATTGCACCCGCAGTTTTGCGCCCACCGCGAAATTCGCAGCCTCCACCTTAAGCTCGCCGTGCCCCAGCTTGACGCGCATCAAGCCGCTCGCGGGATCCATGCCGAGCACCGTGCCGTCCACGATGGCGCCCACCGCGTCGGCGCCGATGATCGACCGCAGGCCTCTGTTCAAGCTCATTTCGCCGACTCCGCCTTGCGCGATGGTCTTGCCGGATTCCATGAGCACGACGTGGGTCGCGAGCCTCAAGACTTCATCGAAGTCGTGACTGACATAGACCATGGGGATCGCCAGTTGATCTCTGAGGCTCTCCAAATAGGGCAGTACTTCGTCGCGGCGCGCTGCATCGAGCGCCGCCAGCGGCTCATCCAAGAGCAGCAGGCGCGGCTGGGATAACAGCGCTCGGCCGATGGCGACGCGCTGCCGTTCGCCGCCCGACAACTGGTGGGTCCGCCGGCCCATGAGCGGGCCGAGATCGAGCAGCGCGGCGACGGTATCGAGACTCACGAAGCGCTGCGAGGGTGCCCGCCTCTCTCCATACTTGAGATTCGCGGCGACGCTCATGTGCGGAAACAGTCGAGCATCCTGGAACACGTAGCCGATGCGGCGGTGTTCGGGCGGTACATAAAGCCGCTGCTCGGTATCCAGCAGCACGATGTCATCGAGCGCTACCCGGCCGGAGTCGGCATCGAGAAGTCCGGCAATGGCGTTGACAAGGGTGCTCTTGCCGCAGCCCGAGCGGCCGAACAGCGCCACCACCCCCGGTGTCGGCAGCTCGAAGTGTGCATCCAGCGAAAAGGACCCACGGCGTTTCTTGACCGTTACGCTGAGCATCAACGTCCCAACATGCGCCGCACCCGGCGTGCGAACCACTCTGACAACAATAGACCGCTCAGTCCCAAGACGAATGAGATGAACGCCAAGCGCGCCGCGGCGGTATCGCCGCCCGGGGTCTGCAGAGCCGTATAGAGCGCGAGGGGCAGGGTGCGCGTCTCTCCGGGAATGTTCGATACGAAGGTTATCACCGCACCGAACTCGCCCAATGCCGCTGAAAAAGCCGTGATGGCTCCTGCCAGCACGCCCGGCAGCATCAAGGGCAGCGTGATGGTCGCGAACCGGTCGATGGCGCCGGCGCCCAGGGTGCGTGCCGCTTCTTCCAGTCCGCGGTCGACGTTCTCGAGAGAAAGACGCATGGCGCGAACCATCAACGGAAACGACATCACGGCGGTGGCGAGCGCGGCGCCGTTGCGCGTGAATATGAGCTCGACGCCGAGTGCCCGCTCGAGCCATGAGCCGATCGGACCGCGGGCGCCGAACAGCACGAGCAGCAGGTAGCCCACCACCACCGGCGGCAATACCAGGGGAAGGTGCACGAACGCGTCGAGAAGGGTATGCCCGACGAACCGCCGCCGCGTCAGCACCCACGCCAGCAGAATTGCCGCGGGCAGGCTGAGAGCGACGCTGCGCGCAGCCACGCTCAAGCTCAAGTGCAGGGCCTCGCCTTCGCTGGGGCTCAGCCACATCATGACGGGCAATTCACGGTGCAGGGCTTCATTCGGCAGGCAGTATACTGTGCGGGCGACTCAGCTTAAGGATCCGATGAATGGCCTACTATCGCGCCGTGGCGCACGCGGACGCTGCGGACGCTGCGGCGGCGCCCGAACGTATTGGCGTGCTGCTCGTCAACTTGGGGACGCCGGATCTTCCATCCTATTTCGCCGTCCAGCGCTACTTGCGCGAATTCTTGGGCGACCGCCGCGTCATCAATACCTCCCGCCTGATTTGGCTGCCCTTACTGTACGGGCTGATTCTGCCGTTTCGGCCGATTCAAACCGCTCGAAAGTACCGCAAGATCTGGCTGCCGGAGGGTTCTCCCTTGGCGGTGTACTCCACGCGCCTGACGGCGAAGGTCGGGGCGGCGATGCAAGCCCGCTTCGGCGATCAGATCCGCGTCGAACTCGGCATGACCTACGGCAATCCGAGCATTCCTCACGCCCTCGAGTCCCTGTTCGGGCAAGACGTCAAAAAGCTGCTGGTGCTGCCGTTGTACCCGCAATATTGTTCGTCGACGACGGGCTCGGTGTTCGATCGCACCAGCTGCGCGTTGCAGCGTCGGCGTTGGCTGCCGGAGACCCGTTTCGTCAACGACTACCATCATGACGCCGGGTATGTCGATGCCATGACGTCGCGGATTCTCGAGCACTGGGCCGGGGCCGGCGAGCGTTCGCACCTCATGTTCTCCTATCATGGAATTCCCGCCGCGTATGTCGCCGACGGCGATCCCTATCAAGCCCAAGCGGAGGCGACTACTCGATCGGTGGCATCCCGCTTGGGGCTCGCGCCGGACCAGTGGTCGCACTGCTATCAGTCGCGATTCGGAAGGGTGGAATGGCTGCAGCCTTATACGCAGGATACGCTCAAGGTATTGGCCTCCCGCGGTGTGCGCAAGCTGACCGTGGTGTCGCCCTCATTTGCGGTAGATTGTCTGGAAACATTGGAAGAGGTCGCCATCGAATACCGGGACATGTTCCTGGCATTGGGCGGCGAGAGATTCACGCTGGTGCCTGCTCTCAACGATGACGACCGGCACGCGCAGGTCCTGGCGGCAATTGCCGAACGTCAGCTGCAAGGCTGGGCATGAGTCCATCGCTTTTGCAATGTCGGCGAATGAATGAGGGAGGCATCTGATGACTCGGACGTTTCTGTCGGCCCCCATGTGGGTATTCGCATTGCCGCTGATAGGCCTGCTTGGACTGCCGGGCCGCGGCGACGCGGCAAGCGCCGCACAGTACGGAACGATATACGCAAACCTGGAGGGTGAGGTGCTGTTGGACAATCCGCGGGTCTTCGTGCAGAAATTCATCGTCCAGCCCGGTCAGTCCACCGGCCGTCGCACGCACTCGAGCGATCAGCTGCTGGTGTTCGTCAAAGGCGGCGTGCTGACGTCCCGCGCGACGGGACGCTCGACGCTGTGGAGAGACGGGCGGGTCGTGTGGCACAACGCCGTCGACGGTACCGACGAAGGCAGCACCAACACAGGCGCGACGCCGATCGAAATGATCTGGGTGACCCCCAAACCGGTTGCGCCGTCGCCGGCTGCGGCACCGCCTGGGTCCAAGCCCAAGTACCGCTACCTGAACTATCCGAATATCCCGGGCGAGGACCTGCTCGAGAACGATCTGGTAATCGTCCAGCGCTTCACCGTCAATCCCGGCCAGTGGGAGGGGGTGCACGCACATCATCCGGACATGCTCTACATCCACATCAAGGGGGGCCGGTGGGCGGCCAGAACGAAACGGGAGCCGGAGCATGCGTACCCCACGCCGTCGCCGGACGGCGAGGTCGGGTGGATGCCCACGATCGACATCAGCGAAGGACACGAGTCGGGGAATATCGGAAGGGAACCGATCGACCTGATCTGGGTGACGCTCAAGAAATAGCGCTCGCCGCTAAGACAGCAGTTGGAACTCGGGGAGCTTGGAAGCCTTGCGATCGAATGTGGCGGTGTATTCGCAGCCTGCACCCATGTTGTTCACGCCCAGCAAACAATCGGCAAAGTCCGCCGAACTCGACCGAAACCGCTGCAAGGCTGCGCCTACAGCGGACGCATCGGCGGCCCGTAACTGCGCTGTTGCAAGGAGGCCGTCAATAGCTTCTCCGATCTGCGCCCGGGAATATTCATAAAGATCTTCGAGGACCCATGCGCACTCGACCAGTACGATGTCCGATACCAAAGCTGGGTCGTCGCTGGAACAGTGCTCCTTGAGATAGCGCGACGCGGCGGCCGCTTGCTTCTCATCGTCGGCAACCAGCAACCGCACAATGACGTTGGTATCGACGCCGATCATGAATCCGCCCGTTTCGCCGCGCGCCGCCGAATAACCGATTGCATATCGTCCACTGTGGCACGACGCTTGGGACGCGGCAGAATGTCTCGGAGTGTCGACACATCACGGGTGGCGGCAGCAAGCCGAACTGAGCCGTCGGGATCGACCACGAAGCGCAGCCGATCACCGGTTTTCAAATGCATCCGCGTCCGAATTGCCTTCGGGATCGTCACTTGCCCCTTACTGGAAATCGTGGATTCGCTCACGCCTTACCTCGAATGAGATTCTTTAACTGAGGTAAAGAATTCTACCATTCGATACCGATTCCCCGCAATAAACCGTTGCTATTCGGTCCACGCGCGATCCAAGATCGCATCGGCATCGAGCGCCGCGCCGGCGGCTCCGAACACCGCACCCCAGCCGGAATCGGCGTCCAATCGAGTCGCGCAGAATCCCTCCGCTACCGCGCGTGCGCCGGCATCGTTCGCCGCGCCCAGCAGCAAGCTGCCCTGCATCAGGGCCGCGAACACTTGCGTGAAACGGCGCGCATGCGCCTCGGTGGGAGCAGGTGCGTCGACTGCGGCGGCGAAGCGCTCGAGTGCCGCATCGAAATGCCGATGACGTCCGCGCGCCTGACCAAGTTCGTTCAGCACGACCTCGCGAGTGGCCGTGGACTTTGCGAATGCACGCAGCACGTCCAGGCACATGATGTTGCCCGATCCCTCCCAGATCGAATTGACCGGCATCTCGCGCGCCACGCGCGCGAGGGGCATCTCTTCGGTGAAGCCGTTGCCGCCCAATACTTCCATCGCTTCGGCAGCCAGTTCGCAGCCGCGCTTGCAGACCCAAAATTTGGCCGCCGAAGTAAGCGCCCGACGCAGCGCAATCTCATCGTCGGCGTCGCTGTCGAAGGCGCGCGCCAGGCGCATCGCGAGGACGGTGGCGGCCTCCGATTCGATCGCAAGATCGGCGAGGACGCTTTGCATCAGCGGTTGACGGATCAGCAGTGCGCCGAATGCCTTGCGGTGGCGGGCATGGTGCACGGCCTGCACCACCGCTTGCCGCATCATTCCTGACGTGCCGGTGACGCAGTCAAGGCGTGTGTAGGTGCCCATTTCCAGGATGGTCGGAATGCCGCGCCCTTCTTCACCCATGAGGTACGCCCAGGCATCGATGAATTCGACTTCGGATGAGGCGTTGGAGCGGTTGCCCAGCTTGTCTTTCAAGCGCTGGATATAAATGCCGTTGAGCGTGCCGTCGGGGAGGCGGCGCGGCATGAAAAAACATGACAGACCGCGGTCCGTCTGCGCGAGCACCAAGTGCGCATCGCACTGCGGCGCCGAGAAAAACCACTTGTGCCCGGTGATGCGATGGGAACCGTCCGCGATGCGCACCGCGCGTGTGGTATTGGCCCGCACATCCGAGCCTCCTTGTTTTTCGGTCATGCCCATGCCGATCAGACCGCCGCGCTTGTGTTCGATGGGGATATCGCGCGGGTCGTAGTCGCGCGTGAGAAGCCGCGGTACCCAATCGCGGTCCAGCCATGCGTCGCGGCGCATCGCCGCCACGGCGCCATAGGTCATGGTGGTGGGGCAGAGCGTGCCGCACTCCACCTGCGCCTGCATGAGGTAGCCGGCGGCCCGCGCCACATGCGCACCGGGAATGGCGCGTCCATCGACCCTAACCCATGGCCCGGTGTGATAGCCCCGCGCCGCAATGCCCTGCATCAAGGCATGCCAGGAAGGGTGGAATTCGATGGAGTCGATGCGCTCGCCCTGAATGTTGAAACCATGCAACACCGGTGGATTGCGGTTGGCGAGGCGGGCGTGTTCGAAGTTCGCCTCCGTGCCGAGCGCCGCCCCGGCGTCCGCCAGTTCGGGGAAGGCTGCGCCCGCTCCCTCACGCCGCACCGCCTCCTGCAAGGCGGCGTCGGTGGCAAAGAGGTTGTATTCCGCCAGCGGCGGTGTCTGATTGAAAACAGTATGGGTGGCAAGAGTATGTTCCATGGCGGGCTCGCTGCTGTTTCGCCGATTTTCGGCTATTTCGCGGATAACGGACACAACACTAGTCTGATCGGGGCACCGCGCCAGGATATACGGCGGCGCCATCCGAGGCGCCCGCCATGAGCGCCCAATCATCGGTGCTATTGCGCCCGGCTCGGTGCTATTGCGCCCGGTACGGAACCAATGCTAGATTCGGGGCCAATGTGCGCTTCCGCCAGCAAGTTATTCGCCGCCTCCCGCAGCCTGCTGCCGGGTTCGCTCGCCCTGCTGCTGCGCCGCTAGGCGCCACACACTCCGCGCCATCGGTCGGCGCTTACAAGACCGGAATAATCCCTCAAATGCGCCGCCCGAACGGTAGGCGCTTAAAGTTGCCGCGCATAGCGCGAGTGAGAGAGCAGCATGTTGCGTAATCCCTCGACCAAGTACCGCCCCTTTTCCCCCATCGACCTCCAGGATAGAACCTGGCCGAGCCGCGTCATTTCCGCGCCGCCGACCTGGTGCAGCGTCGACCTGCGCGACGGCAATCAGGCGCTGATCGAACCCATGGATGGCGCGCGCAAGCGCCGCATGTTCGACATGCTGGTGAAAATAGGCTTCAAGGAGATTGAAGTCGGATTTCCCGCGGCTTCGCAAACCGATTTCGATTTCGTGCGCGAAATCATCGAGCAGGACCTGGTGCCGCACGATGTCACCATTCAGGTGCTGACGCAGGCCCGTCCCGAACTCATCGCCCGCACCTATGAATCCCTGAAGGGCGCGCGCCGCGCCATCATGCACGTGTACAACTCGACCTCGGTCGCCCAGCGCCGCGTGGTGTTTCGCCTAGATCGCGCCGGCATCATCGATATCGCCGTGCGGGGCGCCGAGTCCGTGCGCGAGCATGCGCTGCGCAATCGCGATACGGAGTGGGTGTTTCAATACAGTCCCGAGAGCTTCACGGGAACTGAACTCGACTTTGCCGTTGAGATTTGCGATGCGGTCAACGCCGTGTGGGAGCCGACCCCGCAGCACCGGTCGATTTTGAACCTGCCGGCTACCGTGGAAATGGCCACGCCCAATGTCTATGCCGATCAGATCGAATGGTTCTTGCGGCACATCGGCCGGCGCGATTCCCTCATCTTGAGCGTGCACCCGCACAACGATCGCGGCACCGCGGTGGCCGCCGCGGAACTCGCCGTCATGGCGGGTGCGGAGCGCATCGAGGGTACCTTGTTCGGCAACGGTGAGCGCACGGGCAATGTCGACGTAGTAACGTTAGCTCTTAACCTTTATTCGCAAGGTGTTGATCCAAAACTTGATTTTGCGAATATCAATGAGGCGGCACGCTGTGCCGAGGCCTGCAATCAACTGCCCATTCATCCGCGCCACCCCTACGTGGGAGACCTGGTGTTCACCGCGTTTTCGGGCTCCCATCAAGATGCGATCAAAAAGGGTCTGGCCGCGAGAAGCGAGCCGGATATCTGGGACGTTCCCTACCTGCCCATCGACCCATCAGACCTCGGCCGCTCCTATGATTCGATCATTCGAGTGAACAGCCAATCCGGCAAGGGTGGCGTGGCGTATTTGTTGGAGCGCGACTACCAGCTGGTCATGCCGCGCCGGCTGCAAATTGAGTTCAGCCAGGTCGTACAAACAGCCGCAGATATCACGGGTAAGGAATTGACTTCCCAAGAGTTATGGGATCTTTTCGACAGCGAATACCTCACCCCGCGAACCCCGTATGTGTATCGCTCCCACCAGCTGGCGGCTTCGACGGACGGCGCCGACAGCGAGCGCATCACCGTGCAGGTTGAGATCGACGGGCGGCTCGAGACCTGGCACGGCCAGGGCTCCGGGCCCATCGATGCCATGGTCAAGGCCATCGCCCTGCCGTTCGACGTGCTGTCCTATGAAGAGCATTCTCGCGGTCAGGGAAGCGCCGCCAAGGCAGTGTCATACATAGAGATTACAACCCGATCGCGGCGGACCTTGTTTGGGGCCGGTATGCACCCCAATATCATTACTGCCTCGTTGCTGGCGATTTTCTCGGCGGTGAACCGGGCCGTGGCCCTTGGGGCCCTGCCGGTACGCGCCGACACGGCTCGGACCGGCACCTGAGCGGGGCATTGAAGCCGTGGCTGCGGTGGAAAGGCAGTTTTTGATGTGCTAGTTGAATGGCGGGCAGAATCGGATATAGTGCGCAGCTTCACCGGTGGGGCTGATCGATCCTATTGATTTCAAGGGCTTTTCTCGAACAATGAGTGAACGCGAAGACGAACATTTTGATATCGACGATGAGTTTCTCGGGGAAGCCGAAGAATCGCACGACTTCGATCCCCTCCTGGAGCGCACTGAGCGGCGCCCCAAGGCCGTTGCAGTCGGCAAACGCGGCAAGGCGGCCTGGAGCCGAGTGGAAGACGTACTCGCCGAGCGCCAGTTAGAAAAAGAACTGCGCGACATTTTCGAAGACGATTAGCCGAGAACCGGCGCTCATCCTCGTGCCCCTTCAAGGCGGCAGCGTGCGGTTGGGCGGCGCGGAATAAATCACATGTGCGATCACCGCTGTGCCGGAAAGTAGTCAAGCCTGGGTCGTGCTCAAGTTCGGCGGCACCAGCGTGTCCTCCGTTGCCAATTGGCACAACATCGCGGGTGTAGTCCGGGCCCGCATCGCCGCGGGCTTGAAGCCGGTGATCGTTCATTCGGCACTCTCCGGCGTCACCGATCGCCTCGAGTCCCTGCTGGCGGCCTTCGCGTCCGGGACTTCCCAAAGCCTTCTCGCGCAAATCGACTCCAGGCACCGCGATCTTGCACAGGCTCTCGGCATCGTGCCGAGTCCGGAGTTCGAGCGCTTCATGCAGGAGCTCCGGCAGATGGCGGAATTGGCCGAGCGCAGCCGCGAGCTCAGCGACGGCCTTCGCGCCCGCGTGATGGCGACGGGCGAACTGCTTGCGACCACCTTGGGGGCGACGTTCTTGAACGCGCAGGGGATCGGCACCGTGTGGGCGGATGCGCGCCAGGTCCTGCGCGCCGACGCGCGCCCCAGCGCCACGCAGAGGGCGAGCCTGCTGTCGGCGACCTGCGATTTCACGCCGGACGCAGCCTTGCAGTCGCGCTGGCGGGCGCTCGATAAGGTCGTGATCACTCAGGGCTTCATTGCGGCGAACGATGCCGGAGAGACGGTGCTGCTGGGCCGAGGCGGATCGGACACCTCCGGTTCGTACTTCGCAGCCAAACTGCAGGCGGCGCGCCTGGAGATTTGGACCGACGTACCCGGCATGTTCAGCGCCAATCCCCGCGCCGTGCCCACCGCCAGGCTGCTGCGCGCCCTGCACTACGACGAGGCTCAGGAAATTGCCAGCAATGGCGCAAAGGTTTTGCACCCGCGCTGCATCCTGCCCGTCCGGCAATACAAGATTCCGCTGCATGTCTATGCCACGCAGGCGCCGGGACTCGAAGGCACGATCGTGTCCGCAAATGTCGCCGACAGCGCCGCGCAAGTCAAAGCCATCGCGATCAAAAAGGGCATCACCCTGGTCTCCATGGAAAGCCCCGGCATGTGGCATCAAGTGGGTTTCCTGGCGGATGCATTCCAGATCTTCAAACAAGAAGGCCTATCGGTCGACTTG